>Ga0335075_10018752_pt1 | contig 10254 bp, 8 predicted proteins | sample Lox_Sample_24_FD_206723 | JGI IMG/M metagenome (GOLD analysis project Ga0335075, IMG submission 206723) | Soil microbial communities from Loxahatchee National Wildlife Refuge, Florida, United States - Lox_Sample_2.4 | ecosystem: Environmental > Terrestrial > Soil > Wetlands | place: USA: Florida... | reverse complement strand
CGGGAACCTCCGTCACTACAACCTGGGCGCCCTCGAACGGAAGGATCTCTATAACACTCCGCACCGGAGGATAGATATCGTCAGCGCACGCACGTGCGAGCGCTTCCCGGGTTCTCAGCGCGTCGAACCCGGGAGCGGGCCGGAAATCCGTTCCCTCGTCCAGCCCCAAGATCACCGCGCCACCGGCGCTGTTGCTGAATGCGCTGAGTGTCTCGGTAAGCGACTTAGGGAGCTTCCCGGCCGCTGACTTCACCTCGACCGAGTGCGTGTCCGCTCCGACAGAGCGAAGCTCGGCCACCAGACGGTTCAGGCCTTCAGTATCCATCGGCGCCTCCAGCTCCCGCGCGGATGTCGGCGCACCAGTCGCATACGCGGCTCCGCGTCATGCGCCGACGTCAGTCTACTCTCAGTCTACCATGACATGCGACTGACGGTAGACTGACGGCAGCGCGGGGCTATCGGCTAGGCGCGCCAACAGGCCAGCGAGCCCAAGTCGGTGACGCGGGAGGCGGCGACAGTGCTCAGGCATCCTGAAATGCCAGGTCAGAGAAAAGAATCCGGGCGGACAGTCGGCATGACCGCTCCCACCGCGCCCGTCCGTGGCCTTTTCCGCCCCCGTCCGTGGACTGGTCCGTGGCCGTCCGTGGGCCAGCCTGCGACGGTCTGTCGACCGCGCGGACCCCGAAACCCGGCGTCCACGGACGCATAGCGGACGACGGCGGCCCCAAATCCCGTGCTGTCAGGGCGGTCGGTGCGCGCTGTTAGGACGGTCGGTACGCACCGTGCTCAAGCTCGCCGCCGAGAACCAGCGTGGCGGTCTCCATTCCCCGAGGGGATGCCAGTCGAATCCCGGTGAGGAGACCTGGCCCATTCCGCCGGTCCCCGGCCGCCCGCGCAGCCGGTAGCCTGCGACCTGCACCGGGTCATCGCCCGCCAGCGGCTCCACGCCTATTCCACTGCGACTCCCGCGGCGGTCAGCCCTGGCCTTCGCCCCCGGCGGCCCCGGCCGGCCGGACGAGGGGGAGGACGATGGTGTCGACGATTTCATCGATGTCTTCGTCCCGCATCGGCCGCAGGGTGCTGTGGATCTCGTAGCTGAGCAAGGCCACCGGCAGCGACTGGATCCAGGGCGTCAGCCGGCTGGGATCGATCTCGCCGCGCTCGGCCGCGGCCGCGAAGACCTTGTGGATTACCGGGTCGCGCCCGCCCAGCATGACGTCGCGCAGGTCGGCCAGGGTCTCGCCGGTCTCCTGGTAGTAGCCGCCGAACTGCACGCCGAGCATGGTGGCGAAGTCGAAGCGGGCGTCATTGAACGCGCGCATGCAGGCGATGAGGTCGCCGCGCAGGCTTCCGGTGTCGGGCATGGGGACCGGGCGGGCCGCGGCGGCGTGCGCGATGGCCGCTTTCACCAGGTCGTTCCTGCTTGTCCAGCGGCGGGCGATGACCGGGCGGCTGGTGCCCGCCTGCCTGGCCACGGCATCCAGCGTGAAGCCGGCGTACCCGCTCTCGCGCAGGACCTCCCACGCCGCCGCCAGCAGCTCGTCCTCCAGTGCCGCACCGCGGCGGCGGCGGTCCGGCGGGGGACTCGGAAGATGCACTTGCGCATCGTATCAGGGTGACAGTAGCCTGCGATTAGATGCGAAGGTGCATCCAATTGACGTGTCGCCGTCAGCCGTCGGGGACCCAGAGAAGGGCACGATCATGAAGATCATCGACAAGCACTCCAGCTACGACACTGCGCCGGCCGACCCCGAGCTGTTCACGACCGCCATCGTGCAGGGGTACAGCCGGAGCGTGACGCACGTCTTCAAGTACGAGCTGTTCGAGTTCCAGCTCCTGCGGTGGCTCAGCCAGACGACCTACTCCGGGGCGGAGATCGGCGAGTGCCTGTCCACCGCGAGCAAAATCAAGGATTATGACATCGAGAGCTGGCTGGCGGAGTGGAGCGCGCTCGCCCGGCGGGTAGAGCAGATCGGGCACGATTGCCTGGCCCGCGGCCACCGGGTGAGCGCCCGCGAGGCGTTCCTGCGCGCGACCACCTACTACGAGGCGTCGATCTTCTTCGCGCCGGACGACGACCCGCGCAAGCTCGAGCTCTACCGCCGCCAGCGGGAAGCCTTCCGGGCGGCCGGCGCCCTGTTCGACCACCCGTTCGAGGTCGTGCCCATCCCGTACGAGGGGGGCAAGACGCTGCCCGGCTACTTCCTCGCCGTCGACGACAGCGGCCAGGCCCGTCCCACGATCATGATCAACACCGGCGGCGACGGGACTGCTGAGCGGATGTACTTCAGCGGCGGCGCGGCGGCCGGGCTGCGCCGCGGCTACAACGTGCTGCTGTGGGAGGGCCCGGGCCAGACTGGCGCCTACCTGGAGGACCGGAGCCTGGTCTTCCGCCCCGACTGGGAGGTCCCGGCCGGCGCCGCGCTGGACTACCTCGCCTCCCGCGGTGACGTCGACCACGACCGCATCGGCTACATCGGCTGGAGCATGGGCGGGTACTTCGTGCCCCGCTCCGCCGGCCACGACAAGCGGATCGCGGCCGGGGTCGCCCTGGCCCTCACCCCGGAATCATGGCCAACTATGCCGGACATCATGCAGATCAAGCAGGAGTGGTTCACCGACGCGCCCGCCGAGGACGAGATCGGCCCCAAGGCGCGGTACGCCCTCAAGGAAATGATGCCGCGCTTTGGCTACACCGGCGGCGTCAGTGACCTCCCCGCCTGGGGCGAGTACCTGAAGCTCTTCTCCTGCGCTGGCCTTGAGGACAAGATCACCTGCCCGATCCTCAACATCTCCGCCACCGGGGAAGGCAAGCTGTTCTTCGACAACGCCAAGGGCCTGTTCGACCGCCTGTCCAACCAGAAGAACCAATTCGTCTTGACCACAGAAGAAGACGGCGGGGAGATGCACTGCGTCCGCGGCAACTCCAGCCTGGCCCACCAGGTCATCTTCGACTGGCTGGATGAGGTCCTGGCCGCGCGGTAATCGCGGCACCCGACCGCGCGGCGGCCCGGGTCAATGGCAGCTTGAGTGCCGCTGCCATGACGGGTTGCCCGCCGTGCGGACCTTTCTGGTGTCCAGCTGGCTGGCTCCGCGTCCCCGGCCCGGTTCGATCGGGCCGGGGACGCGCGACAATGCGCCGATCGCCGCCCTCGCACTACCCCTCAGCTGTCGAGCTCCAACGAGGCGATGAAGTCGGCCAGGGCGCCCGGCTGGGACAGGAACGGCGAGTGCGAGCTGTCAAGTTCGGTGACCACGGTCGGCCCGGCCGACACCGCGTCGATCTCCTTGATCAGCCGGCGCTGCAGGGCGGGCCGGACCATGTTGTCGCGGGCGCACATGACGTACGCGTGCGGGATGGCGCCATAGCGGGCCGTGGTCACCTCGAACGCCGTTGCCGCAAGGCCCGCCGGAGCGTCTGTGCTCAGCAGGGAGATCGCCGCCGTGGCGGTGTCAACGTCGAGGTCGTTGTAGAGCGCCTCGCGAATCCGGTCGTGCTGGCTCACGTCTTCGGTGTCGATGCGCAGCCCGCCGATCTTCCTCGGGTCCGCCTTGAGCAACCCGTCCATTCTTACGCCCGCGTTTTCCGTACTCATGGCATAGGCCGCGGCGGGCCGTCCGGACACCGGCGCGTACGCGGACACGTACACCAGGCCGGCGAACAGTTCCGGCGCGGCCTCGGCGGCCGCGGTCGCGACAACTCCGCCCATGCTGTGCGCGACGACGAGGCAGGGCCGGCCGCCGCCGATCCGCCGGATCTGCTCAACCAGCGTCGCGGCCGCGGACAATGCGGTCACCTCGGCCACTCGCGAAGGCTCGGTGGCGAACGCCTCAGCGTCCATTGGCCTGCCCCACTTCGAGCGCGGGGGGCGGGCCTTCAGGCCGTGTCCGTCGAGGTCGACGGCGACCGGCCTCAGCCCCCGGGAGGCCAGTTCCTCGGTGACCAGGCTCCAGCACCAGCTTCCGTGCCACATGCCGTGGACCAGGACGACAGGAATCTCAGTACGCATCTGTTCTCCCCTATCAGCTCGTGAGACACCGTCTCATTTCGACTATCCCACGTCAAGCGGCCTGCGCCAACGCCCGCCGTACCCCCTCCCGCGCGCTGGGCGGCGGGCGCGCGGGCGGGGCCGCCTAGCGGCCAGAGGGGCATTTTGACAAGGCGCGGGACGCGCGGCACCATGAATGAGACACTGTCTCGCCCGAACAAGGAGTATCCATGAGCGCGCCGCCCAGCATCGCCACCGTCAGGGAACTTGGCCAGCGGTACAGCAACTGGGGCCGGTGGGGTGCGGACGACGAGCTTGGCACGCTCAACCACGCCACGCCGGAAGGGGTAGTCCGGGCGGCCGGGCTGGTCAGGACGGGGCGGATCGTGGAGATGGGGCTGCCGATCGACGACGCGGGACCGCAGTCCGGTGGAGGCGGGTTCGGCCGGTTCAATCCGATCCACCTGATGATCAGGGACGGTGCGGACGTGGTGGCCGGCACGACCATCCGCGACTTTTACGGCGGCGTGGACGGGTACATGCGCGGTGCCGACGACGTGCTCATCATGCCGCTGCAGAGCGGCACCCAGTGGGATGCCCTGGCGCACGTCTTCTTCGAGGGCAAGATGTACAACGGCTATGCCGCCGGTCAGGTGAGCAGCAAGGGCGCGCTGAAGAACGACATCACCGGCGGCTGCGGCCGGATGATCGGCCGCGGAGTGCTGCTTGACGTCCCTGCTGCCCGTGGCGTGCCGTGGCTCGAGCCCGGGCAGGCGATCACGTCGGAAGACCTCAATGAGTGCGAGCGCCGTCAGGGCGTGCGTGCGGAGCGCGGTGACTTCGTCTTCGTCAGGACCGGCCAGCTCGCGGAGGTAAGAGACCGCGGCGCGTGGCAGGACTACGCGGGAGGCGACGCGCCTGGCCTGGGCCTGGACGCGGTCCCCTGGGTGGGTGACCGCCAGGTCGCCGCCCTGGCCACCGACACCTGGGGGATGGAGGTGCGCCCGAACGAGACGCCCGATACCTTCCAGCCGCTGCACATCATCTTCATCGTCCACATGGGCCTGTGGGTCGGCGAGATCTTCGACCTCGAGCCGCTCGCGACGGCCTGTGCGGAAGAGGGCCGCTGGGAGTTCATGTTCTCAGGGCCGCCCCTGCCGATCACCCGCGCCGTGGGCTCACCGCTGACGCCGCTCGCGGTCTTCTAGACCTCTAGACCCCTTGTTAACCAGCAACGATTGGAACAGCCCATGCCTTGCGACGGCGTCCGCATCACCGTTCTCGACGAGAACTTCATCGACATCCTGCTGCCCTCAACCGACCGCATCACCCGGTACGGCATGGACCAGCACTTCAGCCCCAAGTACGGCGAGATCCTGGCGGAGAACGGGCTGTGCTTCTACGTGGAGACGTTCTCCGCCGGAACCGTCACCACCGTCTTGTTCGACGCCGGCCTCACCGCCCCGGTGGTGCTGCACAACGCGGCGCTCCTGGGCATCGACCTTGCCGACGTCGACGCGGTCGTGCTCAGCCACGGCCACCCCGACCACGTCGGCGGCGTGGCCGGCGTACTGGAGGCCGTCGGCCACCCGGTGCCGGTCATCGTCCACCCCGATGCGTTCAACCCCCGGATGATCGTCAAGCCGTACATCACCCTGCCGATGATCAACATCGGCTTCAGCCGGGAACGGATCGAGCGCGCCGGCGGTGGCCTCATCCCGGCCCGCGGCCCCATTCAGCTCGGTCCTGGCCTGCTGACCTCCGGTGAGATGGAGACGACGGCCGACTTCGAGCTCGAGGCGCCCACCGGGCGCCTGTGCGTCCACGCCGACGGTGCCGTCGAACCAGACGGCATCAACGACCATCAGGTCCTCGGCATCGACATCGCGGGCGAGGGGCTCCTGGTGATCGACCCGTGCGGGCACCGCGGCATCGTCAGCTCGACCGAGCACATGCGGGGGCTCTTGGATAGCGCGGCAGTGTACGGCGTCATGGGAGGCTTTCACACCGGCCACCCAGGCATCAGCGCCAACCGGATCGACAACACCGCCCGCAGCCTGGCTGCCTACGCACCACAGCTCATCGCCCCGATGCACTGCAGCGGCTTCCCGCTGCGAAGGGCAGTCGCCGAGACCGCGCCCAGTGCGTTCGAGCTCATCACCGCGGGATCCGTGATCACGATCGGGAACGTTGCCCCGCAGGACCGCAGGCTCGCGATCAGTTCCTCCCGCTAGGCGACGGACTCGCCCCAGGGCCGGCCGGAGTATCCGAGCCTGCGCGAGAGGTGCCGGGCGGCCTCGCGGACCGCGGGCCCGATCTCCTCCACCGCCTCGGGCATCAGCCGGTCGGCCGGGGCGCTCACGGTGATCGCGCCCGTGCAGGTGCCCGATGCGTCGAAGAACGGCGACCCCACGGCCGCGCCGCGAGCGACCCACCCGCTCTGGGAATAGGCGTATCCGAGCGTGGCGTCCTGATCGAGCTGGGCCCGGTATTTGGCGGGATCGGTGATGGTCATTGGCGTGTACGCGGTCAGGCCATTCGCGATCACTTCACCGGCCTCCTCGCGGGGCAGCGCCCCCAAGATCGCGCGCCCGGCGGCGCCGGACGCCAGCGGAAACGGCTCGTTGAGCTCGATCACGTAGCGGATCCGCTGAGAGCACTCGACCTTGTCCTGGAAGATCACCTGGCTGCCACGGCGAACGGTCAGGTACGTGGTCTCGTTGAACCGGTCGGTGAGCGCCTGCAGCAGCGGTGCGGCAGCCCGCCACAGCGTGTCGCGCTGCCGCACCGCCGCCGCCACCGCGAACATCGCGGGGCCAACCGTGAACGTCCCGCGGTCATCGGCCTGCTCGACCCAGCCGAGGCTTTCGAGCTGGCGGAAGATCCGGCTCACCGCGGAACGGTCGATCCCGGTGGCCCGCTCCGCCTCGCGCACGCCGATGCCGCCCTCGTGGCGGCCGACCAGGTCCAGCAGCGTCGCCACCCGGTGGGCGATGCTCGGGGACGCGGACTGGCCCTCGGGCTCGTTTCCGGTTTCCGCTGCCGCGGCCGGGTCGGCGGCTGGTCCGCTCGCGCGCGGCTGGTTCCGGGTCACTGTGCTTTCTCCCTGTGTGCCGAGGATCACCGTTCCCGATGATATCGGCCTCAAGTGAGACACCGGTGAACTGAATGAACAGTTCCGAGTCTCGTGCTGTTGACTCAGCCGGCCTATCCAAGTCATGATACTGGAATGAGACACCGTCTCATTTACTTCATCCATGCCTGCACAGTGACCTTGGTCCCGGCTCGGACCCCAGTGACGGGGGAAGGGCCGGCTCCGGTCCTCATCCAGGGCGCGTTGCGACCCGCCTGGCCTGCCCAGTTCTCCGCGCCGTGGGCACGTGGCCTGTTGGCCTGACGTGCCCTGTGAAACCCGTCTGCACGAGAGCCAATGGAGGCATCCGTGGAACCACGCGTACCCGACAGGTCATTGAACTCTTGCACGGAACCGCGCGACGTCGTCACCCAGCCGGTCGCCCTGACGGGCGCCGGGACAGCCAGGCTGGTCGTCGCCCTCGTCGTTGCCTCGGCGTCGCTGGGCTTCGGCACAGGTGCGTTCAGCGGTGTCACGATCGGGATCGGCCGGCTTTTTCACGCCTCGGCCGGCAATCTGAACTGGGTCATCTCGGTCCCGTTGCTGTCGACCGTGGTCTGCGCGCCAGTCGTCGGGCGCCTGGGAGACGTGTTCGGCCATCGCCGCATGCTCGTCGTCTCCGTCGCGGGCACCGCGCTCGGCGGGGTGCTGGCCGCCGCGGCCCCGAGCTTCGGCATCCTGCTCCTCGGCCGGCTGCTGCAAGGGCTGATCGGCGGCATCTTCGGGCTGGGCCCGGCCATTGTGCGTGACCGGCTCGCCGTCAGCCGCGGGCACACCGTCATCGCGGCGCTCAGCGGGGCCGCGTCGGCCGGCCTTGTTGCCGGGCTGCTATGCGCCGTCGGCTTCGGCGGCCACCATGACGGCACCAGGATCGTGCTCTGGACGTCGGCCGCGGTTTTCGCGGCCGCGGCCGCGGCGTGCATGACCGCGCCGGATTCACTCTCGCGGGTCGCCGTCCGGGTCGACTGGCTCGGTGCGGTGGTCCTGGCCGCCGGCCTGGCCTGCGTGTCCCTCGGCTTGCGACAGGCTCCCACCTCGGGCTGGTCGGATCCCGCCACGCTGGCCTACCTGGCGGTGGGCGCCGCCGTGCTGGTGGCATGGGTCCCCCTGGAGGCCCGCACGCGACAGCCGTTCATCGACGTGCGCCGCGTCGCCAGCCGCGGGCAGCTGGCGCCGTGCGCGATATCGTTCATCTTTGGCGTCGGCGCGTTCGGGTCGCAGACGGCCGCGATCACGTTCATGGGCAGCCCGGGCAAGCTCCTCGGCTACGGGCTTTCCATGCCGCTCACCGACATCGCGGACTGGCTGGTCCCCTGCGCGATCGCCTCCGTTGCCTGCGCGATACTGGCAGCCCGGCTCGCGGCCGCCGTCGGGAGCAGGGCCGCCTTCCTTTCCGGCGGCGTCCTGCTGGCGATCGGGTTCGCCCTGATGATCGCCTGGCACCAGACGACCGCGGAGTTCGTGCTCGCGCTGATCGTCCAGTACGCCGGGATCGGGGCCAGCCTGGCGATGGTGCCGATCGTGCTCAGCGAGCTGGCCGACCCGGGCGAGCGTGGCGTGGTCGCCAGCTTCGGCGAGTCGCTGAAAGGGCTTGGCGGCGGCCTGTCGGCCGCGGCGTTCGCCACCTTGGAGGGCTCGCTCGTCATCGCGCACACCACTGTCCCGACCGAAGGTGCCTACCTGTGGGTCTGGGGCATATGCGGGCTGGTGTCGGCGGCGTCCATCCCGTTCGCGCTCATCGTTCCCCGCGCTGGCGCCGCGGCCAGTGACAAGCTCACTGCGCAGCCGGTGTCCTTATCGAGAAGAGCGGAGTGAACCGAGAGGTCCACTCCGCTCGGCGGGAGTCGTCGTACATCCAGGGCATCCGGATGCCGGGCATGAACGACTTCATGGCAACCTGATGTCGTGGCTCCAGCCGGGAAACTCTCCGGTCGGTCCCGCCGTCCAGGATCTTCCTAGTCGGCTGTCAGCTGAGGAGAGTGGTCCGTGCAGCCTGACCCTGACAACGTCGGCAGCTATCTCATCAGCGCCCGTTCCTTTGATGAGTACCGTGCGATGTTCGCGCTTGCCGACAGCGATCTTTCCGGGTCGGTACTGGATTGTCCTGGTGGGGCGTCGGGCTTCACCGCGTGCGCGAACCAGGCCGGTGCGTCAGCGATCTCGGCTGACCCGGTGTACGCGCGGCCGAGGCGCTCGCTGGCCGTGCTCGCCATGGCCGAGGTTGACCGCGGCAGCGCGCACACCGTGGCAGGCGCGGACCGCTACGTCTGGGACTTCTACGGCGATGCCGACGGCTACGCAAGGATCCGCCGCGCCTCGGCCGAGGCCTTTTCCCGCGACCTCATGGCCCACCCCGCACGCTATGTGCCCGCATCGCTGCCTAGACTGCCGTTTCCTGGCGGGCAGTTCGACCTCGTGCTCAGCTCGCACTTCCTTTTCACCTACGCCGACCGGCTCGACCTGGAGTTTCACGGCGCGGCGCTGCGCGAACTGCACCGGGTCGCGCGCCGTGAGGTGCGGGTGTTCCCCCTGCTCGAGCAGGGCGGGCGGCCAGTTCCCGCGCTGCTGTCCGGACTGCTGGCAACGCTCGGCATCCCGCACCGTATCCAGCGGGTCGGCTATGAATTCCAGCGGGGCGGCAACGAAATGCTGGTCCTCAACGCAACGCGGTAACGCCCGTGCTCTCCCGGGCGCCCCGGCGGACGGCACCGTGACCGGCGGCGGCAGGCTCTCCCCAACATGGACGGCAGTCACCGTCCCAGCTCCGGACGTTGGAGTACGTTCGCCTGCATTGCCTGGCGCAGCGAACCGGGGACCGGAGCGGAACGGCCGTCCCGGACAGTCACGTAGGTCACCGAGCACCTTGCGAGAACCTGGCCGTCACGCGCCATTTCGACCTCAACGGTGAAAGACGATCTTTTCCCGACGCTGACCGGCCGGACGGACAGGTCTATTCGGTCGCCGAGACGGGCAGGGGCGATGTACCGGCACTGGCTCTGGACAATGACGAAGTCGTCTCCGCCTGCCCGCAGGGACTCGTAGCCGCCGCACTCCCGGTCAAGCCATGCCAGGAACGCGTCCTCGAAGTACTCGTACGGCCTGGCGGCGTGCATCATTCCCTGAGAATCGCAG
>Ga0335075_10018751_pt1 | contig 10254 bp, 9 predicted proteins | sample Lox_Sample_24_FD_206723 | JGI IMG/M metagenome (GOLD analysis project Ga0335075, IMG submission 206723) | Soil microbial communities from Loxahatchee National Wildlife Refuge, Florida, United States - Lox_Sample_2.4 | ecosystem: Environmental > Terrestrial > Soil > Wetlands | place: USA: Florida... | reverse complement strand
GCTCTCATGCCTCTGCTATCTCTTGATCTCGTTTATGCGCGGTTGAATGACGCAATCGGCGGTGCGTCCATCGAGAAAGTGTGCACGGTGCACGGAGAATCATCGGTTTTCAGCCCGGCTGAGGTTTGTAAGGTGATTGGCCAATGCTTCAGCGATAGGCTGCCTACGTTGCCTGCTCTTCTTTGCCGCTCAATAGGAGATAAAGACATCAGGCTCGTACCTCTGCAACTGGGGCTGCAGGGGGACATCGGCTTAATCGTGGCCGGATCTCAAAGAGGCGATTTTCCTAACCAGACCGAGAAACTGGTTTTGAATGTGGCTGCGAATCAAGCCGCCATTGGACTGCACGAGGCAAGAGTATTCATCGAACAGAAAAGGGTCACGAGTGAACTTGACGGGCGCGTCGCGCAAAGAACGCGGGAGATTGACCAGGTCAATAGCGAACTCAGAAAAGAGATTGCTGAGCGCAAGCGAGCGGAGGACCGGGTTAAACGGAGTGAAGCAAGATATCGCGTGATGGTTGAAACGGCCAGCGATGCCGTAATCGGCATGGACGAAGGCGGCACAATTATTCTTGCCAACGCTGCGACAAGACGGGTTTTTGGTTACGAGCCGGCAGAGCTTATCGGACGGTCTCTCACCGCGCTCATGCCGGAATCCATGAAGAAGCTCCATGAGGCAGGGTACAAGCGCTATTTGGCAACCGGCGAAAAGCGTTTGAACTGGCAGGGAACCGAAGTTACAGCTCGACGCGCCAACGGCGAAGAATTTCCAGCGGAGGTCTCATTTGGAGAAATGACGACGGATGGCCACAAGGTGTTCACCGGATTCATTCGCGATATTTCCGAAAAGAGACGCTCCGAGACCGCGCTGGCCACAGCTAGGGCGGAGCTGGCCAATGTCGTGCGAGTCACCAGTCTGGGGCAGTTGACGGCTTCCATCGCACACGAAGTGAACCAGCCTCTGTCCGGGATTATTACGAATGCGAGCACTTGCCTTCGCATGTTGAATGGTGATCCCCCGAATATCGATGGCGCGAGAGAGACCGCGCGACGTACGATTCGCGACGGAAACCGGGCGTCCGACGTAGTCACCCGGTTGCGAACACTGTTTAGCCGGAAAGAAATCAGCCTCGAACCAGTCGACCTGAATGAGGCAATCCGTGAAGTCGTTGCGCTTTCGCTGCTGGAGTTACAGAGAAACGGGATAGTTCTTCTGCACGAATTTGACGAAGAGTTGCCGTTAATACAGGGCGACCGCATTCAGCTTCAGCAGGTCATTCTAAATCTCCTCCGCAACGCGTCAGACGCGATGAGTACGGTAGACGACCGGCCCAGGCAGCTGTTTATAACGACTGCATCAGATGCAGAACACGTGCGTGTCCTGGTGAAGGATACCGGGATCGGCTTTGCCTCCGAAATCACCGACCGCCTCTTTGAGTCGTTCTACACAACGAAACGAGATGGAATGGGTGTGGGGCTTTCTGTCAGCCGGTCCATCGTTGAAGCCCACTCCGGGCATCTTTGGGTGATACTCAATGATGGGCCGGGAGCCACTTTTGGGTTCTCCATTCCTTGCAACCGCAGATCCGGTCAGGACCAATAAGATGTAGCTCTGCCTGGTCACCGCACGAAAATCACCGACCAATACCAAAGTACAATAGACGTCGTCGCGCGAATGACGGATGATCGTTTCTTGGAGTGTCGGCAGGAACTGATACATACAGCGAAACAAACTCAGTTGTGTTGTTGATGTGGAACCCGGGTTGAAAAGCTCGGCACTCTCAGAAAAGGCACCTCTGTTATCCGAAATCAATGCGGTTAAGACATCATTTTCAGGGCGGACGGGCGTTGTTTCGGAACGGCATGACAAATCCATGACAATTACTCGGTCCCTCGTAGTATCGGTGGTGGACGATGATGAATCTGTGCGCGAGTCACTTCCTGATTTGCTCAACGAATTCGGATTTGCAAGCCGGGTCTACGCGTCTGCAGAAGAGTTTCTGGCGTCTGATGTCGTTTCTGAGACAAGATGTCTGATCCTGGACATTGCCATGCCAGGGATGGCCGGACCTGATCTTCACCGCGAACTTAAACGCCGCCAACTGGAGATCCCGACAATCTTCATCACGGCTCATAGGGACCAGACGGTACGATCGCGCATGCTGGAAGAAGGCGCGGTGGAGTGCTTGTTCAAGCCTTTCAGCGACACCGACTTGCTGGCGGCTCTCAACACCGCACTAAGGATCCGATGAACTCTCGCTAGCGGTTCGGTTTGCATAGTGGGGGTAAAATGATGCCTGACTGTACGCACGGTTATCAGTTGAACTCACTTCCCACATCGCACGTTGCGCCGATTGTCTTCGTTGTCGATGACGATGTCTCCGTCCGTGAATCGCTGGAACTGCTCATCCGTCATGAAGGCTTGGAGGTTGAAACCTTCACATCGGCCCAGGAATTCCTCGACCGTCCAGCCACTTCTACGCCTGGTTGTTTGATCCTCGACATCTCCCTGCCTGGTCTCAATGGTCTGGACCTGCAAAAGAGAGTCGCCGTGGAGCGGCCGGACATGCCGATCATCTTTATCACTGGTCACGGCGATATACCGATGACGGTTCAGGCCATGAAGGCTGGAGCGGTGGAGTTTCTCACGAAGCCATTCAGTGACGAAGTGTTGCTGGGGGCGATTCGGGCTGCTGTTGAGCGCAGCAGAATGTTGACCAGTCGCGACGCTGAGCTTCGGATGTTGAGAGCCCGATACGCGCGCCTCACGGCTCGCGAGCGCGAGGTGATGCTGCGTGTAGCGGCGGGTTTGCCGAACAAGCAGGTTGGCAATGAGCTGGGTATAAGTGAAATTACAGTAAAAGCACATCGCGGAAACATGATGCGAAAGATGGCTGCCAACTCGTTGGCGGAACTCGTGAGCATGGCAACGCGCCTTCGCTTGCTGCGCTCTGCGGCTAAAACCTCGCCAGCAAAATAGCAAGCCGCTCCCATCGTCGTAGACCTAACACTTCATTGACGTAATCCGGCTGCTTCCAATACCAAAGTCTGGTCAATACCATTGTGCAATTGTTGTCTCCATACGCTTCTGGTCAGATGTCATTCACGGATCCTGTCCACTCAGGATCCAGACCACGGCAAAGAAGGAGAGAGCATGAAAATTCTGATGGTGCTAACGTCACACGATCAACTTGGAAATACTGGCCGCAAGACAGGCTTTTGGCTCGAGGAATTTGCAGCGCCGTATTTCGTATTCAGAGATGCGGGCGTGGACCTGACGCTCGCTACTCCAAAAGGCGGCCAGCCGCCGGTGGATCCAAAGAGCGATATCCCGGAAAATCAGACCCCCGCCATGGAGCGATTTAAGAGGGACGGGGTTGCTCAAAACGCGCTCGCCCGCACTGTCAAACTTGCCGCGGTGAAATCAGATGACTACGACACCGTTTTCTATGTTGGCGGGCACGGTCCGATGTGGGATCTTGCCGAAAGCCCGGACTCAATCCGGTTGATCGAGTCCTTCTACAACTCAGGTAAACCAGTCGCCTTGGTATGTCATTCTCCAGGCGTCCTCCGTCACGTCAAGTACAACGGAGAGCCTTTGGTGAAGGGGAAGCGTGTAACTGGTTTTACGAACGGGGAAGAAGAAGCGGTACAACTCACCACCGTCGTGCCATTTCTCGTGGAAGATGAACTAAAGCGGCTGGGGGCGATCTTCGAAAAGGTCCCTAATTGGCAGCCTTTCTCCATCGTGGATGGCCGCCTTATTACCGGACAGAATCCAGCGTCGTCGACATCCGCGGCACAGACGCTTATGAATGTGCTGTCTGCGCGACACGCCGCATAAGTACGCGTGTGTAGTGTGAAAAACTCTTAAGGCAACTTCTTCTGGGATCGGCCAGGATGCCACCGCGACAGCGTGGCCGAGTAGGTAACGGGCAAGGGGATGATTTCCACTTTGTTCGCGCGACAGCTTGTCTGCGCTTCATACGTGAAGCCCGGTTAATCGGTCCCCATGTCGGCTCGATCAAGGAAACAGTGTCACCTGGTTGCGCTCGCGCGGCAACAATGTCGATGGAGCAGAGTGGTCTTCCAAACTACGACGCTGTGAGAAACTTCGGACCGTTTCGTCGGAGGCGGCCATGAATGAACGGCAAGCAAGCCTTGATAAGCAGGGAACCAGGGATCATACCTTTCTTCGCTGCGAAAGTAGCACAGTGGCGGAGCGGGAATTGGCACAGTTCATAGGCTTCGCGACGAGCGTTTTGAGTCTGGAGCCGGCAAACGTCCTGAGAGACATCTGGCTTGATGAACTGGCATCCATGGATAGAATGCCCGGGCCAACGAGCCTCGACTGGCGCTCTGTGACAGTTGGGGCCACCGTACGGCTCGCAACGCGATTGGTCACCTCGGGGGCATCGCAAGCTCAGTTCTGAAGACTCACACTCACTCTCATTGCCCCGGATCGAAACGATCTCTCCATACGCGGGCCCTCCGCTCAGGAGATCGATTCTCCCTTTTCCATCTTTAGCCGCATTCGCCAACAGCCTTTTGAGTCGATAGGTTGAATCTGCGTACACCCATCTCTATCACCTTCGATCTTCTCGCCCGGCACAGCACAGTTACAGGTAAGCCAAAGCGAACGCAAGAGCGGGTATTAGACAAAGGTATTGGTTAACACTTTGGTATCGGCCAAAGTTTCGCCGCAACGTCTCATAGCGTTTTGACAAACGTTATTATGGGCGAGACATCCGGAGTGTGGGAATACCTTCACTCTGTCTTAGGTCGTCGAGGTGAGGGGTGAGCTTCAGCCAACCGAAGCAATGGTTCAAGCATTTCGCAAGAACTCGGCGAGGGTCTTGGTCCCTGGTCCGGACGGTAGTTTGCATGCTTCTGTTGGCTTGTGGGGCTTTAGAGGGAAAAGGAACATCGCAGGTTCGAAAGCCCGTCGACCACAGTGCCGTTGTTGACCCACTTCCCGCAAAGATCGACCTTGTCGACGCAAACGACATTCGTTTTCGCCGTATCTCGACCAGCACGGGTTTGTCGCAAACTCGGGTCGCATGGGTCGTACAGGACAAAGTCGGCTTCATGTGGTTTGGCACGCAATACGGCCTGAACCGGTTTGACGGATATAAAACGAGGGTGTTCAAACACGAGCCCGGACGATCCGATAGTCTGAGCTGCGTTTACGTGCGCAGCCTTCTTGTTGATCACGCAGGAATGCTATGGGTTGGCTGCGATCAGTTTCTCGATCGGTTCGAACCAACGACAGAGACCTTCAAACACTACCGCATCTATACAGATGCTTCCGACCAACTACCAACTCCGATCGACCGCATCAGTGAGGACCACTCTGGAATCCTCTGGTTGGCAACCGCCAAAGGGCTCTATAGATTCGATCCCGCGAGCGGTCGGACCACGCGATATGTTCATGACCCTGCCGATCCCGGGAGCATTGCGGCTGATCGTGTCAACATGGCGGCAGAAGACCGGGAGGGACGCCTATGGATCGCGAGCGCCGGTGGGCTGGATCAACTGGATCGCGAAACTGGGAAGGTGGTGCGGCGTGCTCCTCTTCACGCTGAAATCAGCGAATTCCATGAAGATAAGTTTGGACTCTTCTGGATGACCGGGCCTGATTCATCATGTGCCCTGGCTAGTTGGAACCCGCAAACAAATGTAGTGAAGTGTCACTCGATCAACTATCAGCAGCGCGGGATGCCATCTCGAGCCATCGTTTCCGAAATGATCGAGACCCCCAACGGCACCATGTGGCTCAGTTCGACAGGCGGCCTGCTCAGGTTCGATCGCGATCGCGATAGAATCGTTCGCTATCACAACAATCCTCTGGACGAGGAGAGTCTGCAATCAGACAACCTGATTTTCCTGTATCAGGATAGAGAGGGAAATATTTGGACATGCTTTCAGGCCGCACCGCCTAACTTCTTCTCCGAGACGCCACAACCTTTTGAAAATTTCACCTACCAGCGGGGAAGTCTCGTCAACCCACTCGTCACGTCGATCTATGAGGACCATGACGGAATTCTCTGGATTGGCTCCATGGGTGGTCTGAACCGCATCGATCGCCAGAGAGGGACGGATATCGTGCCACCTCGATCCGGAGTTGGTAACGAGATTCTCTCCATACTTGAAGACAAACACGGAGTTCTTTTTGGAGGAACATTTCACGAAGGCCTTCAAAAGATAGATCGGCGCACAGGAGAGGTCAGTCCCTATCCCAATGGACCACCCCGGCATGATATCAAGCCGATCATGCAGTTAATTTACGACCGCCAGGGCAACCTGTGGGCAGCGATGTACGGCGGCGTAGGTCGCCTTGATCCAGCGACGGGGAATTTTCGAATATATTACCCCGAGAATCAGAGCTCGATTCAGTACCAGAAAATCGCGGAAGATGCCGAGGGCTTTTTGTGGCTTGGAGCGCAGTCGGGCTTGCAACGCTTCGATCCGCGAACCGGACAGTTCACGATTTATGAGCACAAGCAGGATGATCCGACCTCCCTCAGCGACAATCGCGTGAATTCGGTTCATTTCGATCATCTCGGCACTCTGTGGGCGGGCACGCAAGATGGCCTTGCAAAGTTTGACCGCCGAACGGGGACTTTCAAAAACTACTATGAGAAAGACGGGCTGGCAGGGGATGTGGTGAGTTGTATCCAGGAAGACAAGCGTGGCGTGCTCTGGATGGGTACGAACAAGGGCTTGTCAAGTTTTGATCCGCTTTCGCAAAGATTCCGCAATTTTTCTGCAGCCGATGGGCTCCCGGGGCAAGATCTGACTGGTTGGGGGACTTGCTACCAGAGCCCTTCCGGAGAGATGTTTTTCGGCGGCTTCAGCGGAGCGACGGCCTTCTATCCCAGCAAGATCGTAAACAGTTCGTTTGTTCCGCGGACTGTCCTCACCGACTTCAGGCTGTCAGGAAATCCGGTTTCAATCGGTGCAGGGTCGGTACTTAAGCGATCGATTACAGAGACTGATTCAGTGACTCTCTCACATGAGCAGAATATTTTCTCAATTGAGTTTTCGGCGCTGAGCTTTTCCAACGCGGAAACGAATCGCTACCGTTACAGACTCGAGGGTCTCGATAAAAACTGGCACGAAGTAGGTAGCGATCAACGTATCGCGAATTACACAACGCTGCCAGCAGGGATTTACACGTTTCAAGTGGAGGGAGCAACCAGCCGGGGTCCGTGGAGCCAACCGGGCGCACTACTTCACATTGAGATCTTACCGGCGTGGTATCAGACTTTATGGTTTCGCGGTATCTGTTTAATCGTATTACTGCTGCTGTTGTGGTCCATCTACCTATTGCGTCTCAAGCAGCTCGAGGGTCAGTTCCACGCTGCACTTGAGGCACGTGTCGACGAACGAACTCGAATCGCACGAGAACTGCATGACACACTCTTGCAGAGTTTTAATGGTCTGTTACTGCGATTCCAGGCAGTCTCGAATCTGCTGCCTGGGAGGCCGGATGAAGCCAAGCAACGAATCGAAAGCGCGATTGAGCAAGCGGCGGAGGCCATCACCGAGGGCAGAGATGCAGTGCACGAGCTCCGCTCAGGCGGGTTGAACTCCGCCGATCTTGGCCAGGCAATAAGCAACTTTGGTAAGGAGCTTATGGGTGCTCCGTCGGCCGCAGGAACTCCCGAATTTCGTGTCCGGGCTGAGGGAACACCGCAGGCACTCAATCCGATAATTCGTGACGAAGCATATCGGATTACAGTGGAGGCCATAAGAAACGCAGTCCGTCACTCGAGCGCCAGACGCATCGAGGTGGATATCCGATATGGTGAACATGACCTGCAAATTCGGGTTCGAGACGACGGAAGGGGCATCGATCCCGTAGTGCTTGGCCACGAGCACGTCACAGGACATTGGGGATTGCGTGGTATGCGGGAGCGGGCCCAGCAGGTGGGCGGTACTTTTGAGGTGTGGAGCCAGGTCAACAGCGGAACAGAAGTTGAGTTGAAAATTCCGGCCGCAAGCGCTTACCCCAAATTACACAATGCACGTCGGTCTATCTTGTCGTGGCTTTTGCAGAGGTAAAGTGATGAACACCATTCCCGATCCAATAGCAATTTTGGCGGTTGATGACCATCCGATTTTTCGGCAGGGAATTGTGGGCCTTTTGGCAGATCAGCCGGATATGAACTTGATCGCAGAGGCTAGTAACGGGCGTGAAGCAGTGCAGAAATTCCGCTCCCATCGTCCTGACATCACTCTGATGGATCTCCAAATGCCGGACATGAATGGGCTCGATGCCATCATGGCCATTCGGGGCGAGTTTCCCGATGCAAAAATCATCGTGTTCACTACTTATAGCGGGGATGTCCAGGTGTTGCGTGCTTTGAAGGCCGGAGCGCGCGCTTATCTGCTGAAGAATACGTTGCACAAAAATCTTCTCGAGACGATTCGGGCAGTTCATTTGGGCAAGAAGACCTTATCACCTGAGGCTTCTTTCGAACTGGCCGAACACGCGATGGATGATGCTTTGACTCCCGGAGAAGTGGAGGTCCTGCGATTGATTGCAGCCGGCAATGCCAACAAGCAGATCGCTGACCTGCTATCGATCACTGAAGAGACTGTAAAAGGGCGTGTCAAAAATATTCTTTCTAAGTTGAATGCAAACGACCGGACCCACGCGGCAACGATAGGCCTGAAGCGTGGAATCATCGAACTCTAGCAACTCGAAAGGGTCGTTGGTTTCCTCTTTTGGGGGTTTTGCTCGACAGCGACGATTGGTTAACCTCGGCAGAGGATAAGCGTGCGTCGTCTCTTCTCAACTTTTGCTCGCGGCTGGCCTGGGGTTGGATTGTTTCTCATGCGGATTGTGGCCGGGGGCTCTCTCATCGTCGACGGAGTGGGGAAATATCAAGCGGGGCAAACGACGACGCCAGTGATTCTCGGCCTACTCGCAATTGCGGACGGTGCCCTGCTGATTGCTGGTCTGTGGACTCCGATTGCGGGCTCTCTCGTCATTGCCATCTCGACATGCGGAATCCTGATTCTGCATGACAATCCATATCCCGCCATTCTACTTGCCTCAATAGGCGCTGCTTTAGCATTCGTAGGGCCTGGAGCGCTGTCAATCGATGCTCGGCTCTTTGGGTGGAAGCGAATCGATCTCGACAATTGAGTGCGCGGCATCAGAGTCCCCGGACATAGGCGGCGCTTCTTGATCCCCAGTCGAGGGGGCGTCTCGACTCAAACGAGTAGTCTCAACACACGATGCAGTTCGAATAGTGCTCGATCTGGGGATTCGCTCGATTGGCCTCTGAGTCACAATCGGTTCGTCGCTGAAGGAAGCTCAGCGAGGATCACAAATGCTGATCGAGCCGCTTGGCGAATGGAGGCTATGTCCCATGTCACACTCTCCCACCCCGATCGTATTCGTAGTCGATTCCGACATCTCGGTCTGTGAATCGTTGTCGCTCCTGGCCCACAACGCTGGTTTGCAGGTGGAAACCTTCGCATCTGCGTACGAATTCCTTGCCCATCTACGACCCACCGTTCCTTCGTGTCTCATCCTTGATGTGAACCTTCCGGATATCAGCGGGCTTGAACTCCAGGAGCGCGTCGCTGGAGAACGCAGTGACATGCCGATGATCTTTCTCGCCGGCTATGCTGACATACCGACAACCGTGAGAGCGATGAAGCGCGGAGCCTTGGAGTTTATGACAAAACCGTTCGATCCCGACGCGCTGTTGAACGTGGTCCGATATGCAATCAAACGGAGCGAGGCGACGCTCGGACGCGAACATCAGCTGCTCTCGCTCCGAACAGACTATGGATCGCTCACCCCCCGCGAACGCGAGGTGATGTGCTTGGTGGCCTCGGGACTGCTGAACAAACAAGTGGGTGGAGAATTAGGCATCAGCGAAATCACAGTGAAGGCGCACCGTGGAAATGTCATGCGCAAGATGAAGGCAGACTCGTTCGCTGATCTGGTGAACATGGCAGCGAGGCTCCGTGTCACACGTTCTGCTGGAGCAAACACTGCCTGGGCATGACGACATGCCTGCGGAGCCGCTCTTTGCGTTGAGGAACTGCCAACCGACATATTGCGAAAGGGATCGCCCATCAACATCGAGCGGCTCTCAGAGTAAGCACGAGCAAATCGTCGCGGACGATTCCGGCGTTGATATCACATGAACCCGCCCGCTGTCGGTGGGCGGATGAGCGCGTGCGGCAATTCCGCCCATCGACATGTCGCGGAGCATGATTTCTAACC
>Ga0335075_10018749_pt1 | contig 10254 bp, 9 predicted proteins | sample Lox_Sample_24_FD_206723 | JGI IMG/M metagenome (GOLD analysis project Ga0335075, IMG submission 206723) | Soil microbial communities from Loxahatchee National Wildlife Refuge, Florida, United States - Lox_Sample_2.4 | ecosystem: Environmental > Terrestrial > Soil > Wetlands | place: USA: Florida... | reverse complement strand
CACTCCGAATCGAGGTAAATGAGATGTCGGAAGCTCCTGTAGCATTTCCTGAGCTGTTTTCCGCCGAGAAAACGCGGACCCGCTTTTCCTGGAGCGATGCAGGACGGCACTTCGACGATCTGGGTCCAGCGCGGGCTGACATGTATGGATTTTTCCGCGACCTTGTTCCTGTAATGATCATGGCCGTATGGTGGTTCATTCAGAGGCCGATCACGTTTTCCAATTTTGCCGGATTATGGCAGACACCCCAATTGACGCTGCTGGATCTAGTCCTGTTGGCGGCCCTGGCGGTCTGCTGGAGATTGATCGCAGGCAGCAAGATAGCGTCGGGTTCGAATCTTCTTCGCAAGCAGCTGATCGGCAACCTGGTGGCGGCACTCTGTTGCTCAGTGCTGGTATTCGCAGACGGCTGCACCCATACTTCATGGACGACTTCCCTTCTTTTCAGTGCTTATTTTCTCCTTGCCGCAAGTGCAGCCAGCACGCTCCTGCTTGGGCTTACGTGCGTTATCCGCTGGGCGGTGCTTACCTTCGTGGTTACGAAACGGGAGGTCATCCTCGTAGGTTCGGGCCCCCGAGCGCAGGAATTGTTCAGGCGGTTGTCAGAATCCCCTGTTTACACAGTAAGGGGAATTGTTGATGACGAGTTTACAGGCACGCCCGAAATGCGCAACCTGTACATCGGGGGCATCGACGAACTGGAGCAGATCCTGAAGAACCAGCCGGTACAGATCGTCTACTGCTCTCTGCCTGTCAAGACCATGTACGTGAGAGCGCAGCGCGCCATTTCCATCTGCGAAAAGATCGGCGTCGAGGTCCGCCATTCTGCCCGTCTGTTTACAACCGAAATAGCGCAGGTCGATGCGCATGCATCCGGACAGGGAATATACGCCATTCTGCGAATGGTGCGGCACGGATCCCGCGACTTCGTAAAGCGAGCAGTGGACCTTGTCGGAGCCTCAGTACTGATCGTCGCAGCTTTGCCCATGATCGCACTGGCCGCGATTGCCATAAAGCTGACGAGCCCCGGTCCGATCATATTTTCGCAGGAACGCTACGGCATGGACCGCCGCAGATTCCGCATGTACAAACTCCGAACCATGGTCGCCGGGGCCGAAGGACTCCAGAAGAATTTCGAGTCGCTGAATGAGCTGGCCGGACCAGTCTTCAAGATTCGCCGCGACCCTCGCGTCACGACCGTCGGGCGCTTCTTACGAAGTCTGTCGATCGATGAACTGCCACAGCTGTGGAATGTAATCAAGGGAGATATGTCGCTGGTCGGTCCGCGCCCACTGGCTGTGCGCGATGTGCGTCTGATCAATGACAGCGGGCACCTGCGCCGCTTCAGCATGAAGCCAGGAATCACGTGCCTCTGGCAAATCGGGGGACGAAACAACACCGACTTTGAGACCTGGATCCGGCAGGATCTGGAATACATCGATCGCTGGTCTCTGTTTCTCGACTTTCGTATCCTGCTGTGCACTATACCTGCTGTCCTTGGGCGCCGCGGTGCAATGTAACGATTGAACGCGGTGTTTCGCTCCCGGAAACAGGTTGATTGAGCCTTACCGTTGCCATCGGCGTACATCGTCCTGGGATTTAGATCGTAAACAGCCGCACGTAGCGCTCCCCCTCCGTCGCCCTCAGGTCCCTCGCTCACCATCGTCCGACAAACCGAAGCAGAGCTGTCTGCCCGGAGCCTCGGCGTAGCCCATGTTTCGAGAATGGAGAAAGTGTATGACTACTCTTGCAACTTCGCCACGGCCAGAAATCACGCCGCACTGTGAGTCGATTCAACAAAAGGTGACTCAGATGATCGACGATCTGATTGCCTCGCTGCCTGATTCAACTGTTCTAACTTCGGAAGAGCGGCGGGGGATTATCGCCCGCTATTCCTCAGTCCTGGAAGGTAACTTCATCTACTGGATGACCGCGACCCTGTTGGCCGTCCACTCGGAGGAAGCGCGGCCCATCCTTCTGGACAACCTCTTCGAAGAAGTGCGCGATGCACATCCGGCCATGCTGCGTAACTTCGCGATCGCAGCGCATGCGTTTCCCACCGACACCGATGCCCTGGCGGTCAGCGATGAACTGACGAGGATGCGGCGGTTCATGGGAAAACTGTCGCCAGTCCAGTCGCTCGCCGCCATGGCCTTTTTCGAAGGCTATATTCAGAAGTTCATGCCCTATCTCGCAGAACTGGCAGCATCGCGGGGCTCCAGCGAAATGGAGTACACGGATGTCCACGGCGTCTGCGACATCGCTCACACCGACGGACTGTTCAGGGCACTCTCTATTGAAATGGAAAACAGCCCGCTCGAGGCGGACAAAGATCCGTTTGAAGGTGTTGCGATTTTACACCATCTCATGCAGAGAATTGTCTTCTACCAGGAAGCCTCACCCCGGGCCTAAGGGTCCTGTCAAGATCCAAAGTGCACACCCCTGATTACAAAACACTCACTCTGCTGGAAGAGCCCAGGTATCTGGAGTTTCCTGGAATCCAGCTTTACACTGTGCTTCACCAATGCACAGATCCGCGGGCGCGAGTTCTTCTGGTCGGACCATTTGCGTCGGAACGGCAGAACTCGTATCTCCCCTGGGTTCGATGGGCGCGCTTTCTGGCCGCAAGAGGAATTGAAGTTCTTCGCTACGACTATCGCGGCGTCGGAGAGAGCGCCGGACGTTTTGATGAAATGACGTTCAAAGACTGGAGGGAAGATGTCCAACTTCTCGCCGAGTGGCTTAAGAATCGCACGCCGACGCTACCGCTCCTATTGCATGGTCTCGAGATTGGGGCCATCCTCGCCGCCGACACTTTCACTGGCGGTGTCGCGGACGGGCTTCTCCTATGGTCTCCCCCTGCTACAGCGAATCAAGCGCTTCGCTCTACGCTGCTGCGGTGGACAGGGTTAGAGCAACTCCTGAAGCCGGGTGCGGAGCGGGTGACCGCCGCGCATTACATTCGCCAGCTGGAGCAGGGGATAGCGGTTGAAGTTGAGGGCTATCGATGGTCCCCGAAACTCTGGCACGAATCCTTTGAATGGAAGATGCCGGCGGCCTTCCTGCCACCGCATAAAGATGTCACCGTTACTCATCACTCCGTGCGGAGCGTTAACCTCCCACGGCAAGCCGCGCCTCTGATCAGGGGCGGATTTGTTGGATATGATGAGGTTAAAAACTTTGACTGGTTATTTGCGGAAGAAGCGCCATGGATCGAAGCACAAGCTGCCAGCAGATTTCAGACCCAGCCTTGAGGGGGGTCTTTGAGTGTCGTGAACTTATCACGCTGCAGGGCGAAGCGTATCCCATTCGGGGCACTTACCACCGCGCCCGCCGCGAACGTGGCATTCGAGAGCGGAACCCGCTGGGGCTGGTTTTCCTGAACTCGCTGTCTCTTCCCCGGACCGCGACGGGCGATTCGGCTGTGGATTGGGCGGATTCGCTAGCCGCGTGCGGTTATCCCTGTTTTCGAGTCGATTTGCCCGGCCTGGGAGATTCCGCGGGTGATCTTCCGTCGGACCTGCTGAATTTCATAAACGCGGGCGGATTTGCGCCCGCGGTTTCGAACATCGCAAGGCAGATCACACAACGCTTCGATCTGGGCGGAGTGGTCATCGTTGGCCACTGTGCAGGTGCGGTATCAGCGCTCCTCGCCGCTGAGCGGGCACCTGAATGTAAAGGCCTGGTGCTGATGGACGTTTATTTTCACCTCCCGCAGGCAGTTAGACCGACATTCCGGCGCCACCTTAGCAATTGGGCCCTGCGGAGCCCTACCGGTCGCGTTGCGAGCAACATTTACGATCGGCTCCGCAAGCTGCGGATGCGATTTTTGACCACCACGCTGCCTGCCAATGCGAACGTGCCCCTGCTGCGCTGCTGGAGTCAGATAGCATCCAGTGGCCAGCCGATCCTGCTGCTGAAGGCACCGGCCCGCAAGGCTGTTGGAACCAAGCCACGGGACGGAGAATTCGACTATCTGCAATACGCAATGAAAACAGCTGGGCCGCGGAGCAGGGTGTCTCTGATGTTTGCGGAGGAATCGGACCACTCGTTTGCGACCCAGACTGGGCGCGCGGCGGTTCGGAAGGAAATGACAACATGGCTCGAGAGCTGTTTTGCTGATGAGGCGAAAGGCGCCCTGCAGAACCAGTGAGCTAACAACGCCGGGCAGGAAGCAGTATTTACGATTTCGATCGGTGTGAGACCAGGAACAACCCATACCCCCGTGGAAGGTTAAGCCAGAATGGACGTTCGTTCAGAAGTGGTTGCTCAGTTTACGACGGTTGCACGCGAGCAGGATAAGCGTCTTGCTCCGCTCACAGATCAACTCGAGCTGCTTGAATCCGGGCTTGATTCACTCTGTTTTGCGATCGTCGTGGCCCGGCTCGAGGAGTCGCTCGGAGTCGATCCGTTTGCCGCCTCAGAAGACGCCGTGCTTCCCGTAACATTCGGTGAGTTCGTGAGGTTTTATGAGAATGCTGCCAAATAATCCCGCATCGCTGTTGGACGCGCTTCGCGCGGCCGAGAATCTGTCCGGTCGTGTTCTGGTGGACGTTAATACGCGCATCGCGCTCGGCGATCTGGCCAACGGAACAGTGCTGTATGGCCGCGCAGAAGAACTCCGGGGGCGTTCCGTACTCCTGACGACCAGGGAACAGGTGACCACGGCGGCGGCCCTGATCGAACTGGATGGACTTGCCGGACGTATTGTGATTTGTCCGCCGGACCTTCCGCTGCAGTATTTTGCCTACGTCATCGAGACTGCGGAAATCGATGCAATCGTCTCCGACCGAACAGACTTCGACCTCGGCAGACCACGGCCCTTGTATTTCAGCCCCTGCACGCGCAGGATCGAGGCATGTGCGAACGATCGGGTTCGCGATCAGCAGACGGAGTGGGTTCTCTTCACTTCCGGTACGACCGGATTGCCCAAGCTCGCTGTACACACGCTGAAGAGCCTGACCGGAGCAATTCAGCCGAACCGGCAGGGTGGTGAAGAGGTCATCTGGAGCACCTTCTACGACATTCGCCGCTATGGCGGCCTTCAGATATTCCTGCGCGCAGCGCTGACGGGCAGCTCGCTGGTTCTTTCCACAACGCAGCAGTCCACGGCAGAATTCCTGGAGCACGCCGCGGTCAACCAGGTGACCCATATTTCCGGCACGCCCTCGCATTGGCGTCGCGCTCTGATGAGTCCGACGGCAAAGCTTCTCCAGCCCCGATATGTGCGACTGTCCGGCGAGATCGCCGATCAGGGAATTCTGAACCACCTGCGTTCGTTCTACCCGAACGCACGCATGAGCCATGCCTTCGCCTCCACTGAGGCTGGGGTTGCCTTTGAGGTAAACGATGACACCGCCGGATTTCCGGCCGGAATTCTTGAGAGCACTCCGGATGTGGAAATGAAGGTCGAAGATGGTACCCTGCGGATCCGTTCCGCAAGAACCGCGAGCCGCTATCTGGGGATGGGTGCTTCTGCGCTGAAGGATGAGGACGGCTATGTTGACACCCGCGACGTAGTTGAGTTACAGGACGGCCGGTATTACTTCGCAGGCAGGCGCGACGGCGCGATCAATGTCGGCGGTCTCAAGGTATTTCCGGAAGAGATAGAATCGGTCATCAATCGTCATCCCGAAGTCCACATGTCCCTGGTGCGCACCAGAAAGAGTTCCGTCACGGGCGCCCTCGTTGTCGCGGATGTGATGCTCAAGCCCACCGCCACGATGACAGATCGCGACATCAATGCGATCCAGAACGACATTCTTTCTCTATGCCGTAGCAACCTCTCTTCCTACAAGGTGCCGGCAATGATCAGCTTCGTCCCTGATTTTAATGTTGCGGAGTCGGGGAAGGTGATGCGGCGCAATGCGTAGTGTCATCGTGACAGGTGGGAGCCGGGGGCTCGGCCTGGGCATTGCCCGCAGACTGGCGGCCTCGGAATATCAGGTGCTGGCGATTGCCCGAAAGCAAAATGACCAGCTCTCCGAGGCGATGCAGCACGCCAATGCGACGCGGCCTGGATCTTTTCACTTTGTTCCCTTCGATCTGAGCGATCTCGCGGGAATCCCCGACCTGATCCGCAGCGTCCGCAAGGAATTCGGCGCGATCTACGGGCTCGTGAACAATGCCGGCATCAGCTTCGAAGGAGTCCTCGCCATGATGCCCACCTCCCGAATCGAGGAGCTGGTGCGGGTGAATACGATCTCCCCAATGGTGCTGACGAAGTATGTGGTGCGTTCCATGATGTCCGACGGCGGTGGACGCGTGGTCAATATTGCCTCGATCATCGCTTCCACCGGCTACAGCGGGCTCTCCGTGTACGGCGCCACCAAGGCCTCAATTGTCGGTTTCACTCGCTCCCTGGCGCGCGAGGTGGGACGCACGGGAATTAATGTCAATTCGATTGCGCCTGGGTTCATCGCGACGGATCTGACGCGGAGTCTGGATGCCGAGCAGCGAGCCCGCATCGAGCGGCGCAGCGCCCTGCATCGCCTGGCCGAAGTCGAGGACGTGGCGGATGCAGTGGAATTTCTCCTGAGCTCCAAAGCGAAGAACATCACCGGAACGGTTCTGACTGTCGATGCCGGGAGTACCGCATGAGCACACTTGAAGCGGTCCCAGGGGCAGCCGAATCCGCTTCCCGTGCATGGATGCGCGCGCTGGAGCGAACGGTATCCATTGCACGCAATCCCACGCGCGTTCTGCCCGTAGTAATAGAAGACATGGCAGAGCAGCGCGGCGATGCCCCGGCGCTGCTTTCGGACCAGGGATCTCTCACCTATCGCTCCCTGGTTCAGCTGGCCAACCAGTATGCTCGATGGGCGAAGGAAGCCGGTATCGGCAAGGGAGATGTGGTTGGTTTGCTGATGAACAACCAGCCGGAATACTTTGCAATCTGGCTGGGCATATGCAGCGTCGGCGGAGTCGTGGCTCTGCTCAACACGCACCTGGTCCGGCAATCGCTGGCGCACTGCGTCCAGGTCGTTCAGCCGGGCCATCTGATTGTTGCGCGGGAGTTGGCCGGCTCTCTGAGCGCGGCATTGCATGGGTTGCCGAACCCGCCGAAGATTTGGGTTCACGGCGGGGACCATGCGGATTTCCAACGCATAGAGGAAGAAATCGGTCGATATCCCAACGACAATCTGACCGCCAGGGATCGACCTCTTATAACTGTCGAGGATCGGGCGCTCTACATTTATACCTCAGGCACGACGGGATGGCCGAAGGCCGCCAACATCAGCCATGCGCGAATCATGCAGTGGACACACTGGTTCGCGGGCATGATGGGTGCTCGGCCCGACGACCGCATGTATGACAGCCTGCCGATGTATCACAGCATCGGCGGGGTACTGGTTCCCGGCGCCATGCTGGTAGCGGGCGGCAGCGTAGTCGTACGCGAGCGCTTCTCAGCAAGTCAGTTCTGGAGCGACATCGTTCATTGGGACTGCACGATGTTCCAATATATAGGGGAGTTTTGCCGTTATCTGGTTCACGCGAGCCGCTCCACCGCGGTTCCGCCGCACCGCATACGGCTGGCCTGCGGCAACGGGCTCGCACCGGACGTGTGGAGCGAGTTCAAGCAACGGAGCGGCGTTCCGCGGATTCTGGAGTTTTACGCCTCCACTGAAGGCGGAGTTTCGCTGTTCAATGTTGAGGAACGGCCCGGCGCCGTCGGCCGCGTCCCGCGCTACCTGGAACATCGTTTTTCCCCTGCCCTGGTGCGCTTCGATTCTGAGAGCGGTGCGCTGATCCGCAACGAGGAGGGATTCTGTATCCCATGTCGGCCGAATGAGCCCGGGGAAGCGATCGGGCCGATCCTCGAGGATGGTCCGAACATCGGCAGCCGGTGGGAAGGCTACAGCGATGCGGAAGCGTCTGAGAAAAAGATCGTGCGGAATGTGTTTCGAGCGGGCGATGCGTGGATTCGTACCGGCGATCTGATGAAGAAGGACGAAAAAGGGTTCTTCTACTTTGTCGATCGAGTCGGGGATACCTTCCGGTGGAAGGGAGAGAATGTTGCGACGTCGGAAGTTGCTCAGACCGTTTGTGCATTTCCCGGTGTGCGCCACGCGAATGTTTACGGAGTGAAGATGCGCGCGACAGAAGGCCGGGCCGGTATGGCCGCCGTCGTGGCGGAAGATGACCTCGATCTCGAAGCGTTTCGCGAGTATCTGGTCAACCACCTCCCTGCTTATGCGCGTCCCGCTTTTCTGCGGATTTGCGGGGACGTGGAACTGACGGGGACGATGAAGTATTCGAAAACGGAACTCGTTCGCCAGGGCTTTGACCCCGCTGCGACGCGCGATCCGCTCTACTTCGACCATCCTGAGTTGCGGGCGTTTCTTCCGCTCGACCGGGAATTATACGAGCGCATTCAGGCGGGCGAAGTTCGCCTGTAGGGGTTCGCTGAGATCCAGATCGGGCAAAGCAGATGAATCCGTCTATGCTGATCGAGGACATTCGGAACGCTTTCGACGTTCGGGAGCGCCATATCGATTGTGGTCCGATTACACCGGAAGTCGGACCGGAGGAAATTCGCGCCCACCTGGCGGCTCGTTACGACTTCGCGAAAGCTGTTCCTTTGGAAGAGATCGTGGCGGACGTCGACCGCATGCTCCAGAACTGGCAGGTCCAGATCACGCATCCGCGCTACTTCGGCCTGTTCAATCCCAGCGTAAATTTCGCTTCGGTCATCGCCGATACGCTGGTTGCGATTTACAATCCACAGCTGGCAAGCTGGCGCACATCGCCGGCGGCCAATGAAATCGAGAGACATACCCTTGACTGGCTTCGCGCCCAGTTCGGACTTCCCGCCGCTGCTCGAACCACTTTCACGACCGGAGGTGCAGAGGCAAACCTTTCTGCTGTGATCGTGGCTCTAACGCGAGCTTTTCCTCGGTATGGAGATGAGGGTCTGCAATCGCTGGAAGGGACGCCCCTGATTTATCTCACAGGCGAAGCCCACGATTCCTTTGCCAAGATCGCTCACATGACGGGCCTGGGCAGGAAATCGCTGCGCATCGTCGCCACTGGCAACGATCTGAGGATGGATGCCGCCGATCTTGAGAGGCAGGTTGCCCAGGACCGGGAAAACGGATTGGCGCCATTCATGGTTGTGGCGACCGCAGGAACAACGAGCGCCGGCATCATTGATCCGCTGCAAGCGGTCGGCGAATTCTGCGCGAGTGCGAATCTCTGGTTTCATGTCGATGCAGCATGGGGAGGCGCCGCGATTATTTCGCCTGAGTTACGCTCCCATCTCACTGGCATTGAAAATGCAGACTCCATCACCTGCGACGCACATAAGTGGTTTTCAGTTCCAATGGCATGTGGAATGTTTTTTTGCCGTCACGCTGAGACCGTTGGCGAAGCATTCCGCATTCAAACGACCTACATGCCGGGCAAGGCGGCGGATGCAGCCTTCGATCCCTACACTTCGTCGGTGCAGTGGTCCCGTAGATTTATCGGACTGAAGCTGTTTATGGCTCTGGCCCAAAAGGGGCAATCCGGGCAAGCAGCGATGATTGAGCACCAGGCACGCATGGGACGGTTGCTCAGAAAGCTCCTGACGGACTCCGGCTGGAGCGTGATGAACGAAACCCCGTTTCCCGTGGTTTGCTTCACGCACGAAGGGCTCAACGTAACCGCCTTTCTCGATGAAGCCAGAAGACGACAGATTGTCTGGATGTCAGAGGCTCGTTTGCGCGGCGCGCCCTGCATACGCGCCTGCATTACCAGTTTCAAGACCACCGAAAGGGATATTCAGGAAGTGGTAATGGCACTCGGGGAGTTGCTGAAGGAAAATTCCGTACTGCTTGCGACAGCGTGAGGCTCGACAAATATCTCCCGAGGTTGCGTCCATCCCATCTACGGGCCCGTTCCGGCCAGGCACTTGTTTATCTATGAAGCAGGAAACGATTGCGATTCACGGCGGTTACGAAATTGAGCCGACCACGAGGGCGGTAGCGGTACCGATTTACCAGACGGTTTCGTACGGTTTCGAGAGCGCCGAGCATGCGGCAGCTTTGTTCAACCTCGAAGCGGAAGGTTACCGTTACAGCCGGATAAGTAACCCAACTACGGATGTACTGGAGCGGCGCGTCGCTGCGCTCGAAGGGGGACTCGCAGCTCTGTGCGTGGCCAGCGGACAGGCCGCCGTCTCCTACGCCGTGATGAACGTGACGGAACTGGGAACGAATATCGTCTCAGTGCCGCAGCTTTATGGCACGACCCATACCCTGTTCGCCCACCTGC
>Ga0335075_10018748_pt1 | contig 10255 bp, 16 predicted proteins | sample Lox_Sample_24_FD_206723 | JGI IMG/M metagenome (GOLD analysis project Ga0335075, IMG submission 206723) | Soil microbial communities from Loxahatchee National Wildlife Refuge, Florida, United States - Lox_Sample_2.4 | ecosystem: Environmental > Terrestrial > Soil > Wetlands | place: USA... | reverse complement strand
CAATTCTTACTGAACAGACAGAGTTAGCCCACTCGCGCCAGACCCCGTCGAGGATAGCTGAGCAAACTGTTGGCACGCGACTGGCATCATCGACGGTTGTGTTCAGGTTGCTGTTTTTCTCTTCAAATGTCAGATACACCAGAACACGAGAAAACCCAACATCTTGTGTTACATCGCCATGTCACCCGGCTAGGGGTAGAAATTGAGACCCGGCAGCCCGGAGGCTGCCGAGAACGGAGAGAACGACGATGATCGCGGCAATAGATGAAATCGAATGGCTGCATGCTGTCCAGCGCGACCCCGACCTGACCGCTGAGGATCGGCAGGCCGCGCTGTACTACGCGGATTTTGACACCGACCTGACCGACGAGCAGATACAGGGGTCATTCGACAAGCTGATCGACCTTGGGTACTTCGCGCCGGTCCTGGTGCTCAACGAGCAGCCGACGTTCGACATACGGCGCTCCCTTCCGAGGAACGTCGCGTGATGCGGTTATTGCTCGCCGGCGTCACCGCGGTAGCCGTTCTGGGGGTGCCCGCGGCGCATGCCGATCCGGCGCCGGACTGCAACCTCGCGGTCAAGACGCTGTGCATGCCTAACGGGGCGGTTACCTGGTGCCCGGACGACGGCGGTCACATGGTGGACCGCATGGGCAATTGCCCGAGCATCACCTTCGGCCGCACGCCCGTAGGTTCCGTCGAGCCGGCCCGGTGAGGGCAGACGGAAGCGTGCCGGTTTATGACAATTACGGAGCCGTCCAGTTCGACCAGGCCACAGACGACGACCTAGAGGAGGTTCGGACTACCGGCATCGCCGCGTCCAAGCGCAGCGCCAGAGGCGTGCCGTCTCGGCTCGATGCGTGGCGTCGGGACAACGCGGACGCGCTACAGACCTGGGAGACAAAGTACGGGTGCGTAGTCCTGTTTTGGGGCATGAAGGTCTATTACGGCAGGTGCCGTGCTTGTCCTGAGATTGTCACCAGCCGGCGCAACGCCAACACCCGAGGAGGCGGGGCGGGAAGATGGCCCGAGCTGTGCAACGAGTGCCGCGCGCGGAAGTCAGACCAGGATGCCAACAGCGCGAGGCGCCGGATGGCGCGGCTGCGTCGTGAGCGGTACACGTTCCGCAGCGAGCAGTACGCCAAGATCGGGCTGCCCGAGCCGCGCCAGGGTGTTCCGGGCTGGGAGGCGGAGCAGCAGCGTCGGGAGAAACGCGAGGCGGAGGACTGGTGACGCACGGCTACCTGGGACGGCATAGATGCAGTCTTCGACAACCCGCTGTACCAGCACCTATGTTCGGGATTAGCACTACTGTGTAGAGCGGTAAAGCCCTCGCCGCACACTTCGCAACCCCGTCTAGGTCGGGGTTGACAAGCGGGCAGAGCGAAAGCATCTGCCCTGGCGTGCTGCCGCGTTGTTCGTTCTCCGCAGGCGCCGCCGATCCGGCTCGCTCTCGGCAGGCTGATCCCTCCCCGAGAGAGTGCCTAGGGAGGCACTCCCGGTCTACCTGATCCCGCGTCCTGGGTTGGTGCGCGGAGACCGGGGGTGTCTCTCCCTTTTTTTGCAACCAACGGATCAATTGATCCATTCGTGAGTCTGCGGCTCGCGGCCCGAACTACCCGCGGTCTGTGGCCGCAGGAAAGCAACAGCAATGTCCGCTCACCGATGCACACGTCACCCCGAGCACCGCCGTAGGAACGGTCGGTGCCTGGACTGCCGATCCGAGGCCCAAGGCCGCTACTCCCGTAGCTGCGTTGCGGCGCGTCACAAACTCGCCGCCCTTGAGGCGGTATTGGCGGCATCAGCGTAATCGCCTGAGCCGGCTAGGGAGCGAAGCTCCCGACGCCTTCGGGACGCGGCTATGCCGCTGTCCCAGCAATCCAACAGCACGGCTCGATGGCCGTGCTCACGGCCGAGGTCACCACAGGAAGGTAACCAAAGATGGACGAGAAAACCCCGCTCGATGACCTGCCGGGCTACTGGCGCCAGCAGATCAAGAATCTGCGGGCCGAGAATGCTCGGGTCCGGATCGAACGCAACGAGCTGCAAGCCGAGTGTGACGCACTGCGATCCGAGCTGGGCACCCTGAAGGCCGCAGCCGCGGTGAGGACACCGGGTCGGCGATTGGATGATCTGGTCGACGACGAGTCGATGCGGCAGTTCGAGGAGTGGGCGTTGCAACAGAGGAATGCGGCTGCCGCCGAAGCCGAGTTCATCGCGGCCGGCGGCGAGCTGTGAGCCAACCGAAGGTGGACGTTCACCGCGCCGGGGACGGGACACGGCTTTACCGTGTCTCCACACCGACCAACTCCAAGAGGTTGGTCTTCACCGAAGACGAACTTGCGGACCTAATCCGGCAAGCCCAGACCGTGCTCCGAGGCACCGATGCCCTCACAATCACCTGAGCGGTCGGTTACCGAGCTCCGGGCTTGGCTGCCGCAACAGGCACTAGACCTGCTCGACTGCAAAGACGGCAGGTATTCGGAATGGGCCACGGCAAGTGCCGTATGTATGCACGCGATGAACGCCGGCCTGTCCGAGGCCGAGTTCGTTGCTGTGACGGCGGAATCCGACTTCGCCTACCAATTCGCCACCGAAGACCACGGCCGGGACAGGTCTAACCGGCTGGCAAGCCGGTTGTCCAAGGTCTGGAGCAGATGCGAGGACGACTGGAACCCGCCGCTCGGTTCGGCAGAGGACGTGCGCCACAAGCTGGCTGAGTTGTCCCAACGGCTGGCCGGGCATTCTTGGCCCGGCCGCACCGGCAACTCCGACCGAGCCGTAGCTATGGCGATGGTCGATTGGGCACACGAGGTAGGCACATGGACTCTCGACGCTGGTGGCCGTGAGCTGAGCATCCGCGCCAACGTCGCTCACGGCACAGCCAAGAAAGCGCTAACCCGGCTCCAGACGTTAGGCGTCCTTCGCCGAGACACTGAGACGAGACAGGGCACCCACGCTCAACGGTGGGTGCTGAACCTCAGATGGGGAATAAGACTCCAAACTGACCCACATGATCTCTCCCCAGGGGGGAGAGGTTTATGTGGGCTAAACAAGAGTCTTAATCACCCGGCGTTCCTGCGCTCTGCGCTCGGTCCCACAGCAGAGCGAGTCTGGTTGGACTTGGTAGAGCACCCGGACTCGACTGCGGCCGAAGTCGCAGACAGGCTTGGGAAGCGCCGTACCGCGGTGACCAAGGTTCTGGCCGAGAAGCTGATCCCGAATCAGCTTGTCAGGCAAGCCGGCCACAGCGGCGGTACCCGAGGCAAGCCGGCAGCCGTATACGAGACGGACCCGGCCGGCTCGCTCGACCGCGTAGCCGAGGCATACGGCGTAGCGGACTGGCGCGAGCGGACAGCCGAGCGATACCGCCGAGAGCGGGAAGGTTATCGAGCTGTGCAGGCGCAGCGGCAGCAGCGCGCGGCGCCGCAGTCCGACACAGCACCAGAGCACGCCGAGCCGCCCGCGACGACGGACCCGTTCACCGAGCAATGGTGGGCCGGCCTGCCCTTGCAATGGCCGGAACCGGCTGTACGGGAGCCGGGTCGGATAGTCGATCCGTTTGCGCAGCAGCGCGCCTAACTCAGCAGCAGCACCGCCCGTCAGCACTCCGCTGGCGGGTTTCTTTTCGACAGGAGAACGAGATGCACCTTGAATACGACTACGACGACGGCCCGATAGCCGTCCCTGACACCGCGGTCCTGGCCGCGCTGATGGTCCACTCCGACCCAGACGCCGATGTCCAGACCTTGAGCTGGACCGAAGCGCTGTGACCCCCTCAAGCGCTGCTGAGGGGTTCCAGCGCCACTTAGAGCGCTCCGAGAACTACTTCGCAGCCGTCGAGGCTGCCGGGGACCTTCCCTGGTACGAGGACCCCGAGAAGCTGTCCAAGCTCGAAAGCCGCATACCCGGCATTACGAGCATGGACACCAAAGAGCGCCGCCGCGCTCTGTTTATGCGCCACCGGACCGACCAGGAGAACGACCAATGACCATTACGCAGGAGACCACCATCGATGCCACCAGCACCACTGACCAAGCCACCGAGGCCCAATCCGGTACAGCCGGGAACGGTGGTAGCGACGCCGAAGATGCCCCACGAGGTAACCGCGAAGCGCGCTACCGGGTGGAGAGGAACGAGGCGAGGACCGCGCTGGCGGCTGTCGAAGCGCGCATCGCCGAACTGCAGACCCGCGAGGTCGAACGGCTGGCCGGCGAGTCGCTATCACAGCCGGCAGACCTGCTCAGTCTCGGAGGTATCGGCTTGGCCGATCTTCTAGACGAGGCGGGCAACGTCGATTCCGCTGCCGTGGCCGACGCGGCAGCCGAGTTGATCGCGTCCCGGCCCGGTCTGGCCAAGAATTTCCGGGTACCTGCCGTCGACCACACCCAAGGCCAGGGCAGCGACAGCCCCGGTAAGAGCGGTCCCTCGTGGGGAGACCTGTTCCGGAGCTGACACCCAACAAAGACTTGACCGCGAGACAGCCCGAGGGGGCTGCTCTTGTGGTCATCGAGACCGATCTTTGATCGGCTCTCAGACCGCCGGCCGTCGTCTGTGGCGACGCCGGTAGTCAACGTAGCGCGTAAGCGCTAGCCGCTGTGCGGCAAAGGAATGGGTCTGTGGCCCGTCCTTCGAATCCGAGGTCCAACGCAAAAGGCGTTGGGCCGTCTCTATTTCGAAGGAAAATCACATGACAGGTATGACTGACGCTACGTCAGCTGCCGCTTGGTTGCCGCAAGATTACGGCGACCTCCTGGACACGGTTGTCCAAGAAAAGTCGATCGCCTCTAAGGCGGCGACGCTGTTCACCACCACCCGCCAGACGGTCAGATTCCCGTTGTGGACCGCCGATCCGGCTGTCGGCTGGTATTCGGAGCTCGACACCATCGCCATCGCGGACGGCAGCACCAACGAGGTCGTTGTCACCCCGAGTAAGACGGCCGGTATCGACTTGCTGAGCAACGAGCTGGTCGGCGACTCCGATCCGGCTATCGCCCTCCAGGTCGCACAGGGCTTGGCGAACCAGATTGCGGGTGCGCTCGATACGGCGTTCTTCGGGAACACCACGGCCAAGGGACCGAACGGCTTGCAGTCGTTGACGACTGCGGTTGTCGATCCTGGCGCTTCGATCACCAACCTGGATGCGTTTGTGGCGGCTCGCTACGCAGCCGAGGCGCACGCGGCGAACCTGACGCACTGGCTGCTGCCGCCGGCCGTGGCTCAGACCTTGAGCCAACTCAAGATCGGCAGCGGCTACAACCAGTCGTTGCTTCAGTTCGTCGACGACGGCGTTCAGATCGCCGGCATTCCCGCGCTGACCTCTACCCATGTCGTGGGAACGGGGATCAGCGCCTGGGGTGTGGATGCTTCGCAAATCAGGTTCGTGCAGCGCCAGGGCACCACGGTCGAGCTGTTCGACTCGCCGCAGAACGACGCCAAGTGGGTGCGGGCTGTGTCTCGCGTTGGGTTCGGATTCCTGAACCCGGCCGGGATTGTCGCGCTAAAGCACAGCAGCTAGTCCACTGACCAGGAGAGTCCCCGGACAACTGACGCGCCGGCACCATTAGCCGCCTGCGCTGTCGGGACACACAGTGTCGTGTGTCCCAGTCCGGGGCTCTCTGTGGTCTCTGCAAGGCCGCGCCAAGTGAAAGAGAACGAATGACGCAACCACTAGGGGAGCACAGCTCCCCCGACGCACCGGACCGCAGCCCCGCTGGGGTGTCCCCACGACGACGCAAGCGCCGAGGCCGTGGACTGATCTGCCTCAGAGACGGCTGCCGCCGCGGAAGGGCGGGCGGTCAGCGCTACTGCACCCTGGTATGCCGGCGCCTGTCCGATGAGCTATCGGCAGCCCAAAGGCTGGCCGAAGCGATCGGACCAAACGAAGCAACCGCCAAACTCCGGACTGCTGCCATCGAAGCAGCAGACGCTTGGACCGCGTACACACAGCTGTCTGACGACCTGCGATCGACGGCACACAGCGTCGGTCTGTCGGACGAGCAGTGGGCTGCGCTGGCGTATGGCATTGGCTAGACACCACCGCACACCGCTACGTGGTGCGTCTGTCTGCTCTCGCTGTGTGGTGTGCGTTGCTGCGTTTTCCGCAGAGCACAGACGCACGTTCAGCGCGTCTGAGGGTTAGTACACCTACCGCAGTGTGTTCGTCGCTCTGCGCTCGACCGTATTCGCAGTACCGGCGTTGCAGCAGGTCGGGCGGGGCACGGGGGACACCCCCCGCCCGCCCACCGAGACCGGGCGGTAATGCGACAGCCACCGCCGATGCGATCGCAGGCGGTCATTTTTGGCCGGTCAGTCAGTTCGCGCAGCCGCGCGCAAATCAAGGAGTTTCATGCGAACACCAGATAGGCCACCCCCGGTTGCCGGCGCCGGAGGAGTCCTCCCGTGAGGGCTCCAGCGGGCTTACACAGGGCCGGCAAGGCTTTGTGGCGGTCGGTACACGAGACCTTCGATTTCACCGACGAACCCGGCAAGGTTCATATCCTCACCCAGGCGTGCCGCGTCGCCGACATTGTGGCCGAGCTCGACGAGGCTGCCCACGAGGCTCCGCTGACCGTCAAGGGCAGCATGGGGCAGCCGGTTATCAGCCCGTTCATCGCGGAGGCCAGAGCGCAGCGTGCGCTACTGGCGCAACTGCTGGGCAGGCTTGGCCTGCCTGACAACGACGACGCTGGCGATTTCGCCAAGCGGTCGGCCGCGGGCCGCACCGCTGCTAAAGCCAGATGGCAGAGAGGCTACTGACCCGATGACCCGTCGACACAAGGCGAAGGTCGAGCCCACCGGGCCGACGATCCGCGCCTCCGACTATTACCGGCACCTGCTAGAGCAGCCTGCCACCGACCCCGGCCACAGCACCGGCCAACCGACTTGGGCGGGTTACCTCGCCTTCGCCAATTTCCCGGAGGGATCTACCCCAGATGACCTACGCAGCACTGTCTGACGTTCAGAGCCGGCTCGGCCGGCCGCTCACGGACGACGAGACCGGCCAAGTGCCGACCCTGCTCTCCGACGTCGAGCAGGAGATCACCGCTCGGATTCCAGACCTGGCCGACCAGATCGCCGCGGGCACTCTGGATGAGTCCGCGGTGGTCCGCGTGGAGGCCAGCGCGGTTGTGCGCTTGCTCCGCAATCCCAACGGCTACACGTCCGAAACGGACGGCGATTACTCCTACCAGGTTAACTACAAGCTCAACCCCGGCGATCTGACGATCACCGACAAAGAGTGGTCGCTGCTCGGGATCGGTGCCGGCGCGTTCATCTTGTCGGTGCTGCCCGGCGTGCCTAAGCCACCCGACCCCGAGACCGACCCTTACTGGGCGATGCGGAGGTGGTACCGATGACGCTAATCGTTATGAGCCGGAGCGGCGCCGACTCTACCGAAGGCGCGGCACCAGTTATCGAACGGAGGTTCGACTAACGGGTTACGGCAGAGTGCGCGGACGACCATCACGAAGGACCACGTCGGGCCTTCTAAGCGGCTCCGGGGCACAGGTCGCGGATCGAGATATCTACGAACTGTTCGGCATCGGCCTTGCTGTCAAACTTGCTCGACTCCCACAGCTCGGTTGCCGCCTGGTTCCGTGACAAGCCGCCAGCAACCTCCTCGCAGATGTTTCGTCCCACCGCGATTTCTGCTGCGTTGCCTTCGCCGTTCTCGAAGCCCGCATCTTCCATGTCCTGCAAATAGGTTTGGACGTCGGCGCGGGCGACTGCCATCTCATTGGCCGGTAGTGCGGCGAAGATCGCCAGCGCACCTGCGCCGAGAATTGCTCCCTTGATTAGAAACGTCATGTCGTGCCCCTTTGGACGGTTGTCCGATTCGTGAGGGGGAGCGTATTCGCCCGCGGAGCTGACCACAGCGAATTTGCAAAGGAAAAGCGGCACCACCCTCGTCGAGTGATGCCGCCCTTCCGGGGGATCTCGAAGTTCTAGGAGGGGAACACCTGAACCGCAGCCTTTCCGCTACCCGCCAAGCCGCCGTAGTCGATCGTGACGAACCAGTGCCCGGAATACGGCACAGTCAGGCCTACCGGAGAACGGTCGTAGCCGCCCCCGTAGAACTCATGGCGACCACCGGCCTGGTAAGAGCTGTAGTTGGTCGCGTCCATCAGCTTGACGTTGGCGGCATTACCCTCCAACGCAACTCGGACGACCGTACCGGCGTTCTGGTGACCCAGATCCGAACTTGCGAAGTCCATAGCGGACCCCTTTTCCGCTGAGAACGGGAAAGTAAAGCCCCAAATCCGGACCCCATTTAGGCTCCAGAATGCGCCAGCGGTGTAACGTGACTCCCCAGCATCTAGCCAATGTGAGGCGTTAGCCCTTGACGCAGCGGGCACCCCCGCTTGTCGAGGGCTTCGCTGTCTCAGCTTGGTAAAGACCTTATCCGGATAGCGGACAACTAACCCCGGTTGTCAACCGCGTGTCGCTCATGTCCTTTTGGTAATCAATGTTTTAATTACCCGTTTGTAATTCCGAGGTCTCCAGGGTACGGACGGCATACGCACTGGACCCTCGCCATCTCCCGCGACGTCTAACCCGGCATGGATACCGATGAACGCGAAGCAATCAGAGCCGAAGGGTTCGACCCAGACGACCACCCACTGCAGGCTGCAGTAGATCTCCGATGTCAGGACGCACCGGCCCGGAGTGCCACGCCAGGTGTCAGATGTTGGCGCTCTGCGGCACCCGCAGCTCGAAGTCCGGCTCGTCGGTCGAGCTAGGTTCGCCTTTGCTCCGCGGTCGGACTACGACCGTGATCCCGGACTTATGCAGCAGCTCCCTACGGCCATCGGCGTCGGAGGACTTCCACACGGCGCCGTAGGTGTCCCCGGTCGATCGATATTCCCACCGGGCGCCCTGCTTGGGCGCGTGCTCCAACTCCGCGATCCGGCCATCTATCGCCGCGATCTGCCGCTGGAGCCGCTGCTTGGCCGTGTTCGATGTCAAGCGGCCGGCAGCCGCGGTCAGCTCGTCAAGCGCTGCTATCTGCTCCCGGAGTTCGGCCTCGTGGCTGTCACCGGGAACCCAGACGCGCTCGCGGACTTCGGCATCCCCGTACTGGGATAGAAACTCCCCCTCGACAAGTTCCTCCAGATCTTCGGCGCGGATCATCGCCCACGTCCGGTGGATCTCGTCGTCGCGGTCTCTGCAGCGGTAATACCGGTAGGTGTACGACCTGCTTTCGCGTTTGACCGTGTTCCTGTCGTGGTGCATCGCGGCGCCACACCACCCGCAGAACACCAGTCCCGAGAGCGGGCTGGCCTCAGCGCGAAGTGCCCCGCTGCGGGCTTGCTGTATCCGGTCGAGCGCTGCCTGCAGCAGCTCCCAATCATCGGGGCTCACCAACGGCTCTGCGATCTGCACCGGATTGCCTTGATCGTCCCGCACGGTCTGACCCTCGTGGTGCGCGTAGCCGCGGAGCGCCTTGGATCGCAGCATGTTTCGCATCGGGGTCGTGTGCCATTTGGCCGAAGGTGTCTCACCATCAGGCCAGCGGACGGCGGGCTCACCGGCCCGCAGAGTCTCGTAATACGCAGCCGGAGGCCGATACCCTTCCGCGGTCAGCTCACGCGCTACGCGGGCCAGCGGCTTACCCCCAAGCACATCGGCAACGATCCGCTGGACTACCTCCGCTGCGCCTTCGTCTACCTCCAGGCGCCATCCGGGACCGTCTTCGTTGCGGAGCGCTCTGTACCCGTAGGGAGGTTTACGACCGGGCCACCTGCCGAGCTCTCGCAGCTTTTGGTGTGAGGCTTTGGTCCGCTCCCGGATCGCTTCCAGCTCCCCCTCCGCGAGGAACGCGATCACGTTGGCGATCAACCGGCCTACTCCGGTGCTGAGGTCGATCGACTCAGAGCACGACACCACGGTCTTGTCATGGTCGAGACACCAGCCGAACAGCTTGTTCAGCTTGATCGCGTTACGGCCGAGCCGGTCGAGCTTCCACGCCGCCAGAACGTCCCACTCCGGCGCTCGGTTGGCCAGCCAGTCCCCCAGCTGCGGAGTGTCGAACGGATCGATCGCCCCGCTCACATCAACGTCAGAGGCCCAGCCAACGATGTGATGGTCGTTGGCGTCGGCCCACTGCTGGATGATCTCCCGTTGCCTGTCGATCGACGTTGATTCCTCGGTTGACCTCGATAGACGTAGCCTGCCAAGTACGCGCTTACCGGCTGTCTCTGTTTTGCGTGGTCGGGGCATATCGAGAGGGTACCTTGTCATGGTGAAGTTGATG
>Ga0335075_10018747_pt1 | contig 10255 bp, 9 predicted proteins | sample Lox_Sample_24_FD_206723 | JGI IMG/M metagenome (GOLD analysis project Ga0335075, IMG submission 206723) | Soil microbial communities from Loxahatchee National Wildlife Refuge, Florida, United States - Lox_Sample_2.4 | ecosystem: Environmental > Terrestrial > Soil > Wetlands | place: USA: Florida... | reverse complement strand
CCTTCGACCGCTTGCGGGCCACCTCGGCCAGCCCGACCAGCGCGACGACCTCATCGACCCGTCGCCGGGGCAGGTTGTTGGACTGTGCCAGGCAGAGCAGGTGGTTGTAGGCGCTGCGTCCCCCGTGGACGGCCTTCGCGTCAAGCAGCGCACCGACCCGCCGCATAGGCTGGTCTGTCTGCTCAAACGGCTTGCCGTCGATGGTGACCCGGCCAGCCGTCGGACGGTCCAGGCCCAGGATCAGCCGCATGGTGGTGGTCTTCCCGGCGCCGTTCGGGCCCAGGAAGCCAGTGATCTTGCCCGGTGCCACGCTGAACGTCAGATTGTCGACTGCCAGCGTGTCCCCGTACCGCTTGCTGAGGCCTTCTGCCTCGATCATGTTGATGACGTCCCCTCAGTAGTCGCGCAGCCAGCCGGGCCGGCTAGCGAACCCATTCTCGCGGACAGACGCGATACATCGCGTCATCCTGAGGGTTGATTCGCGACTCCCACTGCAGAGTGATGCAGCGTCACCGGCCGGTGGACGAGAGAGGCATTCGCATCGCCCCGCCAGCTAAGCACCGCCGATCCCGCCGATGTGACACTCCGCCGTCCATTAGTCGGAACGGCGGCCGCGCGCTAGCTGAGGAAGTCCTGCAGGGCGGCGCCGACCTGGTCAGGTGCTTCTTCGGGCAGGAAGTGGCCCGTGGGCAGCGCACTGCCGCGAACCTCGCTGGCGTATTCTTCCCAGACGCTGACCGGCTCATAATTGCGGCCGACGAACGCCTCGGTCCCCCACAGCGCCAGGACGGGGCATTCGATTCTCTGCACGGCGGCAGCAGACTCCTCGTCGTGGACGAGGTCGGTGCTCGCCGCCGCGCGGTAATCCGCACACGAACCCGCGATCGTACGGGGGTCGGCGAAGCAGCGGATGTAGTCGTCCATCACCGCCTGCTCGATGCTCGCGCCCGGTCCGAGCAGCGGGCCGATCAGGGACCGAACCCAGAAGCCCGGGTCGGCGGCGATCATGTGCTCGGCAACGCCATTCGGCGTGGCCAGGAAGAACCAGTGGTAGTAGGCGGTGGCCATGGCCCGCGTCACATTTCGCAGGACGTGCCGGGTCGGCACGATGTCCAGGACGGCCAGCCTGCTCACCGCGTCGGGATGGTCCAGCACCAGGCGGTGCGCCACCCGGGCACCGCGGTCGTGGCCGATGAGCCCGAACTGCGGGAAGCCGAGCTGGCGCATAAGCCCGACCTGGTCGCGGGCCATGAAGCGCTTGGAGTAGACGAGGCCATCGGCATCCGGGGCGGGCTTGCCGGAGTCTCCGTAACCACGCAGGTCGGCCACGACGACGGTGTGGTCTTCGGCCAGCGCCGGAGCGACGTGGCGCCACATGAGGTGGTTCTCCGGATAGCCGTGCAGAAGCAGCAGCGGCGGCCCCGACCCCGCGATCGCATGGTTAACCATCACGCTTTCGACGTCCATCTGCCCGTACTCGAAACCAACGAGCAGCGGCGAAGATGCGGACGCCGCCATCCCGGAACCTGGCACGGTCATGATCCTCGCCCCTCCCCGGACATCGGCGTCATCGATGTTGATGCCGGGCGCTCCGATTCGGCAAGACGGAACGCTGGCGTACTCAACCCGCCAGCCGGAGGAGCGGCAGAGCTGGGATTAGCGCTCGGGCTCGTACTTGAAGGAGAGCTGGAGCTTGGTGCGATAGGTGATCGCGCCGCCCTCGTCCAGGTGAATGTCCTGCTTGACGACCTCGGCAACCCGCAGATCGCGGAGCGTCCCGGCAGCGGTCCTGATCGCCTCCGCCGCTGCCTCTTCCCATGATGTGCTGCTTGTCCCGATGATCTCGGTCACCCTGTACACGCTCATAGCGCTCTCCTTTGACCGCGCGGCCTGTCCGAGGCTGCTGCGGCCAGCCTGTCACAGAGCAACCCTGCCTGTCGCCGGCGCAGGCTGCGTCCGCTATCGCTGCTGATGGCTGATGCGCGGGACGGGGCGGCGGAGCAGGTAGGTGTCCATGATCCAGCCCTTGCGCGCCCGCGCTTCGCTCCTGGCGGCCTGGATCTGGTCGCCGGTCTCGCCCACGGTGCCGGACAGCACGATCTCGTCCGGAGTTCCCAAGTAGGCGCCCCAGTAGATCTCGGTGTCCGGGTCGACGTGGGTGAACGAGCAGGAAGCGTCGAGCATCACGACGACGTCGTCGCAGCCGGCGGGCATGCCGTCGTCGGCCAGCCTGCGGCCGGTGGTGACGTGCAGCGGCCTGCCGACCTGGGTCAGGCTCAGCCGGTGGCTCGCGGCCAGCGCCTGGACGCTGCTGATGCCCGGGATCACCTCATACTCGAGCTCCATCGCCGATGCGGCGATGACCTGCTCGACGATCGCCAGGGTGCTGTCGTACAGCGCCGGGTCTCCCCAGACCAGCAGCGCGCCGCAGCCCCCGTCGGGCAGTTCGTCCTCGATCGCCCGGGCCCAGATCGCGGCGCGCTCCCCGCGCCACTGCTCGACCGCCTTCCGGTAGGCCGGCGCGGTGCGGTCGCGTTCCGGCTCCGGGACGTTGACGATCCGGTAGGAACGGTTCTCGATGTAGCGCTCGCAGATCTCCTGCCGCGCCATCATGAGGTCCTTCTTGACGTCGCCCTTGTCGACCACGAAGAAGACGTCGGCCCGGTTGAGCGCCTTGATGGCCTGCACGGTGACCTGTTCGGGATCGCCCGCGCCGATGCCGATGATCAGCAGCTGCCTCATGGGCGTCATGCCTCCATGCTGTTGCCGGGGCGGATGCCGACGGCGGTGCGGTCGCGCGCCGCCGAGTAGAGGTGGCTGTCGGTGAAGCCGCCGTGCGCGAGCACCCGGCCGACCACGATGATCGCGGTGCGGCGGATTCCCGCCTCCGCGACCCGTTCCGCCAGTTCGCCGAGCGGGCAGCGGAGCACGACCTCGTCCGGCCAGGTCGCCCGCGCCACCACCCCTGCCGGGCAGTCCGCGCCGTAGTGCGGCAGGAGCTCGGCGGCGACCTTGTCGGCGTGCTGCACCGCGAGGTGCAGCACGAGGGTGCAGCCGGTGGCGGCGAGGGTGGCCAGGTCTTCGCCGTCGGGCATCGGGGTCGCCCGCGCCGCTGTCCTGGTGAGCACCACGGTCTGGCCGACTCCGGGCAGCGTCAGCTCCTGCCGCAGCGCGGCGGCAGCGGCGGCGAACGCGGGCACGCCGGGAACCACCTGCCACGGCACGCCCGCCGCGTCGAGCCGCCGGGCCTGCTCGGCGACCGCGCTGAAGATCGACGGGTCGCCGCTGTGCAGCCGCACCACGTCCTGCCCGGCGGCGTGCGCCGACACCAGCTCGGCGGTGATCGCGTCGAGGTCCAGGTCGGCGGTGTTCACCAGGCGGGCGGCTGGGCTGGTCCCGGCAAGGACTTCCGGCGGGACCAGGCTGCCCGCGTACAGCACGACGGGGGCCTCGGCGAGCAGCCGCTGGGCGCGGACGGTCAGCAGGTCCGGTGCGCCCGGCCCGGCTCCGACGAACCACACGGTCATCTGGTGCTCCACAGACTCACGGCTTGACCACTTGCCACTGGGTGATCGGCAGCGCGGGCCGCCAGGCGGTGAACCCGCCCAGCGGTGCCTGATAGCTGACGGCCAGCTTCACCATGTCCCCTCCCACGGTGCACTGCCATCGCTGCAGCACCGCCTCCGATTCCACCGTGACGGCGTGCGCGACAAGCCGGCCGCCGCGCCGCAACGCCGCCCAGCACGACTCGACCACACCCTCGGCCGTGACGCCGCCGCCGATGAACACCGCGTCGGGCTCTGCCAGACCCGCGAGCGCGCCCGGAGCCGCTCCCCTGATCACCTCCAGGTCCGCCACACCGAGCTGGGCCGCGTTGCGTTCCAGGCGGTCGGCACGGTCCGGGCGAGGCTCGATGGCGACGGCGCGGCAGCGGTGATCGGTCCGCATCCACTCGATGCCGATGCTGCCGCTGCCCGCGCCGACGTCCCAGAGCAGCTGACCGGGGCCTGGCGCCAGTGCGGCCAGGGCGAGCGCCCTGACCTCACGGCGGGTGAGCTGTCCGTCGGTCTCGTACGCGGGGTCCGGCAGCCCCGGTACCCGGGGCAGCACGCCCTCGGGACCGTCAGGCTCGCAGGCCAGGGCGGCGACACACAGATCGGCGAACGGGCCCTGGTCCGGGGAGCTCGCCGGGTAAGGGCCCCGGGTGCGTTCCTTCGGGCCGCCGAGGTGCTCGAGCACGGTGATCGTGGTCGCTCCCCACCCGCGGTCGGCGAGCAGGGCGGCCAGCGCCGCGGGGGTCGTGCCGTCCCGGCACAGCACGAGCACCCGGGAACCGGGCTGCACCGCGGGCAGGACCGTTTCCGGCGACCGCGAGACCACCGAGACCACATCGATCTCGTTCTCGGCCCAGCCGAGCCGCGCGCAGGCCAGCGCCACGCTGGACACCGCGGGGAGCACCCGGATCCGGCCGGGCCCGAGGCGGCGGGCGAGCGTCGCTCCGATGCCGTGCAGCATCGGGTCCCCGCTGGCCAGAAGGCACAGCCCGGGGTGGGCGGCGACGAGCTCCTCGAGCTGCGGGAGCAACGGCGACGGGAGCGGGATCCGCCGTCCGTTCAGATCGGGCAATAGCGCCAGCTGGCGGGCGCCCCCGACGATCACCTTGGCGTCCCGCAACGTGGCCTGTGCTTCGCCGGTCAGCCCCGGCCAGCCGTCGTCGCCGATGCCGACGACCACGATCACCTCGCCGTTCGCCCCGTTCACGCGTCTGAGGCTACGGGCCGCGGTCGCTGCTCAACGCAACAACCCCTGGACGCGCGCGGCCGACGCTCCTGGCGAGCCCGCAGTCGGGACATTCCGCGCCATGGCTTGAAGGCTCACTATCGCCCGGCGTGTTCAGGTATTCGCCGTGGCAGCGCCAGCACCAGGATCAACGCGGCGACCATGAACCCGAGGTTGGCGAGCAGGGCGAGCTGAGCGCTGTGGGCGAATGCGCTGGCGACCGGATTCGGCCCTGGCGTGAATTTCAGGCTCCCGAACAGCACCGTGCCGATGACCCCGATGCCGACCGCTGTGCCGACGCGCTGCGAGGTGCTGAGGATCCCGGCTGCCGTGCCCGCCTCTGCTCGGGGCACCGTGGCCAGCACGAAGTCCTGGTTCGGCGCGATCGTCATGCCGGTGCCCAGACCGGCTAGCAGCAGCGGACCCACGAGGGCCCAGCCGTTGACGGCGGGAGCGGTCAGGTGGATGACGAGAACAACGAACCCGAGCCCGATGATCACCAGCGAGCAGCCGAGCACCAAGACGAGCCGACCCAGGCGGGCCGACAGCTTGTCGCTGTTCGCTGCCGCTATCAGAGTGCCAACCGAGTACGGCGCGATAACCACGCCGGTGATGAGCGCGGAGTGGGCGAGGCCTTCCTGCCACAGAATCGACAGCGTGAAGAAGATGCTGCTGAAGCCGCCGAAGAACGCGACCGCGAACACCGCGCCGGCCGAGAACGAGGTCTGCCGCAGCAGTCCCGGCTTGAGCAGCGGGTCACCTCCGTGTCGATCGGCGCGCAGTTCCCACGCGGCCAGCAGCGCGAACACTGCGACACAGCCACCGAAGCAGATCCAGGTCCAGGCCGGCCACCCGTCCTGCTCGCCCTCGACCAGCGGGATCAGGAGCAGGAGCAGGCCACCGGTGAGCAGGCCGAGCCCAATCGGGTCAAAGCCGCGCCTGACATGACTGACCGCCTTGGGCAGCCGCCAGGCAGCCATCGGGATGGCGACGGCGCCGATGAACAGGTTGACCAGGAACACCCAGCGCCAGCCATCGTGGGCACCGATCCCGGCGATGATCAGGCCGCCGAGCAGCGGGCCAATCGCCGTGGAGATGCCGATGACGGCCCCGAGAACTCCGAACGCCTTGGACCGGGCCGGGCCGGTGAACGAGTGCTGGATCGTCGCGCTGATCGAGGGGAAGAAGAGACCAGCGCCCAGGCCTTGCACGATCCGGGCCACGACGATCTGAGCCTGGCTGTGCGAGAGGCCGCAGGCGACGCTGGCGAGGGTGAAGATGGTGAGCCCGATGAGGAACAACCTCTTGTGCCCGAACCGGTCGCCCGCCCGGCCGCCAGGTACCAGAGCGAGGCCATAGGCAAGCGCATAACCGGAGACGATCCATTCCAGGCTCGCTGATGACGCGTGCAGGCCCGTCCGGATACTCGGCAGCGCGACGTTGACAATGGTGGTGTCGAGCAGCGCCATGAACGCGCCGACGAACACGATCGAAACGGCACGCCAGCCATTCCCGTCCGGGGCTGGCGCCGCGGTGCGATCCGGAGACGGCTCCGGGGAGGCCTTTCCAGGTGGCGAGGCTGGAGCGGGAGTAATCATCACGGAGCCTCCTCCGGGTGGGGGCTGGCCAGCTGCTGCGGACTGCCGATGCCCCTGGCAAAGTCGGCAGCGATCTTCTCCACGCGGGCGGCTAGTTCGGTGTGCCAGCGGATCTCCGCCTCGGTCCGCTCGATCAGATGCTGGATCACCATCCGCTCGGCCTCGTTCAGGTACGGATCCGCGTGCTCGGCAGCCTGGCGCTGGGTGGCCAGCTGCACCCGGTAGGCATCCACGCGGTTCTCGACGATCCGCTCCAGATGCTCCACAGGGATATCGCGTGCCTGGGCCAGCGCCAGGTCGAACGGGTCATAGTGGCGGTCGAGCTCGCGCAGCGCCGAGTCGTGGAGCGCGGCCAGCGAGCGCCGCCCCTGCGGGGTGATCTCGTAGACGGTCCGCTCGGGGCGGTTGCCGACCCTTTCGGTCCGCACCTCGCGGATCAGGTCCTCGTTCGCCAGGCGCTTGAGCGCGCCGTAGACCGATCCGACCTGGATGTCGGTCCAGGTCTCTGTGCGGTCGGTCTGAGCCTGATGCCGGATCTGATGCCCGTGCAGCGGCCCGCTCGCGGCGAGCGTGCCGAGGATGAACAACCGGATTGATGACACACGATTAGTCATACACGAGTAATCAGCTGAGAGCAAGCCGACGGCCGTGGTCCAAGCAGGCGGACGTGTCCACGGGCACCCTTATCAGGCGCCGGCGGCGGGCTGGAACACGAGCGGCAGGCTGTCATAGCCGACCACGCCCGCCGGCCACGGGACCCGCAGCGTCGTACCCGGCGCGAGCGCGTACTCGGGGATCCGGCGATGCCATTCCTCGAGCGCGACCCGCATCTCCATCCGGGCCAGGTGCGAGCCGAGGCAGCGATGCGGTCCCACGCCGAACGCGAGACCGGGTTGCTGGCGCTGGAAGTCGACCGTGTCCGGATCCGGGTGCTGGGCCGGGTCCCGGCTCGCGGCGCCAATCATGATCAAGACGTACGACCCGGCCGGGATCGTCTGGCCCGCCACGTCGACGTCCTCGGTGGCGATCCGCGGCACGAACACCACGGGCCCGTCGTAGCGCAGCAACTCCTCGACCGCGGCCGGTATCACGGCCGGGTCAGCGACGATCTGCCCGCGCAGCGCGGTATCGCCGGCCAGCGCCGCGAACGCGGTGCTCAGCGCGGACGTCACGGTCTCCAGCCCGGCGATGACGAACAGGAACGACAGCCCGAGCAGCTCGTCGTCGGAAAGCCGTTCGTCGCTGGTGTCGGCGAGTAGCTGGCCGAGCAGGTCGCCGGTGCCCCCGCTCCGGCGGCGGCTGGCGATGTGCGCGACGAGGTAGCCGTAGAGTTCCGCGCCCATCCTCATGGCCCGCTCCCGCGGCGGCTCCCCGCCCGGCACGCCGAAGTTGTTGACCAGCGCTTCCTTCCACGCGATCAGGCGGTCCCGGTCCTCCAGCGGCAGGCCGAACAGGGTGAGAAACACCTGTGCGGGCAGCGGTACCGCCAGCTCTGCGACCAGGTCGCACACGCCCCTGGCAGCGAAGCCGTCGATCAGCTGGCCGGCCAGGGCGCGCACCATCGGCAGCCACGACACGACACCCCGCGGGCTGAAGAACGGCTGCAGGACCCGCCGGTAGCGGGTGTGCTCCGGCGGGTCGAACGCGATCGGGACCATCGCCAGCGGGCTCCCGGCCATGTCAAACGCCCGCTTGGACGAGAACAGCCCAGGATGCTTGAGCGCGAATTCCACGGCCTCGCCCGAGATGATCATGTACGCGCCGCGCGGGGTCCGCAGGACCGGCCCGGCATCGCGGAGCATCGCGTACGCGGTGGTCCGGCTGTCCGCCATCGGCAGGTCCGTGAGGAACAGGCCCCCGCCCGTTGCTGGCTGGGTCACGTGGCCACGGTAACCCCGCAGCCAGCGGGAAGCGATACGCCGCGGCGGGCAGAGGCGCCCTGCCGCCGGGCCCCAGGCTTCGGCGGGTCAGCCGAAGGTGAAGTCGTAGGCCTGCACCCCCGGTGACACCTGCAGCTGCAGCGTCCCGCTGTTGGCCGAGGCGGCCTGGTAGAGCGTGTACAGCCGCGGGATCCCGCTGACGTTGATCGTCTGCGTATGGTGCCCGTTGATCGAGACGCTGATGCTCCCGCTGCCCCCGAGGACCAGGTACACGTCCTGCGCGAGGAAGCCGAGCTCGAGCCGGGCGTCACTGTCCGCGGTCGCCTCCTGCGCGCCGAAGGTCCAGGTCCCGGACACGCCCAGGCCGCCCAGCGGGAGCGAGGCCGGGAAGTGGTAGGCGGCGGGCTGGTTCCGGGCCACCGCGTTGCTCGGGGCCAGGTACTGCAGCCGGTCGTAGCCGACGTAGGTTTCCGGGCTCAGCTCGCCGGTCGGCGTCTTGTCCGGCACGTCCGTCGCGGGCGGCAGGGCAAGACCGGGATGCGCCGCGTCCAGCAGCTGGCGGATGAGCTGCTCGGTGGTGGCGTAGTCACCCTCGCCGAAGTGCACGTGCCGCACGTCGCCGCTGGCGTCGATCAGGTAGTCGGCCGGCCAGTACTCGTTGTCGTACGCGTCCCAGGTGGCGTAGTCGTCATCGACCGCGACCGGGTAGCGCACGCCCAGCGCCGCGGCCTGGGACCGCACGTTGGAGACCACGTGCTCGAACGCGAACTCCGGGGTGTGCACGCCGACCACGATGAAGCCGTACTTGGCGTACTTCGCGTACCAGGCCTCGACGTGCGGCAGGGTCCGCTGGCAGTTGATGCACGAGTAGGTCCAGAAGTCGACGAGCACCACCTTGCCGCGCAGTTCGCGGATCGACAGCGGCCTGCCGCCGGGGGTGTTGAGCCAGGCGGTGATGCCCTTGAAGTCCGGCGCGGCCCCGCAGTTCACCAGCGTGGTGGCGCTGGAGTTGCAGTCGGTCAGCGAGGTTTGCCGGGCCCCGGTGACCCCGTTCAGCTGCTTGCGGATCTTCGCCGAGCCCTGCAGGGCGGTGGAGTAGCCGGGCAGGTCTCTCTGCAGCCCGGCGAACGCGTTGGCGGCGATGGCCACCGCCACGGCCACGAGCACGACGCCGCCGGCCCGGCGGGCCTGGGTCGCGTGCCGGCGGATCGCCGCGACCCGCCCGCTGAGCTGGCCCCCGGCGACGGCGATGGCCAGCAGCGGCACGGCCGTCCCGGCCGCGAACGCCGCGGCGAGGATCACCGCGGTCAGCCCGACCTTGTGGGTGGCCCCCACCACGGTCAGCGCGGCGAGGACCGGGCCCGCGCACGGCACATACAGCACGCCAAGCGCCAGGCCGAGCACGAAGCCGCCGCCCGCGCCGCTCGGCTTGCGCCCGCGCACGCGCGCGAACGGGCGCTCGAGCAGCGCGCCGAGCGGCGGGATGAGGTAGCCGAGCCCGACCACGATCAGGAGCACGATGCCCGCGTCGCGCAGCGTGTCCTGCGGCAGATGCAGCAGCGACAGAAGTTCCGACCCCACGAGGATGAGCAGGCTGAAGCTCAGCACCAGCCCGGCGATCACCGCCAGCGGGCGGCGCAGGCCAACCCGCCGGAACGCTGTACCCGGCGCGGGTTCGGCGCCCACCGGCCCGCCGGCGTCGACGGCGGGCACCGAGGGCGTCCCCGCCGGCTCTCCCGCCCCGGCAACGAGGACGACCGGCAGGACGGGCAGGACGCACGGGGAGATAGCCGCCAGAAACCCGGCAGCGATGCCGACGATGACGAGCTCAACCATGCCGCTGCCGCTCCAACCCTTCACGGTCGTCCGTGCGCTGCGGGAGCCCGGACGGGTCCCGTCCCCACCGGTAATTCGTCGCCGGCGGGACGGCGGTTTGGCCGGCGGCTCAGCTGCTGGGCTGCGGCACGTGGCAGGAGATCTTCGGGTCGACCCCGAGGT
>Ga0335075_10018746_pt1 | contig 10255 bp, 6 predicted proteins | sample Lox_Sample_24_FD_206723 | JGI IMG/M metagenome (GOLD analysis project Ga0335075, IMG submission 206723) | Soil microbial communities from Loxahatchee National Wildlife Refuge, Florida, United States - Lox_Sample_2.4 | ecosystem: Environmental > Terrestrial > Soil > Wetlands | place: USA: Florida... | reverse complement strand
GGCCGGCGGTTCCTCGAAGACCACGTTGAGGACGCCGTTCTGTTCTTCGACTTCGAAACCGCCGTCCTGTTCCGCGTCGATGAGACTCTGCTTGAGCGATTCGATGGCCTGGTCGGCGTGGCGGCGAAAGGTGAGTTCGTCGAGCATGCATTCAGTGTAGATCGAATTGGCGATTGCCATGCGGGGGCGAGCCGTTACCTGGGGAGCCCGACGCGCTGGAGGAGGTCGGCGAAGCGGGGATCGGAGCGCAGGGGATCGAGGCATGGATCGACCTTGAGATAGGTGAGGCCTTTGTCGTGGGCGTCGAAGGCCTTGTCGAGCCAGGCGAAGGCATCGTCCTTGTCGTCCAGCCCGGCGTAGACGATGGCGATTTCATAGCGGCCGATGCCGGTCTTCTGCACGTGTTCTTCGAGCTTGGCGATCAGGGCGCGGGCTTCGGCGCTCTGGCCCATGCGGGCGTAGGCGTTGCCCATGTGGCCGAGGGCGTGGGGCTGATCGCCGAGCTGCTGAAATTGCGCGATGGCTTCGCGGTACCTGCCGAGCTCGGCATAGATGACGCCGCTGGGAAAGAGCAGCACGGGCGGATTGGGCTCGAGCGCGGCGGATCGCTGGATACCGGCGAGGGCGTCATCGTAGCGGCGGGCGTAGTAGTTTGCGAATCCGGCGTCGAGAAAGGCCCGGCTGGAGACCGGATCGAGCTCCAGTTCGCGCTGCACCTGGGCCAGCCCTTCCGGGATGCGGCCCTGGCGCTCGAGATAGAAGCCATATTGACCGTGAACCCTGGCCGAGTTCGGGTTGAGCTCGAGGGCGCGCTTGAATTCGCGCTCGGCGGTCGGCCAGTCCCAGCTCAGGTTGATGACGGCGCGGGCCAGCTCGGCATGGCCGGCGGAGAGCGCGTCGTCGATCTCAACGGCCTTCGCGGCCTCGGCCTTCTGGCGCGGGAAGGCCTCGGTGTAGGGCATCCATCCGGCCTCGCCGAGCCAGTTGTAGCCGTCGGACAGGGCGGCGTGCGCGGGAGCGTAGTTGGGGTCCTTGTCGATGGCGTCCTGCAGGTATCCGATGGCGCGGCGGGGGTCGCCGGTATTGAGGAAGTGGGCGCCGAGCAGATAGAGATCCTGGGCCTCGGTGTCGATGGCGCGGTTGCGGGAGAGGCGCGCCTGCTCCTGGGGCGTGATCTCGATCTTCACCTGGTCGGCGATGGTCTGCGCGACCTCGCCCTGCAGGGCCAGGACGCTGGTGAGAGCGCGGACGTAGGTATGGGCCCAGATGTGCTCATCGGTGCGCGCGTCGATGAGCTGCGCGGTGACGCGGACCTGGTCGCTCTCCCGCAGCACCGAGCCTTCGACGATGGCGTCGACGCCGAGCTCGTGGGCGATCTCGGGCAGGGTCTTTTTCGTGCCCTTGTAGGTCATCGAGGAGGTGCGGGAGATGACGCGGAGCGCCGACACCTGGCCGAGGTCGGCGATGAGCTCGTCGGTGAGTCCGTCGGCGAAGTAATCCTGGTGCGGATCGCCGGAGAGGTTTTCGAGCGGGAGGATGGCGATGGAGTGGACATCGGGGCCGCCCGCGATGTAGGCGGACCATATCCGGTAGCCGGCATAGGCCAGGCCCGCGGCGAAAGCGAGGCCGGCGGCGGCAAGGGCGAGCCGGCGGGGAGTGGGCTTCGCGCCGGCGGGGGGATTCTCTGTGGCTGGCTGCGGCAGCGGAGGGGCTGGCTGGAGCGGAAGGGAGTCGGGCTCGCCGGCGGCGGGCGGCGTTTTTTCCGCGGGCGCCCAGAGGAATTGCGGCACGTAGGAGCCGGGCGGAAGCTCGATGCGAACCGTGGCCGGACGGGCCAGCTCCTGGTAGTACTGGGTGAGTTTCTTTCTGACTTCGGTGGCCTTCACCCGGACCACGGCGTCGTTGGCGGTGTCGTAATTGATGGGGCGGCCGAACATCTCGGCGCCGATCATGCGCTCGCGCAGGTGATCGTAGCGGCCGGCGAGTGCGTGCTCGATGATGAGCTGAAGAAAGTCCTGGGCGCGCTTGCTTCCGCTGAAGGCGTTGCTGGCAAGAATCTCCTTAAGCTGGCCGCGTACCAGTGCGGCCTGTTCCGGACTAAGGCCATCCGGCTTCGATTCTGGATCAGATGTGGGCATACCCTCCGCGCGCATTCGGTTGGTGAGAACTCTACCACGGCAAACGGGGGTTTGTTCGGGCAGCAAACGGTCCGCCGGGAGTATGAGCAAGACTATCAAAACAAAAGTCGTTACCGGTCAGGCGACAAACAAACAGTTCCGAACATTCCGCAGTTGCGAGGCGCGTGTTGTGATGGCGGGCAAGCTTGAGCAGTTCTGATCGCCGCTGCTGGAGCCTAAGGGGTTATCACATCGTTCCCCCGGGCCCCTATCCGCGTGAACGGCGCGGGTATCGAGCCGCGGTGGGCGCCTTCCAAGCCGATTCGGCCGGCCGACCTGAAAGACCGAAGGGGCGCAACCACGCCCTGGTTATCGGGCCGGCTGAGCGGGGGAACGGATTTTTTATTTGGGCCGATGTTTCCGGGACAAGTTCGAAGGATGGAGAGCTCCATAGAGAGCCAGGCAGCACATGTGGCACCTGCAAGTTTTCCTTCTGCGCATGGTTGAAATAAGGAGACATACGTGAGTTTTTTCCGCTCCCTGCGACGACTGCATCGGGCTCCAAAATCAAGCGAAGGCCGGGATGGCTGGACAGAGGTTGCCTGGGCCCAGGCGGGCACCGACTTCTACAGTCACCACTTTGTTGCGCTGCAACCGATCCTCAACCGGCGCCGGCGAATCTTCGGGTACGAGGCGCTGTATCGTTCGGGGTGGGAGAACCGTTTTATCGGCGACCCTGACCTGGCGACGCAGGCCATGATCGACCACTGGCTGCTTCACGGGCTGGACCAGCTGGTGGGCGACTGCCGCACGTTTGTGAATTGCACACGCGATTCGCTGACCGGGATGTCGCTGAGCCTGCTGCCGACGACGGTGGTTCTCGAGCTGCTGGAGACGATCGAACCGGACACGGAGGTTCTGGCCGCCTGCCGCAAGCTGAAGACGCTGGGATACCAGATCGCGCTCGACGACTTCCAGCTTTCCGACAAGAGCGACGAGCTGCTGGAGGTGACCGACTACGTGAAGGTGGACTTCCGCATCTCCGATAAGGAGCAGCGCAAGGATGTGCTTCGCCGGCTGAAGAAGAGCGGCGTAACCCTGGTGGCGGAGAAGATCGAGGCCCGAGAGGAATATGAAACCGCGCTGGCGGAGGGCTTTCATCTGTTTCAGGGCTACTACCTGGCGCGGCCGGCGCTTTTTGCCCGGCGGAAGATTTCTCTGAGCGACATCCATCACTTCCGGCTGGCCGAAGCGCTGGCCTGAAGATTCGCGGCGGGGGGAAACGCGGCCTCGGCAAGTTGCTTGCCGGGGCCGTTTGCTTTGCGGGTGCGGCGAGCCCCGCTCTAATGAACCAAATCACGCTGCCGATACTCAAGGTGGGCGCAGGAACCAGGGAACAAAAATGTCCGCCCATCTCCTGAACAGACAGATCCATCCGGAGGGCTAGCTTGCTAAATGTTCTATTGATCGACGACTCGATGGTTATTCGCAAGATGCTGCGGCGCGTGCTGGGCGAATGCGGCCTGTGCATCACCGAGATATTTGAGGCCGGGGACGGCAGCCAGGCCTTGAAGCAGCTGGAGGCGAGCCCGGTCCATCTGATCCTGTGCGATGTGAACATGCCGGTGATGGGAGGGCTGGAGTTCCTGGAGGCGGTGAGCCAGCGCGCGGAGTGGAATGGCATTCCGGTGATCATGGTGACGACAGAGGGGGGAATGGAAAATGTGGTCAAGGCCGTGCAACTGGGCGCCAAGGGCTATATCCACAAGCCTTTCACCACCGACGAGGTCAAGCAGAAGCTGGCTCAGTGCCTGAACACCGCCGTCGCCTGAGGGCGGATGAGATCCCGGGCTGCGCAGCCGGAGCGAGGAGATCGCGGCAGGGAGTTCCGGCGGCGGTTCTTGATTCTGCCCAAACTGCCGATAGGTGAATGCATGGGCAGCCGAAGCCGTCTGCTATCGACCATTGCACTCTCAATCGGGGCCGCCGGACGTGCCGCCGGACGGGGAAGTGAGATGCCGGCATCCGGGGTGCGAAGAAAAAGAGGCGTTCATGGACTGTAATGCGAGTGATCCGTCGGCGATCAAGGAGCTTGCCCGCCAGACGGTCATGAGACTGATCCCGCACGCGTTTCTCACCATGGCGAACGTGGAGGCTGTGGTGGGCGCGGAGGGTCCGGAGAGCGCGGTCGGCAGCACCGGGCGCAGCGTGGCCGGGGTGATCGGCTGGGTGGGCAACCTGAGCGGCACGGGGATACTCGAGTGCTCGCCCGACTTTGCCTGCACGCTCGCCAACCTGATGCTGGGCACCGAGGAGACGTGCCTGAGCGAAGACGCGCTCGACGCGGTGGCGGAGATGACGAATATCGTCTTCGGGGGCATGAAGACCGAGCTCGAGAGGTGTTTCGGGCCCATGGCGCTGAGCATCCCGACGATTATTTACGGCACCGATGTCGAGATGCGGACCTCCGGGGAGCTGGTCGCGGTTCTCCCCATCACAATCGGTGAAGATGCGCTGCGCGTGAAGCTCTACATGAATCGCCAGGAGGAGAGGCGCACTCCCCTGGGGCAGTTCTGGACTATCTCCTGCAACACGAGATGATCGTGGAGCGGCCGCGGTCAGGCGGCCGGCGAGATCGTTTTTGCATCCGGCGGGGCGCGAGGTTGCCTTGCCGGCAATCCGGCCTAACTCGCTCGCTCGCGCGGCGGCATATTTCTCAAGTGCGCGGCCGTTGCGCCGATGAGAGCAGCAGACAGAAACAACTGTCGAACGACAGCGAGCGGGGCGCAGAGGCGGCCGCGGCGCTCGTTGCTCAACCGCTGGATCACAGATCACATAGAAGAGCCCTTGCATGGTTCAAGACGAAGATGTCCGGGAATTTCTGATCGAGAGCAACGAGAACCTTGCCAATCTCGACCGCCAGCTGGTGGAGCTGGAGGAGCGCCCGGAGGATGCGACGCTGATCGCCGATGTTTTCCGGACCGTGCATACCATCAAAGGCACTTCGGGATTCTTTGGCTTCGACAAGCTGGGCGCGATCACGCATGTTGCGGAAAATATCCTGAGCCAGCTGCGGGAGCGCCAGCGCGAGCTGACGCCAGCGACCGCTTCGCTGATCCTCGAGTCGGTGGACGCGGTGAAGGTGATCCTGGCCAACATCGAGGCCACGGGCGGCGAGGGCGACAACGGCTATTTCGACCTTCGCCAGCGGCTGGAGGCGGCCTACCGCGGCGAGGCGGCGGCGGGCCAGATTCCGCCTGAGGCGGCTGGACCAGTGCCCGTCGTCGTGAAGGCCGAGGTCGCGCCAGCCGAACAGAAGGCCATCGAACCGAAGCCGACCGAGGGGAAGCTCAAAGGCGAGGAGAGCGGCGCGGCGGCCTCGAACCTGGCCGACTCGACGATCCGCGTCGATGTGCAGCTGCTGGACAAGCTGATGAACCTGGTGGGAGAGCTGGTGCTGGCCCGCAATCAGCTGATCCAGGACACCTCGTCGGAAAATTCGCACCTCTCGGGCACCTCGCAGCGGCTGAACCTGATTACCAGCGAGCTGCAGGAAGGCGTGATGAAGATGCGGATGCAGCCCATCGGCGTGGTGTGGAACAAGCTGCCGCGGGTGGTGCGGGACCTGGCCGCGGAGTGCGGCAAGAAGATCCAGATCGAGATGGACGGCGCCGAGACGGAGCTGGACAAGACCATCATCGAGGCCATCAAGGACCCGCTGACGCACATCGTGAGGAACTCCTGCGATCACGGCATCGAGCAGCCCGAGCTGCGGATCGAGCGCGGCAAGAGCCCTGCGGGCCGCATCCTGCTGCGCGCCTACCACGAGGGCGGCCACGTGAATATCGAGATCTCCGACGACGGCGGGGGCATTGACGCCGAGCGCGTGAAAGCCAAGGCGCGGGACAAGGGGCTGCTGCGGTCCGAACAGCTGGCGCAGCTGAGCGAGCGGGAAGCGACGCAGCTGATCTTTCTGCCCGGATTTTCAACCGCGGAGAAGGTGACGAATATCTCCGGCCGCGGCGTGGGCATGGACGTGGTGAAGACCAACATCGAGAAGATCGGCGGCACGGTGGATGTGTTCAACAATCCGAGCGCCGGGATGACAGTACGCATCAAGATTCCGCTCACGCTGGCCATCATTCCCGGGCTGGTGGTGGCCGTCGAGGGTAGCGTGACCGAAACCGGCGACATCAGCCGCAGACAGCGCTTCGTGATTCCCCAGGCCAATCTGCTGGAGCTGGTGAGGATCGAGGGAGAAGAGAAGCTAACCCAGATCCAGGATGTGCACGGAACGGCGGTTTATCAGCATCGCGGGCGGCTGTTGCCGCTGGCGTATCTGAACCGCGTGCTGGGGCTGACCAAGTCCACCGAGGCGCGCGATGTGTTGAATATCGTGGTTCTGCAGGTGGAGGACCGGCAACTCGGACTGGTGGTGGACCATATCAGCGACACGCAGGAGATCGTGGTCAAGCCGCTGGGCAAGGAGCTCAAGGGGCTGAACTGCTACGTCGGCGCGACCATCATGGGCGACGGCCGGGTGGCGCTGATTCTGGATGTGGCGGGCGTCGCGCGGCTGGCCGGCATCGGTCCGCGCTCGGGGGAAGGAGCCAAGGGGGACAGCGAGCAGGCCGAAGTGGTGCAGAGCCTGATGCAGCGGCTGCTGCTGTTCAGCGCCGGACGCTTCCGGCGCCTGGCCGCGCCGCTGGCGCTGGTCTCGAGGCTGGAGGAGTTTCCGGCTTCGCGTGTGGAGCGGGCTTCCGGACGCCCGGTGCTGCACTATCGCGGGCAGATTCTTCCCCTGGTGCATCTGGCCAGCGCTTTGAACGGCTCCGAGATCGATACCTGCGGAGAAGAGGGATCGATCCTGGTGGTGGTCTTCAGCAACGGCTCGCGAAGCGTGGGGCTGGTGGTGGACAGGATCCTGGATATTGTCGAGGGGGCGATCACCGTGACCCGGCCCAGCACCACCGCCGGGCTGCTGGGATCGGCGGTGGTTGCCGATACGCTGACCGACTTCATCGACCTCAACGCGCTGGTGCGGCTGGCCGGGGACGACTGGATCGATGCGGCGGCCAAGCCCCGGGCGAAGGCCTCGACGGTGCTGCTGGTCGAGCCCTCGCTGGTGGTGCGGGAGATGCTGCGGAGTTACCTGGAAATGGCGGGCTACCGGATCAGCGAGTCGGCCAGCCTGCAGGATGCCGCGGGCAAGCTGCTGCGCGGGGGAATCGACGCGGTGGTGACGGCCCTCGATCTCCAGCCCGGTAATGGATGGGAGTTGCTGGAGACGATTCGCGGCAACGAGCGGTTGAGAGGACTGCCGGTGATCGGGCTGGCCGGCGGCGCGGGGCACCGGTCGCCGAGCCACAGCGAGGGGCTTAGCTTCGAACGGATCCAGAGCGCGGCTGACCGCGAGGGGCTGCGGCAGGCCATCGGCGATTTGATTTGCAACGCAGACGGCGAACTGATGCCGGCGGGGGCGAAGTAAGGTATGGCGTCGGCATCGGTGCAGCATCTCGAGGCGGCAATGACCAGGCAATACGCAACCGTCTACGTAGGCGGTCTGTTTCTGGGCATCGAGGTGGCCAAGGTGCAGGAGGTGATGCGTCACCAGGAGATGACCGACGTGCCGCTGGCGCCTGCGGCCATTACCGGGCTGATCAACCTGCGCGGGCAGATCGTGATCGCGGTCGACACGCAGCGCAGCCTGGGGCTGACGCGCGATGCGGCGAGCCGGCCCTCGTGCAACATCATCATCCGGTCGGAAGGCGGCGGAGTAAGCCTGCTGGTCGACGATATCGGCGACGTGCTCGATGTCCCGGTCGAGGCGTTTGCTCCGGTTCCGGAGAACATGCCGGTGGAGCGCAAGGACCTGATCGAGGGAGTGTACAACCTGCACGACCGGCTGCTGCTGGTGCTGGATACCAAGCGCCTGCTGCAGCGGGCGTGCGGCTAAAGGTGAAACGCGGACCAACAGTTCAAAGAACGATCGAGGGGAGAAAGAGTCATGGCAAGTGGAATTGCAAAGAGCAGCGTGTCGGTGCGGCTCGCAACGCTTAACCCGGAAGCGCGGAACCCGGAACAGCGGAATCAGGAACAACGCAGTCCGGAAGCCCGCAACGGAAAGCGCACGGATGCGGGCGACCTGGTGGCTACGGTTGCGGCGGTGAACCGTGCCCAGGCCATGGTGGGCATGGCCATGGATGGGACTATTCTTTCCGCCAACGAAAACTTTCTTTCCGCCCTGGGATACACGCTCGAGGAGATTAAGGGCGAGCATTACAGCCTCCTGGTCGCAGAGCGACACCGGCACACCGCGGAATACCGCGATTTCTGGTCCCGGCTGAATCGCGGCGAGCTGCAGGCCGGAGAGTACGAGTTGATCGGCAAGGAGGGCCAGGAGGTGTGGCTGCGCGCCTCCTACAGTCCGATTGCCGATGCTGTCGGCACGCCTCTCAAGGTGCTGTGCCTGGCCACGGATGTTACCGAAGAGGTGAAGGAGCGCTCGGCCGGCTCGCGGATGAAGTCGGTGATCGACAGCATCAGCAGCCCGATCATGATGGTCGACCGGAACTATGTGGTGACCTACGTCAACGAGGCCGGCTCGGCGTTGTTTGCGGCCCATGCCGACGTCTTCGCCGAGCTCTGGCCGAAGTTCGACGCGGAGAAGATTGTCGGCAGCTGCGTGGATGTGTTTCACAAGGACCCGGGGCGCCAGCACCGCATGCTGGCCGATGCGAAGAACCTTCCCCACCGCGCCGAGATATCGGTCGGCCCGCTGGTGTTTTCGATCTGCGTCAGCGCGCTCTACGACGGCCGCGGGCACCACAGCGGGAACATCCTGGAGTGGGTGGAGTTGACCGAGCAGCGCAGGAACGAAGCGGCGAGCGCAGATTTCCGGGCGCAGATTGCCGCGTTCAATCTGATTCAGGCGGTGATCGAGTTTCAGATGGATGGCACCATCCTGGCGGCGAACGAAAATTTCCTGCGCACCATGGGCTATACCCTCGAAGAGGTGAAGGGGCGGCATCACAGCATGTTTGTCGATCCGGCTTATGCGCAAAGCAGCGACTACCGGGACTTGTGGGCGGAGCTGAATCGCGGCCATTACAAGCAGGCGGAGTTTTCTCGTCTGGCCAAGGGCGGGCGTGAGATCTGGCTGCAGGGTTCGTACAATCCCATTCTCGATGCCAAAGGCAAGCCGGTGAAGGTGATGAAGTTTGCCACCGATATCACGGCGCAGGTGAAGAGCCGTCGTGAGCTGGCCGAACGCGCGGAGCGCGAAAAGGCGGAAGCCATTGCCCTGCAGGGCAAAGTCGAAAGCATCGTCGCGATCGTTGCCGCCGCCGCGCAGGGCGACCTTACGCAGGAGATCACTGTGCAAGGCGATGACGCCGTCGGGCAGATCAGCAGCGGGCTGAAGCGCTTCTTCGGCGACCTGCGCAAGAGCATGCGGAGTCTGCAGGAGACGGCGATTGCGCTGGCCGCGTCCTCCGAAGAGCTTTCGGCAATCAGTCAGCAATTGACCAGGAGCGCGACCGACACCGGGGAGCAGGCCAACGTGGTCTCGGTGGGCAGCGAGCAGGTCTCGGCGAATGTCGGCGTGGTGGCAGCCGGGTCGGAGGAGATGCTGGCCTCGATCCGCGAGATATCGAAGAGCGCGACGGAGGCGGCGCGGGTGGCCAAGGCCGCGGTCTCGATGGCGGAGTCGACCAACCAGACCATCGGCAAGCTGGGCAATTCCAGCCTGGAGATCGGCAAGGTGATCAAGGTGATTACCTCGATTGCCCAGCAGACCAACCTGCTGGCCTTGAACGCGACCATCGAAGCCGCGCGGGCGGGGGAAGCGGGCAAGGGGTTCGCCGTGGTGGCCAACGAGGTGAAGGAGCTGGCCAAGGAGACGGCGCGGGCGACCGAGGAGATCGGCCACAAGATCGAGGCTATCCAGAGCGACACCAAGGCCGCGGTGACGGCCATCGGCCAGGTGGGCGAGGTGATCAACCAGGTGAATGACATCTCGAACACGATTGCCTCGGCGGTGGAAGAGCAGACGGCGACGACCAATGAGATTGGCCGCAACGTGACCGAGGCGGCGCGGGGCACGAGCGACATTGCGCGCAATATTGCCCGGGTTGCCG
>Ga0335075_10018745_pt1 | contig 10256 bp, 9 predicted proteins | sample Lox_Sample_24_FD_206723 | JGI IMG/M metagenome (GOLD analysis project Ga0335075, IMG submission 206723) | Soil microbial communities from Loxahatchee National Wildlife Refuge, Florida, United States - Lox_Sample_2.4 | ecosystem: Environmental > Terrestrial > Soil > Wetlands | place: USA: Florida... | reverse complement strand
GCCCGGCCACCCGGCCGAACACGCCCCCGGCGAAGTCGTCGGTGATGCTGGCGGCGACCGCGTCGCCGACCGAGCAGGCCGCCATCATGATCCCGTACCAGCGCCGCAGCGGCACGAACCAGTGCTGTCCGGTCAGCGTGACCATGGGCGTGACCAGCAGGCACAGGAACAGGCAGACCTCAGCCCCGGTACCGAGGGTGTCATCGACCGAGACCGCGAATGTGTTGCTGTTCAGGGTGACAAGCGCGGGGAGCATGAAGAAGAGCGGGATCGGGGCCGGGAGGCCGAGCAGGATGAGCGCGACCGCCTTGCGCTTGATCCTGGATCCGCCGAACTTGAAGTCGACCTCCATCCACTCGTCGACCCGGTTCTTGGGCGAGCGGCGCTGGTCGGCGGTCGTTGGGCCGGTCGGCTTGGCTGCCTTCGGCTGGGCTGCCCTCGGCGGCGCGGTCACGGGTGCGGCCTCGGGGGCCGGGGCGGAGGGCCACGCCCTAGAAGGGGAGGCGGGCTGGTAGTAGTAATCCTCGGCCCAGGGCTGCTGAGCCTGCGGGCCGACGGCGTTTCTGGCCATGGTGGCTGATCCTTCCTTCCCCGCTATGGCTGCTGAACTTGCTAGGGCTTCTGCACTACTTGGTGGTGCGCGCCGGGCGCGTCAGGCTGGCCGGGGCCTTGGTCTTCCTGGCCGCCGTTCGGTCCGGTTTCGCCGGTGCCGGTCGATCGGAAGACGAAGAACTTGAATCCGTGCAGGGCCACCTCGCTGGCTCCGGCCGTCAGCGCGAACAGCACCATGGCGGTGGTGAAGATCGTCATCACCCGCACGGCCGTGCGCTGGCGGTTCTTGCCGGCCGCCTTTGCCCCCGGCTTGGCCGCGAGATTGGCTGCGGTATCGGTGCCGACGGCGGGCGAAGGGCCGGTCCGCGGCCTCGCGGCCGAGCGGGCCGCCGGCGCGGGCCGCGGCGCGGTCGCCGCCTTGGCCGCGGGCCCGGTTGTGGTGAGCCCGGCTGCCGCCGCGGCCGGGAACCCCGGCGTTTCCGGTTGGGTGGCGGCCGGCGGTGCGGTCGCGGCCGGCGCGGTCCCGGGCGCCGCCGGGGCGAGGCTCTGGGTGACGTACGCGGCCATGCCGGTCAGCTCGTTCGTGAGCTTGGTCATCGTCGCGCGGATCTCGGCCGCCTGCTGCTCGGCCGCCCCGATCGTCAGCGCGGCCTGCGCGCCGGTGCGCCGGACGATGTCGGCCGCCTGCTGCTGCGCGCTCGCCAGCGAGCTTGACGCCTGGTCGCGCGCCTGGCGGGTGATCTCGGCGGCCTGCTGATTGGCGTCTTCGATGATCCAGTTGGCTAGCTGCGACGCCCCGGCGTCCCAGATCTGCTCGCGGGCTGGCTGCGTGTAGCCGGCGTCGGGCTGGGCCCAGTTGGCTACGTCGGTGATCGTGTCGTACATGACCGGCGCGCCGTGGAAGTTCATCGGGCCGGAGTTCGTGTCGGCGAAGTTCGTGTCGCCGTAGTTCGTGTCGCCGAAGTTCATGTCACGGTGCAGCGGCATGTCGCGGCGGGGGGCGAGGACGTGGGGCGCGTCAGCGCGCGGCGGGAAGTCGGGCGCAGGAGCGTAGGGCGGCGGCGTCCGCTCAGGGAGCGGCGGCGCGGCCGCCATGCCGGGCGGACCGTAGCCGGCCGCCTCGGGCGGGCCCGGCCAGGGCGCGAACTGCGATTCGGGCCAGCTCGGGTGGTCGGGGTGGAGGTCATACTGGCCGTAGACCCCGGCCTCGGCCGGGTACTCGACATGGTGCTGCTCAGTCCAGCCGGGGTAGTCAGCCGGGGCTTGGGGCTGCCCGGTCCAGGCTGGATACTGGCCGGCCGACGGGGCCTGGGCGGCAAAGCCGGGATCCTGGTAATCGCCGTGGTAGCCGGGCGGCCCGGCCCACCCGGAGAAGTCGTCCGGCGGCGCGGCCGGATTGTTCCAGCCGGCGTAATGGTCTTGCGGCGCAGGCTGAGCGGTCCACCCGGGGTACTCGGGCTGCGGCTGGTAGTACTCGGGCTGCGGCTGGTACTGCTGCGACTGGTGCTGCTGGGGTTGCGGCTGGTACTGCTCGGGCTGGTAGTGCTCGGCCTGGTAGTAGTCCGTCGGGTAAGCGGCCGGACTCGCGTCGGGCCAGCGTGGTGACGTCCGGGCGTGCGCGGGCCCGCGCCGCCCATCGACCCGTCGGCTGCGGTAATCCTGGTCGGCGCTGGTCATCTCCGTCCCCTCTTTTGGTAACGGTAGGGCCACCTGGGCTGTATCAGTCGGATAACGCCGGACCGGAACGCTGACCGGGTTAGGTTTGCGAACTGATGGTGGCACCTGCCGCACGGAGGCGGGACGGATATTTCTGAGACGTAAGTTTTTAGACCGCATAATGACGAAAGCCGAGGCGAGGCCCCGGCCGGACTCGGCCAGACGGCACCCGGGAGGGCGCCGCCTGCGCATCGAGGATGTAATTCTTACGGTTTTCTTACGCCCTGAGGACGGGCTGCTTTCCGGCGCCTCTCAGGACGCGGCGCTGTCCGCGCGGTGCGGCAGCTTCCAGCCCGGCCGGACGAAGTGGCAGGTGTACCCGTTCGGGTACTTCTGCAGGTAGTCCTGGTGCTCGGGCTCGGCCTCCCAGAACGGGCCGGCCGCGGTCACCTCGGTCACGACCTTGCCCGGCCACAGGCCGGAGGCGTCGACATCGGCGATCGTGTCCTCGGCGACCTTCTTCTGGTTGTCGCTGAGGTAGAAGATGGCCGACCGGTAGCTGCTTCCGATGTCGTTGCCCTGCCGGTTCAGCGTGGTCGGGTCGTGCACCTGGAAGAAGAACTCAAGCAGGTCGCGGTAGGAGATCTGCTCCGGGTCGAAGATGATCTCCATCGCCTCGGCGTGCCCGTGGTGGTTGCGGTAGGTCGCGTTCGGCACGTCACCGCCGGTGTAGCCGACCCGGGTCGAGATCACGCCGGGACGCTTGCGGATGAGCTCCTGCAAGCCCCAGAAACAACCGCCCGCGAGGATTGCCTTCTCGGTCGTCATGGATGCTCCTTCGCCAATCGCTGGCGCCCGCGTCGGATGCGAGCGCACAGTTCACACACTCATTCAACCAATGGCCGCCCGTCGCTATTTCGTTCGCTCAGCCGCGCTCGGCCAGGTGGTATCCGGCCAGGTCAGCCCTCCATGCCGAGGAAGCTCCAGGCCTGCGGGAAGCTGCCGACGCCGATCGTGCGGCAGATCTTCTGCGCGGCCATGCTGACCGCCTCGGTGAAGGTCGGGAACGCGAGCTGCAGCTCGGCCACCTGCTCGACCCGCATCCCGGCGGCCATGCACGCGGCGACCGTCTGCACGGTCTCGGCCGAGTACTCGCCGAGCACGTGCGCGCCGAGGATGAGGTGACTGCGGCCGTCGGCGATGAGCTTGCAGAAGCCGTCCGAGCGGCCGTCGGCGACGGGCCGCAGCAGATCGTCGTACCGGGCGACGCCGACCACGACATCGTGGGACCGGGCGGCCTCGGCCTCGGTCAGGCCGACCCGGCCGTACTCGGGGTCGGTGAAGCTGCCGCTGGGGACGACGTCGTAGCGAGCCTGCCGGGCCGGGCCGAGGACCGCGTTCCTGGCCGCGACGCGACCCTCCTGCCTGGCCGTCTGCACCAGCATCGACTGCCCGTTGACGTCGCCGACGGCGAAAATGTGCCCGACGTTCGTCCGCAGGTACTCATCGACGTTGATCGCGCCCGGCTCGGCCAGGACCCCGGCCGCGGCCAGGTTCAGGCCCTCGAGGCGGGCGGGCCAGCCGACCGCGAAGAACACCGCGTCGGCGGCCGTCTGGCCGAGGGCCTGGCCGGTACGGTGATCCAGGTAGACCGAGCCCGCCTCCTCGTGCAGGCCGGTGACGAAGGTGTCGGTCGCCACCGTCATCCCCCGGTCGCGGAACGCGCGGGCGAGCTCGGCCGACACGTCCGCGTCGGCCGACGGGATCAGGGCCGGACCCGCCTCGAACAACGTGACCGCGACGCCGAAGTCGTCGAAGATCGACGCGATCTGGCAGCCGGTGTCGGCCCCGCCGATAACCGCGACCCGGCTCGGCAGGCGGGTCAGCGAGCGGATGTCCTCGTAGGTCAGCGCCAGGTCGGCCCCGGGGATCGGGAGGCGGGCCGCGTGCCCGCCCACGGCGATGATGATCCGGTCGGCGGTCCAGGTCCGTCCGCCGGCGTCGGCGACCGTGTGCGGCCCGGTGAAGCCAACCGGGCCGAGCCGCTCGATCAGCTCGATGCCGTGCCGCCTGATGTGCCCGGCGACGTCCTTTTTCTCATGCGCGTAGCGAGACACCCGCTCGCTGTTGGCGAGCACGGCGGGCAGGTCGGGCACCGGCGCCGCGCCGGTCAGCCCGAACTGCGCCCAGGAGGACCAGTCGCGGGCAAGCCGGGCCGCCCGCGCCAGCGTCCGGACCGGGGCCGGACCGGAGTTGAGGCTGGTCCCGCCCACCTGGGCCGCCTCCAGGAGCGTGACCCGGGCCCCGAGCTCGCACGCCTGCAGGGCGGCGGTGACGCCGGCCGGTCCGCCGCCGACGACGAGCACGCTGACGTCGGCGATCACGGTCGCGACCCGGCCTGGTCGGGGCCGGGCGCGCCGGCCGCGTGCAGGTCAGGTGCGGCCGGGAGGGCGCCGCCGCTGCGCTCGTCCTCGCGGATCAGGTGCATGACCGCGTTAATGAGCGCCAGATGCGAGAACGCCTGCGGGAAGTTGCCGAGCTGGCGGCCGGAGTGCGCGTCGATCTCCTCCGCGTACAGGGACAGCGGGCTGGCGTACGACAGCAGCTTCTCGCACAGCGCTCGCGCCCGGTCGACCAGGCCGATCTCGGTCAGCGCCGACACCAGCCAGAACGAGCAGATCGTGAACGATCCCTCCTCGCCGCTGAAGCCGTCGTCGGTCTCCTCCACGCGGTAGCGCAGGACCAGCCCGTCCTCGGTGAGCTCGTCGGCGATCGCGAGCACGGTCGCGCGCACCCGCGGGTCGTCCGGCGGCAGGAACCCGAGCAGCGGGATCAGCAGCGCCGAGGCGTCAAGCGCGGTCGTCTCGTAGTGCTGGCAGAACACGCCGCGCTCGTCGGTGCCGTGGGCGCAGATATCGGCGTGCATCTCGTCCGCCGCCTTGCGCCAGTCGGCCGCGTGCTCGGCCTCGCCCCGCAGCAGGGCGAGCTTGGCGCCGCGGTCGGCCGCCACCCAGCACAGCACCTTGGACGCGGTGAAGTGCTTGGCCGGGCCGCGCACTTCCCACAGTCCCTGGTCGGGGTCGCGCCAGTGCGCGATCGCGGCCTCGACCTGGCGCGCGAGCATCGGCCAGCGACGTTCGTCGAGCCGGTCGCGGGAGCGCGTGTGCAGGTAGACCGAGTCGAGCAGCACCCCCCAGACGTCATGCTGGCGCTGGTCCCATGCGCCGTTGCCGATGCGGACGGGGCGGGCGCCCTCGTAGCCCGACAGGTGGTCGAGGGTCTCCTCGGTCAGCTCGCGCTCGCCGCCGATCCCGTACATGATCTGCAGATCGGCGTCCTGCTCGGCCAGGTCGGTGATGAAGTAGAAGAAGTCGTCGGCCTCCCGGTCGAAGCCGAGCGTGTACAGGCCCCAGAGCATGAACGTGGAGTCCCGCAGCCAGCTGAACCGGTAGTCGTAGTTGCGCTCGCCGCCCGGCGTCTCCGGCAGCGAGGACGTCGCCGCCGCCATCAGCGCCCCGGTCGGCGCGTAGATCAGGCCCTTGAGCGTCAGCGCGGACCGCGCCAGGTACTCCCGCCAGGGATGATCGGGGAACGCGCCGCGGCTGATCCATTCGTGCCAGAAGTCGGCCGTCGCCGCCAGCCGCCGATGAGCGTCGGCGAACGTCTCCGGCGCCTCCCCGTCACCCCACGACAGCGCGCAGAACACCTGCTCCCCGGCCCGCAGACGGCGGCGGGCGATCGCCCGCGGCCCCTCGAAGCCGAGGTTGAGGTCGGTCGTCAGCCGGAACTGGGGCTGGTCGCCGAGCATCGCCTCGGCCGCGCCGTAGCCGTCGGCGGCGAAGCGCCAGCTGCCGCGCCGCCGTCCGTAGTCGAAGGCCGGCTCGCACTCGAGAACGAAGTCGATGAACCCGTTCAGGCAGCGGACCGTCCGCAGCAGCACCCGGTCGGCGGTGTGGTCGACCGGTGCCCGCTGGTGACCGCCTGACCGGCGCGACTGATGCCGCCACGGCCCGATCAGCAGCACGTCGCGGACCACGGCCCAGCCGCCGGGGGTGGCCCAGGTGGTCTCGAGGACCATCGTGCCCGGGAGGTACCGGCGCCCGGCCGGCACCGTGACGTCGGCCGGCCCGAGCCGAAATGACCCGGCGCCGCGATCGAGGACGGTCGCGAAGACGCTGGGGCCGTCCATTCTCGGCAGGCACATCCACTCGACGCTGCCGCTAGGGGCGACCAGCGCGCACACCTCGCAGTCGGACAGGAACCCGTACCCGGCGATGGGCGGGAACGGGCTTCCGTTCACCGTGGAGTGGGCCGGATGCGCGCCTCCGGCGATCACGTCAGTCACGGTCGGATTCTGCCCCGCAACCGCAGGAACGTCACTCTTGGAAATCGATTGTTCACTTAGTGCAGCTAATTCGTCCCGGGTCGGCCCGTCGCGGTCAGGCAACCGCAGGGCCGGGGCGTAGCATGAGTGCGGCTCAGGCGTTCTAGCGCGCCGCCGGCCTCGGCGCGGGGAGAGGGCTCGTGGACATCACCCAGCTGATCCTTGACGACCATCACGAGCAGCGTCGGCTGTTCGCGATCCTCGAGCAGATCGACCGGTCCGATGCAGGAACGCTGTCGGCGGTCTGGGCGCGGCTTGGCGCCTTCCTCGAGCTGCACGCGGCGGCCGAGGAGGCGATTTTCTATCCGGCGCTGCTGCAGGTCGGCATCGCCGCCCGGCGCCGGACCGGGGTCGAGGAGGAGACGCTCGACGCGATCGGCGATCACAATGAGATCAGGGACGCGGTCGCGGAGGTCGCGCGCCACCGCGTGGGCAGCGACGGCTGGTACGCCGCGGTCGCCGGCGCCAACCTGGCCAACGGCGACCACATGGCCGAGGAGGAACGGGAGGGGCTGACCGATTTCCGCCGCCTGGCCGGGCTGCAGCAGCGGCACAGCCTCGCGGTCGAGTTCGCGGCCTTCGAGGCGCGCAACTTCGCCGGCGTTCAACCGGTCGACAAGGACCCGGCCGCCTACGTCAGCCAGGCTGAGGCGGGCAGACAGCCGGCCGGCAACGGGTCGCTGAACATCGGCGGCCTTAAATAATCAGGCTGGCGCCCGGGGCCGCCACCGTCGCCGTCGGCGCGGCCGCGGCGCTGCTGGCGGGGTGCTCGACCACGCCCACGCCGACCGGTCCGGCGCCGATCACGACGACGGTCAAGGCCTCGCCGACCGCATCGCCCACGCTGACGGCCTCGCCCGTGCCCTCGGCCTCGGCGACCGCGCCGGCCCGGCCGACCACGGCCGGCCAGGCGTTCACGGTCGCGGGGGACAACCCGGTGACGCCCAACGGCAGCCAGGACACGGCCGCCGACGCGGGCGGCGCGAGCTGCGACAGCGGTCGGCTCAAGGCCGATCAGACGCTCGGCGCCAGCATCGCCGGCGGGTTCTCGCTCGAGGGCTTCCCGGCCGCGGCCGACCTGCTCACGCACTTCCTGGCCGGGACTGGCACCGAGATCGACTACGGCCTCGGGTCGACGATCTCGAACCAGGCCCAGGCGAGCGCCGGCTTCCAGGACGTCAACGGGATCGTCCAGGGCGAGATCGCGCAGCAGCTCGGCGACGGCGCCACCCGGGTCAGGCTGTCGGCCTCCGAGCTGCCGACGGTGCTGTTCGCGTCCACGTCCAGCGACCTGTACTGGGCCTTCCGCGGTACCCAGGGGCTGACCGTGAGCGGGGCCGGGCGGCGTGAGAACGGCCGGTACACCGGGACGCTCACCTACGTCATACGCGACAGCTACGGGTTTCCCGTCGACGACACCCTCGACGGATTCGGGCCGCCCATGCGCTACCTGCAGACCGTGTGCGGCGCGCCGCAGCACCCGGGCGGCGCCCGCTGGTTCCCCGACACGATCACCGTGCGGGTGCCGTTCAACCCGGCTTCGTGAGGCCGGCCGCTAACACCCGCTGCCGTGGCTCGGCCGACGGCCGGAAGGCCGCCGTCACCTCGGCCGCCCGCACCGGGAGACCGAACGACAGGCGGCTGAACTCGACCGCGAGCCGATGCCACAGCGGCGCCCGCCACAGCATCGTGTGCTCGCCCGCGAGCACCTCGATCGTCGCGGTGGTGGTGACGGCACGGGCGCGGTCGGCGTAGCCCCAGGTCTCGGCGGGACTGGTGATGTGATCGTCGGTCCCGTGCGCGAGCAGCACCCGGCGCCCCGCGAGCTGGTCGACGGGCTCGGTCGGCGGCAGCCACGGCGCCAGCCCGGCCACGGCCGACACGGCCGGGTGCCCGGCCACCCGGAATGCGGCCCGCGCGCCCATCGAGTGCCCGACCAGCACGACCGGGATCGGGCCGAACCGCGCCGCGATCGCCTCGACCTCCGCCCTGAGGTCGGGCACGGGCGAGGCCAGCTCGCCGTTCCACCCGCGGACCCGGTATCGGGGCTGCGACACCACGATCCCGCTGCCGCGCAGCCCGTGCCTGAGCGCGAGCGTCAGCCCGACCATCCGCAGCACGGCCGGATCGAGCGGGGTGACCGGCTCGGAGCTGACATCAGCCCCGCCGTGGGCCACCACCACCGCGCCCCGAACGCCGCCCGCTGCCCGCGCGCGCTGCCCCGCCTCGCCCGTCTCGCCGCTCATCGGCTCCCGTCCCTGTCTGGCTTCCCGCAGCCTATCGGCGTGGGTCAGGCGGACGGAGAGCGGAGCTCATCGCGGCCGAACGCGACCTTGAGGAGGGCGCGCGCGGCCGGCCGCGGCGACTGCGATCGGGTGTAGGCGCCGATGGTGATGGCCAGCCCGGTGCCGGCCAGGCCGAGCACGCGAGCCGGGGGACGGTCAGGCGCCGCCAGCCCGGTCGTGGACGGCCGGGGCACGATCGCGGTCCCGAGGCCGGCCCGCGCGAACCGAGTGAGCCGCTCGCGGTTTGGGTGGCGCCGAGCCGGAGCGGTCCGCGCGGGCTGAGAGCCGACTGGGCGACGTGGCAGCGGCGCCCGGCGGCGGTGAAGCCGCCGGCGTCGGCCACGGCGACCACGTACTCGAGCTGCCGCAACTCCATGCTCTACGGGTATCAGTGCGATGCCATCTATGACTCACGAGGATGGGTGCCAGGCCGAGCAGGTGTGCGGGGCCGAACCGCGGGGCACCGCTTCCCCAAACCGACAATGCCAGTGGAGGAACCGTGACCGATACCGAGGGCCAGTCTGACCGGCCGCTCAGCTTCGAGCGCGACATCAGGCCGCTCTTCCGCGAGAAGGACCGGACGTCGATGCTCAAGGCGTTTGACCTGTGGTCGTTCGACGACGTCGTCGCCCGCGAGAATGCGATCCTCGAGCAGGTCCGGTCCGGTCACATGCCCTGCGACGGGGCGTGGCCGGCCGAGCGGGTGTCGACGTTCGCCGCCTGGATCGCCCAGGGGTCGCAGCCCTGACCCGCGGACCTCGGCGCTACGTCCGGGCCGGGGTAGTATCCCGGCCGTGGCCGAGATTCAGGTGCGCGACGCCGGGCCCCCCGACCTGCCCCAGATAGCGGCGGTGGCGCTCGCGGCCGGCCAGGACGAGGAGTGGGGCGGGGCGGACGCCGCCTACGTGACCCACCTGCTCGCGCACGGCCGGGTCGTAGTCGGCGTCCAGGCCGGCACCGTCGTCGGCTTCGGCGCCATCCGCACGATCGGGCGCGGTCCGGGCGCGGTGAGCATGCTGTGCGACCTGTTCGTCGACCCCCGGCTGCACGGGAGCGGCTGCGGCCGCGCGATGCTGGGGCGGCTATGGCCGGTCGCCGGCCGCCGGATGACGTTCAGCAGCCTGCACGGGCACGCGCTCCCGCTGTACGCGACCTTCGGGCTCGACGCCTGGTGGCCGCTGCTCTACCTGCGCGGGCGGGTGGACGCGGTGGCGGCGCCCGACGGCTGGGAGGTCGAATCGGGTACCCCGGTCGAGGTGGCGGCGCTTGAACTGTCATGGACCGGGGTTGACCGGTCTGAGGATCACCTCGCCTGGTCCCGCCGCCCGGCCGGGGCCAGCCTGCTTGCCCGCCGCGGCGGCCAGGTACTGGCGGCCGGG
>Ga0335075_10018744_pt1 | contig 10257 bp, 8 predicted proteins | sample Lox_Sample_24_FD_206723 | JGI IMG/M metagenome (GOLD analysis project Ga0335075, IMG submission 206723) | Soil microbial communities from Loxahatchee National Wildlife Refuge, Florida, United States - Lox_Sample_2.4 | ecosystem: Environmental > Terrestrial > Soil > Wetlands | place: USA: Florida... | reverse complement strand
AGAGAAGACCAGCGAATTCGCCGGACGGTCGATCATCAGGGTGCTGCGCACCGTCTACGTCAACCAGCGCTCCGAGATCGTCTGTATCGCACGGATGATCGTGATCGCGACGGAACGCAAGAAATCCCGCGAACGCGGCAAGAATATGAGCCTGGAGGCCGCCAGCTATACGCCTGAGGACATCGCGGAAATCGACGCGATCTACGCCGGCGAGGGCCCACGCGGTGCCGAGCAACGCTTCTACGAAGATGTCGAGGTCGGCGAGCCGTTGCCCAAGATGGTCAAGGGCCCCCTGACACTGACCGATGTGATCTCATTTCATGCCGGCGGTTACGGGTTCGCCCCTTACGGTATCGGCCCCGCACGGATCGGATACAAGAACCGCCAACGGATCCCGAAGTTCTACATCGACAACGCCGCCGGCATTCCCGACGTAGCCCAGCGACTTCACTGGGAAAACGAGTGGTCGCAGTCCATCGGCAATCCCATGGCCTACGACTACGCAGTGATGCGCGAGTGCTGGTTGACCCATTACGTCACCGATTGGATGGGCGACGACGGATGGCTTGTTCGTCAGCACGACGAGATGCGCAAGTTCAACTACCTCGGCGACGTCCAGTTCATCACCGGCGAGGTAACCGGCAAGCGCATCGAGCACGGCAACGGCATCGTCGAGCTACAGTTTCGTGCTACCAGCCAACGCGGACAGGTGACCGCCCCGGCCACCGCGACTGTGGCACTGCCGAGTCGGGACGTGGGTCCTGTGCTGCTGCCCGAGCCGGACGACGCGCTAGCTCGCAAAGCGGTCACGATGATGCGTCGCCACTACGAGCTGTCTGGCGCGAGGAAGCCTCGGTGACCACTAAGAACTACCGGCGGATCGAGACGGGCACCGACACCGTCCTCGCCAGCATCGAAGCGCGGGTGGGTGTGGTCACGCTTAACCGGCCACAACGGCGAAATGCCCTGCACGCCGACATGTTCGACGCGATTCCTCGAGTGCTTGAGCACTTCGCCGAAGACGAGGAAGTCGGCTGCGTCCTGATGACCGGGTCGGGGTCGGCGTTTTGCGCCGGGGGAGATGTCCGCGACGGCGAATCCGGTGGCGCAGCGGCCCCCTCCACCGAGGCTGGCATATCTGCCCGAACCGCACAACTCAAACGCAGCGCACGCACGGTGGAACTGCTCTACCAACTGCCCAAACCGACGCTGTCGGCACTGCCCGGTCCCGCCGTGGGCGCCGGCATGAGCATCGCGTTGGCTACCGACCTGCGTATTGCCGCACGCTCGGCACGCCTCATTCCAGGGTGGGGCCAACTGGGCTTCTCCGGTGATTTCGGCGGCACCTGGTTCTTGACGCGGCTGGTCGGATCCTCTCGAGCAATGGAGATCCTCGTCGATGGATCGCCCGTTGATAGCGAGCGGGCTTGCGCGCTGGGCCTGTTCAACAAGGTCGTCGACGACGCTGAACTTCCTCTGGCCGCGAGGACCTGGGCGGTGCAGATCGCCAGCGGACCGACAACTGCATGGGCAGCAGTGAAAGCCAACATCCTTGATGCACAGTCGCTTCCGTTGACAACAGCCCTCGACAGGGAGAGCGAACGGATGGTCAGAAGCGGGTTAAGTGAGGACCATCGAGAGGCTGTGCGCGCCTGGCTGAAGGCCGCCAAGGCCAAGCAATCTCAAACTTGACCGTAGCCATCCCGACTCGCCGCGCGCGGTGAACCATCGAATGCGAAGGAGCGCTGGACATTGGGCATCGCCATCACCGAGGAGCACCGCGAGCTGGCCGACGTTGTGCGGGCATTCCTCGATCGACGCGGCAGCCGAGCAGCAGCGCGAGCTCTGCTCGACGCGCCTGGGACGACCCCACCGGAAATGTGGAAGGAGCTCGCCGAACTGGGTTGGCTCGGGGTCCACATACCTGAGCGGCTCGGCGGTTCTGGGCATGGCCTGCCTGAGTTGGTGGTGATTGCCGAGGAGTTCGGACGCGCGATTGCCCCGGCCCCGTTTCTAGGCACCGTCATCACATCTGGTGTTCTCGCGAAGGTCGCCGGTAGGGATGTCCAACAGCGGCTGATACCGGGACTGATCGACGGAACACGCTCCGCGGGTATTGGTTTCGCAGCCAAGATCAACTACAGCGAGCACACGATATCGGGTGATGGCGGTGTGGTCCTCGGCGCTGAAGGTGTCGACGTCTTGACCCTGGTGTGCGGAGACGACGTCATCATCGTTGAGACCGACGATCCGGGGGTGAGCATCGATCTACCGGTCAACCTTGATCCGACACGACGCTGCGGGCGGGTGCGGTTGCACAACGTAGGCGTCCCTGCTGTGACCGTGTTGGCGGGTGCCGCGGCCGAAACGTTGGCGCTGGCGCGGACAATCGCTGCCGCGGAGGCGGTTGGCGGTGCACAGGATTGCCTTGATGCGGCGCTGGGATATGCGAAAGTGCGTGAGCAATTCGGGCAGACCATCGGCACGTTCCAGGCGATCAAACATCACCTGGCGGACATGCTGGTCGCAGCCGAAGCCGGGGTGGCGACGGTCTGGGATGCCGCACGCGCATTTAGCTCGCCCGGGCAGGAATTCGAACTCATGGCCGCCTGTGCGGCGACAGTGGCAATCCCCGCCTATGTGGCCAACGCACAGATGAACCTCCACGTTCACGGCGGTATCGGCTATACGTGGGAGCACGACGCACATTTGCATTTGCGGCGATCCGCCGTCTTTCGGGGGTTACTCGGAGGCGACCGCACCGGGGTCGACGTGCATCGGTTATCTGCGCAGGGCACGTCGCGACACAACGCAATCGATCTACCCGAGGGTGCGGAGCGATTGCGCGCAGAGATTCGCAGCAACATCGCCGGATGGGATGGACTCAACGCCGCAGACTTGCGAGAAAGATTGATCGACACGGGTTATCTTGTGCCGCATTGGCCCAAGCCGTGGGGCACCGGCGCCGATGCGGTGGAGCAGCTCGTCATTGAAGAGGAGCTCAACGTGGCCGGCATCAAGCGGCCCGATCTGAGTATCTCGGGGTGGGTGATCCTCACGCTGATCCAACACGGCAGTCCAGAGCAAGTCCAGCGCTTCGTCAAACCGGCACTGCGCGGCAAGGAGATCTGGTGTCAGTTGTTCTCTGAACCCGGCGCCGGTTCCGACGCCGCCGCGGTGAGCACCAAGGCGCGGCGCGTCGATGGCGGATGGCTGGTCACCGGCCAGAAGGTATGGACAAGCCTGGCCCACGAATGTGATCTGGGTCTGGCGACCGTGCGCACCGATCCCAGTGCGCCCAAACACGCGGGTATCACGACGATGATCGTTGACATGAACGCCACAGGCGTCGACGTGCGACCGCTGCGCCAGATCACCGGTGACGCCGAATTCAACGAGGTTTTCCTTTCGGATGTTTTCGTCCCAGACAGCAACGTTGTCAGCGAGCCGGGCAAGGGGTGGACGGTTGCTCGCGCCACGCTGGGCAACGAGCGGGTCACCATTGGCGGCGGCGGTGACGATCGCGATATCCACGAGTTGATCCGACTCGCCGCTGCGCGCGGTGAAACCAGCGGCGAGGGGTCGGCACGTGTCGGTCGATGCATCGCCGAGGCGCATGCGCAGCGATTGCTGAACCTGCGTCGCGTGGCACGCAGCGTCGCCGGAAGCGGACCCGGCCCCGAGGGCAACGTGACCAAGCTGTTGTTGAGCCAGCACACAGCCCACCGCACCGCCTTGTGCGCCGAGCTGCTGGGACAGGACGTCGTGCTGGCGGAGGGGCTTGCGGTAACCACCAATGCCATGATTCTGGCAGCGCCCGCCTACGCGATCGCCGGGGGCACATCGGAAATCACGCGCAATCAAATCGCTGAACGTATCCTCGGTCTGCCGCGTGATCCGTCGATCAGGTGACCGGTGCTGCGATCACCAGATCACGTTGCTGGGCGCGGTGCCGGAACGAAAACCGGTGCATACACATCGCCGTGTTGTTCGAAACGTGCGCTAACGCGCATGCCGCGATGCACCGAGGCCAGCTCGCAGTCGACGATGTTAGATACGATCCGCAACCCAGGCTGCGCGTCGAGTTCGATGATCGCGATCACGAAAGGTGTTGGGACTGCTGGGTGGAACTGCTGATGGCTGATGGTATAGCTGAGCACCGCGCCATTACCGCAAGTGGGTTGCGGACTGGTGGCCGAGTGGCATTCGGGGCAGATGGCCTCCGGCGGATGGATCCACTGCGCGCATGCAGAACATCGGGTGATCAGCAACTCGCCGCGTTGGCCACCGGTCCAGTAGGGCCGCGATGTCTCGTCAATCGGCGGCAGCAAACGTGGCGGGAGCGTATTCCAAGCCGACATAACAATAAGTATACTGATTGAGACCAATCCTACGAAAGGGTGGATGAAATCATGTCGGGCCGAGCGACGCCTGTGATTGCCGGAGCGGGAATCTCGAAGGTCGGTCGCCGCATCGGCATTGCCGCGTTGGAGTTGACCGCACAGGCGGCTCGCCGTGCGATGGCCGATGCCGGGATCGGTCCCCGCGACGTCGATGCTGTCTTGACGCTGGGCGACGTCCCTGCGTACGACGCCGCGGCGGTGCTCGGGATCACCCCGAAACTCGTTGACACCACGTGCGTATCGGATGCGGGTCTACTGTCGCCGATAACGCAGGCCTGCGCGGCGATCGCCGCTGGTGCAGCCCGACACGTTCTTGTCTATCGCACCGTGCAGATGATGGGCGGCACTGTCGGCACCGATGCCGGGCCGACATCGGCCCTCGAGCATGAGCTACCCAGCGAGATGCGTTATCTGATTGCTGCACACGCATATTCGGCGGCCAATTGGATTGCGATGAACTGTCGCAGCCACATGGATCTTTACGGAACGACCAAAGAACAACTCGGGTGGGTTGCGATCAGTGCCCGTACCTATGCCAGTCGGAACCCGCTCGCGGTGTTTCGCGCACCGGTCACGATGGACGAGTACCGGACGGCACGAGCTGTGTCTACGCCGTTCGGACTGTTGGACTGCGATGTTCCGGTCGACGGGTCGATAGCATTGATCCTATCCGCCGCCGACCACCGGTTGGACTGCCCTCACGGTGCGGTGACAATCGAGTCGATCGGCGGGGCGTGCGGAAGCGGCGGTTGGACACAACGTCACGACTACCCCAGGATGGCGGCATCTGATGCCGCAGCACAGATGTGGGCGCAGACCGATCTAGGTCCAGACGACGTCGATATCGCTGAACTCTACGACGGTTTCACGTTCCTGACTATCGCGTGGCTTGAAGCACTGGGCTTCTGCGGAGAGGGTGAAGGCGGACCGTTCGTCGACGGCGGTCATCGGATCTCAGCCGACGGCCAGCTACCGACCAACACTTACGGCGGCCAACTGTCGGCGGGGCGTCTGCACGGCTACTGGGTCCTCTATGAGGCATGTCAACAGCTGCGGGGTCGCGCCGAGGCGCCTTTGCCGATTCGGCCAGAGGTCGCAGTGGCCTCGGCCGGCGGCGGTCCCATCGCTGGATGCGTATTGCTGACATGCTGAATGCCGGGCCGAAGGCCGGAACACCGGAACACATCACACTCAACGACGAGATTGCGGCGGCCGCGCGCGGCCATCCAGGTACTGAGGTGATCTTCGATAGCGTCGAGAACGCGGATACGGCCACGCTTGGGGAATTGTTTGACGAGAGCCGCCGGATGGCGTGCGGCCTGATCGCCTTCGGCATCCGGCCCGGCGACGTTGTGGCCCTGCAGATCCCGAATCGACGGGAATGTTTGGTTGCCCACGCGGCCGTGTGGTTGGCAGGTGCGGTGTTGTTACCAATCGTGCCGATTTACGGTCCTCGCGAAGTCAGCTCCATTCTTCACAGGTCGAGAGCAAAGGCCTTCATCACTGCCGAAACTTCCGGAAAGCATGACATCGGAACGATTCTCACCGCGATCGAAGGGCTGGAAACCCTGTCGCACCGGTTTGTTGTCGGTAACGCACCGCCCTCTACGGTGCCGTATTCTGCATTGGTCGCCGGCGGTGTGACTGAATTCGCACCTACTCCGATTGAGCCTGGCCACCGGTGTCTGCTCATCTACACATCGGGTACCACGGCGCAGCCGAAAGGCGTTCAACACTCTCACGCGGGCATGCTCGCCGAAGTCCACTCGATCGACCAAATGCGCACCGCGAGTACACTACTGAGCAACCTGTCGGTATTCCCTTCCGGTCACGTGGCCGGGGTGCTGAGCATAATCCGGATGTTGATCAACCCGGCCACCAGTGTCGTTATGGATGCTTGGGACCCCGCTCGGGCCGCGGCCCTTATCAGCAAGCACGAAATTGGGGCGTCGGCGGGTGCTCCGATTCACCTCAGCCAAATCCTCAGCGTTGCACAGCAAGACGGGCTCGATCTGTCCTCGCTGGCGGAGTACACCACTGGTGCAGCAGGGGTGGCGGGAGCATTGATCCGACGCGCCGACAAGATCGGTATCTGTGCCTTCCGGTCATATGGATCGACCGAACATCCCACCGTCAGCATCGGCGATCCAGACGATCCTTTGGATCGCCGTGCCGACACCGACGGAAGGCTCACGCCAGGTACACAAGTCCTGATTGTCGATGACGCAGGAATGCAGGTACCGGCGGGTGTGAACGGCGAAATCCTCACCCGTGGACCGGAATTGTTCCTTGGCTACATCGATTCAGATCACCATAGCGCGGGCAGCAATGACGGCTGGTTCCGAACGGGTGACGTAGGGCGGCTGGACTCAGCCGGGTTTCTTACCATCACCGATCGCAAGAAGGACATTATTGTGCGGGGTGGGGAGAACCTCTCGTCACGAGAGATCGAGGACGTCATTGCCGCCCATCCGGCCGTGATCGACGCCGCGGCGATCGGGATGCCCGATGACGTGTACGGCGAGCGCGTGTGCGCGTTTGTTGTGCTCAAACCTGGCGGTCATTTCACGGTAAGCGACGCGGTCGAGCATTTCGGTGACTGCGGTCTCGCCTTGGCGAAAAGTCCTGAACGTGTCATCGCTGTCGCCGAGCTACCCCGGACGGCCGGCGGCAAGATTCAGAAACATCTTCTCCACGACTGGCTCTGACAGAGCTGACCGATGCCCATTGTTATGTTGAAAAGCCGTGACGCATGAGCCAATCGGCGCAGAGCGCGGGCGTTTCGCGTAGCGGTTCGCCTTGCTGGGTCCGGTGTAATAATATGTTGCGCCTGATATTTCGTGCATCTCCTTGTCGGGATGGCCGACGGCATTGAACCCTCGCCTGGTGTGGCTGGGCGTGTACGCGTTGTCGGCCCATTGCCGATGACCAATGTGGGTACGGCGATATCCGGCCCCGCCTTAAGGGGCGTCGGCGTGACGTGGTCGTAACTCCATTGGGACAGCCAACGCCCCGCCCTGGCGGGCGGCACACGGGTGTGCGGTCATGTGCGCCGCGTCCACGTTAGGCCCGCGCGGCATGCCAGTTGATCGCCTTGTGCTGGAGGAACTCCGAAAGGCCATACATGCCGCCTTCGCGGCCGACGCCGCTGTGTTTGTAACCACCGAACGGGGCCTCCGGATTGATCGCGCCGGCGCCGTTAACCGTGACCGTGCCGACGCGCAACCGGCGTGCGACGTCCAGACCGCGAAGCGCGTCGCCCGACCACACGCCCCCGGCGAGGCCGAACTCGCTGTCGTTGGCCAGTCGCACTGCCTCCTTGTCATCGCGAAACGGTATGACGACTGCGACCGGACCGAAGAATTCCTTGCGGGCGATCTCCATCGAGTTATCGACACCGACAAACAGCGTCGGCTCCAGGAAAAATCCCTTCTCGAGGTTGGCGGGACGGCCGCCGCCGTAGGCGATCTCTGCTCCTTCGTCGACACCCTTTTGGATCAGCGCTTGCACGCGCTGGCGTTGGACCTCACGGATCAGCGGCCCCATGGCAATGGTCGGATCCGCGGGGTCGCCGATGGTGACGAATTCCAGTGCGGCCTTGACCCTGGCCACCAATTCGTCGTGCAGGGACTCATGCACCAAGATCCGTGTGAACAGGCCGCAACCCTGGCCTGCGTGTGTGATGAAACCCATCAGGACGCTTTCCATCACATCGTCAAGGTTGACGTCATCGAGCAGGATGTTGGCCGATTTGCCGCCAAGCTCGAGCAGTACCTTCTTCAGTGATTCTGCGCTCTGCCCGTAGACTTTTCGGCCGACTGTGTCCGAACCGGTGAAGCTGACAATGTCAACGTCATCGTGGCGGGTGAGGGTCTCGCCTGCTGCGATGTCTCCGGTGACAACGTTGAGTACGCCGGGTGGCAGGCCCGCCGCTTCGGCGACCTCCGCCACCACCAGCGCCTGCAGGGGCGTGTACGGCGACGGTTTGAGGACGACGGTGCAGCCGGCGGCCAGTGCCGGACCCACCTTCATCAAGTTGAGGTAGAACGGAAAGTTGAACGCGGTCACAAGTGCGGCCACCCCGTAGGGTTCACGCACAACCAAGCCTTGGCTGATGCCGTTACCGATGACGGGAAGCAGCGCGCGCTCGAAGTCGAACGCCGGCACGACCCGCGCGGCTAGGTTCCGGAATTGCTCCAGCGGTACCCCGACTTGAAGGAAGTCCGATAGCATTCGCGGACACCCCGCCTCAGCGATGTTGATGTCGATCAACTCCGCGCGGCGGCGGTCGAATTCATCTGCCATACCCAGCATGATCTGGGCGCGTTCAGAAGGCGTCATCTGAGGCCAGGGGCCGGAATCGAATGCGGTACGTGCGGCGGCAACCGCAGCCTCGACGTCTTTCGTGCTCGCTACCGGCACAGAAGCGATGATTTCCTCGGTCGCCGGGTTGATGACATCGGCGCTTTCCTGCGCAGTGCCCTCGGTCCACTGTCCGTCGATGTAAAGTTTCGGGGAGCCGACCAGCGTCATTTCAAAGCCTCCGTTCGTGAGATCACCTGTATGGGTTCAGATTTCGTTTGGAAATAATTGGAGCAGAACTCGATGGTGGCCGCGGCATAGCGGTCTCGGCGCCGTGCGCTTACGAGGAACCCCGGTGGAGCTAGGAAGCCGATGTCCGGCAGCCGTGTTCTCGCGCTGAGCATCTGCTGTGCCTGTGACGAGTCTCCGCATACCGCCAGGGCCCAAAGCATGTCGTCGGTGACGTAGTTGTCGATGTGTGGATCGTGCCGGTAGAAGGCAGATCGAATCTTGTCTACGTCGTCGGCCCATTTGTGCAGAGCGAACAACGCATCATAGGTTTTTACCGAGCAGTAAAATGCGATCTGTCGTTTGGCGTCCGCGATCGCTCGCGTCGGGTCCTCGTCATCGACGGCGACGGTCAGCCATCCCCAACGGTGCAGTGACCGTGTGTCTCGACCAGTCTGTTGGGAGCCCCGATCCAACTCTGGTTCAACGACTTCGGACCACCACCGGTCGGTGAATAGAGAATGGCCGATGATGCCGTCGGCGGTGCGCCCGACAGTTCTGATCATGTGTCGATTGAACGCCCCGATCAGGATGGGAACATCGATGCAACCCAGCACCGGTGCCTGGATGTTTGCATTGACGTCGTAGAACCGGCCGCTATGCCGAATCGGCGAACCGTTCTCGGCAGTTAGATAGGCGCGAATCACCCCCACTAGTTCACTCATTCGTGCCGCGGGTTCAGTAGCGTCGACGCCGAACCACTGGGAGTTCATTCGCGCCGTGCCGGCACCCAGGCCAAGGAATACCCGGTCAGGCGCGACCGTGTTGAGTTGGCGCACCGAAGCCGCGTGAATGAATGGAGACCTCGCGAAGGCATAGGCAATGCCCGGCCCGACCATCGCCGATGTCGTTGCCTGTGCCATCTCTGTTGCGGTCATGTATGCGTTGTGGCCGACAAATTCCCCAGAGCAGAATGCGCCGGCTCCGGCGGCTTCGGCGGCCTGGCCGAGCGCGGCGCCCGGCCACGGCATCGCCCACTTCATTCTGTCGCCGCCCACGGCGTAGTCATCGCTTGTGGCGGAACGTCACGGCAAGCTTGTTCGGCACCGAGCCGCGAAACACCGGTTGGGTTTTGCGCTTGTTGGCGTAGAAGGGATAGGGATCCTGATGGGCTGCGATGCAGGCCGAGATGGACTCGAGCTGGTCGGTGCCGACCATCACCGGCGGCCCTTGGGAAGTCGTTCAACTATCACAGTCAAAAAGAATACACTCAATAAGATGATTGGGAAGGGGTGGTCGTACCCGGAAGGCGCGAAGGCCCGCC
>Ga0335075_10018743_pt1 | contig 10257 bp, 8 predicted proteins | sample Lox_Sample_24_FD_206723 | JGI IMG/M metagenome (GOLD analysis project Ga0335075, IMG submission 206723) | Soil microbial communities from Loxahatchee National Wildlife Refuge, Florida, United States - Lox_Sample_2.4 | ecosystem: Environmental > Terrestrial > Soil > Wetlands | place: USA: Florida... | reverse complement strand
GGCCGCCGCCTACGAGTCGTGCGAGGAGTACCTGTTCGAGGTCCGCGACTACCTGCGGACCGTGGTGGACGACCTGCTCGCGCTCGGCTGCGAGTACATCCAGCTCGACGCGCCGAACTACGGCTCGCTGTGCGACCCGGAGATGCGGGCCGCGATGATCGCGGCCGGCCGCGATCCCGAGGCCGAGCTCGCGTTCGACGCCGCGCTCGACAGCTCGCTGTTCGACGGGGTGACCGGGGCGACGACCGCGCTGCACGTCTGCCGCGGCAACGGCCCGGCCGGCGCATGGCACTCGGCCGGCGGCTACGGGGCCATCTCGGCCGGGCTGTTCCCGAAGCTCGCGGTCGACCGGCTGCTGCTCGAGTACGACTCCGACCGGGCGGGCGGGTTCGAGGCCCTCGCGGACGTCCGTGACTCGACCTCGGTCGTGCTCGGCCTGCTGACCACCAAGTCGCCCAGGATCGAGTACGACGACGACGTACTCGCCCGCGTCGCCGAGGCGGCCAAGTACAAGCCGCTCGACGAGCTCGCGCTCTCCACCCAGTGCGGCTTCGCCTCCACCCCGATCGCCAACCCGGTCACCCCGGCGATCCAGCGGGCCAAGCTCGACCTCGTCGTCCGCCTCGCCCGCCGCATCTGGGCCTGAAGGCTAGGTACTCGCGACGAGCTCTACCTCGAAGTCGTCGGTGCTGGCGAGGTAGGCCGCGTAGTGCTCCGGGCCGCCCGCGTAGGGATGCTTGTCGCCGAACAGCAAAGTCCAGCCGTGGGCGGGCCCGGCGGCCGCCAGCGCGTCGACGTCGCCTTTGCTCCCGGCGTGGAACGCGAGGTGGTTGAGGCCGGGGCGGCACCGGTCGTGCTCGGCCGCGGTCAGCGCCGGCGACTGCTCGACCACAATGTAGACGTCTCCCCGCCGCCAGCTCCGCCCGGCCGGCCAGTCCTGGAACGGCTCGTAGCCGAGCTCGCCGAGCAGCCAGCCCCACTCGTCGATGGCCCGCTCGAGCTTCGGTACCCACAGCTCGACGTGATGCAGCCCTCCGGTCACCCCGCCACCGTACGGCACGCCCCGGATCATCACGCTAGCCTGGCGGCGCCCACCGGACCGCGACTGCGGTGCGGCCCGCCGCGCCCGCGAGGAGTCGGCGCGGCGGGCCGCCGCGTGCGTGGATGGATGGGGTTAGTGACCGGGGGTCAGGGTGGTGGTCATGACGATGTCGGTCGGCTCGTCGCCGTCACCCGACTGCGGGTACTCGCCATAGCCGACCGCGAAGCTGCCGACGATGGTGTTGTTGGAGGTGTCGATGACCGAGACGACGCCCGAGGTGATGCCGCCGACCCAGAGCCGGCTGCCGTCGGGGGTCACCGCCACGCTGGCCGGGTCGCCGGTGACGGAGATCGTGCCGGTGACCTTGTCGGTGGCGGTGCTGATGACCGAGACCTGGTCCGAGTCGCTGTCGGCGACGTAGAGCGTGCTGCCGTCGGGTGACAGCGCGCTCTGCCACGGCAGCTGGCCGACCGCGATCGTGTGCGCGACCCGGTTGGTGCCCGGGTTGATCACGTCGACCACGTTCTGGGCGGTGTTGGTGACGTAGACCGTCCCGTTCGAGGCGACGGTCACGCCCTGCGGGTCACCCAGGCCGGGGATCAGCCCGGACACCCGCTGGGTGGCGGTGTTGAACGCGATGACGCCGGCCGACGTGGTCACGTAGGCGGTGCCGCCCGAGGGCGAGAACGCGATCGCGTGCGGGTCGGTCCACGGCAGCGGGATCGTCGCCGTCACGGTGTCGGTCGCGGTCGAGATGACCTTGACGTCGCCCAGCGACGGCTCGCCGGTCTGCGGGCCGGTGTCGGTCACCCAGACCTGGCTGCCGTCCGGGGTGACGGCCAGGTTGGTCGGGTCGGTGCCGACCTTGACGTCGGTCTCGGGGGTATCGGTGTAGTCCTTCGGGTTGAGCGACTGGGACGGAACCACCCCGACCTCGTCGTCGCCGGTGAGGGCGAAGTACAGCGTGTTGCCGTAGATCGCGACGCCCTCGTCGGTGCCGCTGTAGTTAGTGTCCGACGTGCCGGTGTCGGGCACCGCGGGGTCGCCCACGTTGTACTGCTGCACCTCGTAGCAGTTGTTGGTGTCGACCGCGTCGAACGCCTGGTAGCCGGCGGTCGCGATGTAGGCCGCGCCGGCCGGGCCGGTGCAGGACGAGGCGGACAGCTCGGCCTTGTGGGTTGCCCCGGCCGAGGCCGGGCTGGCCGAGCTGCCGCCGTCGGACAGCGTCAGCGAGACCGCGACCGCCGCGCCGAGCACGACCGCGCTGCCGCCTGCGATCACGGCGCGGGAACGGGTGATGCGCGGGTTCATACCGTCACGCTCCCGGTGGTCTTGGCCGACGAGGACGAGGACTGCCCGCCGCGGACCGGCTTCCAGCCCGGCGGCTGCGAGGGCGGGGTCTGGTTCGCGCCCGGGTAGGCCGGAAGCTGGAACTCGAGCACCTGCTTCTCGGCCGCCTCGAGGGCCGCCTTAGTGTCGGGCAGCCGCGGGAACCGGCCGAACGGGGTGGTGCCGAGCGCGGTGGTGAAGTCGCCCACCGTGTCCCGCCGCCACTGGGTGATGTTGGGGTTGACGACCCCGGTCACCTGCTCGAGGAGCTGGGTGACGGAGGTGTGGTCGAACGTGTCGTGGCAGACGTAGCCGCCCACCGTCCAGGGCGAGACGATCACGCAGGGCACGCGGAACCCGAGGCCGATCGGCCCCGGCGCGGCGGTCTCGGCCTTGGCCGACGCGGTGATGAACTCGCCCGCCGTGCCGGTCGGCGCGGTCGGCGGGAGCACGTGGTCGAAGTAGCCGTCGTTCTCGTCGTAGATCAGGAGGAAGACGGTCTTGTTCCACACGTCGGGGTTGGACGCGATCGCGTTGACCTTGCTCGCCACGTAGTCGGCGCCGGCCGCGGGCATGAAGTCCGGGTGCTCGGACTGGTACGAGGTCGGCAGGATGTAGGACACGGTCGGCAGCCGGTCGTTGATCGCGTCGTACTCGAACTGGCCGGGCTGGTAGAACTTCATCGCGTTCTGGTACAGCGGCGACGAGGGCGACGCGTCCTGGTACTGGGCGAAGTACTCGAGCACGTTGAAGCCGTAGTTGTCGACCTCCTGGTACACCTTCCAGGAGACGCCGGCCTCGGTCAGCATTTCCGGGTAGGTCTGCCACGAGTAGCCCGCATCGGGCACGGTGTTGCTGTAGATCGGGCCGCCGTGGAGGCCGGCCGGGTCGATCTGGCCGCTCATCAGGTAGAGCCGGTTGGGCCAGGTCGGGCCCAGGACCGAGCTGTGGTAGCCGTCGCAGATCGTGAACGCGTCCGCGAGGGCCCAGTGGAACGGGATGTCCTCCCGCTTGAAGTACGCCATCGAGTACTGGCCGGCGTAGCCGTCGTAGCTATCGCCGTCGACGTCGGTGATCCGCGAGGTCACGAAGCCGTTCATCGCCCCGTTGTTCCACGAGCCGTGCTGCGGTCCCCAGTCGTGGCTGGTCGAGGGCAGCTTCTGCGCGGCCGTGCTCTGCGTGTCAGCGTGGAACGGGTACAGGTACTTGTCAGGGTTGAGCGGGTCGGCCTGCTTGAACACACCCGGCAGGGCCGAGGAGTCGCTGAAGCCGCGGACGCCGGGCATGGCGCCGAAGTAGTGGTCGAACGACCGGTTCTCCTGCATGAGCACGACCACGTGCTCAATCTGGGAAATCGGCGGAACCTTGCCCCGGTGGCTGAGCACCGAGGGGGGAGCGTTGTCTAGAGCCTTACGCAGGGCAGGAGGCAAGGCGAACGACGCCAGCACCATCCCGCCCATGGACGCCATCAGCTGGCGCCGGCTCACCTCGATCGTCAAGTCGGACCTCCTGTCGCTCGGAAAAGCGAGAAAATCACACTTGCGGAGGTTGACTCTAGACCGTGACGCTAGCTAACGAAAAGGCCCCAATTGAACAGCTGGTAATGATCGGCCGAACGCAGCGTTACCAGGCCGACTGGTGGAACGACCAGGCGTCGGCGATGATGTCATGCAGGCCGGGCTTGGCCGGGCGCCAGCCGAGCTCGCGACGGGCCTTGTCGCTGGCGGCGACGGTGGCGGCGGCGTCGCCCGGGCGGCGGGGGGCGAGCTTGGCCGGGATCGGGCGGCCGGTGACCTCGCGGGCCACCTCGATCACCTGCTTGTTGCTGTACCCGTCGCCGTTGCCGAGGTTGTAGACCTCGTGCCGTCCTGGCGTGATCGCGTCGAGCGCGAGCAGGTGGGCGGTGCTCAGGTCGGCGACGTGAATGTAGTCGCGGACGCAGGTGCCGTCGGGGGTCGGGTAGTCGTCGCCGTACAGCATCAGCTGGTCCCGGCGGCCGGCCGCCACGTCGAGGACGATCGGGATCAGGTGCGACTCAGGCACGTGCCGCTCGCCCAGGCGGCCGACTGCCCCCGAGGCGTTGAAGTAGCGCAGCGACGCGGCCCCGAGGCCGAACGCGGCGCACTCCCCCGCGAGCATCAGGTCGACCGCGAGCTTGGTCGACGCATAGGGGTTGTTCGGCCGGATGACGGCGTTCTCGTCCAGCTTGCCGGTTGCCGCCATCCCGGCCGGGTCGTACATCGACCCGGTCGAGGAGAAGATCAGCCGCTGGGTGCCCGCCGCCCGCATCGCGGTCAGCACCGCGATCGTGCCGACCACGTTGACGTCCCAGTACAGGTCCGGGCGGGCGACCGATTCCTCGACCGAGAGCTTCCCGGCGAAGTGCAGCACGCCATCGAACCCGGCCTCGGCGGTCAGCACCCGGCTGACCTCGTGCACCGAGAGCTGGTGGAATTCGACGCCGGCGGGGAGGTTATCGGCGTACCCCTGCGACAGGTCGTCGAGCACCACCACCTGGTGGCCCGCGTCGACCAGGGCGTGGGTCACCACGCCGCCGATGTACCCGGCTCCACCGGTCACCAGCACCTTCACTAATGGACCCCTTTCACGTAGCGGACATGCGGCAGGCGCCGACGGCGTAAGCCGGCGCCTGCCTGACGATACCGCTACTGCGCGGGATCTATTTCGTGGGTCTTGCTTTCTTGGCCTCTTACTTCTTGGCCATCTTCTTCATGGCGTCGCGGCCCTTGCCCATGGACCCCTGGCCCTTCATGGACTCGGCCTTCATCGCGCCGTCCTTCATGCCGCCCTGCTGCGGGACCATGCCGTCCGGCGTGGCCTGGTCGACGACCATCGGCAGGATCTTGGCGATGTGGCCGCACATCTCGTCCGGCGACATGCCCTGCTCGCTGGCCATCGCGCGCAGCGCGGCCGGGTCGCACGCCTTCTTGATGTCGGCGCTGGTGACCTGCTGGTTCTGACCGTTGGAGACCCACGACTTGACCTCACGGCCCAGGCCCTTGGACTGCAGCGTGTTCATCATGCCCTGCAGGTTGCTGGCGCCGAAGAGCTTGCAGATGCTCTGCATGTCCTTCATGTCCGCGGTGTTCAGGTTCACTGTTGCTATCCCCCGTTGTTGACGTTTGGTAGCGACCTCGCTACCGATGGCGTTAGCCGACCGGAATATTTCCCACCCGTCACACCAGCAACCATCGTCTTTCACGTCTGTCCCATTCGCCCAGAGCTGGGCCCCCGCGCTTGGGGTCGGGCACCTGGGCAGGCGACGGCGGGCCAGCTACGATCTGTCCGATGGCACAGCACCCGCTGGCTGGCACCTGGCCCTCGAAGATCGTCGCCGTGCACGTCAGCTACCGGTCCCGGGCGGCGGAGCGCGGCCGCCTGCCGGCCTGGCCCTCGTACTTCCTGAAGCCGCCGTCCACCCTCGCCGCCGACGGCGACCCGGTGCGACGGCCGCCCGGGTGCGAGCTGCTCGCGTTCGAGGGCGAGGTCGCGCTGGTGATCGGGACCAGGGCGATCAGGGTCAGCCCGGCCGACGCGTGGTCCCACGTGCGCTGGGTGACCGCCGCCAACGACTTCGGCGTATACGACCTGCGGTACGCCGACAAGGGCGCCAACGTCCGGTCCAAGGGCGTCGACGGGTTCACCCCGCTCGGCCCGGCCCTGCTCGACGCGCGGGCGGTCGACCCCGAGCGGATCAGGCTGCGGACCTGGGTCAACGGCGACCTCGTGCAGGACGCGGTCAGCGGCGACGACCTGCTGTTCTCGCTGGCCGACATCGTCGCCGACGCGTCCAGGCTGACCACCCTCGAGCCGGGCGACGTGATCCTCACCGGCACCCCGACCGGGTCGACCGTGGTCCGCCCGGGCGACCTGGTCGAGGTCGAGGTGACCGCGGAAGGCCGCGACGGGGCCGGGGCAGGCGGGCCGGCGATGGTGCGGTCGACCGGCCGGCTCCGCTCCCCCGTCGCCGAGGCCGACTACCAGCTCACCCCGCCCGGCGCGATGCCGGCGGCCGACGACGAGCAGCGCGAGGCCGCCTACGGCAGCCGCGGCGCCCCCGGCCCGGCCGACTCGCCCGCCGAGTTGCTGGCGGCGGTCGCCCGGGTGTCCACCGCCACCCTCGCGTCGCAGCTCCGCAAGCGCGGGTTCAACCACGTCACCCTCGACCGGCTGCTCACCACCAAGCCGGCCCAGAAGATGGCGGGCTTCGCCCGGACGCTGCGCTACGTCCCGTTCCGCGAGGACCTGTTCGCGCAGTACGGCACCACCGTCGGCGGCACCGGGCTGAACGCCCAGAAGCGCGCGGTCGAGCAGGTAAGGCCGGGCGAGATCCTGGTCATGGAGGCGCGCGGCGACCCCACCGCGGGCACCGTGGGCGACCTGCTCGCGCTCCGGGCCCAGGTCCGCGGCGCGGCCGGGATCGTCACCGACGGCGCGATCAGGGACGCCGAGACGCTGCGGACCGGCCTCGCGATCCCGGTCTACTACGCCGCCACCCACCCGGCCGTGCTCGGCCGGCGGCACGTGCCGTGGGAGGTCAACGTCGCCGTCGCCTGCGCCGGGGTCACGGTGGTGCCGGGCGACATCATCGTCGGGGACGGCGACGGCGTGATCGTGGTCCCCGCCCACCTGGCGGCCGAGGTCGCCCGCGACGCGGCCGAGCAGGAGCGGCAGGAGGAGTTCGCGGCCGCGATGATCGCCCGCGGCGAGTCGGTCGACGGCCTCTACCCGCTCGGCCCGCGCTGGCGCCCCCGGTACGAGAGGTGGCTGGCGGACAGGGAGGCCAGCGCATGAGGTTCCGCAGCGACCCGGCCCGCATCCGCGGGTCGATCGCGCCCGTCGTCTCCCCGTTCACCGCCCACGGCCTGCCCGACCTCGAGTCGCTGCGACGGCTGATCCGCTGGCAGCTCGAGTCGGGCAGCCACGGAATCTCGCTCGGCGGCTCGACCGGCGAGCCGAGCGCGCAGTCGACGGCCGAGCGGGCGGCCGCGATCGCGGCCGCCGCCGACGAGATCGGCGACCGGGTGCCGTTCGTCCCCGGCACCGGGTCGGCCAAGCTCGACGAGACCCTCGAGCTGACCGCGGCGGCCGAGCGGGCCGGGGCCGACGCGGTGCTGATCATCACCCCGTACTACGCCCGCCCCACCCAGGAGGGCCTGTTCAGCTGGTACTCGACGGTGGCCGGGGAGTTCCCCGACCTGCCGATGATCGCCTACAACGTGCCGTCGAGGACCGCGGTCGACATCGCGCCAGAGACCGTCGCCCGGCTGCGCCGCAAGCACGCCAACATCGTCGGGGTGAAGGAGACGACCAGGGACTTCGAGCACTTCTCGCGGGTGCTGCACGTGGCCGGGCGGGACACGCTGGTGTGGTCGGGCATCGAGCTGCTGTGCCTGCCGCTGCTCGCGCTGGGCGGGGCCGGGTTCGTCTCCGCCACCGCCAACCTGGCCCCGGCCGCGACCGCCCGGATGTACGAGCTATGGCAGGCCGGGGAGTTCGAGCAAGCCCGCGACCTGCACTTCGGGCTGCACCCGGTGACTGACGTGATCTTCACCGAGACCAACCCGGCCGCCGCCAAGTGGGTACTCGCGCAGGCCGGGCTGATCAGCTCCGGCTATGTGCGGCCGCCGCTGGTCCCGCTGACCGAGGCCGGCCAGACGACCGCGCTCGCACTGCTGAAACAAGGCGCGCCAGTGCTCGAGGGCCCCGTCGCCAAGGTCGCAACGGAGGGTGACTCTTGATACCGGAGAAGATCGAGCACTTCATCGGCGGGCGGCTCATGCCGAGCGTCAGCGGCGGCACCGTCGACGTCGCCGACCCGACCACCAACCAGGTCTACGCGCAGCTCGCGGCCGGCGACGGCGACGACGTCGACAAGGCCGTCGAGGCGGCGGTGGAGGCGTTCAAGCGCGGGCCGTGGCCGGGGCTGGCGGCGCGGGCGCGGGCGCGGATCCTCAACAAGATCGCCGACGGCATCGAGGCCCGCGGCGGGCAGATCGCGGCGCTGGAGACGTTCGACACCGGGCTGCCGATCACCCAGGCCCGCGGGCAGGCGGCGCGGGCGGCGGAGAACTTCCGGTACTTCGCCGACGTGATCGTCGCCCAGCACGAGGACGCGTTCAGCCAGCCCGGGCAGCTCGGCTACGTGCTCAGGAAGCCGGCCGGGGTGGCCGGGCTGATCACCCCGTGGAACACCCCGTTCATGCTCGAGTCGTGGAAGCTGGCGCCGGCGCTCGCGTCCGGCTGCACGGTGGTGCTCAAGCCGGCCGAGTGGACGCCGCTGTCGGCGTCGATGCTGCCGGAGATCATGACCGAGGCCGGGGTGCCGGACGGGGTGTTCAACATCGTGCACGGGATCGGCGAGTCGGCCGGGGCGGCGCTGGTCGCGCACCCGGGGGTGCCGCTGATCTCGTTCACCGGCGAGACCACGACCGGGCAGACGATCATGCGTTCGGCCGCCGACCACCTCAAGGGGCTGTCGATGGAGCTCGGCGGCAAGTCGCCCTGCCTGATCTTCGCCGACGCCGACCTCGACGCGGCGATCGACTCCGCGCTGTTCGGGGTCATGTCCCTCAACGGCGAGCGTTGCACCGCAGGATCAAGGATCTTGGCCGAACGGTCCGTGTATGACTCGGTCGTGGCCAGGCTCGCGCAGCGGGCGGCCCGCGTGAAGGTGGGCGATCCGGCCGACCCGGCGACCGAGATCGGCGCGCTGGTGCACCCCGAGCACTACGACCGGGTCATGTCCTACGTGCGGCTCGGCGCGCGCGAGGGCGCGCGGCTGGTGGCCGGGGGCGCCCGGCCGGCCGGGCTCGGCGGCGGCAACTTCCTCGCCGCGACCGTGTTCGCCGACGTGCGGCCGTCGATGCGGATCTTCCAGGAGGAGATCTTCGGGCCGGTGGTGTGCGTGACGCCGTTCGACTCCGAGGAGGAGGCGGTGGTGCTGGCCAACGCGACCCGGTACGGGCTCGCGGCGTATCTGTGGACGTCGTCGCTCGATCGCGCGCACCGGGTTGCGGCGCAGGTGGAATCGGGCATGACCTGGATCAACTCGCACAACGTGCGGGACCTGCGGACCCCGTTCGGCGGGGTCAAGGCGAGCGGGCTCGGCCGCGAGGGCGGGCAGCACTCGATCGACTTCTATACCGAGTCGCGGATCGTGCACCTGGCGCTGGGCGAGACGCACGTGCCGCGGTTTGGAGCGTGAGACGCGGATGCGCACCCTGAACTACCCGCTTGACCGTTCGGAGCCGCCGGCGCCGCCGGACATCGTCCGGGCGGCCTACGCGACGCTGGTCGTCACGTCGCTGGCGGAGGCGCGGCGGTTCTGGGTCGATCTGCTCGGGTTCGTGGTCACCTCCGAGTCCGCTGACGCTCTCTATCTGCGCGGGTACGACGAGCTCACGCACCACAACCTGATCGTGCGGTCGGGGCCGGTCGCGGCGGCCGGGCCGCTCGGGTTCCGGGTGCGGTCGGCGGCCGACCTCGACCGGGCGACCGCCTACTACACGGCGCTCGGCTGCCGTTGCGAACGTCTGCCGGCCGGTTCCGTGCGCGGGGTCGGCGAGGTCGTCCGGGTCGAGGACCCGCTGGGGTTCCTGGTCGACTTCTTCGCCTCCGGGTCGCACCCGGAGCGGCTGCAGCAACGGTACGACCTGCGGCGCGGGGCCGAGGTGGCGCGGCTCGACCACTTCAACATCTCGGTGCCGGACGTGCAGGCGGCCTACGCGTACTACCACGGGCTCGGGTTCGGGCTGTCGGAGACGATCGAGGACGGGCAGACGCTGTACGCGGCGTGGATGTACCGCAAGCAGACCGTGCACGACGTCGCGTTCACCGGCGGGGCCGGGCCGCGGCTGCATCAC
>Ga0335075_10018742_pt1 | contig 10257 bp, 8 predicted proteins | sample Lox_Sample_24_FD_206723 | JGI IMG/M metagenome (GOLD analysis project Ga0335075, IMG submission 206723) | Soil microbial communities from Loxahatchee National Wildlife Refuge, Florida, United States - Lox_Sample_2.4 | ecosystem: Environmental > Terrestrial > Soil > Wetlands | place: USA: Florida... | reverse complement strand
TCGAGTCGCAGGGCGCCTACGTGCAGGAGCTGTGAGGGCGCGCTGCGCTTCAGGATCCGAGGCTGAGAGCGGCGAGGCGCCTGCTGGCGTCGTCGAGGCCGTCGAGGCGCGCCAGCACTTCGCCGGCGAGCGCGAGGTAGTCGGCGCCTAGGTCGGGACGGTGGTCGATGATCGAGCGCGCGCGCTCGGCCGATTCGGCGTAGGCGATGGAGGAGCGGATGACCGAGCGGAACACCTGCTCGCCGAAGCGCTCCTGCAGCGAGGCCAGCGCCTCGCGCGAGTGCACGGTGCGCATGTCGGCGAGGTTGAGCAGCACGCCCAGCAGCGAGAGCTCTGGGTTGAGGCTGTCGCGCGCGAGCTCCACCACCTCCATCGCCTGCTCGACCCCCTGCAGCGCGAAGTACTGCGCCTCGGCGGTGATCAGCGCGTAGCGGGCGGCGACGAGCGCGTTGACTGTGAGCAGCCCCAGCGAGGGCGGGCAGTCGATCAGGATCACGTCGTAGGCGTCGGCCAGCGGCGCCAGCGCGCGCCTGAGCGTGAGCTCGCGGCCCATCTTGCCGCCGAGCATCAGCTCGGCCTCGGCAAGGCTGAGGTTGGCGGGGATGATGTGCTCGTGCACCGCCTCGGCGGCGCGCGTACGCGATGAGAGCACGTCGGCGATCGTGGGCTCGACCTCTGGCGGCAGGTCGAAGTAGTCGGAGAGGTTGCCCTGCGGGTCGAGGTCGACGGCGAGCGTGCGCACGCCGCTGCGGCGCAGCACGTCGGTGAGGGTGCGCACGGTGGTGGTCTTGCCGGTGCCGCCCTTCTGCGAGAGCACGGCGATGGTGTTGGCCATGGCAGGCGATACTACGCGCCGCGCGGCTCGCGGCGCGGCGATGTGGCCGTGGCGCGCCGGCGGGTTGGCACGCCGACGGGTGCCGCGCTGGCTGGCTGCCGCGCCTGCGCGGCGCGTCAGCCGATCGTGTGCACGCGGGTGGCGGCGCCGGCGGTCTCGGGCGCGGCCGCCTCGCTGTCTGCGGAGGAGGCCGCCGGCACGCTCAGGAACACGAGCCGGTAGCGGCCGACGACGATCTCGTCGCCGTCCTGCAGCGCCTTGCCGTCCACGCGCGAGCCGTTCACGAACACCCCGTTGAGGCTGCGGTCGTCGAGCAGCCTGACGCCGTCGGGGTGGCGCACGATCAGCGCGTGCCGGCGCGATACGGTGGGGTCGTCGAAGCGCACGTCCGCGGCGAGGCTGCGCCCGATGCGCGTCCACTCGCGCGTGAGCGGCACGGTCCTGAGCTCGTCGCCTTCCTCGTAGAAGAGGTACTCGCCGGGCTGCTCGATCCGCGCGCGGGCCTGCGCTAGGCGAGCCTCGCCGTCGACCGCCGGGGGCGCGGCCAGCGCGCCGTCGTCCTCGTGGACGTCGGCGCCGCCCGCCGGGATCCTCTCGGTGCTGAACAGCGAGGCGCGCGTGAACTGCTTGCTGGCGCACTCCGGGCACTGGGGCAGCGGCTCGGACGCACTCAGCGTGAGCGTGTAGCCGCAGCTCACACAGCTGAACGAGCCCGCCCCCACGAACGCGCCCGAAGCAATTGAGTCCATGTGATGCTCCTCCCTGTGAATTGAGACCGGGTGACGCTGGCGGGGGGACCGGTTCCCGGCCCGGGGGAAACTCGTGGCGATCATAACAAGGCTGTCAAGCTCGGCTAGAGTTCTGAATAATGGTACCGGGAGACGGGTCGGGGGAGATCGAGGACGCCTTCTCTGTACCCGCCGTCGAGCGGTTGCAAACCGGGCCTGCGATCCTTCGGGATGGTTTCACATCCGTCCGGGATCGTGCTGTCAGCGGCAGGAGCGTCATCGCGAGCGGCGAACTCAGCGGGCGGTGGACTCGGTGCACACAGACGTGGAGCGCTTGGAGCGCGGGCTGCTGCGCCGCGGGTTGGGCGCGCTCGAGGCGGATCGCAACCGCTGCGGCGACTGCGGGCGCACGCCGCTCACGGGCGAGCAGGTGCACCTGTACGCGCGGCGCGAGCACGAAATCGTGTGCGAGCTGTGCCGCTGGCGCCACCGCGACGCACCGGTGGCGAGCGAGCTGGTGAGGCACTGCGAGCACGGTCACGCGGTGCGTCTCACCGCTCGCGCGGCGTAGGGGCGCAAGGGCGCGAGCGCGCGCTCGCGCCGGCCGGCCGGTCAATAGACTTCGCGCGGCCGTGGACCCCGTGACCGTGTCGATCGTCGTCTCAGCGCCAGCCGAGCAGGTGTTCGACTACCTGCAGGACATCGCCAACCACCCCGAGTTCACCGACCACTACCTGGTGGACTGGCATCTCACGCGGCTGGACTCGGTGGGCCAGGGCGCGGGCGCTCGCTTCCGCGTGAAGGCGCCGGGAAACCGCTTCAGCTGGGGCGACGTGACGTTCGCGGAGGTGCGGCGGCCGTACCGGATCGTGGAGGTGGGGCGCACCGGCAAGAACAATCGCATCCGCACGCTCGGCGTGTACGAGCTCGCTCCCGCCGCGGGGGACTCCACGCGCGTGCGCTTCACGCTCGAGACGATCCCGGCGACGCTGTCGGACCGCCTGATGGAGGGGCTGGGCGTGCGGGGATGGATCAGGCGCAAGAACCAGCGGGCGCTGCACCGCCTGCGCGCCATCCTCGAGCAGGGCGTGGGCCGTGGCCGGCGCGTGACGGTCGCGGGCGGGTAGACTGCCGCCTCGCATGCCCAGCCGCCTGCGCAAACTTCAGCTGCTGCTGCCGGCGCTGGTCGCCGTGCTGCTGGTGAGCGGGTGCGGCGACTCGCACTCGCGCGTGACCACCGGCACCTACGCCGGCGAGGGCGGCGCCGGCGCCCCCTACCTGTACGTGGGGCCGCTGATCTACGAGGTGCAGCTCTCGCGCGAGCTCAACCCGGCCAACAGCGAAGACGCGCAGTACCTGAAAGGACTCAGCGCCGCGCAGAGCAAGCTCGAACCGAGCCAGGAGTGGTTCGCGGTGTTCGTGCAGGTCTACAACAACAGCTCCCGCGCGCACACCGCCTCCGACCAGCTCACGCTGAGCGACACGCAGAACAACGTGTACACGCCGATCGTGCCCAGCGAAGTCAACCCGTTCATCTACAGGGCGGGCAGCGTGCCGGCCAACAACCAGCTGCCGCTGCCGGGCACGATCGCCGACGACGACCCCGCCCAGGGGCTGGTGCTGCTCTACAAGATCCAGCTCGCCTCGCTCGACAACCGCCCGATCGAGCTGAAGATCGTCGACCCCGAAGACCCCTCGCAGACGGCCTCCGCGGAGCTCGACGTCTAGCGCGTCGGGCGCTCGGACTCCGCAGATCCCCACGTCCAGCCGGCAGGCGATCCGCCTCCCCTAGATCGAGACCCTATCCCGCGCCCAGCGCGGCCTCGAGCACTTCGCGGGCGACCGGCGCGGCGGTCGCGCCGCCGGCGCCGTCTTTGACGAGCAGCACGCACACCACCACGCGCGGTCGCAGCGCGGGCGCGAAGGCGGTGAACCAGGCGTCGGTGTTGGCGGCTTCGCTTTCGGCGCTCTGCCCGCCGCATGCTTCGCCGGACGGCCGCGCGCCTTCGGAGGCTTCCGGTTCGCCGGCGGCGGACGTGCACAGCGTCTTCAGTTCGGCGGTGCCGGTCTTGCCGGCGACCGTTACGCCGGGGATCGCCGCGGCGGTGCCGGTGCCCTCGCGCACCACCGCGATCATCAGCCGGCGCATCGTGCGCGCCACCGACGCGCTCATCACGCGCGTGCGCGCCGCGCGTGCGCGCGAGCGGGGGCGCGCGAGCGTGAAGGTGGGCTGCGGGCGGGCGCCGCCGTCGGCCACCGTGGCCGCCGCGTCGGCCATCTCCAGCGGGCTCGCCAGCACTTCGCCCTGGCCGATCGCGGTCGAGCCGAGGTCGAGTTCGCCCTGGATCTCCGCCGCCGGCGGCAGCGTGCTCTCGGCTGCGCCGGCGATCGCGGGCCGGTGGTTGAAGCCGAAGCGTTCCGCCGTGGCCACCAGCCGCGACGCGCCGAGCTTCACGCCCAGCGGCGTGAACACCGAGTTGCATGACACCGCGAACGCCAGTTCCAGGCTGCCGCCGCATTCCTCGCCGTTCGCGTTGCCCAGCTTGACGCCGTCGAGCGTGGCGTGGGTGGCGTAGGGGAAGACCGTGTGGATGGTGGCCACGCCGGCGCTGAGCACGCCGGTGGTGGTGACGATCTTGAAGGTCGAGCCCGGCGGCTGCAGCCCGTCCAGGCCGATGCCGGCGACGGCGAGGATCTGCCCGCTCTGCGGCTGCATCGCGACCACGCCCCCGAGCTGACCGCCGAGCGCTTCGACGGCGGCCCGCTGCAGCTTCGCCGACACGCTCGTGCGCAGCGGCGGCGCGGCGTGCGCGGCGGCGCTGGCCAGCACGCGCCGGCCCGCCAGCAGCTCGCCGCCTGGCGTGCCGCGCAGGCGCGCATCGAAGGCGAGCTCGAGCCCGCTCAGCCCCACGATCGCGTTCGGCGGCAGCCCCTGCGCTTCGAGCGCGGCGCGGCGCGAGGAGGGCACGGGGCCGACGGTGCCGAGCACCGCGTCCGCCGCCGCGCCCAGCGGCGAGTTGCGCGTGGCCTGCGCTTCGGGCACGCCGCTGGGCGAGCCGGAAGCGGCTTCCGCCAGCACGCCGCCTTCGCGGGTGAGCAGCGGCGCCCTGCGCGGCAGCTCGGTGTCGCGGCTCAGCAGCTCGCCGGGACGCAGGCCGGGGAACGCCAGCGAGCGCGTCCACGCCACCTGCGGGTCGGACGCGGGCCCCGGCGCGAACGGCAGCGTGAACGCGAGCGACAGCGTGCCGAACAGGCGCGTGCGCACGCGCACCGGCACCGACACCCGGCCGCCGGGCGCGCCACGGGGCCTGCCCTGCAGTTGCATGCCGGTGGCCGTGGCCGTCGACAGGGCCTCGCGATAGGCCGAGGCGAACGCGCTGGCGGAGGTGCGCCGGCGCGAGTCGCCGGAGAGCAGCGCGTACATCGCCGCGTAGCGCCCGTGCGTCCAGTCGCTGACGAAGCGCCCCGCCAGCGCGTACTGCGGCGGCGTGCCGTGGCCCGCGCCGGCGAGCGCGCCGGCGGCGAACGCCGCCACGGCCAGAACGAGCACGGGGCGCGCGCGTCGCAGGCGCTGGTTGCGGCGATCGGTCACGGAATCTGTAGAACATGACAGGTGACTCAGCTGGACTGGCTGATAGTGGCGTTCGCGCTGGTGTTCGCCGTCTTCGGCTTCCGCCAGGGGTTCATCGTGGGGGCGCTCTCGTTCGCAGGCTTCGCGCTGGGGGCGTTCCTGGGGACGCGGCTGGGGCCGCTGCTGCTGCCGCAGGGCTCCGCCTCGCCGTACGCGCCCGCCTTCGGCCTGCTCGGCGCGCTGCTGGGCGGCGCGATCCTCGCCACCGGCCTCGAGGGCCTCGCCTTCCGCCTGCGCCGCGTGCTCGTGATCCCCGGTCTGGGCCTGCTCGACGGCGTGCTCGGCGCGGTGCTGGGCGCGGCGCTGGCGCTCGGCATCGTGTGGATCCTCGCCGCGGTCGCCGGCCAGGCCCCCGGCTCCGGCCAGCTGCGCGTCGATGTGCAGCGCTCGGCGATCCTGCGCCGCCTCAACCAGGTGCTGCCGCCGTCGGGCCCGATCCTCAACGCGCTCGCGCGCCTGGACCCGCTGCCGTCGATCAGCGGGCCCACGCCTGACGTGGCGGCGCCCGAACCGGCGATCGCGCACACGCCCGGCGTGAAGCTGGCGGCGCGCAGCGTAGTGCGCGTCGACGGCACCGCCTGCGGGCTGGCCGTCGAGGGCTCCGGCTGGGTGGCAGCGCCGGACCTGGTGGTGACCAACGCGCACGTGGTCGCGGGCGAGCAGAACACCAGCGTGGAGGTCGAAGGCCGCCCGCCCTTCCTGGTCGCCGAAGCGGTGGCCTTCGACGCCACCCACGACCTCGCGATCCTGCACGTGGGCGAACTGGACCTGCCGGCGCTGGCGTTCGCCGAAGACACCGAAGCGGGCACGCCGGGCGCGATCCTCGGCTACCCCGAGAACGGCCCCTTCGACGTGCAGGCCGCGAGGATCGGGCGCACGCAGACGGTGCTCACCCAGAACGCCTATGGCGAAGGGCCGGTGTCGCGCCTGCTCACGCCGTTGCGGGGGCTGGTGCGCCCCGGCAACTCCGGCGGGCCGCTGGTGAACGCCGGCGGCCAGGTGCTGACGACCGTGTTCGCGGCCACCGTGGGCACGCGACCGCGCGGCGGCTACGGCGTGGCCGACCAGACCGTGGCCAGCGTGCTCGGCGAAGGCGAGCGGCGCCTGCGCGAACACGAGCGCGTCGGCACCGGTCCCTGCACCAGCGGCTGAGCCCCGGCCGGCGCCGGCTGAGCTCCGGCCGGGCGCCGGCTGAGCCACGGCTGGGCGCCGGCTGAGCGCCGCCACCGCCGACCGCTACCCTGACCGCCATGTCGAAGACGCTGCTGGTGGCCGAGAAGCCGTCCGTGGGGCAGGACCTCGCGCGCGTGCTGCCGGGTCCCTTCAAGAAAGGCGAAGGCCTGCTCGAGGGTCCCGAGCACGTGATCACGTGGGCGGTAGGGCACCTGGTGCAGCTCGCCGAACCCGAAGCGTACGACCCCAAATACAAGAGCTGGCGCATGGCCGACCTGCCGATCGTGCCCGAGCGCTTCAAGCTGGAAGTGCGCGACGAGCGCTCGCGCAAGCAGATGTCGGTGGTCTCGAAGCAGCTCGCGCGCGAAGACGTGGCCGAGGTGATCAACGCCTGCGACGCCGGGCGCGAGGGCGAGCTGATCTTCGCCTACCTGTACGAGAAGGCCAAGGGCAAGAAGCAGGTGCGGCGGCTGTGGCTGAACTCGATGACCAGCGCGGCGATGCGCGAGGCGCTCGCCTCGCTGCGCCCGGGCGCGGAGTTCGAGCTGCTCGAGCAGGCCGCGCGCTCGCGCTCGGAGGCGGACTGGATCGTGGGCATGAACGCCACGCGCGCCGCCACGATCCGCCTGCGCAGCTCCTTCGACGGCGCCGTCTCGCTGGGCCGCGTGCAGACGCCCACGCTGGCGATCGTGGCCCGCCGCGAGGAGGAGATCAAGGCGTTCCAGCCGGAGCCCTACTGGCTCGTCGACGCCACGTTCGCGGCGGACGCGGCGCTGACGGGCAGCGAGCGCGTGTACGTGGGCCACTACCAGGCGCCGCCGGGCGGGCGGGCGGGCTCCGGGTCGACCAAAGGCCCGCGCATCGGCAGCGAGGCCGAGGCGCGCGCGATCGTCGACGCCTGCAAGGGCCGCACCGGCACGATCACCAAGCTGGAGAGGAAAGAGCAGCGCGAGAAAGCGCCGATGCTCTACGACCTCACCACGCTCCAGCGCGAGGCCAACAACCGCTACGGCTTCTCCGCCAAACGCACGCTGGCGGCGGCGCAGCGCCTCTACGAGGAGCACAAGGCGCTCACATACCCCCGCACCAACTCGCGCTACCTGACCACCGACATGGTCGAGGAGATCAAGCCGATCGCGGAGCTGGTGGGCGCCCACGCCGAGTACCGCAGGGGCGCCGAGTACGTCGTCGGCCTCGACGCGCTGCCGCTGGCGCGCGTCGTGAACGACGAGAAGGTGACCGACCACCACGCGATCATCCCCACCCGCTCCGAGCACAACCTCGAGAAGATGGGCTCCGACGACCGGCGCATCTACGACATGGCGGTCCGCCGCTTCCTCGCCGTGTTCCATCCGGAGGCCGTGTTCGAGAACACGCGCGTCGAGACCACCGTGACGCCCGCCGCAGCCGCCGGCGAGGGCGAGCAGGGCACCGGCCACGTGTTCCGCACCCGCGGCAAGCTGCTGCTCGTGCCTGGCTGGCGCGGCGTCTACGACGAGGTCGCCGCCGACGCGAAGGGCGCCGACGCGAAGGCGACCGAGGACGACGAGGAGGAGACCGACCAGCAGCTCCCGCGCCTCGTCGCCGACGAGCAGGTGCAGACGCGCAAGATCGACAGCCTGCGCAAGGAAACCAAGCCGCCGCGGCGCTACAGCGACGCGTCGCTGCTGGGCGCGATGGAGACCGCCGGCAAGCTGGTCGACGACGACGAGCTGCGCGAGGCGATGAAGGACTCCGGCATCGGCACGCCCGCCACGCGCGCCGCGATCATCGAGCGCCTGATCACGGTGGGCTACCTGGAGCGCGACGGGCGCGCGCTGGTGGCCACCGAGAAGGGCCTCAACGTGATCCGCCTGCTGGGCGAGCACGCGCTGACCTCGCCGAGCCTCACCGGCAGCTGGGAGCAGCGGCTCGGCAAGATCGAGCACGGCGAGGACTCGCGCAGGCAGTTCATGAGCGACATCGCGGGCTTCGCGCGCGAGACCGTCGAGCAGCTCGACGAGACGCTCAAAGACGTGCGCATCCCGCGCGCGCGCCTCGGTCCCTGCCCGGTGTGCGGGCACGAGATCGTGGAGAACCGCAAGGGCTACTCCTGCTGGGCGCGCGAGGACCCCGGCTGCGGCTTCGTGATCTGGAAGGCCAAAGCCGGCAAGACGCTGCCGCTGGCGGTGGCCAAGGAGCTGATCAAGCGCGGATACACCGAGCAGGCGGTGACGGGCTTTCGCGGCCGCAGCGGGCGCAGCTTCCGCGCGCGCCTCGCCCTGCAGCAGACCGATGAGGGCAGGTGGCGCGTGGAGTTCGACGAGCCGTGGGCGCGCGAGGGCGCCAAGCCCCCCGAGGCGGAGGCCGAGGCGCAGGACGCCGTCGAGCCGGTGGGGGCGCGCAGCGCGGCCTAGCGGGCGGCGCGTCGGACGCGTGCGCCAGGATGGGCGTGGATGCCCATCACGTTGATAACCGGGCCCGCCAACGCGGGCAAGGCGGAGCGCGTGATGAGCGCGGTGCGCCGTCATCTCGCCCACGGCCGCCCGCCGCTGCTGGTGGTGCCGACGCGCGCCGACGCGGAGCACTACCTGCGCGAGCTGGCCGGCGGCGGCGCGGCCGTCGGCGTGCGCGTAGAGCGCTTCGCCGGGCTGCTGCGGGAGCTGGTGGCGCGCGCCGGCCTCGGCGAGGCCGCGCTCGGCGCGCTCGCGCGCGAACGCGTGATCGAAGCGGTGGCGCTGCGCGAGCACGCGCCCGCATCGGCGGGCTTCGTGCGCGCGCTGGGCGAGCTGTTCGCGGAGCTGCGCGTGCGGCGCGTCACGCCGGCGCGCTGGAGCGCCGCGCTGTCGAGCCTCGAGCGCGCCGGCGCGCCGGCCGCGCACGGCCACCAGCTCGCACGGCTGTTCTCCGCCTACTGCCGCGAGCTCGAGCGCATGCGCCGCGTGGACGCCGAGCAGCGCGCCGCGCGCGCGCTCGACGCGCTGCGCGAGCGGCCGTCGCTGTGGCGCGAAACCCCCACGCTGCTGTACGGCTTCGACGACCTCACCGCGCTGCAGCTGGACGTGATCGACACGCTCGGCCGCGTGGTGGACGCGCCGGTCACGGTGTCGCTGTCCTACGAGCCCGGCAGGGTGGCGTTCGCCGCGCGCGCCGCCAGCTTCCACGCGCTCGCCCCGCACGCCGCAGAGCACCTCGCGCTGGCGGCTCGCTCGGAGCACTACGCGCCGCCGGCGCGCAGGCCGCTGGCGCACCTCGAGCGCTCCCTGTTCGAGCCGGGGGTGGACGCGGCCGACCCGGCCGGGGCGGTGAGGCTGCTGGAGGGCGGCGGCGAGCGCGCCGAGCTCGAGCTGGTGGCCCGCGAGATCCGCTCGCTGCTGGCGTCCGGCATGCCCGCGCAGGAGATCGCCGTGCTGGTGCGCGCCGGCGCCGGCGCCACCGACGTGGAGCTGCTCGAAGAGGTGTTCACGGCCGCCGCCGTGCCGTTCGCGCTCGAGCGGCGCAGGCCCTTCGCCGCGAGCGCGCTCGGCGCCGCGCTGGTGGGCCTGTTGCGCTGCGTGCCCGGCGCCGCCGCGCCAACGCGCGCCGCCGCTGGAGAACACGGCGGCGAGCACGCTGGCCCGCACGGCGGCGAGCACGCTAGCGATCCCTCCGTGGAGCCTGCGGGGGCGGGCGAGCTGCTGGCCTGGCTGCGCGCGCCCGGCGTGCTGCGCGCCGGCGAGGACGGCGGCGTCACGCTCGCAGACCGGCTCGAGCGCGCCGCGCGCCGCGCCGGAGCGCACACCGCGGCGGAGGCGCGCGAGCTGTTCGAGCAGCGCAACTGGCCGCTCGAGGCGATCGATCGCCTCGCGGAGGCGCAGCAGCGCGGGCCCGCGGCGCTGTGCGAGCGCGCCGACCGGGAGCTGTATCGCCTG
>Ga0335075_10018741_pt1 | contig 10260 bp, 11 predicted proteins | sample Lox_Sample_24_FD_206723 | JGI IMG/M metagenome (GOLD analysis project Ga0335075, IMG submission 206723) | Soil microbial communities from Loxahatchee National Wildlife Refuge, Florida, United States - Lox_Sample_2.4 | ecosystem: Environmental > Terrestrial > Soil > Wetlands | place: USA... | reverse complement strand
CCCCAACTGAAGTCCTTTGCCGGGGCTTCCCCAACGAGTTTGCTATCTACCTCAATTACACACGCTCGCTTCGCTTCGACGACAAGCCTGATTACTCCTATCTTCGCAAGATTTTCCGGGACCTCTTTGTGCGCGAGTCATTCCAGTATGACTATGTCTTCGACTGGACCGTCTACAAATACCAAAAGAACGCTCAGGCCATTGCCCAGGCTGCCGGGAACCAGACCCAGGAAGAGGAGGACAAGCAGGCGAGCCGCCGCCATGCTGCCACTAACGCAGCAACTGGGGCACCAACACCTCAACATGCTTCCACTGCCGGCAAACCAGCTGCTATCTCCAACTCACGTCGCAAAGTGATCGAGCGAGGTAACAGCGGAACCGACAATCCACAAGGCGGAAGTGACAGGATGTGAGTATCTGCAACCTTCGGTTCCGTGTAAGGGATCTCTCCTCTGCGTGTGATGATATATTTGCGTGGAGGTCTGAACCAACATCTGACTAATACTAGGAGGCGTTAGGCTACGTTCTGGTTCAAGGGTTACTGCTGATCGCGGCGGCTATCGTTGAAACGGAATGCCAGCCCTGGTGCTCCATGGAACCGAATCTGCGCAGATAGCGGACTTCAACTCGTGCTATTTAGCACTACTTATGGGAATCTGGCGGATCCCCCGCCGAGGTCGCTCTAGCACATGGCGAACTCGAACCATAATCTCTGCTCATAGACACAGCCTTCGACTTTCATTCGACATCCTCAAATCTGCTCAGCCACGATCTCTCGATTCAGGGAATCATCGATGTTCGATATGTTTACTGGACGACCCCGGGGCAGCAAACCATGAAAGCAACAGACTTCACTGCGTGTACGCCTAGCAAATCAATCAATCCCTTTTGCTGAAGGTCGGATAGCATGTGCAGCAAAAACTCACATACGTTAACCGCGTTGAGGAAGGATCTATGACTTCAATACGAGATAACAACCCCCCTTGCATACTTTTTCCAGCCCGTTTTCTTTTGTTACTAGCACAGTCGTTTACTGAGCATGATCGATACGCTTTGGGCGGTTATCGCAAGGGGACGAGGGGATGTACAGAAGGTACGAGGCAGATTTTTAGCTACGGCCTGTTTGGCACTTGGGACAACTCACCTCATCAAAGCGTGTCAAGTGGGTACGGATAGCATACACGGTATCTGGCGATGGACATTGGCAGGGGCGGCTTCCGGGGTGGTAGGAGCCGGTGCTCTTTTGGTTCTCATGCATGCATACAAGCGGGTATGGAGCTGAAATCATTTCTTTAGCTACTCAATAAAACCAAATGTGCTCAATTTGAAGGTTCAGTGTCTCTTCGTGCAAAAGTGACTGGCGCGACGTGCCATGATGGGATGTGAGATACTGGCCTGCCGATGAACTTGGCCCGGTGGAGCATATTACAATACGCAGCCAGTTCTTCTGAGACGTTGTCATGAGACGAGTCTTCATCGACAGACTCTCATACACTCGAAAAGAGATGGGATCTTAGAACTGACTCGACTGACACTACGGTATACTCACCTTACTTTTCCCTTTGCCTTCTACTTAGATTTTACTCCATCCCGGGCTACGTCAAGTGTCAGTCTGAGGAAAACGGGAGGAGTTACACCTCCTTTTCTTTTTCTCCTGCCAGACTACCCAGCAGCATAGTACAAAGTTCCTAGAGGAGTGTCTCTGTGCAAAGGAAGGGATTAGTCGTGAGCGGGATTTGTGAGCTATTTATAGAGGAGTTCGTAGAGAACGCTAAATACGTGCAAATTCGCAGACATGCAGACAGACAGACAGACGTAGTACTGTACGGGTCCAATAGAAGTAGCTGCAGTGGCGATGAAGAGTTGAAATTAGGGAGATGGGGAGTGGAGGTGGTGATGAAGGAGTAGGAAAGAGAAGAAAAAAAGTCCTTTTGATTTGGGAACGCAAGACCAGACTACGATACGAAGAGGAAGAGTCGAGAAAGGGGGACCTGGTCATTGATCTTGATGTATGACATACAGGGAAGGATTCATTGAACCGGGGTTCCGAGTTGGTCGATCTTTTGTGATGGGATCAAAGGCAAGAACAAATGGGGGGCCCGACGGAGTGGGAATCAAGATGGCAAGACTGTATTTACATACACACACACATACACACATACATACATATAGGGACTATCTCAGCTCGGACAGGAGAGGTAGAAAAAGACAGTAACAGCTCGTACATATCTCATCAGCACATTAGTCTTATGTGTAGCGCTTCCCGCATGCAACAGATTGACTCGTTCCGGTAGATGGATGGAGAAAAGGTACAAGGAAAAAAAAATCAAACGACGATAGCTCCCGTATAAGCATCTATTCCACTACACTGTCCCTGCAGAGTTTCACATGGTCAGTCGATTGGTTGTTGTCTGGCTGTATCTCACCAAAGGATCCTGGCTAATAGCTGGCGAGCGACTGCCTAATGGTCCTTCTGTGAACGGGAATTTGAAGTTCATTTTCGAGCTCGCCGAGTCTCTTTTCGGCGTATGCAGATTCTGATCTGCGTAAATAGTAACTGGCCTTGGCAGAGCAGTCGTAGGACTCTCCACCAGTTCCACCGATTCTGGACGTTGATGCGTATTGTGCTTCGGTAAAGGTAGCTGCTTCCTCCCAACGTCGTCCCACAGAAAGTTGTAAAGCATCTGCGAGAACCGACTTCTCAGTCACCGAGGTGCACCTGGCGTCTCATGCGGCGTTATTGAACCTGGCGTCTCACGCGGCGTGGTTGAACCTTGGGGCGTTCCGAGGTTCAGCCACGAGACGTCTGTGTTGGTGTATTCATGGGTGCGGCTGAAATTTAGACCGAAATAGTCTCGGTTTTCCTCGGGACGACTGGGCCGTGTTGGAGGTAGTGCGGCAGGTTGGTTGGGGATGGTAGCAGCGAAGTGTGCGGCGCTAGGGTGTTGTATTTGAGGCTGAGCTTGGGGCTGATCAGCCAATGGGAGGCCTACCTGTCGTATTGTAGGGTTGGGCATAGGGAAACCATGGATATTTGCTTCATTGCTGACAGCGGCAGCGTAGGGTGGATTTAGTACGCTGCTGGTGAAGTCGCTCGTGGAGCTGCCGCGTGATCGGAACTGCCGTTGCACTGGCCCAGACCATGTATTGCCCACCGGAGTCCAAGCAGGAAGCTCGTGAACGCTCTCCGGGATACCACTTGAGTACGCTCCGCCTTCAGGGATACCGCTTGAATATGCCTCGCCCGTCCTGCCATATTCGACGGGTTCGTAGTCATCATTATCGTCCGTTGATGAGCTTGCACTTGATATCTTCCCACGCACGCCATCTGAAACCACGAGACCTGAATCATTGCGGTAGGATGCGGAGTGTTCCAGTTTAGGGCTCCCCATGGGAACGCTACTAGCTGACAACATGTGACCAGAACTGTCTCTTAGATTCGACGGAGTAGGCTTGAAAGACGTATTAATTGCTGCAGTAACTGGTGCGGCCGCTGCTGCCAGACCTGGATCCGGCCAGTAGCTTCCTCTCTTGCTATTTCGACTGGAGCTGGAACCGGGCCTGGAATTATTGGACATAAACGACGGCCGATCACCAGTAAGATTGACAACGTTATTGCCCTGGAAATACGTGGACCAGCCCTCGTCCGTCTTCCTGTGCGAGGCACCAATCGTTTTTGCTAGATCAAGGGTCCCAGAAGACTGAGAAGGCTCAGTATTAGCTTGAGAGTTGTCCGTCTTTGGTCGTGCCTGTATCTCAGCCGCAGCATCCTGCATGATTGGTCTTGATATAGTTAATGGACTCTTCTCCTTGGGTTTCGAGAACATCGCTGGCCCATAGCTGATGTGGCTGCTTTGTATAGGGTCCAGCTTAAGCTTGTTACTGGCTGAGCTAGGGCTTCGACCGTGAGAGCTTTTAAAGCCAGCCTTTCCGGCAGAGGGTATTGGATCATCCCCTTGATATATTGTAGATGGTACAGGGCTTTTGCCCATTGGCTGACCATTCCTCGACAGTGGTATATCTTCGGTATCGGCACGACCATGGCCCTTCCTTTTCTCACCTGGATAGCCATCTCGCTGCCTTTGCATCTTTAGATTTCGCGATCTCTTCAAGTATCGAAGCAGCAGAAGGAGAATGATCAGAATGGCAGCAAAGCCGCAGATTGCGCCCAAGACCACGCCAAGTAACGTCAACGGGTGGCTCTTCGAGTGTTGATTCGGAGAAGCGCCGGCCGTTGGCGACGAGGTGGGTGTCGCTGTGAAACTGGTTGTGCTGGAAGGTCCAGTGATGAGAGTCTGTGACTTTCCCTGTGGGTTCAGGAGTTGCGAAGCGTTGAGCCAGCCATTCGCCGTCTGGTTGAAGATTGCTACTTGGCCCGAAGAGCTGCCACCCGCGATCACGATCAAGCCGTTCGAACCTTGCGAAAGCGAAAATCCGTTTCGAGTCGTTGTAGGGGCAAATGTCGAGTTGTAGACCGGGAAGTTGCTTAAGACAACATCTCGCTTCCGTTTCCTCGACCTCGAAGATGCCAGTGACGTTGCAGACGCTGGGGCCGTTGTCGTCGTACTTCCTCCAACGGTTTCACCAAATGGAGCTGGAGAACCTCCCGCCTGCAGCAGAACATTACTTGTAACTACATTTGGTGACTGGCCTAGATCAAACGTCTCAAGTATCTTGCTCTGATCATCCAACGTCAACAGTGCACATTGTGCGACTGAGGGATTGGGGAGAGGGTTTGGGAGAGTGACACCAACGTCGGTCCAGCCTTCGTCCACGCCAAATCGCCAGACACCCACGTTCGTGGAACTCCCCCCAACCATACCTACATGCCCGTCATCCCAGGGCAGCATTATCGGATCGACGACCGGCGGTGCTTGGGATTGAAACGACATGACATCGTATGGCGGGTAGGTTGCTATAAGGAACGTTTGCGTCGAGGGGTTGCTGTCTCCATTCTGCGAACCACCGTAGACGAGTATTGTAGAAGTGTCGAGCATATAAGCGGCGCCATGATGTTGGCGATTTTCTGTGACAGTGACCAGGGGCGTTATGCTATGCCACGTCTTGTCTTGTATTGAATATCTTTGCAGGCCACTGTACTGTACGGAAGTCGAATTGGTCGACCCACCCACCACATAGAGTGCTGGCTTGCTGTTGTCCCCGTCAACACCACCAAGGAGACATGTGGCCCCTGTCAGTGACACCCCCATTGGCTCTTGGTTCCATTGTGCATTTGGCTCTAAGGGCAGTGACTGGAGAGCTTCTGGTGAGTAGACGTAAAGAGTGTTGTTATAAGTGATTGTGCATTGATCCGTCAGAGCCACTGGCGGAATCGGCGTACCCATTGTGATTAGCTGGGGATCATGGGACCCGTCTTGCACGGCACACCTCAATAAGTAGTTCTTATTTCACGAGAAAGGGCTTCGAGGGAGTATGGACTTGACGAATTAAGCTGTCGTCCCTGATCCACCGCCACATGGGTGTAATTTTGAGAGTATGAGTCTGAACAATTCACACCCTGCCGGGTGCAACCTTCACAACAAGCTCAGTGCTATCTTGCGTCCAACATTTTGCCTGTACCTGGGAGGAACGATGTAGCTCTTCGATTGAGATGTTTCTGATCTTGCCGGCAGGGCAGGGCAAGCGGATAGGAGTCAAGGGTCTTGGTGGATTCGTTTGTAATGTATCGGGCTCACGAGTGAGGTTGGAAATTGGGGAACGGAAGTATGGCCTTGAAGTTTGCGATGGTACGTTGAAAGAGGGGATATGTTTCGTTCTGAAACCATCAAGGGTCCCTGCCGGACTCGGGGAAGAGGACGAGGACGAGGGCGAGGAGGATGTTCGTGGCGGTGAAGCTGTCGGACAGAAGAAGCGGTAAGCGGTGGATGGAGGAGTAGCTACGCAGCGTCCATGACAGGGCTCGTATGGTTTACAGACTGGAAGAGGGCGAAAGGAAAAGGAACAAGGATGAAGGTGCGTGGGTATGAAGGGGGCTATCATTGCTAGAGGAGGCTAGTGTGTCGTTGCCGCGACCGGGTTAGATTAAGGTATGGAGTCGACTGCCCAGCACGCTTGTCTGCAAGTGACTGTTGCAGTGGATCCTTGATGGAGTGCAGTTACTGTGCGCCTCTTTGACATAGGCAAACTCTGGACTCAAGAGACCGCTACAGAAGGGCAAGACCTTGATGATAACTACGGAGCGAGGTCCTGCCGATAAGGTTGAGTTGCAAAAGGCAGACAGCGTCACGGCACAAAGCACGGCATGGCAAGACACAGGTAAAAAAAACTGGGGCAGCACGCGCGAGCAGTGATAGTGTTGACGGAGCTGATGAACCTTGTGCAGGCCAAGCGCGAGATGGGGATCGTCAAGAGCAAAACGTGCTCGGAAAGGAAAGGAAAGGAAAGGAAGCTTCCGCAAGTCAAAAGCGTGGTTTCTATTTCGATCTTGGTCTGTGTGAGAGTGTGACGAAAAGGTAGGACGCCGCCCGGTACGATTGGAAGAGTGTGCGCTCTTTGATGCTGAAGGTGTGGTGTTGAGCATGGGAGATGAAGATGCTTGTCAATGCCGCTAGCACCTCGGCCTTCCAATCATGCACCGGAAGCCAATGCAGTCGGAAGGTTTAGTCAGGGGAAGCCTGTCGCACCATTTGCTAGCCGATGCAGGGATCACCGAGCTTGTTCTGCCTTTTCTGCGCTTTTTCGGCAAACCAGAACGGTTTAAGCCACTCTTCACGCCGTGCAGGGCAGAAGGAAAAGGCTCATGCATTACCAGCACGTTGTGCCCGGAGCGTGCCGACAGGTTTTGCCATCGACGCTTAGAAATGCAGCATCAATGCTTTTTTAGGGGGTTTTTGGTTTTTTTGCTCGGTTCTTTTTTGGTTTGGGATACCAGCTTTTCTGTCTAGCTAGGCATACACTCGTCAAGACATTCTCGGAACCGCCCATATTCAAATCCATGCCATTTCCGAAGCGCGCGCTCTGGCTGGCTGGATTCCCTATAGTCAATCTCCGCAACTCGTTTCGTCCAAGCCTCGAGCCTCAATGACTGTGCGCCATCCCAAGCGCCACGCCGTCATCGTGTACTCGTTTGAGGAGCCTCCCCTTTTGGATTTTCGTCACAAGCCACTATCACCGAAACACCGAGGCTGCCCGGAAATAATCCTGCCGATATGGCTCGTCGTAGGAACAATTCAAAGGCTCCTAATAATGAGAGCGTGTATCAAGCGCTCATCCCATTAGTTCCATTTGTGGTTTGCTGTTGCTGCTGCTGCTTCCACGCGTGTGCCATCTGGAGCAGTTTCGACATCTTTGCCGCCGATTCGTCGTCTGCGGGGAAGACGTAGTCGAGATACTCTTCGAACTGGTCGTCATCCAGCTTTCTTCTCTTCTTCACTCGCCTCGGCATCTGCTGCTCAATCTTCTCAATGTCTTCTTTACTGCCGTGAGTGTTTTCAAATGACTTCCATGCATTGAGTAAGTCGACCCGCTCTTCCTTCAACTCTTTGTTCTTGAAAATATCATGGGCCCGCTGGAACACTTCTCTCGCGCGCGCCTTGGCTTCCTCACTCACTGGCCGCTCCTCGTCACCCTCTTCTTCCTCCACTTCCGGCACGTTAATTTCGAATCTTGCGTAGTTGATCCACACTTTGACATGGTTCGTCTTGCTCAGTAGCCGCTCGTACAGATCTCTTGCACGGTCATACTCTCCCTCATACTCTTCAAAGTCAATGTAAGCTTTCCACACCAGTTCTGGCATGTCCAAGGTGGGCTGCTCAATGCCAAGCTCGAAAATCGCACGCGCCCGCTCAAGGTCGTCCAGACTACGCTCAAGCTCCGCAAACTGAATCCACGCCTGGCTGTTGGATGGATTCCACTCAAGTTGCTTTTCGAAGAGTGTTCGGCACCGCGCAAACTCGTAGAGCTGCTTTTCAAGCTCAATGTACCCTTTGAAAAGCTTGTCCTTGGGACACATCCCAATGGCCTGACCCAACGTCTTGCGTGCCACTTGGAGCTGCATCTGTCGGATTTCGAATTGCGCTTTCATGATCCAGATTTTGGCAAAGGTCCACTTCTTGTGCGGTATCAATTTAAGACACTCTTGGTATATCTGTCGTGCTCGTTCCACATCGCCATTGGTCATCTCTTCCCAGATGGCATAGAAAACCCAAAGATAGATGTATCGCCTCCAATGTCGTTTTTCCTGAGAGGGCGGGATTTGCGCAATCGCCCGTTCGTAGACGTCTCGAACACGATCCACGTCACCTCCAGTTTCTTCCAGCCTCGCGAAATCGAACCACGCATCGTAGTTCTTCGGGTTTTCTTTGATCTGCTGCTCATACTGCACCCTTCGCTTTGCCAGTATGACATCCTCGACTCCTTCTCGATTACCGAACTGCTTCTCGAATGTCGTATACGACTTGTGCAACGCAGCAGACCTCGACCGCGGCAGCCGGTCCAAAGCGTATTTGTAGATCGCTCTCGCTCGTTCGTACTCCTTCAACTTTGCCTCATATCTGGCATAGGCGATAAAGAGCTTCTCGTCCATGAAGTCATCTCCGAGGGTTTCGATGGCGACACCATAAACGTCTCTAACAAGCTGGCTAGTCCCGTTCTCTTCCTCAAACCGGGCCCAACGCACCCAATTGTGGGGTTCTGGATGTACCACGGTGAACCTCTCAAATATAGCTCTGGCACGGTCGTATTCTCCGTATCTGATCTCGAGCTTAATGTAGGCCAGCCATGCTGCTTCGTCAGGCTCCCAACTCATCCACCTCTCGAAGACTTGTCGGACATTAGCGATTTGGCCCAACGTTTCTTCCATGTAAATCTATGATCTGTATCAGCACGTATCCCCATAAGCAAGGTAACTTGGATCAGTAACGTACATATTTATACCAGAGCTTGTCTATCCTAGGCAAAATCGTCACCGCTCTGTCCAGGAGGTTTCGCGCATGGTTGATATTCCTCGTCTTCATTTCCGCCTCGATGTATCTAATCCATAGCACAACGGCCGTGCTGTCAACATCGAGCGCCCTCTCGAACACCGACCTTGCCCTTCGGAATTCTTTCTGCTCTAGTTCCCATTGTGCATATCGCATCCAGTTCTTGTCCAGTTAGCAGGTATTCGGATGCCCTTTGAAGGAATGGAATAGCTCACATTCATATTGACCCTATTCCGACGAACATAGTCTTCAAATTCCTTGCGCTTTCGGCCTTGGAATTCATGGAGCTCTTCAAGGTCAGCGAACCGCTGAGTCGGCGCCTGAAGGCCAGGTTCTTGTCTGTCGACGGCCTCTCGAAGGAGCTGTTCAGCGGAGATCTGTTGAGGCGCTGGAGCCTTATTCTTGACCCGCGGAGGGCCTCGTGAGGACTCCATGGTGGCTGCAGGCGAAGAAGATTGTGCTTGAGAACTGTTAGAGAGAGAATGTGTACGTGGAATAAAAGATCAATTTACTGGCAAAGTGCTGCCGCAACGGGGTTCTTCGAAAAGTTGTCCGCGGGCTTGGCAGCCAGATAAACTCGTCGACCTTTAGTGAACATAAGCCCGACTCTCATTCAACCTCCTGTAGCTGCTGTTGACCGATATGGCGACCTTAGCAGACGAGCTTCTGAACGACTTTGAAGACTCTGGTTCCGAAGACGGCAACAGACAGAATGACTTTCTTGGCGATGAGGACGGAGGAGAGCCTAACGGACATGCCTTCAAAGACGAGCCCAGCGATTTCCAGACGAAGATGGAGCTCGATGACGATGAAGAGGAGGTAGAGGATGCAGAAGAAGAACAAGCAGCTCAAAATGACGGACGCGGTCTTAATGATATTCCAGACGAGGAGGAAACAAAGGCCAAGGTGGAGAAGATGAATCTTGGGGGAGTTGGCGACGTGAGAAGTGTGGCGGTCTTGATGAAGACGTTGCAACCTGTTCTTGAGGTAATTATATCTCTCCTTAGCCCTGACCCCCTTTCTCAAACGAGCCTTGCGTTTACATCTTTGGTAAAGCAGACCTGACATCTCTGCCTACTCCGCAGAAAATCGCCCATTTTCAATCAATACCTCAAGAAGAAAGAACAACAAATGTGGGCGCGATAGAAGACAACCCAGAATACAAACTCCTTACGCAGGCAAATTCTTTGTCTCAATCAGTCGATGGAGAAATTATCTTAGTGCACAAGTTCATCAGAGACCACTATTCAGCTCGTTTTCCTGAGCTTCAAAGACTGGTTACAAACCCTCTCGACTATGCAAAGACTGTCGCCATTCT
>Ga0335075_10018740_pt1 | contig 10260 bp, 10 predicted proteins | sample Lox_Sample_24_FD_206723 | JGI IMG/M metagenome (GOLD analysis project Ga0335075, IMG submission 206723) | Soil microbial communities from Loxahatchee National Wildlife Refuge, Florida, United States - Lox_Sample_2.4 | ecosystem: Environmental > Terrestrial > Soil > Wetlands | place: USA... | reverse complement strand
CACCTGACCCTCGAAGGACAGGTCGGCCCCGTCGCGCTCGGACAGGCCGCATCCGGGCTTGTCGTAGCGGATCACCGTGAATTGCTCGGCCAGCCGCTCGACGAACCCGGCGAACGAGAACAGCTCGAGCTGCGCGGTCAGGTGGGTGACCCAGCCGGTGTCGCACAGCAGCGCCGGGCCCCTGCCCGTCGCCGAGTACCCGACCCGGCCCGCTGGCGTGCGGCAATATCTGATCGTCGGCCCCACCCGTCTAGGCTGGCAGCCGGGCCGGGCCCAGTAAAGGACGGGCTCATTCGGGGCGGGGATTCCAGCGGAACCGGCGGATGGCGACCACCGCCCCGGCCGCGCCCCAGGCCAGCAGCACGCCGAGGTTGTGCCACTCGAGCCCGGCGTGCTGCGCGAACGCGCCGATCAGCGCCTCGTTGAACGGCCGGATCGGCAGCGCACCGGAGATGGCGTTCAGCGCGCTGGAGTGGATCGGCATGTAGCTCCCGGACAGGAACAGCAGCGGGAACAGCAGCAGCTGCGCCACCGCGGGCGCGGCCTCGGCGTTGCGGATGACCGAGGCCACCGCGACGCCGAGCGCGCAGAAGCTGGCCGCGCCGAGCACGAGGGCCACGCCGACCGCGGGCCAGTCGCCCGGCCACGGCACGCCGAACAGACGGCCGATGCCGACGATCAGCGCCACGTCCACGGCGCTGACCATGACGCAGTGCGCGAGCAGCCCGAGGAAGTAGGCCCAGGCGGGCAGCGGGGTGGCCCGCACCCGCTTGAGTATCCCGTTCTGCCGCCGGATCGCGAGCCCGGTCGCGAGCTGGCCGTAGCACGAGCCGATGACCGAGACCGCGGCGATCGTCGAGACGAAGTACTGCAGCACCGACAGCCCGTAGAAATACGATCCGCCGGCGCCGTTGCCGACCACCGCGCCGAGCACGGTGATGAACACGACCGGCAGGGCGAACGTGAAGATCGCGCTCTGCGGGTTGCGCCAGAACGACAGCTGCTCGTAGCGGACCTGGTGCCACAGCAGGGCCAGGTCGCCGCGCCGGGCGCGCGGCGTGGTGACGGTGACGGTTGTCATCGGGTGCTCTCCTCGTGGTCGCGAGCGGTCAGGCTCAGGTAGACGTCCTCCAGGCTGGGCCGGTCCACGGTGAGCCGGTCCAGCACCGTGCCGCGCTCCAGGGCCCAGCCGGTCAGCCGGTGCAGCACCCGGGTCGGGTCGGCGGTCTCGACCGTGACCAGGCCGTCGGCTGCGACGGCGCCGGCTGGCAGGTTGTCGGGCGGCCAGCCGGGCGGCAGCGCGAACCGGATCCGGGCCCGGGCGTGGTCGCGCCCGCCGATCGTCGACGGCGGGCCCTCGGCCACGATCTGGCCGTCGGAGATCACCGCGACCCGGTCGGCCAGCGCCTGGGCCTCGTCCATGTAGTGCGTGGTGAGCAGGACCGTGGTACCCGCCGCGCGCAGACGGCGCACGATCTCCCAGGCCTCGCGGCGGGCGCTCGGGTCGAACCCGGTGGTCGGCTCGTCCAGGAACAGCAGCCGCGGGTTCCCGATCATCCCCAGGGCCAGGTCCAGCCGCCGCTGCTGGCCTCCGGACAGCGAGCGGACCTTCCGCCGCGCCTGCGCGGTCAGGCCGACCAGGGCGATGATCTCGTCGACATCGCGGGGGGCCGGGTAGTAGCCGGCGTTGCGGGCCAGCGTCTCGCGCACGGTGAGGTACGGCTCGACCGCGATGTCCTGCAGCACCAGGCCGATCTCCTCGCGCAGGGCCCGGCCGCCGGACCGCTCGCCCGGGTCGCGGCCGAGCACCTCGACCCGGCCCGCGTCGCGGCGGCGGAACCCCTCCAGGATCTCCAGCGTGGTCGTCTTGCCCGCGCCGTTCGGCCCGAGCAGCGCGAAGATCTCGCCGTCGGCGACGGTGAAGCTCACCTCGCGCACAGCCGCCACCGCGCCGTAGCTCTTGCGCAACCCGGCCACGACGACCGCATCGGATGCGGGCGATCGCGTGACCGCACCCGCGCTCACGACGTCCGTACGCACTGGACCTCCACCGAGATGTCGAGGTAGCGGCCGGCCAGGCCCCGGTAGGCGGTCACGCCGAACTCAGTCCGGTCGATGTGCGCCGTGGCGCTCACGGTGAACGAGCCGGTCGCCAGCGTGACGTCGGTGACCTGGAGCCGGACCGCCCCCGTGACCCCGCGCACCGTGAGCGTGCCAGGGATGTCGCGGGTGCCGGGGCGTTCGGAATCAAATGAAATGACCGGGTGGTGCTCCGGGTCGAGCACGCGCTGAGCGAGGACGCTGGCATCGCGCTGCGGGTTGCCGGTGCGGAAGCTGGCCGCCTCGACCTCGGCGTGGACGGCCGAGTCGCCGAGCGGCTCGGCGATGTCGACCGTCCCGCCCCGGATCGCGAGGGTGCCGCGCACCGGCGCCAGCCCGAACAGGTGCCGGGTACGGAACGTGAGGGTGGACCGGGCCGGGTCGATCTCGTACCGGCCGAGCCGCGGGATCGCCGCTTGGTGATCTTGTGTCGTTGCCATGGCCCCTATCCGATCGCGGGCGGGGACAGCCGCGGCAGGGCGAGCGGTAGGGTCCTGGGCCGACGAAGGGTCTGACCGGCGGGCCGGCGTGCGACTTTCGTAGGTTTCCGGTCCCGGCGAAGGTATCGCCGCACGGCTTACCCGGCTGGGATGACATAGCGTGGCCGCGTGAGTGACGGACAGTGCGAAGGGCTGTGGTACCGGCGCCGGCTCCCGGGCGACGCGATGATCACGACCTGCTTCCGGCAGCACCGGTCCGCGGTCGACGTCGGGATCGCGGCCTTCTTCGTGCTGCTCGACACCGTCACCACGCTGGTCGGCGTGTCGTGGTGGCCGTCCCATCCGGGCTCGCTGGCCTGGGCGATGCTGGGCCTGCAGGCGGTCGCTTGCGCCTCGCTGGTCCTCCGGCGCCGGGCGCCGGTCCTGGTGGTCGCGATCCTGACCGCGTTCACGCTCGCGCTGAGCCTGCTGATCTGGCCGGCCGGCGCGCTGACGCCGGCCAACTCGGGCAACGTGTGGGCGCCGTTCGCGACCGTGCTGGCGGCGTACGGGCCGTTCTTCTACGGCCGGAACCGCCGGCTGGCGTACATCGCGCTCGCCGTCATGGTGGTCGTGATCGCGCGGCCGTGGCAGCCGTCGGCTGGGGTGATCGCGGGCGCGGTGGCTCGGACGGCGCTCGGCCCGCTGCTCGCGCTGTACTTCGACGCCCGCCGCCGGATGGTGCAGGCGCTGACCGAGCGGGCCGAGCGGGAGCGGCACCTGCTCGCCGACCAGGCCCGGGCCGAGGAACGGGCCCGGCTGGCGGGGGAGATGCACGACGTGGTGACCCACCGGGTGAGCCTGATGGTGCTGCAGGCCGGCGCGCTGCGGATGACCGCGCCCGACGAGGCGACCCGGCGGGCGGCCGAGGAACTGCGGGCGGCGGGCTGCCAGGCCCTGGACGAGCTGCGGGACCTGGTCGGCATCCTGCGCGCCGAACCCGATGGCGACGAGGCCCCGTCCACGCCGGAGTTCGCCGCGCTGGTCGCGGAGTCGACCGCGGTGGGCACCCCGGCCGAGCTGATCGAGGAGGGCGACCGGTCGCTCGCCTCGCCGGTGGTCGGGCGGACCGCGTACCGGATCGTGCGGGAGGCGCTGACCAACGTCCGCAAGCACGCGCCGGGCGCCCTGGTGACCGTGCGGGTCAGCTACGCGGACGCGCAGGTCCGGCTGGAGATCCGCAACACCCCGCCGCCGGAGCCTGCCGGGCCGGAAGGCGGCGCGCTGGCCGGGACCGGATCCGGGCTGGGCATCGCGCACCTGCGCCAGCGGATCGAGCTCGTGCATGGCACGCTGCGGGCCGGCCGGGCGGCGGACGGGGGGTTCTGCGTCGAGGCCACGCTGCCCGCGTACGTGCCGACCGCGGACTCGGTGGCCTGAGCGTGCTGCGGGTGGTGGTCGTCGACGACGAGCCGATGGTGTGCGCGCACCTGCGCACGATCCTGGGATCGTCCGGCAGCATCGAGGTGGTCGGCGAGGCGCACGACGGGGCGGCGGGCGTCGAGGAGGTGGTGCGCACCCGGCCCGACGTGGTGCTGATGGACCTGCGCATGCCGGGCGTGGACGGGCTGACCGCGATCGAGCGCATCGCCAAGATGGCCGACCCGCCGGCGGTGGTCGTGCTGACCACGTTCGACGCCGACCAGTACGTGCTGCGCGCGCTGCGGGCGGGCGCGGCCGGGTTCCTGGTCAAGTCCACGCCGCCGGAGGACCTGATCGGGCTGGTGCAGGTGGCCGCCGAGGGCCACACCGTGCTGTCGCCGGTCGCCGCCCGGCGGCTGGTCGCGGCCTCGGCCGAGGGCCACTCGGCCCGGGACCGGGCCCGCGAGCTGGTCGCCTCCCTGACCGAGCGCGAGGCCGAGGTGCTGGCCTGCCTCGGCGAGGGCCTGTCCAACGCCCAGATCGGCTCGCGGCTGTACCTGTCCGAGGCCACGATCAAGGGTTACGTGTCCCGGGTGCTGGACAAGCTGGGCTGCGCCAACCGCACCCAGGCCGGGCTGATCGCCCACGACGCGGGCATCGTCAGCGGATAGCCCGCCCCGGGGCGTTCTCGCCGCCCGGCCCGATCCGGCGGCTGGGGCGGCCCCGGCCGCTAGCCAGGACGCCGGCGGACACTCCGAACAGCACGGCCCCCCACGGGCCGGCCACCCACAGCGGCCACGGGTAGATCAGCTGCGCGGCAGTCACGCTGACCAGGACCCAGACCACGACGTTGACCGACACGATGGTCGCCCAGCCGATCCACGCCATCCTGAGCGGGCCGGGCAGCCGGGCGAAGGCGCCCCGATCGTCGGCCGCCGTCACCGACTCCGGCGGCGCCGGGGACGGCTGGGCACGCTCCGCCCGGGCCGGCTCCGCCCGGGCCACGGCACGGGACTCCGGCAGGTCGCTGCAGAGCGGCTCGAGGTCGCCGTAGGTCACCGCGTCGTAGGCGAGCCCCATGCGCTCGAGGTACTCATCGATCTTCAGGCGGCCCTCGTCCAGCGCTCCGCGCAGGCGTTCGACGACCTCCTGCCGGTCGGCGTCCGAGGCTCGCATCTTTTCGCGGTTCTCCATGGCGCCTCCGCCCGTGCTGTCCCGTCCGGCCCGTCTCACAGGGTAGCCGGGGACTCGGCGGCGAGGCGGCGGAAGGCCGTGTGGGTGGCCGAGCCGGGCGCGGCGCAGCAGACGATCAGCCGCTGGCCGGAGTCGGATATCCGCAGCACCTGGCACCCGAACTCGAGCGGCCCGGTCAGCGGGTGGTCGACCCGTTTGATGAGCGGGCGGCGGGACCGCACCTCCTGCGCCGCCCACATCTGCGCGAACCGCCGGTCCCAGGCGCGACGGGCCTCTCCCGGCGCGCGGCCCGCGCTGGCACGCTCGGCCCCATGACGACAACCGTGCTTATCACCGGGGCCAACAAGGGCATCGGATTCGCCACCGCCGAGCAGCTGGGCGCCCGCGGCTGGACCGTGCTGGCCGCCGCCCGCGACGAGACCCTGGGCCGGCGGGCCGAGGCCGACCTGCGCGGCCAGGGGGCGGATGCCCGCTTCGTGCCGCTCGACGTGACCGACCCGGCGTCGGCGGCCGCGGCCGCCACGTGGGTCGATGCCGAATACGGCGTGCTGGACGTCCTGGTCAACAACGCGGGCATCACCCGCCGGGAGGGCGCGGGACTGCCCAGCCAGACCACGCTCGCGGCCATGCGGGAGGTGTACGAGACCAACGTGTTCGGCGTGGTCACCGCCAACGCGATGCTGCCGCTGCTGCGCCGGTCGGCGGCGGGCCGGATCGTCAACGTGTCCAGCGAGCTCGGCTCGGTCACGTCGGTCACCGACCCGGCCAGCCCGATGCACGCGATGGCCACCGCGGCGTATCCCTCGTCCAAGGCCGCGCTCAACATGGTGACCGCGATGTACGCCAGCGAACTCCGGGACACCGCCGTCAAGGTCAACGCGGCGAACCCGGGCTATTGCGCGACCGACCTCAACGGCCACAGCGGGTTCCGCACCGCGCAGCAGGGCGCGGAGGTGAGCGTGCACCTGGCCACGCTGGGCGAGGACGGACCGACCGGCACGTTCTGGGGGCACCTGTGGACCTCCGGCGGTGACGGAAGGTACGGCGTCCTGCCCTGGTGACCTCCTGGCGCCGGACCGGCGTCTGGGACAATAGGCCGGTTGTGAGCCGGATGTGGCCGAGGGCCTGGCTGGACAGGACGGTCCAGGACCGGCTGACCGACATCGTGCCGGATTGGCTGGTGGAGACCGCGCGGCTGCAGCATGCGCCGGTTCCGTGGGCCGACATGGTCCGGGCCGCGCTCGCGATCTGCGTGCCGCTGATCGCCGGCATCCTGGACGGCGAGCGGGCGCTGGGCGTGCTGGTGGCGACGGGCGGGCTGCTGGCCGTGGCCGTCGACGCCGGCGGCCCGGTTCGGTCCCGGCTGACGCGGGTGGGCTCGGCCGGGCTCGGCGGCGCGACGGGCCTCGCGATCGGCTCGCTGATCCACGGTCGCGGCTGGATGGCGGTGGTCGCGCTGGTCGCGGTGGCCGGGGTCAGCGCGCTGGCCAGCTCGTTCGGCGCGATCGGCTCGGTGATCGGGCTGGAGCTGCTGGTCTACGCCGCGGTGTGCCTCGGCCCGCTGGGCGCGCTGCGCCCGTGGTGGCACACGGCGCTGGGGTTCCTGCTCGGATCGCTGTGGGGGCTGATCCTGATGACCGGCGGCTGGCTCGTCTCACCCCGCGCGAACGAGCAGCGCAGCGTCGCCGCCGTGTACCGGGACCTGAGCCGCGGGCTGCAGGCCATCGGCACGCCCGGGGCGGCGCAGGCCCGCCTGACCGTGACCCAGGCCCTGAACGTCGCCTACGATTCCCTGCTCACGGCGCGGTCCATGGCGGGCGGGCGGGACCGGCGGCTGTATCGCCTGGTGGCCGAGCTCAACCAGGCCCACCTGATCTCGGAGGCGATGACCGCGCTCGCGTTCGAGGGCACCCGGGTCCCGCCCCGGGTCGCCGATTCCCTGAACGGGTACGCCGACCGGATCGAGATCCACACGCCCGCCCCGGCGGTCCCGCGACTGGACGGCACGACCCCGGGCACGCTGCTGCTGCGCGATGCCCTGGCCGGGCTGGCGTCGATGATGTCCCGGAACTGGAAGCCGACGGATGTGCCGGCGCCGACCGCATCGCGGCGCGAGCGGCTGCGCGAGACGTTCGACGGGCCCGCGATGCTCGACCGGCTGACCGGGCGGCTGACCTGGATATACACGCTCCGGCTGATGGTAAGCGTCGGCGTGGCCACCGCGGTCAGCGAGGTGCTTCCGCTGCAGCGCTCCTACTGGGTCGTGCTCACGGTCGCGATCGTGCTCAAGCCGGACTTCGGCTCGGTGTTCGCCCGGGCCGTGCAACGCGGGGCCGGCACGATCATCGGGGCGGTCCTGGGCGCGGTGATCCTGGCCGTCGTGCCGTACGGCTTCTGGCTGCTGGTGCCCTTCGGGCTGCTCGCGGCGCTGTTGCCGTACGGCCGGACCAGGAACTTCGGCCTGCAGGCGGTCTTCCTCACGCCGCTGGTGGTCCTGCTCATCGATCTGCTCGCGCCGGCGGGCTGGCGGCTTGCCGAGGACCGGCTGATCGACACCTTGATCGGGTGCGCGGTCGCGCTGATCGTCGGCTATGCCCCGTGGCCGATGGCCTGGCAGGCGCACCTGCCCGAGCACTTTTCCGAGGCGATCTGGGACGTCTGCGAGTACATGCGCGAGGCACTGATCACGGCGCCCGCCAGTCAGGACGGGCTGGGCCGCCCGGCGCACCAGGGCGTCACGCGGCTGCCGAGGCGATCGCGGCTGCAGCGGTCGGCCTACCGGGCCCTGTCCGATATGCGCACCGAATTCCAGCGCACGATGTCGGAGCCGCCGCCGGCCAGCCGGCAGGCGGCGGCCTGGTGGCCCGCCCTGGCCGAACTGGAGCAGGTGGCGGACGCGGTGACGGCCGAGTCGGTCACCATGTGCCGCGGGACCCCGGCGCCGCGCCCGGAGGCCGTGACGCAGCTCATGGCCGCCCTCGACCAGGTCGCCCAGGCGGTGAAGAGCGGCGTCGTGCCGTCCGGCGCGATCAGCATGCCCTCCGACGGGGTCCTGGCGCCGGTCACGGACGCGGTGCGCTCGGTGCTCGGCGTCATCGCCCGGCCGCGGCGTCCGCCCGCGGCCCGGCCCGCGGCGGCGGCCGCGCCATGACGTCCGGCCGGAGCGTCACTCGATCCGGGTGCCGATCGGCGTGCCGATCTCGACGGTGCGGCCCACCGTGCAGAGCCGGTCATGCGACTTGCCCGCCACGTCGGGAAGGATCTCCCGGGCCGCGTCGCCCGCCTCGCCCGCCGGAAATGTGATCCGGAACGTGACCTCGATGCCGCTGAGCCGGTTGCCGTCGTCGTCGCGGATCTTGTCCGCGTCGACCTGAACCTCGAAACGCTCCGGCTCGGCCCGCCGTGAGGTCAGGATGTCCACGTCGATCGAGGTGCACCCGCCGATCGCCGCGAGCAGCAACTCCGTCGGCGTGAAGTCGGTGCCGCCGCCGGTGCCGAACGTGACCCGGCCGCCACGGCTGTTGACCGCCGTGAACTCGCCGCTCGCGATGCGCTCCACCGTCACGGTGCGGTGCACGGAACCATCAGGACTGATCGCCATGCCTCCACCCTGCCAGGTCAGCCGGGCACGAGGTAGGTGGCGAGGTGGGAGTCGATGGCTTCGAGCCCGGTCCGCCCGGCTGGCGTGGCCCGGAAGCCGACGTAGCCGTCGGGCCGGACCAGGATCGCCGAGCTGCCGGCGGGCCCGGCCGGGCCCGCGGCACCGGGCCCGGCCCGGCTGATGTCGACGATCCCGTGCCACCGCTCCCGCAGGCGGGCGAGCTCTTCGTCGTCGGCGCGGCCGGAAACGACCAGGTGATGGTGCGTGCCGGACAGCCCGGCGCGGCCTGGGTAGCGTTCGCCAGGAACCGGCCCGCCGGGCCGGGACACGTCCGGCGCCAGGTACCGGCCGACCAGCGGGGTGCCCGCGTAGCTGACGTCGAGCATCGAGCGCGCCCGGACCAGGGCGGCCAGGCGTTCCGGCGAGGGCGGCTCGGGATACACCCCGGTCCGCGCCGACTCGACGGCGCCGTAGGCCAGCTGATGCAGGTCGTCGGAGACCGTGAGCACGTGCCGGTCGGCGGCGGCGCGCTCGGGCGCGAAGCTCTCCAGCAGGCTCGGGCGGGCCCGGCCACGATGGGCCAGCGCCAGTTTCCAGGCCAGGTTGTGGGCATCGTGCAGCCCGGAGTTCAGGCCCTCGCCCCCGAACGGGCTGGACAGGTGCCCGGCGTCTCCCAGCAGGAACCGCCGGTGGTCGGCCAGCCGGGTCGCCATGCGGCGGTGCATCCGGAACGGGGCGGCCCACGCGACGTCGTCCACCCGCAGCACCGCGGGCGGGATGCGGCGCCCGATCGCCGCCGCGACGGCGGCCTGCGAGCGATCGCCGTCCAGCCGCCCGGCCTCGGCCTCGTCCAGGTCTCCGACGAAACAGAGCCAGCGGCCGTCGGGCAGTGGCGCCAGCAGCACGTAGCCCTCGGCCGTGCCGACCAGCGCCGAGCCGTCCCGCGGCAGCCCGCACGCCACCCGCAGATCGGCCACCAGCGCCGTGCCCGGGTAGGTCGTGCCGCTCAGGTCCTCGTCCATCGACTCGCGGGTGACGCTGCGGGCGCCGCCGGCCCCGATGACCCAGCCGGTCTCGACCGTGGCGGCCGCCTCGCCGCCCGGTCGCAAGCCGACCTGCAGGCCGCCGTCGCGCTGCTGGACCGACACCACCGAGACGCCGCGCTCCACCGTTCCACCGAGCTCGGTGAGCCGGTCGGCCAGGATCTGCTCGGTCCGCCATTGCGGAAGGCTGCACTGGTACTCCCAGCGGCACCCGGCCCCGGCAAAGGCCATCTCCGCCCGGCAGTCGAGGCCGGGGTCGAACAGGCGCGCGTACCCCAGGTGTTCCGAGGCGGCCAGGACCCGGCCGGCCACCCCGGCCGGTTCCAGGATCTCCAGGGTCCCCGGCTGCAGCGCAGTGGCCCGGGCCTGCCGGTGCGGCACCGGCTCGTGCTCGATGACCCGGGCCGCCACCCCGTGGCGCGCGAGCTCAACGGCGGCGAACAGCCCTGACGGCCCCGCGCCGACCACCAGTACGTCGGTC
>Ga0335075_10018739_pt1 | contig 10260 bp, 9 predicted proteins | sample Lox_Sample_24_FD_206723 | JGI IMG/M metagenome (GOLD analysis project Ga0335075, IMG submission 206723) | Soil microbial communities from Loxahatchee National Wildlife Refuge, Florida, United States - Lox_Sample_2.4 | ecosystem: Environmental > Terrestrial > Soil > Wetlands | place: USA: Florida... | reverse complement strand
GGCTTCCTGCTCAAGGACACCCAGCCTGCCGAACTGCTGCAGGCCCTGCGGGTGGTGATGCGCGGCGACTCATTGCTGTCGCCCGCGGTGACCCGCCGCCTGATCAGCGAGTTCGTGGCCCGGCCGCCGGACAAGGTGGCCGCCACCGGGATGGAGATGCTCACCCCGCGCGAACGCGAGGTGGTGGCGCTGGTCGCCCACGGGCTGAGCAACGACGAGATCGCCGGGTCCCTGGTGCTGAGCCCGACCACGGCCAAGACCCACGTCAGCCGGGCCATGATGAAGCTCGGAGCCCGGGACCGCGCCCAGCTGGTGGTGTTCGCGTACCAGACTGGCCTGGTCGCCCCGCGCGCGGCCGGATTGTCTTAGCCGGCGGGCCGGCGCTGGACAGTTAGGTAAGCCTAACCTAAGCTGGGCGACGTTGTCCGACTGAGAGGTGGCAATGAGCGAATCGACGACCAGTGTGGCAGGCCGCACCCGTCCGGCCCGCCCGCAGGCGGTCCTCACCGTGCTGGGCCGGGAGCGCCTCAGCCCGCACACGGTCCGGATCACCGCGGGCGGTCCCGGGTTCGGTGCGTTGCGCATGAACGAGTTCACCGACAAGTACGCGAAGATCATCTTTGTGGACCCGGGCCTGGGGCTCACGCCACCGTATGACCTGGCCGCCCTGCGGGAGTCGCTCCCGCCGGACCGGCTGCCGGTGACCCGCACGTACACGCTGCGGCGGGCCGACACCGAACGCCAGCAGGTCACGATCGACTTCGTGGTGCACGGCGACGAGGGGATCGCCGCGCCGTGGGCGGCGCACGCCGAGCCCGGCGACCTGCTCACGATGTCCGGGGCCGGTGGCGCCTACCGTCCCGACCCTGACTGCGACTGGTACCTGTTCGCCGGGGATGAGTCGGCGTTGCCCGCGATCAGCTCGGCCCTGGAGGCGCTGCCCGCTGATGCCCGCGGCATCGCCTATCTCGAGACATCCGATCCCGGCGAGTACCTCGATGCGCCTGCGCCCAGCGGCCTGGAGGTCAGCTGGCTGCACCGGGACCACCCCGGCAGCCAGCCCCGGCGGCTGGCCGACGCGCTGGTGGCCGGCCCCTGGCTTTCCGGCCGGGCCGACGTGTTCGCCCACGGGGAGCGCGAGTCGATGAAGGCGGTCAGGGCCGCGCTCAAGACCCGCGTCGGCCAGGGTGACCAGCTGTCCCTGTCGGGCTACTGGGCATCCGGGCGGACCGAAGACGTGTTCCAGTCGGAGAAGCGCCAGCCGATCGGCCAGATCTAGCTGTCCCAGATCTAGCTGTCCAGGGACAGCACCATGGTCGGGCGCTCGATCACGTGGTCGGCGCGCAGCGGCCGGACCGCGGTCCCGATCGCGAAGAACTCGGTGGTGTGCGAGCCCCAGGTGTGGCTGTGCTGGCGCAGCTGCACGCCGACGATGCCCTCGGCGTGCAGGGCCTCGGCTTCCGCCTGCATCCGGCTCATCGCGAGCTCCCTGGCGTCGTACAGCGCCTGGGTGAACTGCTCCAGTTCGACGTTGCGGCCGATGTTGCCCACCTTGCTGCCGAGCCGCTGGTGCGCGATGTGGTAGACGCAGGACCCCATGACCATGCCGAGCGGCGCGTAGCCGGCCCGGATCAGCGTCCAGAAGTCCTGGCCGGACAGGTCCGAGGTGAACGGGAGGTTCTTGTTGTTCCGCCAGTCCTTCACTCCCCCGCCGCCCGCGCCTTCCTCGGCGTGCACCGCGGTGCCCACGGCGATGAACTCGGCGATGTCCGAGCCGAACTCCTTGAGTTCCACGTCCAGCCGGACGCCGACGACGCCGTCGGCGCCCAGCGCCTGCGCCTCGGCCTCCATCCGGGTCATCGCCAGCTCGCGGGCGTGGTACATCGCCTGGGACAGCACGTCGAGTTCCTGGTTCTTGCCCCACCGGCCGACCTGCAGCCCGACGTGGTAGATCGAGCTGCCGAGCACCAGGCCGAGCGGGCGGAACCCGACCTCGCGCACCAGCAGGAACTCGTTGACCGACAGGTCGGAGGTGAAGATGGCACCTGGCCGCCCGGGCCGCAGCTCGGCGAGGCGGCGCATCGCATCCTGGGGCACCCCCTCGAGGGTGAGGTCCGCGGAGGTCTGATCAGTCATCGCGCTCCGGTTCTCCTGCCTGGTCGGGTCTGTCATGGTCGTGGCCGGCCGTCACCGGCCGAGCTTCACCCGCGCCGCCTGGCGGCGCTGCGGGTCGAGGGAGAGGATCGCCAGGGCTCGCTGGCCTTCGCCCCTGGCCGGCTTGCGGAACTGCGCGATCGCCGTGCCGATGATGGTGACCTCGGCGATGTGGTCCCTGCGGTGCTCCTGCATCGGGCACTCGCGTTCCCTGATCTGCATGTCCATGGTCTTCACCACGACACCGTCGCCGCCGAGCCTGGCCACGTCCCGGTCGAGCTGGTTCCTGGCGTCGTGCCGGGACTCGTTCACGAGGTCGGTGTACCCGCTCACCTCGGCGTTCCCGCTTCCCCATCGGGTCTGGTTGATGGTCAGCCAGTCGTCGTGCCTGGATCCGATCGAGATGCCCATCGCCAGGCCGACCGGGACCCAGCCCGCCACGACCAGCTTACCGAAGTCCTGGCCGGAGAGGTCGGACGTGAACGGCCGCTGCAGCGGGACGCCGCCGGGCGCGCGGACCGCGGTGCCGATCGCCTTGAACTCCAGGCCGCCGGCCGGGAACGCGCCGATGGCCAGCGACACCCCGACCACGCCGTGCCCGCCAAGCTCCGAGCACTCTTCCGACATCCGGCTGATCGCCTTGTGCCGCGCCTGGTACAGCATCTGCACCATGGGGCCGAATGCGCCCATGGCGCCCGCCCCGGAAACCGCGGTGACGCTCTGGTAGGGGGTGGCGTAGCCGCCGAACCCGGCCCAGGCACCAGGGCAGGCGTAGCCACCGGTGTAGCCGATGTTGTAGACCGCCGCGCCGAGCACCTGGCCGACCGGCTCGAACCCGACGGACCGGATCGCGGTGAACTCGTCGGCCGACAGCGCGGAGCCCCAGGTGCCGCTGCGCCGGATCTCCGCCATCCTCGATTCGGCGGCTGGCGGCAGGTCTCTGGCCGGACGATGATCGCTCACTGTGCCGCCCGCTTGGTCACTGTGCCACTCGCTCACTCCGGGCGCCGTCGGCGCCGCATCCCCAGGATACCGGCCGGACGGCTAACGGCTGATCAAGCCGGCCCGCGCTAGTCCTTGGCGTCCCACTCCTCGTTCCGCTTCTGCACCGTCTCCAGGGCATGCTCGGCCGCCTCCCTGCTCGGGTAAGGCCCGAGCCGGTCCTTGCCCGGGCAGCTCTCGTCGGACTCCACCGTGTTGTGCTTCAGGCAGAACCACCAGCGCTGCTCACCGTCCATGGCCGATTACACTCCCACATCATGGCTACCACGCTCCAGCCCGGCCGGATTTCTCCGATGCGCCAGGTCCCTTCCACCATCCCTGCCCCCGAGTATGTCGGCAAGAAACGCCCCCGTCTCGGGGAACCGGACATAAAGGATGCCGAGACGATCGCGCGGATGCGGGTGGCCGGGCGGATCGCTGCGCAGGCGCTGGAGGAGGTCGGCCGGCACGTGGCGCCCGGGGTCACCACGGACGAGCTGGACCGGGTGGGCCACGAGTTCCTCATCGCCCACGGGGCCTACCCCAGCACGCTCGGGTACCGGGGCTACCCGAAGTCGCTGTGCACCTCGATCAACGAGGTGATCTGCCACGGCATCCCGGACGACACGGTGATCGCCGACGGGGACATCGTCAACGTGGACATCACCGCCTATATCGGCGGCGTGCACGGCGACACGAACGCGACCTTCCTGGCCGGGAACGTCGACGAGGAGTCCAGGCTCCTGGTCGAGCGGACCAGGGAGGCGATGATGCGCGGCATCCGGGCGGTCGCCCCCGGCCGCCCGCTGAACGCGATCGGCCGGGTGATCGAGTCCTACGCGCGCCGCTTCGGCTACGGCGTCGTGCGCGATTTCACCGGTCACGGCATCGGGACCACGTTCCATTCCGGGCTGATCGTGCCGCATTTCGACGACCCGGACGTCACGGTGATCATGGAGCCGGGGATGACGTTCACGATCGAGCCGATGCTCACGCTGGGCACGATCTCCTACGACATCTGGCCCGACGGCTGGACGGCCGTGACCAGGGACCGCAGGCGGACGGCGCAGTTCGAGCACACGCTCGTGGTCACCCCGGACGGCCACGAGATCCTCACGCTGCCGTAACGTCACGCCGGCCCGGTTTGGCCGGGCGCGGTCACCGGACCGGTCCGACCGCGGCCGGGACGCCCTCCGCAGCGGCCGCGGCGGCCGCAGCAGCCCCAGCAACCCCAGCGGCCCGGGCGCCCGACGCCGCGACCGGGACGGCAGTGCTCTCGGTGGCCGGCCGCGAAAGCCAGCCCAGCCGCCGCGGCAGGTACCAGCAGCGCTCGCCGAGCATGGCCATGGCCGCCGGCATGAGGATCCCGCGCACGACCGTGGCGTCGATCAGCACGGCAAAGGCCAGGCCCACGCCGAGCGTCTTGACGTCCACGAAGGAGAGCGTGGCGAAGATGGAGAACACCGCCACCATGATCACGGCGGCGCTGGTCACCACGCCGGCGCTGCTGGCGATGCCCCCGGCCAGCGCGTCGCGGGTGCTCGCCCCGGCCATCCGCCGCTCCCGGATCCGGCTGAGGATGAACACGTGGTAGTCCATGCTCAGCCCGAACAGCAGCACGAACATGAACAGCGGCACCCAGTCCGCTATCGCGCCGTAGCCGGTGAAGCTCAGCAGGCCCTCCAGGTGACCGCCCTGGAAGATCAGCGTGATCAGGCCGTACGCGCCGGCGACGGACAGCAGGTTGAGCCCGATCGAGATCAGCGGCAGCAGGACGGAACGGAACGCGGCCAGCATCACGCCGAACGCGAGCAGGCAGACCACGGCCAGCACCAGCGGCGTGCGCGCGTGCACCGTGGCGCTCCAGTCGTAGTTGGACGCGGTGTTCCCGGTCACCGCGTAGCTGAGCCCGCTCACCGTGCCGAGCGTCGCCGGAAGCACGTGGTTGCGCAGGGCGAGCAGGGCAGCGTCTGATGCGGCGTCCGACCCGTTCCCGGCCAGCGGGACGTTGAGGATCAGCGCCCGGCCGGCCGCCACGAAGGCCGCCGTGACCGGCTTCTCGACCGGGCCGGCCGCGGTCGCCGCGCGCTCCAGGGCGGCCAGCGCGTGCTGCACCGCGGGCCCGCCGAGGTGCCCGCCGGTCACCACCACCTGGGCGGGTGCCGGCCGGCCGGGGAACTCCGCGTCGATCCGGTCCAGGGTCGCCGTAACGGCAAGGTTCTTCGGCAGGTCGATCACCGGGTTGCCGATCCGCATGCCGAGCGCGGGGGATGCGAGCGCCAGCAGGGCCAGCAGCGCGGCGCCGCCCCAGGCCACGGGCTGGCGGACCACCCGGCGGATGAGCCCGGCCCACAGCCGTGACGGCCTTGCCGCGGTGCGCCGGCGGCCGAGGAACGGGACCCGGCAGCGGTCGGCCCACTCGCCGAGCATGGCCAGCACCGCGGGCAGCAGCGTCAGCGACCCGATCACCGCGAATCCGACCACGGTGATCGTGCCGAACGCCATGCCGGTGAACTCGTCGATCCCGGTGAGGAACAGCCCGGCCAGCGAGATCATCACGGTCAGCCCGGAGATCACGATCGCCTTGCCCGACGTCGCCGCGGCGATCCGCAGCGCCTCGGGGAACGACCGCCCCGCGGCCCGCTCTTCCCGCTCCCGGCGCAGGTAGAACAGCGAGTAGTCGATGCCGACCGCCATGCCGAGGATCAGCACCACCTCGGAGGTGCCCGACCCGATCGGCAGCCACCGGCTGGGGATGGCGAGCAGCGAGATCGTCGCGGTCACCGCCGCGCCGGCCAGCAGCACCGGGATGCCCGCCGCGATCAGCGCGCCGAACACCGCGAGCAGCAGCACCAGCGTGATCGGGACCGAGGTCACCTCGGCCTTGCGGAAATCGGAGTCCAGCAGCGCGTTCGAGGCGGCGTCCGTGCTCGCGTCGCCCGCCTCGTCCACGGTCAGGCCGGGGTAGCGGGCCTGGACCGCCGCCACCGCCGCCATGTCCCTGCCGACCGTGGTGTCGGCGGTGGCGTGCGGCCCGGCAACCCGGAACGTGACCAGGGCGCTCCGGCCGTCGGCGGAGACCAGCCCGCGGCCGCCCGGGCCGAGCGGCGAGACGATGTCCTCGGCGGCGCCCGGCAGTCGCCGCAGCGCGGTCACTACCGCTTGGGTCGCCTCGCGCAGACGAGCATCGTTCCTGAACGTCACGCCGGGCGCGCGGGCCTGGATCAGCACGCTCTCCGATGGCGGGGTGGTGACCCCGAGCGCGTGCAGGACCTGCTCGGCCTGGCCGGCCTGGCCCGGGTCGTACTGCGGCCGGCTCTGCGTGCCGAGCATCCTGCCGCCCACGAACGCCAGCCCGACAAACAGCAGCCAGCAGAGCACCACGGCCTTGCGGTGCCGCGCGCTCCAGCAGGCGATCCGTTCGACGGTCGGCCTGTTCCGCCCGCTGCGGCGGTCTTCGGCGGGCCGGCCCGGGCCGACGCGCGGTTCGGCTGGGCCGCGGACGTTAAGCACGGGCGCCTCTGGGGACCGGGGGGACAGGGATCCAGCGCACGATGTGCCAGGAGTCTGACCTGACGCGCGTGTCAGCTGAGCGTAGCCTGACACGCGCGTCAGGCGCATCGTTTCGCGGGAATTCTTAGCTGGTTTGTAGCGGTTTCTCAGCGGCCGCGCCGTCGGGCGGCGCGCACGCCCCGGGCCCGCGGCCGGGCAGCCAGGACAGACAGCCAGCGCGCCAGGACAGACAGCCAGGACAGACAGCCAGGACAGACAGCCAGGACAGACAGCCAGGACAGACAGCCAGCGCGCCAGGACAGACAGCCAGCGCGCCAGGTACCCGCGGCGGGTACCGGCGCCGCTCCCCCGGCAGCGCCATGGCCGCCGCAGCAAGATCTCGCTCTGGGTTAGGCTTCGTAACGCGTGGTAAGCGAGGGGGCGGCGGAATGGTCGGCTTCGCCGTCCTAACGATGTGTAACGGCGGAGGTTGCGGGCTCAGCTGACGCATCGGCAGGCTGGCAGCGATCCTGGCTGGGTTATGGCCGCTGAGTGCGTGTCCGGAACCCGGTTTGCGGACGGTCCCGAAGCAGGGTCGCCATGATCTGGGTACCTGGCCAGCTCATAGCGCTGGTAAAGCACCCAGATCATGAAACCGGCCGCCCGGGCCTGCCGGGCGGCGGGCCTGCCGTGAGCCGACGCGGCAGGCGCGACGCACACCCGGCACCGGAGGGCTTAACCCCCGCAGTTAAGGACCTGTAGCTGCCCATATCGCCAATATGACGGGCTCTGGCAGGATCATCACGGAACTACGCCGCCTCGACCACACGCTGCGCCGCCGCTGGCCGTCTGACGCCGCGACAGACGAAGTCCACCACGCGCTCGCCAGTCTCGTCGTCCCCCGCCCGTCCCACGTCGGCGCGGGTAACCGCTGAAAGGCCCTATCGCATGCCGCGTCCGTACGTGCTGCTGTCCGTCGCCCAGTCCATCGACGGTTACATTGATGACACCACCCCGCAGCGGCTCGTTCTGTCCAGCCCCGAAGACCTCGACCGCGTGGACGAGGTGCGCGCCGGATGCGACGCCATCATGATCGGGGCGACCACACTGCGCCGAGACAACCCGCGTCTGCGCATCAAATCAGCCGAGCGGCGCGCCGCCCGCGCCGCCCGCGGGCTCCCGGAGGAACTGCTGCGGGTCATTGTCACCCGCAGCGGGAAGCTCAGCCCGGACCTGCGGATCTGGGCCGCGGACGGCGACAAGATCATCTACTGCCCTGGTGATGCGGCCGGTGACCTGCGCGCCGCGCTCGGCGACCTCGCCATCGTCGTCCCGCTTGGTGAGCAGGTCGACTTCGCGGTGATGCTCGATGACCTTGGCGCACGGGGCATCGCCCGGCTGATGGTCGAAGGCGGCGAGCAAGTCCACACCCAGTTCCTGTTGGCAGACCTCGCCGACGAGCTTCAGGTTACGGTTGGCGGCTTCTTCGTTGGCGAGCAGGCAGCACCCAGGTTCGTCACTCCCGGCGCACTCCCGGCGTCAGCCTTCCGCAATCGTCGGCCCACCGCATGCGGCTAGCGGACGTGTCCAGGGCCGGGGAAACGGCGGTGCTTCGCTTTCTGGTGCAGCGCCAGCCGAGGGCATGATTCAAGCCTCTTCGGGGACTCGCTCACCACTTGTCGCGTTTCGGGAAGTGGGAGTTGGCGCAAAGCCCTATCACACACGTAATGCACCGGGATCATGGAAGCGGGCCCAGCCGCGAAGATCAAATCCGCGTGTTGATCACCGGCCCGGACCGGGTGGCCAGGCCGCGCTGGACACCCGGCGGCTGCTCGGCTGACCCCGGTCCGCGATGATGGCGGGATGGGAGAGCTGATCCTGCTCCGGCACGGCGAGACCGAGTGGAGCGCCTCCGGCCGCCACACGGGCCGCACCGACATCCCGCTTACCCCGCGCGGCGAGGCGGCCGCCGCCGCGCTGGCGCCCGTGCTGGCCCGGCGCCAGATCCGCGCGACGTTCACCAGCCCCGCGCAGCGGGCGGTGCGCACCGCCGAGCTGGCCGGGCTCAAGGATGCCAAGACCGACCCTGACCTGTGGGAGTGGGATTACGGCGGCTACGAGGGCCGGACGACGGCCGAGATCCAGGCCGAGCGGCCCGGCTGGTACCTGTGGCGCGACGGTGTGATCCCCGGCGACGCCGAGCATCCGGGCGAGACCGTGCAGCAGGTCGGCGCCCGCGTGGACGCCGTGCTGGCCCGGGCCAGGCCGCTGCTCGCCGACGGGGACGTGGCGCTGGTCGCCCACGGGCACGTGCTGCGCGTGCTCACGGCCCGGTACCTGGGGCTGGACCCGGACGAGGGGCGGCTGTTCCGGCTGGATACCGGCACCTACTCCACGCTCGGCACCGAGCACGACCGCCCGGTGATCACCTCGTGGAACGTACCCCCCGGCTGACCCCCGATCGGGTTCACTCGGCGCGGGTTTCCTCCTCGATCCAGCTCAGGTAGGCAGGCGAGCCGACCACGATCGGCGTCGCGATGATCTCGGGCTCGTCGTAGCTGTGCCGCTCGGTCAGGAAATCGGCGAGCTGCTGATAGCGGTCCGCGGGCAGCTTGAGCATGACCAGCCACTCCTCGGCGCGCTCGAGCCCGTCCTCCCACCAGTAGGTGCTCGCGATCGGCCCGGCGACCTGCGCGCACGCGGCAAGCCTGGCCGTCACGGCCGCATGGGCGAGCTCCATCGCCTCGGATCGCGAGTCCGTCGTCGTCTGCACCTGGAGGAAACGCACCTCGGCGCCCTGGCCCGCCATGGCTCCCGATCGTACGCCGCGACGTGCCCGACGGGGCACCGGCTTTTCCCGGCGTCAGCCCGCGGGCCAACCCTCGGCCAGCCCCGCGGCCGGGGTAAACACCGGGATTGCGGCGGTGGCGGTCGCCTCCACCAGGCCGCCGCGGGCACCGCGCACCGCCTGGTAGCCGACCCTGGCGGTGAGCGTGGCGCTGCCCGGCTGCGCGGTCACCGGCACGGCGACCTGGAATCGCACGGTCACCTTCTGGTGCGGGCGGACCTCTGCCGGGAGCTGCCCGGCCGGGACGGCCGTCCAGCCGGCCGGGGCGCGCAGGGTGAAGCTGGCGCCCGGCATCGCGTAGTCGCCGTCGTTCACGACCGTCGCGGTGACGGTCGCGGTCGACCCGGCGCCGATCACCGCCGGCGCCGACACCGTGGCGTAGCGCGCGCCGACGCTGTGGGTGACGGTGAAGCCGCCGCGCAGCGGCAGGTTCGCCAACCCCGACGAGTCACCCACATACACCTGGTACTGGCCATCGGGCAGCACCCAGCCGTCGGCCGCGTCGTCCCAGTAGGACAGGTCGTGACCGCTCAGCGTGAAGTGCACGGTGGTGGACTCGCCCGGCCGCAGGGTCACCTTCTGGAACCCCTTGAGCTGCCGCGGCGGCTCACCGGCCGACGCCGGATCCCCCAGGTACAGCTGCGCCACATCCGACCCGGCGACCTTCCCGGTATTGGTCACGGTCGCCGACACCCGCACCTGGGTCCCGGACTGGCCATTGCACCCGCAACTGGTGGAGCCCGGGTTCGAGCTGCCGTTCTGCACCGCGGCGGGCGTGACGTTCA
>Ga0335075_10018738_pt1 | contig 10260 bp, 8 predicted proteins | sample Lox_Sample_24_FD_206723 | JGI IMG/M metagenome (GOLD analysis project Ga0335075, IMG submission 206723) | Soil microbial communities from Loxahatchee National Wildlife Refuge, Florida, United States - Lox_Sample_2.4 | ecosystem: Environmental > Terrestrial > Soil > Wetlands | place: USA: Florida... | reverse complement strand
ACAGGAAGTCGCGCACGCCGAAGAGCCGGTCCCGACGGGTAGCGGGCGGCAGCGGTTCTAAAACCAACTCAGGGACCGTCAAAACTAATGTCCACACTTGCGACGCCAATCCACCTGACCGATGCGGAATTGAAACTCCTGCAGACGCTCGTTTATCAGGAGTGCGGTATGTACTTCGACGAGCGCCGCACTCACTTCCTGCGTGACCGCCTCCAGCGACGGCTCAAGGCATGCCAGCTGGATTCCTTCTACAGCTATTACCGTCTGCTCACCAGCCATGAGGGAAAAAAAGAGCTGACGGCGCTGCTCGAAAATCTCACGGTAAATGAAACAAGTTTCTTCCGCATCCGTCCGCAACTCGACCTGTTTCAGAAGATTGTGCTCGAGGAGATGCTGAAGAAAAAGCAAGAGCGCCGCGACTGGTCAATTCGCATCTGGAGCGCCGGTTGCTCTACTGGCCAGGAGCCCTATACGCTGGCGATCCTGGTTTGTGATGCGCTGGCCTACTACTACCTCCGCAATCCGCTTCCCTTCGAAATGCCGACGCCCAAGCCGCTGATTCCCCCGCCGTGGAAAGTGGAGATCATCGCTTCCGACATCAATTATTCCGCGCTGCTCACGGCGCAGCAGGGTCTATACAACGAAACGCAGATGGAAATGGTCGATTACACCTGCCGGCTGCGCTACTTCGACCGGGTGGGAGATAAATATTCAGTCAAGCAGTCGCTCAAAGAGCTGGTTCAATTCGACTTTCACAATTTGAAAGCGGAATACCTTCCTCAACGGAACGACGTGATTTTTTGCCGCAACGTGATGATCTATTTCGATGAAGCCGAGCAAAAGCGATTGATCGAAAAATTCTGGCGCTGCCTGAATCCGGAAGGCTGTTTGTTCGTCGGCCACGCCGAGAGTCTTTTCGGACTGACCACGCGTTTCCGGATGATCCACGAGAACAACGCGACCGTGTACCAGCGGATCGGAGAGGCCGCAACGTGACCTTCCCTTCCGACGAACGGTCTTCCGAGCTGCGCGATCTCTTCTTTGAGAGCGCCGAGGAAATCCTGCAGGGCATGAATGAAGCAGGACTCGCGCTTGAGGCTGATCCTCGCAATGAGAAGGCGCTGCGCGCCGTGCGGCGTGCGGTGCACACGCTGAAGGGCGATTCGGCGGCTTGCGGCTTTCGCGAACTCAGCGAACTGGCCCACGAGCTGGAAGACGTCCTGGTTCCCGAGCTGGCCAAGAAAAATCCCGCTTCAATTCCCGAAGTTGTTCTCGCCGCGGCAGACACGTTTCACGAAATGCTCGCTGCCCTCCGGAACAATCTCCAACCACCGGCGGGCGGAGCATTGCGCCAGCATATTCAGCGGCTGCTGAATCACCCGGCCGTATCGGAAACGGACACGAAGCCTTTGGCGAAGGCGAAATTCGATTGGACCGAGTACGAGCGCCTGATGATCGCAGAGGCGTCGGGCCGCGGAGAGACGATCTACAATGTCGCGCTGCATCTCGATCAAGAAGCCGCGCTTCCCGTCGTTGCGTTCGAGCTGGTGCAGAAAGCCCTGCAAACGTGCGGCAAATGTGTTGCGTTGCGGCCACAGTCCGTCACGGCGACCGACAGCGTCCACCTGATCGAAGCGGCGCTCAGCACCAAACGGATGCCCGCGTTCGTCCGCAAGCATTGCCAAATTCCCTCGATCGTGAAGGAAGTTGAAGTTGAAAGGCTTGCGTCGGCGCCGAGCCAGGGGCGGGACCTGCTCGAAATTCTCATCCAATCCGAAGCGGAAGCCATCGCCGCCGGAGTGAAGTCTGGCGCTGCGGATCCCGTCTCTGCGCCGTCCGAGTCTCGCGAACCTTCCGTCTCGGCCGGACTCGCTCACGCTTCGGAAAATACGCTGCGCGTCGATGCGGGCAGAATCGATACCGTAATGAACCTCGTCGGGGAGCTCATTATCGGCAAGTCGATGTTGCAGCGCGCAATCGCGGAATTCGAGCGCGCTCACGCGAAGGATCCCGTGCGCGGGAAGTTCTCCGACGCGCTGGCGTTTCAATCGCGCGTTCTCGGCGAGTTGCAAAAATCCGTAATGAAGATTCGCATGGTTCCCGTCGATCAGCTTTTCCGCCGTTTCCCGCGCGTCGTGCGCGACGTCGCCAAGCTGCGGAATAAAGAAATTGGCCTGGAGATTGCCGGTCAGAACACTGATCTCGACAAGAGCATTCTTGACGCGCTGTCGGAGCCTTTAGCGCATATCGTCCGCAACGCTGCCGATCATGGAATCGAGTCGGCAGAGGAACGGCTGGCGGCAGGCAAGCCCGCCCGTGGGACGATTCGCCTCAACGCCTACCATGAGGGCGATCAGGTCGTGATTGAAATCTCCGACGATGGTCGCGGTCTCGACGCGAAGAAAATTCTTCAAAAGGCGCTGCAGCAAAAGATCGTGTCTGCCGAGGAGGCGGCACGTTTGAACGAACAGGAAGTGCTTCAGCTGGTTTTTGCTCCCGGGCTCAGTACGGCGGACGAAGTAACCGAAATTTCCGGCCGCGGTGTTGGTTTGGACGTTGTCAAGTCATCGCTCGAAGCCTTGAAGGGGACGGTCGGGATCGAAACGAACGCCGGCAAGTCCACCACCTTTCGTCTGCTCGTTCCACTGACGCTCGCCAGCATTCAGACGCTGCTCTTCCGCGTGAAAGAGCGGTTGTATGCCGTGCCGCTCGCCTCCGTCGTAGAAATCACGCGCATCGGCGCAGACGAAATTCACTCGGTCGAAAACCAGCAGGTATTCCGCCTTCGCGAACAGGTTTTGACTCTCGTTCGTCTCGATGGACTGGCATCGAACAGCGTGACAGACCGCACCAAACGCGTTTTCGTAGTGATCATCGCAAGCGGCAGTCGCAAATTCGGTCTCGCCGTCGACAGTCTGGCGGGAGAAGAAGAACTCGTGGTCAAGCCACTCGAAGACCGCCTGGTCACCTCGCCGCTCGTCAGCGGCGCTTCGATTTTAGGGGACGGCACCGTCGTTCTGATCCTGAACGTCCCCGCTGTGTTGGCGCACTTGTCGCGAATTCCGCCCGTGGGAGCCACTGCATGAGCGAGAAGATACGCGTTCTCGTAGTGGATGATTCTGCGCTGATGCGAAAACTGATCACGCAGGTGCTGCTGCGCGATCCTTCGATCGAAGTCGTGGGTACGGCTGCGGACGGCGCGATCGGGCTGAAGAAGATCGCAGAGCTCCATCCTCACGTTGTCACGTTGGATCTCGACATGCCGCGCATGGACGGCATCGAGATGTTGCGTCAGATCACACGCAAGCACCGTCTTCCAGTGATCATCGTGAGCTCTTACAGCGAACGAAGCGCGACTATCACGCTGAAAGCGCTTTCGTTGGGCGCGTTCGATTTCGTGACGAAGCCCCAGGAAGCTCCTTCGGGACAGCTCGAACAAATTGCGGCGGAGCTTGCGGCGAAAATCAAAGTGGCAGCGGCAACCGGAGCGCCGAAGCTGATCATTACCGTGCCGGAATCGAAGCAAAAGGGCCCACGGCCGTTCTCAACCGACTCGCGCTGGCCGGCACGTGTCATCGGATTGGGCATTTCCACCGGCGGACCCAATGCGCTGCAATACCTGCTCGCGCAGATTCCCTCCGATTTTCCGGCGTGCTTTTTGATCGTGCAGCACATGCCCGAAGGCTTCACGCAGATGTTCGCGCAACGCCTGAATGAGTCGTCGGCGATTGAGGTGAAGGAAGCGCAATCGGGCGACCTGATCCTTGCCGGCCGAGCCCTGATTTGCCCCGGAAACCGCCATATGAAGGTGCGCCGAATGGAGCACGGAGATGTCGCGATTCTCGTCGATCAGCCGCGCGTAAACGGGCATCGCCCGTCGGTTGACGTCCTGTTCCAATCGCTCGCGCAGGAATTCGGCGCGAAAGCGACCGGCGTCCTGATGACGGGCATGGGCGAAGACGGCGCCGCGGGAATGGGCGCGATCCAGGCGGCGGGCGGTTTCACCATCGCGCAGAGCCCGGAGACGTGCGTTGTCGACAGCATGCCGCGTTCCGCGATCCAACGCGGTTTCGCAGCGCGCGTAGTCAGCCTGGCAGGAATTGCCGGAGCGCTGCAGTCCGATTCCGCGGGCGAGACATCTTCGCACGCGCGCGAGAATTTCGTAGCCAGCCTTCCCAACGAAGGCGTTGGCCGAACCAAGCGGTGAAGGAGAAGGCCATGAAACAATTTCAGGCACTGACGCGCAAGGACAGCCAGCCCGTGCGCTACCTGATCGTCGACGACTCGGTATTCGCGCGGAAAAGCCTCGCGAAAATGGTCGAATCGTTCGGCGGACAGGTGGTCGGCGAAGCGGGCGACGGTTGCGCAGCCATCACCGAATACGGCCGCGTGAGCCCCGACATCGTCCTCATGGACATCACCATGCCGCAGATGGAAGGCATCGAAGCGGTCGAACGCATCGTCCAGCAGCATCCTGACGCGCGCGTGGTGATGGTCTCCTCGGTGGGCTACCAGGACAATATCCTGGCTGCTTTGCAGAAGGGCGCGCGGCACTTCGTTCAAAAGCCGGTGAAACCGGACGCGCTCTACGAGATCATCCGATACGTCTTGAATGACGACGGCGTAACCGCGCCCGTTGGGGAGAGCTCCCGATGAGAATGGACCTGATCCAGCCGTTCATCGACTCGCTGGACGCGGTGCTCGCGGAGATGATGAAGTCACCGACTACCATCGCCGACCTTAGCATGGAGGAGGACGGCTATCGGACGAAGGGTCTCGCGGCCGTGGTCACGTTCAAAGGCCAGATCGAAGGGCGCATCATTCTTGACATGGACCCGAGTGCCGCGGCCAAGGTCGCTGAGATTCTCGCCGGTACGGAAGTGGATCCCGCCGAAGCGATCGTTTCAGAAGCGGTCGGCGAACTCGCGAATATGATTATCGGCAACGCCGTCACACAGCTCAACGATCGTGGCTTTACGTTCAAGGTGCTCCCCCCGGAACTTTTCTCGCACGAGCACGGCGAAAAAGCCGGCCGGGATTCCGAAGCGACGATTCTCCGTTTCGAAACGCCCAGCGGAAACGTCCACCTTAATATAGGCTTGTGCTACCACGTTCGCCGGCGGCACGAGCACTCGCCTACGCTCGCCATCTAAGCGCTTGGAGCGCGGCTCGCATAATCCAGTCCATTTTAGCGAGCAGTTAGCGCGGCGGTGGTGTCCGGCGGTATTCCGTCCCGTGGCGGAACAGGCCGGCCTTCGGCATAGCCTCCGAGTAGACAATGCGCGCCGGGAGGAAGATATTCGCGGCGTCCGGAGAGTAGGGAACTGCCACATCGACAACTGTATTCATTTCGTAGCGGCGCTTGCTGCGAAAACACATGCCGATAGGCGAGATATCCTCGCAAACGGCCAGTTCATCGTCGGCGTCGGCCTGACGGATGCATGCGGTGAGCCGGGTTCGCACCCTCGGGCGTTCGCGCTTCGGCGCGTTCGGGTCGGCGTCGGCCCCCTTCCCTGATTCGCCTTTTCGCGTCCGCGAACGGCCGCCCAGTTTCTTTTCGTCTTCGTGAGCGGCCTGGACCCAGATGCTTGGGACGGCGCACAGCTTACAATGGCGAGCAATTCCGCGGTTCGTTTCAAAGCCGCGCAGCTCGAACTCGTTCAGGTAGACCACTTCGCGGCTGCGACAATAGGTACATTCGAGCAGCATCCGCGCGACGGCTTCCGACGACTCAGCGACCGAAGGGAAGTCGACTCCCCATAGATCATTGCCGCCGAGCACTTCGATACCGTAGATGAAACCGTCGTTCTGTTTTCCGAATTGGCCGACGATTCGCGCTTCGCCTTCGCGATGGCTCTCAAGGGGCGTCCTGCGCCGGAGATGGATGCGCTGTTCGGGCGCAACATCGCGGTCGAGGACGATCACCGCTCCATGCCGGTTGATCAGGATGGTGCGCGCCGGTTCGCGAAATTCCTGGCCGTTCACATCATGTCCCGAAGCCTCCAGCAAGAGCGTCAGCGCAACGCGGTCGCTGCGGCGTACACCTTCGGACGTCATCACCCCTCCCGGCGAATTGGGTTCCGCAGAGCCCAAGGTACTTTCAAGATAGCACAAGGAGCCGAGGGCCGAGCGTGCTGCAGCGAAGTGGATAATGAGGTTGAGGAAACCATACCGCAACAGCGCGAAAGTGTGTCGAGAAGTTCTGCCGGTTTTGTTGAGGGCATTGGAGTTAGGCTGATCTTTTCTCAGCACGTGTGTCGAGTAAAGCTCCAACAAGCGAGGCAAGGAGGGAACGGACGCAAGAGAAAAACGGGGAGCGATGGCGCGGCAGACGAGCCGAAAATGTTGAAGGGATTGGAGTTACGGCGGAATTCAATCGGCAGGTGTACCTATTGATCCGCGCGTTCGAAACGCGACTGACCTGCGCGTTCAAAACGCGACTGATTTGCGCACTCAAGACGGGACTGAGTCCCGAGTTCAAGATGCTGCTGATTTGCGGGCTCGAAGGGCGACGGAATCGCTCGTTGTTGGCTATCGTATTCGGGTTGGAGGCGGGCTCGGCAAAGGCATACGGGCGGGGCGAAGGGCCTTTTCGTCCTTTGTGGGACGAGTACTGACCAGTCCGAACCGTTATTTCCCGTTGTTGGGATCGAGGTGGCGGGTGGTGCGGAAGGTCCACTGATATGCCTCCGAGCGGACGTTACCACAAAGTAATCAGATTGTCAAGTCGAATCTCAGGAATCACGGCGAAGGAGGGGCAAGTGCGGGTGCTGGATCGCAGAGATACACGAAAGCAACACATTTTTGTCGCTGGTGCGCCATTCTCATTCACATCAACCATCGAAATGCGCGCTCCACGAAAGCTTTTGCATTTTTCTCGATGCAGACGCCGTGAGCGAGGATCAGCTTGTCGAAATCCCAAGAAAGCACCCTGTCGAGGGACTGCCGAGCGCGGTCCCGGTGAATGAAGGATAGTCTGATGTCGAGAGGAACACCCCCGTGAGGATACGCGACGCCAGCGAGCGCAAACAAAGCGTTGCGGAGGGGCTTGCCTCTCGCTGGCGGGTGATTTTGGATCAGGTCATCCAGGATGACCGTTCGGGACTTTTTGTGAACAAAAATAACTTCTTCAATGAGTGGATTTCCCTTGAAGGCCACTTGATCGAGATCGCCGGCCCAACTTCGTGGCGGCTGATCTGCAAGGGTACCGGTAAGCTCGAGGTTGCCTTTCTTCAGCGTGAACGGCGTGTTTCTGGACGCCCACAGTTCGGCATTTGGGAACAAGTGGTGCCAACTCGCAAGCCGCCAAATATGCCGCGGGGTGCCAGCAACAAGATATTTAACCGGGCCCAATGCAGTAACACGTTTGAGGGTGTCGGACTGGGTGGAGACGGGTGAGTCCACCCACAATGAGCCGTCCTGAAGTCTAACGACGACCATACGGGTCGTAAACATGACGCCGAAGTCGCGGACATCGGGGCCTTCCACGATCCACAGATCCTCGGCAAAGTTTTCAAATTGCGCCATCATTGTTCGAGAATAGCAAAACTTGCCGGCGGTCAGCTTCCACTGGTGGCTGCGGTCCGAGCACGTGGCGGCGATGTGCCGGTATGGCCGAGATGGCAGGTTTCGTGATCTGGAACCTTGCAGGTCGGGTGCGCTTGACGACGCGCCCTAACCGGGGTGACACTCAACACGATGTCAACCCGCCCAGCGCTGACATACGTGTTGGTGTTTGTGCTTGTGCTCGCCGTGTGTACCTCAAGCATCTGGCTAGTTCCGGTGGGTCACGGTTCGTTTTCCGCTGTTCATGGTCCCAACAGTAGTTTCGTCGGCGAGCGGGCCGCTGGGCGCACGCTGTCCGTTATCCGCACAACTCTTGCGGTGGCTCTTTTGCATGCCTAACGATGCAGGCAAATGCAACCAGCGATGTTGCCTTGGCGCCTTTGGGCCACCTCTCCGTAGTCTGTGTCCTGACCTGCTGAATTCCTCCGAAGAGCCTGGAAAGAACTTTCATTTCTCATTCAATTTCTTGGGCTCGAGTTCATACCCCTTTTCGGCCCTCAACCGGCCGTTTCGTAAAATTCAGGAGGCTATATGAAGCACCTCGCAGCACGGCGTAGTGCAATTCTGGCATCCCTGGTTATCGCCTTATTCTTCTGCGGCTGTCATAAACGAGTCGCGACCGCACCACCGGCTCAAGCACCCGCCCCGGCGCCGGCCGCTCCTACCATCACGCTCCAAGCTTCCCCCGCCACAATAGCGCAGGGCGAGAGCGCCACTTTAACCTGGTCTTCGTCAAATGCGAGTGAGGTGCAGTTGGAGCCTGAAGTGGGAGACGTCGCTACGCAAGGGACGCGCGGTGTGAGTCCCTCGGAGTCGACCGTCTACACCGCTACCGCGACGGGCGCCGGCGGCACCGCAACGGCTACAGCGTCGATTACGGTTTCAGTCAAGGCAGCGGCGAACACCGCACAGGGTCCTACCCTGGAAGAATTATTTGCGCAGGACGTCAGGGACGTGTATTTCGATTTCGATAAGTCGAGCCTTCGTTCGGAATCACGAGCCGCCCTCACGCGCGACGCTGAGTTTTTGCGAGCACATCCCGACATACGATTCACGATCGAAGGCCACTGCGACGATCGCGGAGGTGAAGAGTACAACCTGGCGTTGGGAGCCCGCCGCGCGGCATCCGCAAAACAATTCCTGGTTGCACTCGGCTTGCCGGGGAACCAGATTCCGACGGTCAGTTTCGGCAAGGAGCGCCCGTTCTGCACGCAGGACAAAGAATCCTGCTACCAGCAGAACCGCCGAGACCACTTGGTGATCGCACAGTAGCGAAACGGGCAACAACAACCGCACTTTTCGCAAAGGACGCGAAGGGTGTGGCACCTGGCGGTCAGCGAGAGAAAGGCCAAGAGGGGGCTGCCACCCGCGAGAGGTGGGTGTCGGAGGTGAGCGCCATCAAGTGATGGCGCACGCTTGACTCGACAAACACGATCATCGATGATCGCTCGGGTGAACTCTCTCGCTCTTGTCGGGCAACTTAGGCGATGCAGTATGCTTCCAATCAACCGTGATGCACACTCAACTAGCCCGCCGCTACTGACGGGACGATGTAACGAATCAAACATTCTTGGGATCCCATCTACGATTTTGAAGTTTGCCGACAGCGAGGCGACTCGCAAGAACAAGCCGTCACAAAATTAATCGGAAAACCGATCCTTTTCGGATGTGCTTGCCTGTTGGCGAGGAAGTTTTGGGTCGCCGGTTTTGTTTCGCACAGCCGGCGCGCCGACCTCTCGATTGGAGTGGAAAGTGGGATTGAGGAAAGAGCTTGTGTGGCGGAATCCTTTCTTCCGCTACGCGGCCGCAATTTTAGTCGCGGCGTTGGCTCTGTATCTCCGAGAGGTTCTGAAGTTGATATTAGGGGAGCAGCATCTCTACCATACGGCGTGGTTGGGAGTTGTAATCTCGGCGTGGTACTTGGGACTCGGGCCCTCGATCGTAACCCTCGCTATCGAAACCGTCGGCACCTGGTATTTCTTCATTCCGCCGTCCCATGACTGGCGGTTCCAGGACCGCGCGGATGTGGGTGCGTTGGTCGGTTTTGTGGCGCTTTCCGGCCTGATCATCGTACTGGGAGAGGCAAATCGCAGAGGTTCCGCAAAGCGCCGTGCTGCCGAGAAGAATGCCGCCGAGGAAGCCCAAGCTCGTTTGGCGCAGCAAGCCGAGGCAGCGGAGGCGCTGCGGCGGCATCAGCTGGAGCTGGAGCAAAAGGTTGAAGCGCGCACTTCCGAATTGAAAATGACGAACGAAAAGCTGAGAAACCTGACGGTGAAGCTGCTACAGGCCCAGGATGAGGAAAGGCGCAGGCTCGGCCGCGAGTTGCACGACAGCGCCGGCCAACTGGTGACGGCGCTCGGAATGAACTGCTTTCAAATTGAAAGACACATTCTTACGGCCGCGCCCGAACTGGCCACGCTGGCAGCTGAAACGCAAATTCTCGCACGAGAGTTAACTGACGAGATCAGGACGACCTCCTACCTGCTTCATCCGCCCTTGCTTGAAGAGCACGGCTTGGCGGATGCGCTGGAGCTGTACGTCGCGGGCCTCGCGCGGCGAGGCAATCTGGAAGTTGAGCTTAGCGTATCGGACGACGCGGGGAGGCTTGCTGCTGAAGCGGAGCTGGCCATTTTCCGGGTCATCCAGGAATGCCTGACGAACGTTCATCGACATTCAGAAACGAAGACAGCTGCC
>Ga0335075_10018737_pt1 | contig 10260 bp, 5 predicted proteins | sample Lox_Sample_24_FD_206723 | JGI IMG/M metagenome (GOLD analysis project Ga0335075, IMG submission 206723) | Soil microbial communities from Loxahatchee National Wildlife Refuge, Florida, United States - Lox_Sample_2.4 | ecosystem: Environmental > Terrestrial > Soil > Wetlands | place: USA: Florida... | reverse complement strand
CATGGCATGGGCGATGGCGCGGCTGCGCGCGGCGGGGGCATCGCGGCCGCCGCCCCAGCGCCAGGGCTCGACCTCGCCGCGGGCGACGCTCATCCGGTCGAGCAGCAATTTCAGGTGGAATTGCGGGTGGGTCTCGATCGCCGGCCGGCGGCGGCCGGTCGTCTCGTCCGCGGCGTGGGGGCCGAGCGCCCGCCATTCCGCCTCCGGCAGAGCGAGATCGAGCCCGGGCAGCACCACCGAGCCTTGCCCGAGCCGGGCGACGACGCCGAGCAGCCGCGCCACGGCGGGCGCCGCCGTGGTGATGCCGGCCGCGCAGACGAAGCCCGGCGGCGGCGCGGAGCGCCAGCGCCCGGCCACGGCGTCGAGCAGCAGGTTGCGCCGCCGGGTCAGGTCGATCCGGCCGAGCCGTTTCAGTTCGGCCGGCCAGTCGGCGAGGATCAGCTGCAGCTGGTCGAGCGATTTCTGCCAATGGACGGACAAATCGGGCAGATCCTGGGCGAAGCTCCCGAGCCGCGCCGGCTCGACCTCCTCGATCAGCAACTGGTCGAGCGTCCGGCCGAGATCCTCGGCGAGGCGCAGCGCCTCGGCGGCGTCGCAGCCGCGATGGCGCTGGACCAGACGCGCGAGCAGCATCAGCCGCCGCGCCGGCTCGACCGCCGGCGGCACCGGCGCCTCGTCCAGCGGCTCCAGCATCCCGCCGATCCGCTCGTCCAGCTCCGGATCGCCGACCGGCACCAGCCGCGGCAGCAGCAGCCCGCCGCCCGAACGACGGACGAAGGCATCCTGCAGCGCCCGCGCCGCGCGGTTGTTGGGAACGAGCAGGATACCCTGCGCCAGGCCGGTGCGTTCGCGTCCGTGCCGCGCGATCAGCCCGGCGGCGAGCGCGTCCGCGAAGGCGCGGTGCGGCGGAATGGTGAAGACCTTCGGCGTCACGGCCGCGAGGTTAGGCGCTGGTGCGCGCGCAGGCTAGGCCGCTTCCAGGAACGCCTCGGTCATCGCGATATTCTCGGGCTGACCGATGTCGAACCAGAGGCCCTGATGGACGGCGCCGAAGCAGCGGCCCGCTTCGATCGCGCGGTTCCAGAGCAGGTTGGTGGAGAAGGGCCCGTCCGGCAGCTCGCCCCCGAACAGGCGCTTCGAGACCATCTGGATGCCGGTATAAACGAAGGGCGCCACGCCATTGGGTTTGCGCCGTTTCAGCTTGCCGACCGCGTCCATGTGGAAATCGCCGCGGCCGCGATGGCAATTGGCCCGGGCGTGCGGCACGACGAGCAGCAGGGCGTCCATTTGCGCGTCGTCCCAGTGCGAGGCGAGCAGCCGCAAGGTGTCGACCGGCCCGTCCACCCAGAAATTGTCGGAATTCACCACCAGGAAGGGATCGGCGTCGATCAGGGGCAGCGCCCGGACCAGGCCGCCGCCCGTCTCGAGCAGCTGGTCGCGCTCGTCGGACACAACGATCTCAATACCCTGGACACGATTCTGAAGATGGGCTTCGAGCTGCGCCGCGAGATAATGGACGTTGACCACCGCCGTCTCGACGCCCGCCGCCTTCAGCCGGTCGAGGCAATGGTCGATCAGGGTCCGGCCCGCCACGTTCACCAGCGGCTTGGGCCGGGTCGCGGTCAGCGGCCGCATCCGTTTGCCGAGACCGGCGGCCATCACCATCGCGGTCTTCGGCACCGCCACGCCCGGATCGGGCCGGAGCGCGAGCGGTTTCCTGTAGCGGCTCATGCCGCGATCTCCTCGAGCCAGGGGGCGACACGCGCCGATGAAGGGATGTTGGCGTCGAACCAGGCGCGCACCGGCGCCAGCGACGGCTGGGCCAGATCGCGTTCCAGCAGGCCCCACATGCGGGGCTGGAACTTGCGGTAGCCGGGCTTGTCGTCGCGCCGCCAGAGGCGAGTGAAGACGCCGAGGATGCGGGTGTTGCGCTGCGCCGCCAGCGCCCAATAAGCCTTTTCGAAAGCAGGGCCCTGGCCGGTGGCGTTCACATAGAGATCGATCATCGCGCGCTCGACCGACGGGGTGACGTCGCGGCGCGCATCCTCGAGCACGGAGACGAGGTCGTAGGCCGGATGGCCGGCGACCGCGTCCTGGAAATCGAGCAGGCCCAGATGGGCGACGCCCTCGCGCCCGGCGATCAGCATGATATTCTCGGCATGATAGTCGCGCAGCACAGTGACCGGGCCGAGCCCGTCGGCGGCGACCGGCGCCAGCACCTCGGCCCAGGCCGCCTCCCAGCCCGGCATGTCGGGCTCGACGCCGACCGCGGGGCAATACCAGTTGGTGAACAGATGCAGTTCCGACAGCCACTCCTCCAGCCCGTGCGGCTTCAGGCCGGGCATGGGCGGCCGCCGGTGCAGATGGACGAGCAATTCGGTCGCGATCCCGTAAAGCTCCGTCTCCCGCGCCGGCGCGGCGTCGAGCGTCTCGCGCAGGCGGACATCGCCGAAATCGTCGATCAGCAGCAGGCCGCGCTCCAGGTCGCGCCCGAGAATGGCCGGCGCGGACAGGCCGGCCTCGCCGAGCCATTCGGCGACGGCGATGAACGGCCGCGGATTCTCCTCGGGCGGCGGCGCGTCCATCAGCACGGCCCGGCGCCCGCCGTCCAAGACCCGGAAATAGCGCCTGAAACTGGCGTCGCCGGCCAGCGGCCTGAGCTCGCAGCCCCCCCAGCCGAGCGCGGCAAGGAAATCCGGCGCATGCGGGGGCGGAATCATCGGGGCGGCCATCGCCCTCCCCAAGCGGGCGGCACCTCCGCTGTCAAGGCGCGCGCGCCGTCCGGCCGGATGTCGAGGGTGAGCCGCAGCATATCCGGCCAGAGCCTGGGCAGCCGTTCCGGCCATTCGACGAGCAGGGCGGAGTCCAGCAGCGCCTCGTCCAGCCCAAGCTCATCCAGCTCTCCCTCATGCTCGATCCGGTAGAGATCGACATGCCAGAGCGGCGGCTCGGTCTCGTAGGCCTGCACGATCGGGAAGGTCGGGCTCGCCACGTCGCCGGCGAAGCCGAGCCCGCGCAGCACCCCCCGCGCCAACGTGGTCTTGCCGGCGCCCAAGGTCCCGAACAGGGCGATCGCGTCTCCCGCGCGCAGCAGGACGCCGAGCGCGCGCCCGAACCGCTCGGTCGCCCGTTCGTCGGGAAGCAGGATCACTCCGCGACCTGCGGGACCGGCCAGTCGGCGCGCTGCTCGGCGGTGCGCGGCAGCCGGATGGTCACCGTCGTCCCCTGCCCCACCGCCGATTGCAGCGCGATCGCGCCGCCATGCGCCTCGACGAATTGCCTGGCGAGCGGCAGGCCGAGCCCGACTGCGGCCTCCTCGCCGCTCCGCCCCTCGACGGTGCGGCTGAACCGGTCGAAGGCGCGCGCCTGGTCCGCGGTGGCGATGCCGGCGCCATTGTCGGACACGATGATCCGGGCCTCGTCGCGGTCGCCCTCGGCGCGCAGCAGCACGCGGCCGCCCTCCGGCGTATAGGCGATGGCGTTCTTGATCAGATTGCCCAAAGCCTGGCCGAGCCGGCGCGGGTCGCCGGTGACGACGCCGACCTCCGCCTCGATCTCGGTGGCCAAGTCGAGCCCCGCCCGCGCCGCCGCCTCCTCCGCCCCGGCGACGACGTCCAGGCAGAGCGCGGCGAGATCGACCTCGTCCTCGGCGAGCAGCAGGCTGCCGGTCTCGCTCTGGGTGAGATCGAGCACATTGTCGATCAGCACGCCGAGCCTCCCCACGCTTTCCAGGATGGCGCTGACATATTCGGCGGCGACCTGCGGCAGCGTGCCGCCATAGCCCTCGGCCAGCATCTCCGCGAAGCCGCCGATCGAGGTCAGGGGCGTGCGCAGTTCATAGCTCATGTTGGAGACGAAGGCGGTCTTGAGCCGGTCCGCTTCCTCCAGCGCCTCGGTCCGCTCGCGCAGCGCCGCCTCGACCTTCCGGCTGTCGGTGATGTCGAGCATGGTGAAGAGCGCATTGCCGTCGGGCAGGGGCACCGCCGCGAACTCGAACTCGCGCCCGTCGACGAGGGAGACCCGGCCGGTCCGCTGCTTGCGCTCGACGGTGGCGCTGCGCACCAGCTCGCGGACCAGGCCGGCATGGCTGGCGCGCTTCAGCTTCGGCGCCAGCAATGGCGTGAGAGCGTCGACGCGCGGATGGCTGGCGAGCTGCTCCTCCTCCAGGCCCCAGAGCTCCTTGAAGCGGTTGTTCCAGAGATTGAGCCGGCCGTCCGAGGCGAACACGCCGACCGCCTCGAACAGATTGTCGAACGTGGCGGTGCGGACGCGCAGCAGAGTGTCGCGGGCAGAAGCGAGCTGGATCTGCTCGGTCCGGTCCTCGAAGATGGTGAGCAGGCCGCCGTCCGGAAGCGGCTGGGCGACCACGCGCAGATGCTTGCCGTGCGGCAGCAGCCAGTCCTCCTCCTCGGCCGCGAGGCCGGAGGTGAACCATTGCCGATGCTCCTGCTTCCAGTCCGGGAAGTCGCGCACCTCGGGCAGGTTGCCGGCGTCGCGCATGGCATCGATAACCCGGTCGAATTCGGGCCGGTCGGCGAGGAAGTCCGGGGTCAGCGAGAACAAGCGCGCGAAGGGCTGGTTGAAGAAGATCAGGCTCCGGTCCCGGCCGAACTGGGCGACGCCGGCGGAGAGCCGGTCGAGCATGTCGCGCTGGGCGCGGACGAAGCGGCCAAGCTCGGTGCGGGCCTGCTCCTGGTCCTCGACGTCGATCGCATAGCCGGCGACGCCGTTCGGGCCCAGCGGCACCTCGACCACCTGCATCATCCGCCGCTCGCCCGAGACGGTGGCCGGGACGGTGCGGTAGGCGGCCTCCTGGCTGTCGCGCACCCGCGCCGCGGCCGCCTCGGGGCCGAGCCCGTCCGCATCGTCGACCAGCTCGATGCCCGCGCGGATCACGTCGGCGGCATCTTCGCCTTCCACCGCGCGGACATAGGCGCCGTTGACCATGGCGAGTCTGAGGTCGGGACCGCGGTGCCACATCGGGAATGGGGCCGCCTCGAGCAAGCCCGACAAGGCGTCGAGCGCGGCGGAGCGGCGGGCCAGGCGCGCGGCCAGCGCGGCGCCCGCTTCCTCGGCCTCGGTCACGTCGATGAACCAGAGCGCCACCGCGCGCTCGCCATAGCCCGCGGGGGCCGGGCCGCCGTCGACCCGGAAGCTGCGCGCCGAGCCCGTCGGCCGCAGGGTCAGCGAGAAGCTCGCGCCCGCCGCCGCGTCCGCGACATGGCGGCCGAGCGTCGCGGCCTCGGCGGCGGGAAAGGGCGCGCCCTCCCCGAACAGCCCCATCCAGCGCGGCGGCAGCGCCGCGAGGCCGAGCGCGCCGGCGAGGCGCGCATTGCCCTCGATCGCGCCGTCCGCGTCGACGATCAGGGCCAGAGCGGGGCCGCTCTCGAGCATGGCACGAAGCCGGGCGCTGTCGCCGGTCAGCGCCTCCGCGGCGGCGGCGGCGCGCAAGGCGCGGCGCGTCGCCCAGATCGCGGCCGCCAGCCAGCCGCCGGCAACGAGCGCGATCAGGATCAGGAGGAGCGGCGAGAGGCCCGGCATGGCGCCTGTCTAGACGGGGCCGCCGCCTTGCGGAAGTCCGGCCGCGGAGGGCCGCTTCCGTAGCGTCAGCCAAGCGGGGCACGCCTCATGCCGCCGACATGTTGCAAAACGGCTACACTGGCTGAACTTTCGATGAACGCCAGCACGATAAGCTTGAATCACCGGGAAGAGTCGGCTGTGGCTGCATGGTCTACCTGGCACATGTCGTGTTCCGGTGCGATTCTCTTTGGGGGAGAATAGATAATGAAGAAGTTTGGACTGCTCAGCTCGAGCGCGATGGGCTCTGCTGCGCTCTTTGGCCTGTCGCTGGCTTTTGCAGCGCCGGCCTACGCTCAGGACGAGCCGGCTCCGGCCGCCGATCAGGAAGAGGCCGATCAGGGCGGACAGAATGTCGAAGTCACCGGCACCCGCATTCGTCGCCCGAACATCGAATCGAACGTTCCGATCGTCTCCGTGACGGCTGACGAGATCGCCGACGGCGATCCCAGCGTCGGCGACGCCCTCAACGACCTTCCGTCGCTGCGTTCGACCTTCAGCCAGGCCAACTCGGTCCGCTTCATCGGCACGACCGGCCTCAACATCCTCGACCTTCGCGGCCTCGGCGTCACCCGCACCCTGGTGCTGGTCAACGGCCGCCGGCACATCACCTCGCTGCCGGGCGACTATCAGGTCGACATCAACACCATCCCCAGCGATCTGATCGAGCGCATCGACGTCATCACCGGCGGCAGCTCGGCGGTCTACGGTTCGGACGCCATCGCGGGCGTGGTGAACTTCGTGCTGCGTCGCGACTATGACGGCATCCGTCTGCGCGGCCAGGGCGGCATCTCCCAGCAGGGCGACCGCGGCATCCAGTTCGTCTCGCTCACCGCGGGCCGCAACTTCGCCGACGACCGCGCCAACATCGCGATCAACCTCGAATATGTGAACGCGGAAGCGCTCTATTTCGGCGATCGCCCCGAGCTGACCGGCGCCTATGACGGCCGCTGCCAGTTCAACGCCAACGACTTCGTCGCTGGCGAGCCTGCCGCCGGCGACGGCGTTCCGGACGCGAGCTTCTTCTGCGCCGTCCGCAACAACGCCATCTCCAACGGCGGTACGCTGACCTCGGTCGCGCCGTTCAGCGCCGCCAACGGCGGCTGCACCAACAACACGCTGGCGCCGGGCGGCATCAACGCGGTGATCGGCGCCCAGCGCTGCATCAACGCCGGCACCATCTACGGCCAGCCGCGCACCTTCCGCTTCTCGGATGGCGGCAACCTGCTCGAGGACGTGCCCTGCTACGACTTCCGTCCGTTCGCGTCGGGCAACGTCATCTCCTGCCCGACCAGCCAGGTCCCGGGCGCGACGCTGCGTAACACCGGCCAGATCACGCCGGGCCTGGACCGCTACACCGCGAACGTGCTGTTCCACTTCGACGTGTCGGAAGGCTTCCGTCCGTTCTTCGAGGGCAAGTACGTCCACATCTTCTCGCGGCAGCAGGGTCAGCCGAGCTTCTTCCAGCCGCTGAGCGGCACGATCGGCCTCCCGAACCAGAAGTGCGACAACGCGTACATCACCGACGCGACGCTCGCGACGCTCCAGACCATGGGCTATTGCTCGAACGGCCGGACCCCGGGGCAGAGCATCCCGCTCGGTCGCTTCAACACCGACTTCGGCGGCCGCTCCGAGCTCGTGACGCGCGATACCTATCGCTTCGTCGCGGGTGTCCAGGGCGACTTCAACGAGGACTGGAACTACGAGGTCTCGGTCAATTACGGCCGCGTCGACATTCGCCAGGACGAGCTGAACGATCTCGTGATCACCGACGAGGCCGGCAACCTGGCGGGCTTCTCGCTCGCTTATGACCCGGTGCTCGTGAACGGCGTTCCGACCTGCCGCGATCCGTTCACCAACACGCTCGTTCCCGCCTCGGCGAACTGCGTCCCGGTGAACCTGTTCGGCAACGGCCGGCCGACGGCCGCCGCGCTGAACTACATCAACACCTCCTCGTGGGTGGAGCAGGAAGCCGAGCAGCTCAACGTCGTCGCTTACGTCAACGGCGATCTCTCGCAGCTGTTCGAACTGCCGGGCGGTCCGATCCGCTTCGTGGTCGGCGGCGAGTATCGCCGCGAGACCGCGTTCCTGACGGCCGATCCGCTGTCGGCCGCCGGCGGCACCTTCTTCAACGCCTTCGCGGACTTCGATCCGCCGGCGCTGGAAGTGCTGGAAGCGTTCGGCGAGGTCGAAATTCCGCTGCTTCGCGATCTTCCGTTCGCGCAGGAGCTGACCTTCACCGCGGCCGGCCGTTACTCCGACTATAACGACGCCGCCGGTACCGCCGGCAGCACGTTCTCCTACAACCTCAACGGTACCTGGGCTCCGGTCCGGGATATCCGGTTCCGGGCGAACTACTCGAAGTCGGTCCGCGTCCCGTCGCTCAGCGACCTGTTCACGAACCCGTCGCAGAACTTCGCGTTCGTCGCCGATCCGTGCGACGTCGCGAACGTCGGTGCGCCCGGCACCAGCCGGTACACCAACTGCCTTGCGGCTGGTGCGCCGAACACGGCCGGCGTGATCAACTTCGTCAACGCGCTGGCGCGGTCGCAGTCGACCGGCTTCTTCACGGCCGGCAACCCGAACCTCGAGGAAGAGACCGGCAAGTCGCTCACGATCGGCACGGTCATCACGCCGCGCTGGATCCCGGGCCTCAGCCTCACGGTCGACTATTACCGGATCCGGGTGGACAACCTGATCGCCGTGCTCGGCGCCCAGGCCATCCTGAACCAGTGCTACGATCTGCCGGATCTGAACAACATCTACTGCGCACTGCTCAATCCGCGTAATCCGGACTTCACCTTCGCGAACCCGGCGCTCATTTCGGCGGGCGTCAACTTCGCGCAGTTCAAGGCGGACGGCGTGGACATCGAGCTGAGCTACCGCCGGACGTTCGAGAACGGCCACCGGCTGAACCTCCGCGCGATCGCGACCTACGTCATCCGCCGCGACAACTTCACCAGCCCGACGAATCCGAACTTCCAGGATCGGATCCTGTCGGAGGTGGGCGATCCGCAGTGGTCGGCGAACTTCAACATCAGCTACGGCATCGGGCCGTGGGATCTGCGCTGGTCGATGAACTACATCGGCAAGCAGACCACTGCCGCCTACGAGGCCTACTTCCCGATCGCCGGCAACCCGAACGCGCCGACGAACGCGGACGCGGTGTCCCAGCGCTGGTATCCGGACGTGCTCTATCATGCGGTGCGCCTCAGCTACCGCGTGAACGAGCGGTTCCAGTTCTACGGCGGCATCGACAACGTGTTCGACACCAGCCCGATCGAGTTCCGGAACACCTTCGGTTCTTCCGGCACCGCCGCCGGTACGGCCTGGGATTATATCGGCCGTTACTTCTACGCCGGCGCGATCGTCGACTTCTAAGTCGATCTCACGTCGAACCTTTCGGGGGCCGCCTTCGGGCGGCCCCCTTTTTATGTGCGGACATGTGAGTGCGGCGCGGAAGCGCAGCGCATGACAAGGTGCACGCGACAAAGCCGGCCCGCAGGCGCGCCCCCTTCCCTTTCCTGTGAAGAGCCGGCCAGCAGCCGGCGCCGGTCAGCCCGCGGCCGGCGTGTCGATCGCTTCGAAGATCGCGGTGACCGCGCGGCGCTCGTCGGCGCTGAGCTCGGGCCGCCAGACGTCGAAGATCAGGACGACGCGGTCCTCGCCGCTGTCGTTCCAGGCTTCATGCTCGATCGTGTCGTCGAACACGAGCAGCTTGCCCACCTCCCATTCGCGCGTCTCGTTGCCGACGCGGAAGCCGCAGCCGGGCGGGACGATCAGCGGCAGATGGCAGATCAGGCGGGTGTTGATCATCCCGTTATGCGCCTCGATCCGGGCGAGGGGCTGCAGCAGCGAGAACAGGATGGAGGGCGCGCGCGTGGTGATGTGCGGGAGCGGCACCTGCTGCATCGCCGCGAAGGTCTTCGGGAAGCGCGCGACGTTCGCCGCCACCGGCCCGCCATTCTCCCAGAGGTAGAGCGTGCTCCAGGCCGGATTGTCGAGCAGGCCGTGGAAATCGTAGGACGGCCGGTCCTCGCGCGAGCGCAGATAGGGCTGGAACGGGGCGTCCTGGGCCAACGCGGCCTGGAGTTCGGCGAGCATGTCGCCCGTCGCGGCCTCGACCGCGGGCGCCCAGTCGAACTCCTCGCGCTCATAATATTGGCGCTGCGGCAGGCCGGGGAAATAATAGGCGCTGGGTTGCTGGAAATAGACCTGCTTCTCCTCGAGCAGGATGGCGATCGATTCCCGGAACCGCGCCGATTGCGCGTCGACCGCCAGGCCGGCGCCGGTCAGATAGGTTTCCAGCCGCCGGCGCGACTGTCCCGCGAAGGCCTGGGTCGCCTGCTCGGCGCGGGCGAGCTCGCCCCGGAGATCGGCGGGAACCTCGGCGAGCTGCGCGGCCAGCCGAAGCGCCTTCTGGTAGAAGCTGACGGCGCCCCGCTCGTCGTCGCCGGCCTGCCGCGCATCCCCCTTCATGATCAGGGCGCGCAGGTTGTTGCCGTCGCGGCGCAGCACCTCGTCGGCGGCGCGCTCGGCCGCCGGATGATCGCCAAGCGCGGCGCAGCTATGGGCGAGCAGAAGCCAGATCTGGGCATTGGCCCGCCCGCTCCCGGCGAGCTGCTCGAAATTCCGACGCGCCGCGGCATTATTGCCCCCGCGCAGCGCCTCGGCGCCGGCGCG
>Ga0335075_10018736_pt1 | contig 10261 bp, 11 predicted proteins | sample Lox_Sample_24_FD_206723 | JGI IMG/M metagenome (GOLD analysis project Ga0335075, IMG submission 206723) | Soil microbial communities from Loxahatchee National Wildlife Refuge, Florida, United States - Lox_Sample_2.4 | ecosystem: Environmental > Terrestrial > Soil > Wetlands | place: USA... | reverse complement strand
AGTCGAGGCGCTTCTCAGCCCTCGGATGGCCGGACACGGCGCGGCGCGGCGCGTTCTGTCGGGGCCGCGGTCGTGCGCTCGAGCGGTCCGGGTGCAGCCGTCGTCTATCTGAGCCTCCTCGTGCTCATCCCGATAGCCGCTGTGGTCTCTCAGGCGTTCGATGGCGGCTGGAGCGCGTTCTGGTCGGCGATTCGTGCTCCCGAGTCGAGGGCTGCGCTCGAGCTCACCTTGATCAGCGCGGTGATCGTCGTCGCGCTGAACATGGTTGCCGGGACCACCGTCGCCTGGGTGCTCGTTCGAGACGATTTTCCGGGCAAACGGCTGCTCGGCGCCTTGGTGGACCTTCCGTTCGCACTGCCGACCGTCATCGCCGGCCTGACCTTGCTGAGCCTCTACGGTCCCGACAGCCCGATACACCTCGACGTCGCCAACACACGGCTCGCGATCTGGATCGCGCTGGCCTTCGTCACGCTGCCCTTCGCGGTGCGATCCGTCCAGCCGGTGCTCGAGGAGCTCGACTTGGATGCCGAGGAGGCCGCCTCGTCTCTCGGTGCCGGCTCCTTCACGATCTTCAGGCGCATAGTCCTGCCCAGTCTCGCCCCCGCCATGGCCCAGGGCGCCGCCTTGAGCTTCGCGAGAGCACTGGGCGAGTACGGCTCGCTCGTGCTGTTCACGAGCGGCCTTCCGTTCAAGACGATGGTGGCGTCGATCGACATCTTCGGCCTCTACGAGGCAGACGACTACCAGGCCGCTGCAGCCGTGTCCCTGGCGCTGCTCGTCATGTCCCTCACGGTTCTGATCGTCCTTGGCGCGCTGCGCCGGCACTTCGCGAGAGACGAGGTGTCCGCATGAGCGTCGTCACCGCGCCGGACACGCTCGGCACGGCCGACGCAGGAGGCACCGGCGGCGGCGTGACCGCGAACAGGGGCCGCCCGGATCGCGGCCCACGGGCGCGCGGAGCCGCCTCGCGCAGGTTCTTGGTGAGAGGCGGGCTGCGTCTGTTCACCGTCGTCTACCTGGCGATGCTCGTGGCCGTGCCCGTCGGAGCGATCGCCTACAAGGCCTTCGCCCCCGGGTTCTCGGAAGCTTGGCGCGATCTCACGAACCCCGAGGGCCTGGGTACCCACGACTTCGTCCACGCCCTCGTGCTCACCTTGGTCGTGGCGGCGATCGCCGTCCCGTTGAACACGGTGTTCGGTGTAGGGGCGGCGATCCTGCTCGCGCGCCACCGGTTCCCGGGCTCGAGGCTCCTGGACGCGGTCATCGACCTGCCGATCGCGATCTCGCCTGTCGTAGTCGGGTTTTCCCTCCTGCTCGTGTACGACAACACGGGATGGATCGGGAGCTGGCTCGCCGCTCGGGGGATCCACATCGCCTTCTCCATCCCGGGGATAGTCCTCGCGTCTGCGTTCATCTCCATCCCATACGTCGCGCGCGAGGTGCTGCCGGTGCTCCAAGAGATCGGCACCGAGCAGGAACAGGCCGCCGCCACTCTCGGAGCAGGACCGTTGCAGACGCTCATGCGCATAACGCTCCCCTCCATCCGCTGGGGCGTCGCATACGGAGTGACCCTAACGACCGCGAGAGTGCTGGGTGAGTTCGGCGCGGTCAGCGTCATCTCCGGGAACATCCAGGGCCAGACCGAGACCCTCACCCTGTACGTGAGCAACCAGTTCGGCAACTACAACCTGGTCGGCGCGTACATGGGCGGCCTCGTGCTTGCCGTCATCGCGCTCATGGTCCTCGGACTGTTGAGCTTGTCGAAGAGAAAGGAATCGCGGTCATGGCGATCCAAGTCCGCGGAGTCTCCAAGCGGTTCGGAGACGCTGTCGCCTTAGAGGACGTCAACTTGGACGTCCCGACGGGGTCGCTCACGGCACTTCTGGGCCCGAGCGGCGGCGGTAAATCGACGCTGCTGCGCGTCGTGGCGGGGCTGGAGACCCCCGACTCCGGCAAGGTCTTCATAGACGGCGAGGACGTGACCGGCCTAGCACCGCGCGACCGGGGGATCGGGTTCTGCTTCCAGCACTATGCGCCGTTCCGGCACATGACCGTCTTCGAGAACGTCGCGTTCGGGCTCAAGGTGAGACGCCGGCCGAAGGTGGAGACCCGCCGGCGCGTCTCGGAGCTGCTGGAGCTCGTGAGACTCGAGGACCTCGCCAACAGGTACCCCTCTCAGTTGTCGGGGGGACAGCGTCAGCGCATGGCGCTCGCCCGCGCCCTGGCGGTGGAGCCGCGCCTCTTGTTGCTCGACGAGCCCTTCGGAGCGCTCGACGCGAAGGTGAGACAGGAGCTGCGCTCGTGGCTGAGGCGGCTCCACGACGAAGTCCACATCACCACCGTCCTCGTTACCCACGACCAGGAGGAGGCCATGGACGTGGCCGACCGCCTGGCGGTGATCAACCTGGGCCGCCTGGAGCAGGTGGGAACCTCAGCGGAGCTCTACGACAACCCCGTGAACGACTTCGTGCTCACCTTCGTCGGCCCGGCGACCCGAATCGCTGGACGCTTCGTGCGGCCTCACGACGTGACGGTGAGCCGCGAGCCCGGCCCCGACGGGTCCTTCCCCGCCAAGGTCACCCGCGTGACGCATCTCGGCTTCGAAGTGCGCGTCGAGCTGGAGCTCGAGCTCGAGTCGGACGACACCTGGGTGCAGCTCGACCGCGACACGGCACGGGATCTCGACCTCCACATCGGGGAGAACGTGTTCCTGGAGCCCCGCGATGCGCCGGGCGCGCTCGACCCGAACGGGAGCGTCACTCGTCTTCCCGCACCCGATCCGGAAGACGCCTTGAACCACGCTCACGCTTGAGCTCGCCGCGACGCCGTTTGGCGTCGACCCGTCTGCGCGAAGAGCCGGCCGAGGGCGCGGTCGCGATGCGCGCGGTCGGTGTCCTCAACGCCCCGCCAAGACGCTCGCTCAATCGCTTCAGCGCCAACGCCCGGTTTTGCGCCTGCGATCTCTGGTCCGCCGCGACCACACGAACCTCGGGCCCGAGGCGCTCGAGGAGCCTCGCCCGCTGGCGCGGACCGAGCGAGGGAGAACCGGCCACGTCGAAGCGGACCTCTGCCCTCGTGCTGGCGGTGTTGACATGCTGGCCACCAGGCCCGCCCGACCGGCTGAAACGCCACTCGAGCTCGCGGAGCGGGATCGACAGCGTCTTGGTGACCTTCAGCACGTCCCTGCCGCCCTGGCCGCCGGTGGCGAGCCTGCCGCCCTGGCCGCCGGTGGCTAGCCTGCTCATGGGTCTCCGACGTCCGCCGCAACGGGGTTCTCGAGCGTCCCAACACCCTCGATCGAGATCCGTACAACGTCGCCGGGCACCAGCCACCTCGGAGGGTTGAAGCTCGCGCCGACGCCTGCGGGCGTGCCGGTGAGGATCACGTCGCCCACCTCGAGCGTGAAACCCGTCGAGAGGTACTCGACCTGCTCGGCGCAGGAGAAGATCATCTGTGAGGTGGACGAGTCCTGACGTAGCTCACCGTTGACCCACGTCCGGATCGAAAGGTCCTGAGCGTCTTCCACCTCGTCGGTCGTCACGAGGTACGGACCCATGGGCCCGTGCGTGTCGAACGACTTTCCCATGGTGAACGTCGGTGTCCTCCACTGCCAGTCCCGCACGCTGACGTCGTTCATGACGGTGTAGCCGGCTATGACGTCGGTCAAGCGGTCCACGCTCACGTACCGGCAACGCCTGCCGACCACCATTGCCAGCTCGCCTTCGTAGTCGACCAGGTTCGAGACCCGCGGCACCACCACCGGCGCGCCCGGACCGACGATGCAGGTGCGCTGCTTGTTGAACCAGTACTGGTACTCGGGTGCCTCGCGCCCGAGCTCCAAGACGTGGTCGACGTAATTCATCCCGATCGCGAGGACCTTCGTCGGGCGAGGGACAGGAGCGAGGAGCCGTACCTCGTCCAAGGAGAGGCGCTGCCCCTCGGAGATGGCGTCCGCGGCACGCTCCAAGGCGCCCTGACCGCTACGGAGCAGCTCGATCATGTCCCCGGGGAGGCCGATGCCCGGCGTGGTCAGGTCGACTATCTCGTCGCCCACCACCGCGCCGCACCTCACCTCGCCGTCGCGGTGCAGGTGACCTTCGAACTCGGCTGCTCCCTCGTCTCGGTCGTCGGCGGGTTCGATGGTGAAGCTCGCAAGTCGCACTTCGTAAAGGTAGCCACCCGAAACAGGGTGCCCCCGATTGGGCGGCACACCTGGCGCCCCGGGTAGCCTGCCGTCTCGATGTCACGCCTTCTGCGATGCGGTGGAGCGTGACCGGCCCACTCGCCGGCAAGGTGGCCCTGGTGACGGGCTCGTCGAGCGGCATAGGCGCTGCCACCGCGACCGCACTCTCGGCGGCGGGAGCGGTCCTGGCGGTCAATTCGCGCAGCTCCGTCGACGCCGGCAGCGCCCTCTGCGAGCGGCTTCCGGGCTCTGTCTACGTTCGAGCCGACATCTCCGATCCCGACGACGCCGACCGTCTGGTGAGCGAGGTCGTCGACCGCCTCGGACGTCTCGACGTTCTCGTGAACAACGCGGGCACGACCGTGACCATCCCCCATCACGATCTCGCCGCCGTGACCCCCGAGGTCTGGGAGAAGATCCTGGGAGTGAACGTCGTAGGCACATGGCAGGTGACCGCCGCCGCGCTCCCCCACCTGCGTGCGAACGGCGACGGCTGTGTGGTGAACGTGTCGTCCCTCGCGGGCGAGCGCCCGACGGGCAGCTCCATCCCGTATGCGGCGTCCAAGGCAGCGGTGAGCCACATGACGAGGCTCCTCGCCAACGTCCTCGCGCCGGAGGTGAGGGTGAACGCAGTGGCGCCGGGTCTGGTCGACACGCCATGGACGGCGGACTGGCACGGCGTGCGCGCGCTCGTGGAAGCGGGTGCCCCGATGCGCAGATCGGGCAAGCCTGAAGACGTCGCGCACGTCATCCTCGCTCTGGTGCAGGCCCGCTACGTCACCGGAGAGGTCGTTCTGATCGACGGCGGCTTGAGCCTCCGCTGATGCAGATCGATCCTTCGGCCGTGCGGGCCATCGGCCGTGCAGCGCCGGCCATCGGCTGCACACAATTCCGAACGAGCAAACCGACGCAGCCACGTTTGCTGCCCTACGGGGTCCAGTGAGCGGCCCAGGAAGACACGGACGGCAAGAAGACAGCGTCGGTGGTGCCGGAGCTCCTCCCTCCGGAACCGTCGAGACGACGCTGGTCGGCCACGTAGGCCTGCTTCGCCTACGAAGGCCCCCGCACAACCTGCTCACCGAGCCACTTCTGCGGACGCTCGCCGACGAGCTAGAAGGGCTGAAGGGAAGGTGCCGCGCGGCGGTGATCGCATCTGAAGGCCGATCGTTCTGCGCGGGAGCGGATTTCCGTTCAGCCGTGGCGCCCGATCCGGCAGCGGGGAACAGTTTCGTCTCGGTCACAGCGGCGTTCTATGCGCAGGCTCTGCGGGTCTTCGACGCCCCGGTGCCGACGGTTGCAGCCGTAGGAGGCGGGGCGATCGGCGCCGGTTTCGGGCTCGCCCTGGCGTGCGACCTGCGTGTCGTCGGTCAGCGAGGCTGGTTCCAGGTCAATTTCGTCCGCCTGGGAATCCACCCGGGCTTCGCCCTCTCGCTCACTCTGCCCCGCCTGGTCGGCCCCGGCCGGGCAGCAGACCTACTCCTCACGGCCCGTAAGGTCGAAGCAACCGAGGCAGAGAGGATCGGGATCGCAGACCGGGTCGTGGCGGAGGGGACCGAGGCCGACGCGGCGCTCGAGCTGGCTGCCGAGATCGCCCTCGGCTCACCTCGCGCCACGGCCGCGACCCGTGACACCCTGCGGGCGGGCCTGGTAGAGGCGGCTCGAAACGCCATGGAGCACGAGCTCGACGAGCAGGCCGCGCTCGCCGGCACTCCCGACGCCATAGAAGGGGTAAGAGCAATGCTCGAACGTCGCGCCCCGCTGTTCGGGGACGGTTGATCGGCATACCCACACGACGCGACCACAGGAGGGACGCCATGGCAGGGAACGTGCACTACAAGCCGCCGGGCTGGTTCACCAGGAACGTCTTCAACAAAGTGATGGCAGGTCTCACCAATGCCGGTGTGAGCATCAAGGGGAGCAGGGTGCTCGAGGTCCCGGGCCGGAAGACCGGAAGGCCCCAGCGGATCCCGGTCAACCTGCTCGAGCTCGACCACGAGCAGTACCTGGTGGCCCCCCGCGGGGAGGGACAGTGGGTCCGCAACGTCCGTGCTGCGGAGGGAAGGCTCGACCTCCTGCACGGCCACAAGCGTGAGACGCTCCACGCGGTGGAGCTACAAGACGCCGACAAGGTGCCGGTGCTCCGAGCGTATCTCCGGCGCTGGAAATTCGAAGTGGGTCAGTTCTTCGAGGGGGTGGCTCCCGGATCGACCGACGAGGAGTTCATGGCGATCGCCAATCGTCACCCGGTTTTCAAGCTCGAACCGGCGGGCAGGTCGTAGCCTCGAGACCGCTGGGCGGTAGGCGATATCCACGATGGAACGGGCGACGGTCGCCATCTACGAGGAGCGCGGCGACAGATGGGCTGCCGGTGTCCGTGCCGAGCGCCGTCAAGCCGCCGAGGCCTTCGCTGCCGAGGTCCCGATGGGCATGCCTCGCATCGATCTGGGCTGCGGAGCGGGGAGGTATACGGCGTCACTCGGCTCACCGTGCGTGGCGCTCGACGCCGCGCGCTCGATGCTCGAAATGTGCAGGGCTGCCGCTCCCGATGCGTTGCTCGTCCGCGCCGATCTGGAGCAACTTCCCTTCGGGCGGGGCACCTTGGATGGCGCGTGGGCGAACATGAGCTACTTGCACCTCCCCCGCAAGAAGCTGCCCTGCGCGCTCGCAGACCTGCATCGCTCGATGCGCGTCGGTGCCCCACTCGACATCCAGGTGCTGCGCGGCGAATTCGAGGGAACGGGCTTGACCGACGACCGTGTGGGTGGGCGATTCTTCGCAGCCTGGAGCCACGACATGTTGGTACACGTCCTGGTCGGAGCGGGCTTCGAGGTCGTCCACAGCGAGGTCGTTGCCGACGAGGGATCCGACCATCGCGTGGAGGGACTGCTGCGAGCTCGCGCCGAGCGCGCGCGCACGGTCCCCGACATGGTGGGGCCCGGGATGAGGGTCCTCGTGTGCGGACTCGCCCCGAGCATCGAGGCCGCCGACGCCGGAGTCGGGTTCTCGGGCCCCGGCGACCGGTTTTGGCCGGCGGCGCTCGCCGCCGGCCTGGTGAGCGACGACAGAGATGCGCGCCGTGCGCTGTCGAGCCACCGCGTGGGCATCGCCGACGTCGTGAAACGGACAGCGGCGAGCATCTCGGATATCGGCCCGGACGAGTACCGATCGGCAGCCCCGCGACTCGAGGCCCTTGTTTCGTGGCTCGAGCCTGCGGCCGTCTGTTTCATCGGGTTGGAGGGCTGGCGCGCGATCACAGACCCCGCAGCGCAACCAGGCACCCAACAGCTGCTGTTCGGCGGACGACCCGTCTACGTGACGCCATCCATGAGCGTCGCGTTCGACGACATCAGCCTGGAGGAGCTCGCTCGGCACCTCGGCCTTGCGGCGTCACTCGCCGATTCCGCCCGCCGATGACCGGTCCACGAGTGGCGGGACTGCTGCTCGCCCCGGGGGCCGGCGCAGGAAGCGATCAGTCGGCACTCGTGGCGATCGACGAAGCGGTGTCGCGATCGGGGGTCGCAGTCGCTCGAATGGATTTCCCGTACCGGCTCGCCGGGCGCCGGACGCCGGACCGACCCGAGGTGCTCATCGCTTCGGTCCTCAGCAACGCAGACGCGCTCGCCCAGAGGCTCGGCGTCGGCACCAAGCGCCTCGCCGTGGGCGGCAGGTCGATGGGCGGGCGGATCGCTTCGATGGCGGTGGCAGAAGGGCTGCCCGCCGCGGGGCTCGTGCTGGTTAGCTATCCGCTGCACCCACCGGGTCGTCCCGACAAGAGCCGCATCGAGCACCTCGGGGCGATACGGGTGCCCTGTATATTCGTCTCTGGGACACGCGACGCGTTTGGGACCCCAAAGGAGCTCGAGGCAGCGACCCGTGTGATCCCCGGGGAGGTGTCCCACGTGTGGATCGAAGGCGGGGACCACGGGCTTCGACGACGAGACGCCGAGGTCGCATCCGCGGTCTCGGCATGGCTCCGGGCGCCGGCGCGTCGGACCCGCAGCTGACACCGTGGTTCGGGGGCCCGAAGGGCCACCTTCCTGATCGAGCCGGGATACCCTGCAAGTCGCAATGGTGGACATCGGCGACATAGAGCTCGCCGCCGAAAGGCTCCGCGACGTCGTGCGGCCCACCCCGGCATCGGTCTCCCGCACCATGTCAGCGCTCGCCGGGGGTCCTGTCTGGTTGAAGCCGGAGCATCTGCAACGCACCGGGTCCTTCAAGATTCGCGGCGCCTACAACCACATCAGCACTCTCGCCGCGCAGGGTTCCGCGACATCGGTGGTCGCGGCCTCCGCAGGTAACCACGCCCAGGGGGTCGCACTGGCCGCATCTCTGTCCGGGTTGTCGGCGACGGTGTTCATGCCGCTCGACGCGCCGCACCCGAAGGTCGAGGCCACACGCTCCTACGGAGCCGAGGTGGTACAGGTGGGCGAGAGCGTGGACGACTGTATCGAAGCGGCGCGTAAACACGCCGCGATCACCGGTGCCTGCTACGTGCCGCCCTTCGACGACCCGCTGGTCGTGGCAGGACAGGGAACGGTCGGCCTCGAGCTCGCCTCCGAAGCGCCCGACGCCTCGGTGATCGCGGTCCCCGTCGGCGGAGGAGGCCTGGGCGGGGGCATCGCCATAGCGATAGCGGACCGGCTGCCGAGCGCCCGAGTCGTGGGGGTGGAAGCTGCCGGCGCGGCCTGCATGGCGGCCGCTCTGCGCGCCGGTGGACCCATCGTGCTCGACACCTTGAGCACCATGGCCGACGGCATCGCGGTGAGAGCTGTGTCGCAGCTGACTCTCGATCTCGCCAACACCTACATCTCCGAGATGGTGACCGTCGACGAAGAGGAGATCAGCCGAGCGGTGCTGCTCCTTCTCGAGCGCTGCAAATGGGTGGTCGAGCCTGCGGGCGCCGCTGCGCTCGCCGCCGTGCTGTCGGGAAAGATCCGCAGTATTGGCGAGATCGCCGTCGTCGTGTCGGGGGGAAACGTGGACCCGCTGTTGTTGACACGCCTGATCGAGCACGGCATGTCCTCCTCTGGACGGTTCGTGATCCTGCGGGTCCTTCTCCCCGACCGACCGGGCGCGCTGGCTGCGCTCACTTCTGCGCTCGCCGAGCTGCGCTTGAACGTGCTGTCCGTCGACCACCATCGCCGGAGTGACCAGCTCGCCATCGACCAGACCGAAGTGCTCGTGACGCTGGAGACGCGCGATCCCGAGCACCGCGACGAGGTCGTCCCATACTTGAAGAGCCGTGGGTTCGACGCCTCCATCAGCGCCTGAGAGCTGCGTGAACGAACCCCGGTGGCACCGTGCGGACGCGATTGACGGGACCCGCCAGTGAGCATGACCGTGAAAGGCGAGGACGGACTCACCAGATGCGCCTGGGGAGCAGGGACCGCCGAGTACCGCAGCTACCACGACGACGAGTGGGGCCGGCCCGTCTCCGACGAAGTCCGGGTCTACGAGAAGCTCTGCCTCGAAGGTTTCCAGAGCGGGCTGTCGTGGCTGACGATCCTGCGCAAGAGGCCCGCCTTCCGCGCGGCGTTCCGAGGGTTCGTGCCCGATGTCGTCGCGAGGTTCGGCGACGAGGACGTCGAGCGACTGGTCGCAGATGCGTCGATCGTGCGCCACCGCGGCAAGATCCTCGCGACGATCCAAAACGCGAGGGCCACGGTCGAGATGCGCGACGGAGGTCGATCCCTTGCCACCCTGGTCTGGAGCCACGAGCCGCGCAGACCCCCAACGCCCCGCAAACCCGGGGATCTCCCCGCATCCACGCCGGAGTCCAAGGCCCTTTCCAGAGCTCTTTCCGAAGCCGGCTTTCGTTTCGTCGGTCCGACGACGGTCTATGCCGCCATGCAGTCGCTCGGGATCGTGAACGACCACCTGCGAAACTGCCACTTCCGCGCGATCTGCAGAAGCGAACGCGAGTCGTTCGTCCCACCCACGTAGCGTGGCCCGACCAAGACACGACCGATTATTCGGCTTATTCGGCTTATTCGGCCAAGCTCGACTCCAACACCGCTCAGCGGTGGGCGTGCGCGGGTTCAGGCCGCAGCAGGCTCGGGACCCGAGGTCCCGTTT
>Ga0335075_10018735_pt1 | contig 10261 bp, 14 predicted proteins | sample Lox_Sample_24_FD_206723 | JGI IMG/M metagenome (GOLD analysis project Ga0335075, IMG submission 206723) | Soil microbial communities from Loxahatchee National Wildlife Refuge, Florida, United States - Lox_Sample_2.4 | ecosystem: Environmental > Terrestrial > Soil > Wetlands | place: USA... | reverse complement strand
ATTCGTCATCATCTTCCTCCAAGGGTTCCTGCCACTCTCCAAGTGAGAGTTGACCAACGGAGGTCACCGGTGAGTCCTCCCGTCGAGCCCTAGCTCTCACAGTACTGCCCTGTCTACTACCAGAACCCACTGCTTGACTTCGTTTTGGGGTCTTTGGTCCCGAATTAGACCGTGGTGGGGGTGGGGGTCTTTCAACAGGTTCTAGCGAGGCATGACTATGCATGCTCGCTTCCGGCATCTTCTCCAGCTCAAATTCCCAGCGGCCCGCCCCTCTCTCGGATCCCATACGCACGCGGCCAACGGGATAAGGACTCCATCGTAAGTTCTCTGGACGAAGTTTTGCGACACCTTTTGCCTCAAAATTCTCGAGGAATTCGCGGATTACACGTCGATCCCACTGTATGACATAGTGGGTCGGAAGTGTGGTGAGGTCGAAGACTGAGACGCCAGAGTGTTGTGAATTATGAGGCTTTGGGTTGGAGCCATTCCTGTGGATAAGGTTCCTCCTTGCTAAGCCGCCATTTCGATGAGAAGATGTTGAAGGCGTCAGGACTCTGCCATTCGGCGTAGTAGCCGGTGTGGCTGTCAGCGTGATCAGGCCATGTGTTCGAAGTGTATTGAAGACGTCTTCTAGAGTCATGCGCGTTTCACGGCAGATGTCTTCCATTCGGAGATCCTGGTCCGGGTCGGCTTTGCGCAGTACTTTATACACAGATAATTGCCAATAACGACCATAAGCGATGGCTCCTAGTCTGGATAAGGGACGTTCCGGCGTCCCATATCGTTCCTCCTTGGCTGTGAGGAGGTAACCTGAAAGTGAAGAGGTGTTAGCATGCTATCCCTCCTGGAATGGGCGTGGTGAGACTCACTGAAGTCGATGAGTAGGTTACCCCAGCCAGATTTTTGTCTGACAGGAAGAGTCATAATACAGCTGACATTGAAGTCCTTGGGGCTTCTTTTCTCTTTACTGAAGTATCCAACAAAATGTGCCCCGTCGGAGTCCACCTCGGTCATAACATAGAAGAGAAAGGGCTCGACATCATAAAACAGACTTTTGTGGTCAAGAAACATCTTGGAGAGTAGGCATAGGTTTTGACAATAGATCTAGGTCCAATAAGCATCAATATACCGTAGAATGGAGGTGTACACACCTTGTTCAGTCGTCCGTCCACTTCAAATATCGAAATAGTTCCATCTCGATACACCTCATCCCCTGGCGGATGAAGGATCGTGCACTTTGTACGATGGCGTGCAGCGCCAAAAGGACTCTTCATGTATTTAAGACAGAATTCGCACATGTAAAGTTTCCCATCTGGGACAGCAGCATACTCCTCTGGAAACGGAGCGTCGTACCAAGTGTCCACCTCGTAGATGCCTATCCGAATCCTTTTTATCCTCAAGGGAGCAGGTCCCGAGACCCCTGGTACGAATGGGGCCACTGAATATGACTTCGGAGTTGAGGGAGTGGGCGTCGTGGGTAGGAGATGTGGTTGAGACAAGGCCGTTCTCAGTGGCCTCGTACCCAGCGATGGAGACCCGCCCAGACTGGGTAGACTAGGTTTTGCTTTCGGGGTTTGAGGCTGGTATACAGGCGTCATAATACCCGCTGGAGTCCCAGGAGGAGGCACCAGTGGGACACCAAGTCTGGCTTCAGCAGTATTCTTGCTCTGTTCAAAACGTTTCTTGTCCTCGACATTGACCGTCGTCTTGGAGGTATCGGCGTCCTCCACTGTGAGGATTTCTTCAAATGCACGACGCTTGGGTGACTCTACGGGAGGCTCTCCCTTCTTCTTTGGAGGGAGCCGCAATCTAATGGGTGGCTGGGTCCCCTTTTTGGAGGAATCCACGGGAGTCTTAATTGCGACGGGAAACCTTGGTTCCAACTCCGAAGTTGATACTACTCTTGGTGCATCAACAGGGGTAAGTCGAGATTTGGAAGCAAAAGATGAAACAGAGTCCTGCTTTCTCGACTTCCTGCGGCTTGTTGTCTCCACGAGTTGCGCCGAAGGTGATTCTGAGCGTTTCCCCACAGACGGGGAGCCTTCTACAGGTTGTAAGGTAAAGGAAGGGGCCTTGCTGGCGTCGATGGAAGAGGGTCTACATTCTGGACAATCAGGCAGGTCCGGTGGTTCCATCGAGCCGGTCGCCTCGAGACAAGATAGGTGCCATCCTGGAGATGAAGGCGTCAAGACGAGCAATATTCGTCGCTAAATACACGTCTAACCTCGATCACAGCGACCGCAACTCAGTAGCTCGCCCTGTAAATCCCATTTAGCATTACAAAGGGAGATATGAGAGGTGTTCTCACGTCATTGACAGACACTTGCTGACATATTCTGCAACTCTTGCACTTGTGGCAGACCCAATCCCAGCTTCGTGCCCATCTGCCATCCTTTTTGGTACATGACGGGTGCTCTTATATGAAGAATAAGCATCCCGAGACGTGAAAATGAGGAGTATACACACCACTCCGCCCACAGTTGTAGCAAGACAAGAGTTGTTCATGAGCTCCATCCGCGTTATTGGCCACAGCACGCTTGCACTTCCAACAAGTCTCCTCAGGCGGTGGGGGCATTCTTCTTTTGCGCTTTCTTGACCGAGAGGGACCTGGTATGGGCTGAGAACTAGATGGTATATCGGCAGACGAGGGAACGGTCGTCCCGGTCCCGTTGGGCCTGTTGAGAGAGTCCGCTAGCTCCTGGGGAAGTAAATTTGAAGCGGAATTAGGAGAAGGGAGCATATCCATCCTGTGCTAATAAGTATGTCAGCCGGAAGTTTGTAAGTTGGGTGTTGTCCGAGTGCTTTAAGGGTGTCACGGAGATAGAAACGCGCAGGGCAATGAATTCGACATTAAACGGGATAGAGTGTCTTACCTGTCGCCCTGGTTGTCGTTCAAGGTAGAGGGTATCGCTCAATCCCAGAGACGCGATGTTCATCCCCTTGCCAAACCGCCAGAAAAAACAGAATAGCAATATTTGGTGCGATAATGTTAAGAAATGAGCAACGAGTAACCTGAAAGTCACCGAATAGCTCTCAAGCCGAAGGGGCTAGGGTCCAAAGAGGTCGCTAGCTTGCGGAGAACGAGTTCAAACTTGAATCCTTCCAGATCCTCGTTAGGCCATAACCTGACCATCTGAGCGATGAGTGGCATCACGAAATCAACTGATCTTCCTCAAGATAAGCCTTCAATAAGCACAACTCCTGCCCCTCCGTTCAAGGTATGGCGACCACCCAGGGTGCCCTCAGCGGGGCCATCAACATCCCGTCAGTCATTATGCAACAGTGCACCATTTCAACAATTCAATTCTTCACTATAGGTGACCTTCCGGACTCGTATTTCGAACCTACTGCGGGTGAAATCTTCTCTCTCCACCAATCTCGAGTGGCTGCTCGTGAACGTCTGGTGGATGCCCCACTGCGTACATCTCTCATAAGAGAGAGAGAAGAAAAAGAACGGGAGGCAAAGTACCCATTTGTGAGTGATATATCCCATCTATGATTGAGTGTGGCGTGCGCGGCCCAAGGAGATGGGCACCTTTTAACCAATGTCCACAGACAAAGATACGCGTCAAGTTCCCCGACCAAACTCAGCTCGAACGTGTTTTCCCATCGACAGACAAAATCAGGTCTGTCTATGCCTTTGTCAGAAACTCGCTTAGAGAAGATGCAAAACCTATCAAATTCGTTCTTTGTGAGTGAAGGCGGCGCCGTATCTGACTTCGTGCCAACCTTGTTCGCGAAAGACCAAACCCCTCCTCGACGAGAGCTCAAGGTATCAGATCCAAGTGTCCGTGACTTGACGCTATATCAACTTCAACTCTCACCCTCTTCCGTTCTTATGTTATCCTTTTTTGATGAGGCACTCAACCGTACGTCTTGCTCTAGGAAGCGAAACACGGCCACTTATCGTCAGAGTTAGATCGGAATGTTCCGGCTCCTCTTTCTGAAGAGGTGATGTCACAGGCACAGGATCTGCCTCCCCCCCCTGTATTTCAGGAAATCGTTCCCGCCACCTCAGATTCGAACACTACGAAGCAAGCCTCCGAAAAGAAACTGCCCAAATGGCTCAAAGCCGGGAGTATGTTTATAATATAACATATAGGATCGACTAGTACTGATTCTATCCTAGCGAAGTGATGGTCGCCTCGTCGAAGCCTGTACGCTCCTTTGGAATACATACCGTGGGAAGTAGACGATTGGATCTCATTGTTCACTAAAGCTCGACTTCACTACGCCGCCTATATAACGACAGTCTATGACCGAATATGACTGGATCCACCGTCGTGACCACAGTCCTTTTAGTTTTGATGTGGTCTTGCTCACCATGCATGTAGCGGTAGTATCCTGTCTAATCAAATAACGAAAACTATTATAAAATTGGTTGACTTTATCAAGAGAACTGGAGGCTAGCTACTCGTCCATCAATAGTTCTTGGCTTCTGCCTGGGCTAATGAGAATACGTATAGAATGTATCAAACTTCCGGTCAACGGGGCTTGAAGAGTCAATGTGGATGCGAGTATCCCGGCTGAGGGGAGACCAAGGATCGATCAGACCACCTTTTGTTCTCCCGGCATCAACACCTCTTTTCACTGTTCACCGCCATCACTCTCCAAACTCTAAATTTTCAATGGAGAAAGAGGAAGACACCAAGGTTTACGTTCCACAGCCCGTCGCTCCTCCCCCAGCGGATTTGAGGCCCCCACCGCCTCTTGAAGGCAAGCAAGAGGAACAGAGGCTTCAAGTGCTCTCCCATTTTTCAGATGAGAATTATGAGCTACCAGGAGTTGAGAAGGACCCCTCTCTCACCGAAGTAGAGAAATTTTGGCTGGTGAGCCGGACGTTGCCTAGACACGGCCTGCCCGGTCCTGACTCACTGCAAAGACAAACGACTGTATTCTAAGATATCTGAGAGCAACAAAGTGGGATGTTAAATCAGCTATAACCCGTCTAGAAGGCACTCTCAAGTGGAGACGCGAATTCGGCTTTCATGATCTAATTACCCCGGAGCACGTAGAGCCAGAGGGAAAAACTGGGAAAGAAATCGTCTTCGGCATGGACCGTGATCGTCGTCCAGGACTCTATATGTTTCCTTCTCGACAAAATACAGACGAGAGCATCAGACAGGTCCATTATGCCACTTTCATGCTCGAACGAGCAATAGATATGGCAGGCGTGGGAGTCGAGTAAGCAGCTTTACTCTATCTTCTGATTGCTTCTGAAGACCCGCTAGGAATGTTGCTCTCTTCATCAACTACGGAGACAAGTCCGCCTACAAATCTCCCTCTATTTCCATGTCTCGAAACGTAAATATCATATGCTTCGCGTCCCTCCGTCTAATTTTTGCCATTTCAGGTCCTCAGCATCCTGCAAACCCACTATCCGGAACGACTAGGCCGAGCCTACATCATTAACATCCCCTTCTTACTCAACGCATTCTTCAAATTAATCATGCCCCTAGTGGATCCGATCACACGGGACAAGGTTCGATTCAACCCTCAGGTTGTAGAGGAGGGTCTTGTGGACACCGACCAGCTAATGGGGGTCAATGGATGGGGTGGCTCTGTACAGTTTGAGTATAGCCACGAGAAGTATTGGCCCACACTCATAGAGCTCTGCAACACACGACGTGAGGAGCAAATGGCCCGGTGGAGAGCGTTGGGTGCACGGGTAGGCCTGGACGAATGGTCCATCAAAGGAGGCTCAGCGACCCCTCAAACCGAAGTCACCACTCAAGCAGCCGATGGACCAGTGGATAATTAGAAAGGGCAGACATCTGGTCATTGAAGCAACGCCCGAGGCAGGGCCCATAGAGGAGAGACACGAATCACTATAGACGCGCCCTTTGCGCTTTCACCTTGAATACACTACTTTTGATTCCTTTGCGAGCCACGAGGATGTCTATATCGAAGCGGCACCCGGATGCTGCGTTGGTGCTTCTGAGCGAATAGGGACAATGAATATGGTGAAATTTTATATTGCACGTCGACGGATAACAGGCCTGAGACCCGGAGGGGCATTACGCCGATATGCGAGTCTGGATCTGGAGTCAATGGATCCCCTCAGTGGGCTGAGGACCACCAGTACTTACGTAGCCAACCTTGGACAGTGGGTATTCAATGCCTGCTGCTTTTACCTTTGCCTCCTTCTCCGCTTGCCGCTTTAACAACCGCTGTTCGGCACGGTTCTGTTGAGTAGGGGTTCTCACCTACATTTGACCCACAATATTAGCATATAAGTAGCGAAGCAAAAACAACGGACCTTATTGTGTGCTAGTCGCGCCATGCGGCCTTTGGGAATACGCTTCCACTTTTTGTTCGCGCCCAACCACAAATCAGGATGTATTTTCTCTGTGGGTATGACTTTGCACTGTAATAAATGGCCGGCCAGGAGATAATTGTGCATAGTTTCGCTGACAATGGCAGCGACAGAAGACGAGTCGAACTCTATAAATCCATAGTGCTTTGATCGTCCCGTCTGTTGAACCAATTCAATGGCGGGACGAACTCTCGCAACAGGTTTAATTACCTTTTTGTTTCGAGCGAGCCGCAATCTCGTGACGGTCCCAAATTGCGAAAAATACTCCTTCATTTGTTCCTCGTAGAATCCATGAGGTATTCGGCCAATATATAAAACGCCCCTGTCCACAGCCTGAATGGAAAATTGGCACAGTTTTCATGCAAGACGGAGAGAACAATACCGGCTTCTTTTTGGCCGCATCTAGCCTTTGTTTGACCCGCGCATCATCCTTGGCTTTACTGGGGAGAATTTTAACATCTAGAGGATCGCGGTCCATTGATTCTTCATCAGAGGAGTCCTCGTCGGTAGAGAATCCATGAAGATAGACATCCTCTGCGTCTACATTCTCTCCCGAACTGTCATCCTCAGAGCCACTCAAAACAGGCGAAGATGATCTCGCTACTCTCTTCTGCGTGGTGGGTTGTTTCTGGGCCGTCTCCGAGCGATCTTGGTCCAGTCTCTTCTTTTTGTTAACGCGGACTGCATGGTCGTTATCCATCACTGGCTCCTCTCGTGCACGCTTTTTCGATGGCGGTTTATTGGACTGGAGAACCAAATCTTCGTTTTTAGGATGTATTGATGTATTGCCACCGTCACTCTTCGTCCTCGGCTTCTTCCCTGTCTTCTCTGATGTAGATGGAAGGACGGCTGGACTGGTGGTTGTAATAGAATCCAATGTCTTTGACGTGGTCGTAGCGAGTATTTTGGTGTCTTTTTTTGAGCGTTGTCGAGGAGGAGCCTCCCGTTCGAGAGGATTTGCAACGGTAGATGTTTCCTTAGCCTTTCCTGCCTTCCTAACTTCCTCTTTCGACCCCCCTTTAGTCTTTTTCTCCTTTGACCGGGACTTCTCGGTCTGGTTGGTGAGGCTCATGTGGTGAGGTCGAAGGAGATTGCTCGACTCCTCCATTGCAAAATAGCTGGGATACAACCAAAAGTCCCGGAAATTGTCCACCGGATGGCCTTAGGACTTTCTCGGCTTACTAATCCTCGCAATGACTTTATACGAGACCCGAAGAGTTGCCACCTTGAGCCGAAGCAATGATGGGGATACCTCTGGACACCGGCAACAAACAGCTGAAGCTATCCAGAAATTCAAAGAATTCTTTGAAGCTAATGGTTTCCTGGAAGAACAGCCCATAAAGCGATTCAAGTGCGACGGCTCGGGGGGGCAGGTAAGCCCCGAAAGTACGTGAAATACGACATTGTTGCATCGTAACTGATCATAATGTAGCATTTCGACTAATCTCTTCCAAGCTGCCCCCGAGGCCGATTCTCCTCCATGCCCCACCGCCTAAAATCAGGTATGTGCATGGCAAGTCGTACCAACCCTAGCTTCTAGGTCTCATATCCCAGTAGGTCAAGTTCTCCCAAAATACAAGACTCCCCGGATCAACGCCGTCGACGACATGTGCGGGCAAGAGAGGCGGCAATTGAAGGAGAGCAGATTATCGCGCAATCAACGCGTGAGGTGAACAAATATCTACCATCAAAATATTTGTGCTAAGGGTATATACAAAAGACTCGGGGAAGCCCTGTTAACACCTTCAAGAGCACCTCGTTCAAACAACCCGCAGTAGCGGTGGTTGTCTACAATCAGGAGTCCAATGACGTCAAGGTCAAGGTCCCCATCGTTTCCGTTAGCTCCACAGACCCGAAACCCCCGCCAAAAAGAAAACGACGGCGATTCAAAGCCAAGCCACCACGACTGCCGCCAGCCTTTCACCGCCCCAGTCGTCTGATGGGTCCGCGTGCCACTGGATATGCTCTGGGATACCAGGGAAGTTGGATGGTAGAGGATCCATCCAAGGCAGCGTATGAGCGGGACAAAATGAAACGTGGCCGCATGAAGGGGAGTTGACATTTTTCATTAATGCAAATCGTATTCAAAGAAAGGTGGAGATAGAAAGGAGTCACAGTAACTGTGAAAGCATGTCCAATATTGGGAGAAGGGTATTTGGGAACCCGAAGAACTGCCGCACCGGAGAAACGATGTTTCAAGAGGCACCAAGCATCTGTCATCAAACGAATTCCCGGAGAGGCCGCCCTAGGGAAGCTCGGCGTAGGTCCTGGACGGATTGCCAAGTTGCATTGAAGACTTGAAGGGATCGTCCCTCATTTTCCACTCGATATTCAATATCTCCCATCGACGCGGACGGCTGACCCACGTCTGGCTGAGCCCGAGCAGCGCATCTTGTACACGCACGTAATCCACAACTGCAATATCGATCGCTTTGGTTATCGGAAAAGATACCCCGCCTCAGTTTAACCTCAAGCTTCAAGCCTGCTTATCCGTTATTCCGTCAAAATTTTTCGTTCCTATGTCCTCCATGTGGGTTAAATTATTTTAAGCTGTTTATCAGCCTCAAACCACTTTGTGGCATCGGTCATTTCGGAGGGCTAATTTCGGAGGCAAAAAGTTGGGTGAGGGCAAATGAAATAAATGTTCCAGAGATCCAAAAAATTCTCGGGTCGGAGAGGAAGGCGTCAGGTTACTATCACTCCTCACTCCACGCTAGTCAGGCGGTGAATTTTTTCACAATTCTGTCTAGCATCGCCAAGTATGCTGCATGACATAGAATAGGAATGGTGAATGGAATAAAACAACGATTTGCAACAATAATTATGTCTTTCTCGGACCAGCAACGTGCCGGACTCCGCTATGCTTCGATATATGCTTCTGGTGGTATTATAGGCTGAGGAGATGGTAAGAAAGGAGAAAGTCGTCAAGTGGAATTTCTTACCGGACTAGAGTTGATCAACTCGTCGTAATTGCTCTTGGCCAAAGCCAAATCCCAGCCATTGGCTTCCAAACACATCATAGTATACTGAAAGTTAAGGCCTGTCAGCGCCTGCAGCTGAAGCATGGCAACGCGCTGTGAATCAGCCTTCGAGCAATAGTTAGTATCCCAATAGTAGGATCCGCTACTTTAGCAATTTTGTACGTACCAAGTCATTTAACAGGGGATGTACAGTCTCAGCAGGCGCAGTCTGCTGTTGTGCAGGAATAGAGCCGGGAATTGGGGTAACAAGAGTAGAAACGCCAGGGATAACATTGGTCTGTTGCATGGCGTGGGCAGGACTCACTTTGCTCCCAGCAATGAGAGCATCCGCCTCTTGTGCTTGAGTCAACATCGGCCCAACCGCCCAGCTATCATGCGACGAGTATTGACGAATATTCAATTGGTCCGAAAGGATGATGGCATCCCAGCCACTCTGCTTGGCCCTATCAGACGTTAGATGACACGCTAAGGACTGGGGCTTCAAACTCACAAAGAGCCTTCTGGTGAAGGGGCAAGCACTAGAGCTCTATCGAAGGAGCGAATACCGTCGATGACACCAGGTTCTTTCAGAAAGAAAAAGAGTGAGGTTTTGAGGTCGACAGAAAGGCAAAATACATCTACCTTCAACAAATTCGCCGTGGATGTTGATAAATAGCTGCGGCCCTGCTCCCATATTTAATTGACACGCGTCCACGACAAACTTCTCGCCCTCCGAGACAATGTGTTTGGTCGGGGGTAGGTTACTCAGCCCCACCACAATATCGGCCGCACCTGTGTACAGCTTGTCGCGAGCATCTTGGAGTGAGTTGTGTGTCTTCATCAAGTTGCGGCTTCCCGCACTGTGCCACGCCTTCCAATCTAGCTTTTTCTGATTTGGTAATTTGTACAGGAAACCCCGCTGTCGACTTTGAGGTGGTATTGTGGAGTCATATGAAAATGAAAAAGTCGACAACGGGGTATAAAC
>Ga0335075_10018734_pt1 | contig 10261 bp, 7 predicted proteins | sample Lox_Sample_24_FD_206723 | JGI IMG/M metagenome (GOLD analysis project Ga0335075, IMG submission 206723) | Soil microbial communities from Loxahatchee National Wildlife Refuge, Florida, United States - Lox_Sample_2.4 | ecosystem: Environmental > Terrestrial > Soil > Wetlands | place: USA: Florida... | reverse complement strand
TGGGCGGGGGAAATGACAGCATATGCGATTCGCTAATCTTCAGGGCGCGAGTGTCACCGCTGACTCTTACGATCGATGCGACATGTGGCTGCGCCGCAGTGCCAAGATCAAGCGGATATGCTGGGGCAGTGCGTGGGCCTTATGCAACCTCGTGTATCGGAAATGGCGTTAAGACGGGCGGAATGTAAAGAATCGGTGCCCGAAGTAGCTCGAGATCGTCGGGACTCCGATCGCGAGTCCATGGCCTATCGGCTCCGAAAGCGGCCCGATGAAGCCGACGGCCGGAAATAGGTAATAGACAAGCGTCATTGAAACCGCCCAGACCTGAGCGATTCCCGCAAGGTTGACGAGGACGAAGAACTTCACCTGCTGTTCCAAGGGTTGAGGCGAGGCTGGAAACACAAAACGCCGAAACAGAGTGAAGGCTACCACCATGCCGACCATGTAAGCTGCAATGACGGCGACCGAGAACGGCATCACGGTCTCAAGCGGGAAACGTGAAAGCCAGTTCACAGCGGCGGCGCAGCCGCCGAGAGCGAGAAAACGCATTATTTGCAGCGCCTCCGAGTGGGCTTTCAGGCTCCTCTCACTTTGCGACATCATCAGCAGGCCTCAAATGTTGAGCTTGTTGAAGAGGAAAGTCGGAAGATGATGGATCACCAGCATGATCCAGCGCCAAAAAGCGGGGGCGTAAACAACTGGGCCGCCGCGTTCCGCCGCCTTGACTATGAGTCCCGCGACCACGTCGGGTTTCGCCCATAGCAGGCCCTTCTTCTCGAAAGCGGCGGTCATGGGAGTATCGATAAACCCCGGCTTGATGATGACCGCACGCGCTCCGATCGGCGCGAGCTTGTGCGCTATGCCTTCGACGAGGCGCGCCAAGCCTCCCTTGCAAGCGCCATAGATAAAATTCGATCGCCGCCCACGATCGCCGGCTACTGATCCGATGACAACCAGCGTGCCGGAGCGTTGCCGCTCCAGAACGGCGCTCGCCGAGAGGCACCAAGCAACGGCGCTGGTGAAGTTGGTTTGAATAAGGTCACGAACTGCCTCTGGATCGGCTTCCAGGCGTTTTTGCTCGCCGAGCGTCCCATAAGCCAACAAGAGAACGTCAAGGCCGCCCAGCGCCTTGACCATGGCATCCAATTCGAGGGCGGTGTTCGCCTTGGCGCAATCGATGGCGACTGCCGTCACTTCCACCGCGCCGCGCGTTTTCAAGTCGGCAGCAATCGTGTCGAGACGGCCCTTGTCCCGGGCTACAATGAAGAGCCGTGCGCCCTGCGCCGCCCAAATGCGCGCAGTCGCCTCGGCGATGGCGGAGGCGACTCCAAGGATGATGATCCGCTTGTTCGCGTCGTTCATTCGGCCACTCTGCGCCAGAAATCGGAATTCATGCCGGGGTCCTTATATTCGAGAAATTCGCACCAGCGCGGGAAGGAGCGCCGGAACATTTCAGCCGAGAGCCGCCCGTCTTTGGCCGGGTAGAGCGCGCCGCCTGCATGACCGACGATGGCGTCGAGCCGTGACAATAGACGCAGAGTTTCCGAGCCGCGATTGGGAAAGTCGAGCGCCAAAGTGGCTCCCGGTCGAGGAAAGGACAACAACCCCGGAGATTGCCGGTCTCCGAAGGTTTTTAGCACTGCCAAGAAAGAAGCTTGGCCGGAGCGTGTAATCTCATTGAGCAGGGCTGCAATGGCGGCGCGCGCATTGTCCGGAGGGATCACGCATTGATATTGGAACATTCCGCGCTGACCATAGAGCCTGTTCCAGTTCAGGATAGCGTCGAGAGGATAGAAGAACGCCGCGTAATGCTGATGGCTAATTCCAGCCTTGGCCTTGTTCGCTCGAAAATACACTTCGTTGAAGGACGCGACGCTATACTGGTTGAGGAGCAAGGCCGGCGCGTCAAATGGAATGTTTTTCCAAGTATCGTCGTTATGCGGCGTGAAAACCCCATCCTCGCGCCAATTCGCCCGCGAGAATATCCCGCGTCCAAACTTCGCGCCGCGAGCGCTGCAATCTATCCAAGACACCGTGTGCTCGAATTTCTCGACGCTTTCCTCGGTGATGGCCCAAAATTCATCGAGACCGACGTAAGGGATTGTCTCGACATCGAGATAGGCGCTGCCAATTTTCTCAAGCCGAATTTCCGCCCATTCGATAACGCCTGTGAGACCAAGGCCGCCGATCGTCGCCGCGAACAACCCGGCTTCGTTTTCCTTTGTGACGACGCAGCTAGAGGCGTCGCTGCGCAAAAGATCAAAGGATTTGACATGGCAACCAAAAGAGCCTGCTTGGTGGTGATTCTTGCCATGAACATCATTGGCGATCGCGCCACCCAAGCTGACAAAACGGGTGCCGGGAGTCGTCGGTAAGAACCAGCCGCGGGGAACGGCGAAGGCCAAAATTTGTGACAGGGGTACGCCGGCTTCGGCGCGAAGCGTCCCCGTCGCCTCATCGAATGCGATGAAACGATCAAGGCCGCTCATATCGATCATCGCGCCGTCGCTATTGAGACAGGAGTCGCCGTAAGACCGGCGCATGCCGATCGCAAGGCGAGAACTCGATGCGCCGCGGTTGTCGAGCAGGGCGGCGAATTCGTCACAAAAACGCGGCGCGGCGACCTGTTGTGGCCGCCGATGAACGCGCCCCCACGACAACACATCGTCCCGGGTGACGAATGAGGGGGAAGCCAAGACGACTTCTCGGTCAGAGAACAGCAGCGATAAAGGTCACGCCCATTGCGGCCCCGTAAAAGAGGCTCAGCCGATCCTTCAAAGCGAAAGCCACGGGATCGTCATGCAATTGGCCGCGATGACATAGCAGCCATACTCGCGCCAGCCAAAGGAAAATGATTACGGCAAAACCCCAAAGGAAATCCGGGTGTTTATAGAAACCTTTCGGAAAAGCGTCCTCGATGAGATAAATGACCATGATGAGGACCGTCGCCATCATCGTCGCGACGCCTGTCGCCAACACGAAGGGCGCGTCACTGGCCTTGTAACCGCGACCCGGCGCAGCCTCTTGCCCATGGGCGACCATGCGGGTGATTTCGGTTTGCCGTTTTGCCAATGATAGCGACATGAAAATGAACATCGAAAAAACAATCAGCCATGGAGAAAACACCACTTCGGTTACGACAACTCCGATGGCTAGCCGCATCGTGAAAAGCGTCCCTAACAGGAAAACGTCGATAATCGGCTCACGTTTCAGCTGAAAGGAATAGGACAGACTGAGAGCAAGATAGAGCGCGAGCATTCCAACGCATTTCGTTCCCGCGGCAAGCGCCAGTCCGAGGGCGGCAAGGCCGCAGGCGGCGATCAGCCCGACGCTCAAAGAGATTGGCAGCTCGCCGCTCGCAATCGGGCGATGTTTTTTTGACCAATGTTGGCGATCTTCGTGCAAGTCCCAAAGATCGTTGAGCAGATAGGTGGCGGAAGCGAGAAGGCTGAAAGCCAAGAATGCCTCTAACGCATGAATCCATGCGACGGCGTCCATAGCCTTGCCGCCGAGGATGAGAGGCACAAAAATGAGCGCATTCTTCGCCCATTGATGTAAGCGTAAGCCGCGCCGCAGTCCGTCCAAACTAAGTGCTCGGCGCGGAAACGAGGCCATCATGTCGGTGACCTCGCGGGCTCTCTCGAATAGACGCGGCGATGCGCCAGCGAAGACCGCGCCCGACGAATGCCGCCATACGTGAATGTCGGGATAGGAGTCGCCCGCGTAAATGAAGCCGTTCGGATAGCGGCGGCGCAGCTCCTCCGCCTTAGCGTAACCTCGCATGTTTTTGCGGCCATCCGAGGCGATGACTTTGGAGATGAACGAAAAACGCTTCTCGACCTTTTCCGCTATGGCTCGATCGGCGGCCGTGGCCAGCACGATCTCGCGGCCAAGCCGCGCTTCGCGTTCGGCGAACTCTTGAAGGGCCGGGTTGATCGGAAAGCGAGCGACATCCTCTTCGGTAACAACCTCCGCCAGCTTTTCCTTAACGACTGCGCGCCCCTTGAGCGTCCAAAACGGAACCAGCCACGCCTTCGACCCGTCCCGCTTGAACAATAAAAACAAAGCCTCATGGAGCGTGTCGGTCGTGACGAGGGTGCCATCCAAATCAAGAACCAACGGAAGCGCCAAATCACAATTCAGTTCTGAAATGTTGCTCGCTTCGTCAATGACGGCTTGTTTAAACATGGCTACGCCCTCACAATACCGCTCATTATGAGCTTAAAGACGATGGCTATGTTCGTCCAGCTACTATTAGGAGGGCATAGGGTAACACCACATCATCAAAACGAGATGGCCTCGTAAGCTTAGATCCGTACACCGGACGCGAGGGACTCTCCCCTTTTTGCCAATGGAGGCCGTAAGCGTCAGCACGGCGATTTCCTGACAGCAATGCTTGCAACATTGAGGGCTTTAGACTGTTGCGCTAACGCTGCCGCCCCGCCCCCTGAATTGTCGCACTTCTCTTTCCATAAGTGGAGATAGCGGGAAAAGCCGATGGGTTGGCGATTGATCTCAGCGGCTTGCGCGAGAAGCGAGGCCGTCCAGCTCGCGCGCCCGCTCAAGCGCCACTGCCTTATCATTTGCTGCTTTCTCACGCTTTGGTGTGCCGTCATATGACGGAATGCAGGACGGTGCTGCAATCATGTGTGTCTGATACCATCAGCCCTCTTATTGCTCTCAAAGCTCTATAGCAGACGAACAGAGATCCGTTCAAAACTGCTCACTTTTAGTTCGAAATATCGTATACTATTATATTTTTCGCATTTCTGAGACAGGCCGTACCTAAAGCCCTCTCATGGCGATCAAACGCAGAGCCTCATTCAATCCAAAATCTTTTCTCGCCAAAGTTGGCGAGGGACGCAGCATCGATTCCTACCACAAGGACCGGGTCATTTTTTCACAGGGAGATCCCGCGGAATCGGTCTTCTTCATCCAGAAGGGCAAGGTGAAGGTCACCGTTGTTTCGAAGCAAGGCAGGGAAGCCATCGTCGCCATTCTTGGAACGAACGAATTCTTCGGTGAAGGAAGTCTAGCTGGGCAGGCCCAGCGCATGGCGACAGCCACGACGATGGCGGAAACCGTCATCGTGCGCATGGAGAAAGCGGCGATTCTCGCTATGATCCATGAGGAACCCGCATTCGCCGAGATGTTCATTGCCCATCTTCTAGGCCGGACCATCCGCGTCGAAGCAGACCTCGTCGATCAATTGTTCAATTCGAGTGAGAAACGTCTTGCCCGGCTGCTCCTGCTGTTGGCGAATTTTGGCAAGGAGGACATACCGGAAACGTTGATCACGAAAATCAGCCAGGAGACGCTTGCGGATATGATCGGCACGACCAGGTCCCGCGTGAGTTTCTTCATGAACAAATTTCGAAGACTGGGCTTCATTGACTACAACGGCGGCATCCAGGTCCACAAATCGTTGTTGAACGTCGTTCTTCACGACGAGCCGAAAATCAAGACTTAAAGGGGATCATTTTGTTGGCGCGAGATGCAGATATGTGGATACGATCTGCGGACGCTTTTTTGCGGGATGTGAGCAATATTGCACAGACTCGGTCATGGATTGGGTGTAGCAAAAAATTGCGCCAAGAGAGCACTAGCTTCCGTAAGCCTCGTTAGTGGTCAGAAGGGCCCGCCGACCTCAACCTCCCTGGCGGGCCCTTTCTCTTGCCGGCCGACCTCAAACCATAATCGCCCGAGAGCCCCATCACGAATAGGCCTGAGCGTTTTTCCAATCTGGCTCACGGCATCGCGTTGGCAGCCTCTTCGGTACTGTGCAGCGCGGGCTTGCCGGCCTTTTACCTTGCCCGATAACTCTTCTGCGTCTGGATGCGATGCAGCGAGATGGCAAGCGCGTCGATGTCCTCCGGTGTGTTGTAAAGGGCAAGCGAGGGCCGCACCGTGGCTTCGAGTCCGAAACGGCGCAGGATCGGCTGCGCACAATGATGGCCGGCCCGAACCGCTATGCCGTCGCGATCGAGCGCCACGCCGACATCCTCCGCCCGGCAGCCATCAAGCACGAAGGAGATCACGCCCGCCTTTTCCTTGGCCGTCCCGATGATGGTGAGCCCCGGCACGGCGAGCAGCTTTTGCGTCGCATAGTCGAGTAGCCCATGCTCATAGGCGGCGATATTCGCCATGCCGATCCGGTCGAGATAATCGATCGCCGCCCCCAACCCCACCGCATCGGCGATATTGCCGGTGCCTGCTTCAAAACGGCCCGGCGGGGGCTGATAGATCGTCTTCTCGAAGGTGACATCGGCGATCATATTGCCACCGCCCTGCCAGGGCGGCATGGCGGCGAGCACCTCCGGCTTGCCGTAAAGCACGCCAATGCCGGTCGGGGCGAAAACCTTGTGTCCGGAGAAGACGTAAAAATCGCAGTCGAGCGCCTGCACATTGACCGGCATATGCGACACGGCCTGCGCCCCATCGACCAGCACGCAGGCACCATGCCGATGCGCCACCGCGACCATCTCCTGCGCCGGCGTCACCGTGCCAAGCGCGTTCGACACTTGCGGCAGCGACACGATTCGCGTCTTGGGCGACAGCAGCTTGGTATATTCCTCAAGGATCACCTGGCCCGTGTCATCGACCGGCGCGACCTTCAACACGGCGCCGACATCGGCGCAAAGCATTTGCCAGGGCACGATATTGGCGTGATGTTCGAGCCAGGTGATGACGATTTCATCGCCCGCATGGACATTGCGGCGACCCCAGGCTTGTGCGACCAGATTGATCGCCTCCGTCGCGCCGCGCGTGAAGACAATGTCATTGGGCGAGCCCGCGCCCACGAAGCGGCGGACCTTTTCGCGCGCCGCCTCATAAGCGTCGGTCGAGCGGGCGGCGAGCGCATGAGCACCGCGATGGATGTTCGAGTTCTCATGTTCATAGAAGAGAGCGATCCGGTCGATGACGGCTTGCGGCTTCTGGGTCGTCGCCGCATTGTCGAGCCAGATCAGCGGCTTGCCATGCACCTCTTGATGCAAGATCGGGAAATCCCGCTTGATCGCATAGGCATCGAACGCCCGCGTGCCGGAGACGAGATCTTCGCGCGCCAGAGGTTCGAGTTTCGGCGTGGTGGCGGTGGCGCCGGGAGCCTCGATGGGCTTCGCCAAGCGTTCCGGGATCGCGCCCGCGGCTTGCGCCTCGCTGAGAAAATAATGCGTCTCATGCGCGCTCACCGGCACGTTTGGCGCATCGGTGGCGTGCGAATATCCAGCTGGGAACGTCGCCGAGGGAAAGGCTTTGAGCTCGCTAAGATTTTGCGGCCGCAGCGCCTCCTCGGCCGGGAAATTCGCGCCATAACTGGGCGGCTGCTCGATATGTGGCGCCGGGGCGCCGGCGACGCCCGGCAGGCTGGAGGGACGGGTCTCCCGCGAAAAGCTCGTGACGTGCGGCGCCTGCGGCACAGGATCACCTGGAACACTGACTGGCACGGAAGGCAACTCGGAAAGCCCCGGCTGCGCAGGCTGGCCGGCATCCAGGAAGTAAAAGGCTTCCGACGGCCGTGTTCCGGGGAAGGGGACGACGGCATGCTCATGCAAGGAAGGCGGGAGCAGCGCTACGGCGGGGCCGAGCATATGCGGTATGGCGCTCAGATCCGCTTCGGCCATATAGCCCGAAGAAGGCTCCGGCGATCGGATGCCGGACGGCGCCGTCAGGACGGCGGGCGGGTAGAGAGGTGCCATGGCGTCGGGCGCGGAGGTGATCCCCGAGGCAAGCCCGGCCGCCGGGATCTGCTGCGCCGGGGCACGGACCGTATCGAGCGGCAGGCTGGGATTTTGCGAGGTGAAGGGAATGGACTGGGCCCCCGGAACGCTGGTTCCCGGCACGGCGGCGGCGGCGGCGATCGCGCCCGGCACGGAGGTGGGCGGCGCCGGCGGGCGCTCCTGCGTCACGGCGAAATTGGCAAGCGCCTGCGGATCGACCGTCTGACCCGGCGCCGCATTGAAGAACTGATTGGCGAGATGGGCGATGAGGTCCGGATTGATCACCGATGGGGCCTGGCCGCCCCATTGCGGGGCCGCCGGGGCGGCCATCGGAGCGGTTGCCGCCGCATGCCGGGGATCAGGTATATTCATGATAGTATCCGATCTCTACATTCTCCAGAACGCCGAGGGCATCATCCATGAGGATCACCGAGGAGCAATAGAGCGAGATCAGATAGGAGGCGATCGCCTTGCGGTTGATGCCCATGAAGCGCACCGACAGGCTCGGGGTGACTTCGCCCGGCACACCCGGCTGGAAGAGGCCGACGACCCCCTGCTTCTTTTCGCCGGTGCGCATGAGCAGAATGGTGGTCTTGCCGGTGCCATTGGTCGCGTCTGTGATCTTCAGCTTGTCGCTCGGCACCAGCGGAATGCCGCGCCAGGTGAGGAAGGGCGTGCCGAAGAGATTGACGGTTGGCGGAGGAACACCCCGCCTTGTGCACTCACGCCCGAAGGCGGCGATGGCGCGCGGATGAGCGAGGAAGAAAGCCGGCTCCTTCCAGACCTTGGCGATCAATTCGTCGAGATCATCCGGCGTCGGCGGGCCGCGCCGCGTCGAAATGCGCATGAAGGGTGCGGCATTGGTCAATATGCCGTAATCGGCGTTGTAGAGAAGCTCGGCTTCCTGGCGCTCCTTCACCTTCTCGATCAGAAGGCGCAGCTGTTCCTGGATCTGGTCATAGGGCTGGTTGTAGAGATCGGAGACCCGGGTCTGCACATCGAGGACGGTGGTGACCGCGTTCAGGAAATATTCGCGCGGCGTCTGCTCGTAATCGACGAAGGTTTCCGGCAGGTCGGCGTCGCGCTCCCAGCTCGGGCTGCATTCGACGGCGCCGAGATCCTCGCGCTCCTTGACCTTGTTCAGGCGGTAGATGCCGGCCTCGACCGGAACCCAGGGCAGAAAAGTGATGAGCCAGCGCGGCGTGATCGCCAGCATCTGGGCCCGGGTCTTTGTCGCATTGGCCAACTGGCGGGCAGCGTGCTCGCTCAAGGTTCGGCGCAGCTCAACGTCATCAGGCATGTATTTCCTCCTCACCTCGAAAGTCGCGGGACAGCCGCAACAGATCACGACGCTCCTGGATCGAATGGATCCAAGATCACGAACACGATCTCTCAACAGACTTGGAACGGCCTGGGGTCAGGACTTAATTATTGTGCCATCCAGAAATCGTCATTGCGCGCGAAGCGAAGCAATCCAAGGCAAACACTGAAGCGGTGGCATGGATTGCTTCGTCGCTCTGCTCCTCGCAATGACGGCACAATAATAGGTCCTGACCCCCGGCCGATCAGCGCAGGCAATCTTCCTCAAGGCCAATCGCGCAACGCGTATCGCCTGGCCCTTTGCTACTATCCGCTTGGGGGCTGTAGCATTACTTGTGGAGAATATTATTCTTTATTTCACCCTGCGACGAATATGCGCATTTTTTACTTATTCTACTATTTTTATATTTTCTAGTGACATACCGATCTAGTGGCTTCTCTGCGGTCAACGTCACACCCTGAAGGGTGGTCTGGAGCGGACGTCGCTCGTTTCCATAAGGCTCGTGCATATATGTGATGGCAAGTGTTGACGAGGGGCTTGTCTCAGGTATGTCAGGCGCCGCATGCGCGATTTAACAGAATGGCGCTTATGAAGCTTGCGTCATTTCGTTCTTTCGGGCCGACCGTCCCACGCTGCTGTTTCGATCAGCGTCGAGAGGTAGCGGGCGATTGTGTTGCGTACGTTCGTGTGCGTCTGGTTGAAGGAGTCGCCCCAGCTGACATCCCCTGTATTGCCTTGATCCACGAATTTTTCAACGGCGGCCTGCGCCATTTTTCCCGCGATCCAATTCTGTGTTTCGATTGCCCAGGAATTTACGTCTGTCGTCCACTTGTTGAGCGACGGCACATCGGGAATCGTGCGCCGGAATAGTTCCCCAATCCGCACATAGAAGTTCCGCAATCCGGCGCGGATCTCATCCCTGTTTAGGCGCAAACGGAATCCGGGGCCTAATATTTGCCGGGTGTTTTCACACAGTCTGCGAGAATTTTGCACACGCGTCCTGTCCCCGCAAGAGCGAGGTCGCGGCCGAGCCAGCCGATCAGCACGGCCGGCACGGTGGGTTAAGCGCGGCGGTTTTTTCGAAAGCTCCGAGCGGGATGAGCAAAATTGTGTAGCGGTTTTGCGCCCGCATCCCGCTCTATTATTAAAATCGATCAGATGCGCAAGGCCTTGCATGTCACCGTTTCGAGCCCAGCCATGGGAGGATTGCGTCCAAAAGATG
>Ga0335075_10018733_pt1 | contig 10261 bp, 10 predicted proteins | sample Lox_Sample_24_FD_206723 | JGI IMG/M metagenome (GOLD analysis project Ga0335075, IMG submission 206723) | Soil microbial communities from Loxahatchee National Wildlife Refuge, Florida, United States - Lox_Sample_2.4 | ecosystem: Environmental > Terrestrial > Soil > Wetlands | place: USA... | reverse complement strand
CTGCGTCAGCTCGTCAGCTACCAGCCCGCGAGCCGGTTCTGGCCACTGCAGTTTGCCGAGACCGGCGTCTACCTGGTCCTGGCGGCCGGGCTCGGCGCGCTCTGCACCTGGCAGATCCGGCGGCGGCCGTGAGCGGGCGTTCGGATACCTGGAGGTACCACCAATGATCTGGCTTACCTGGCGTCAGTTCCGCGCGCAGGCGATCGTGGCGGGCGCCGCTCTGGTCGCGGTGGCCATCGCCCTGCTGGCTACCGGCCCCCACCTGGCCGCACTGTTCGACGACAACGGCCTGGCAACCTGCCGGACCGGCTGCGCCGCGGACGCGGGCAACTTCATCAACCAGGTGAAGGGCAGCACGACTGAGCTGGTCTTCTACGGCAGCATCTTCCTGGTGTATGCCGTCCCGGCGCTGATCGGCTTGTTCTGGGGTGCGCCGCTGGTCACTCGCGAGTTCGAGGCTGGCACCTTCCGGCTGGCCTGGAACCAGAGCGTCTCGCGGGCTCGCTGGATTGCAGTCAAGCTCGGTCTTATCGGGCTAGCGGCCATGGTCACCGCCGGGCTGATCAGCCTGATGACCAGCTGGTGGGCTGGCCCGCTCTACCAGGCCGCCCAGAAGGCCGGGCAGAACTCGCTCAGCATCAACAAGTTCAGTTCTCCGCTCTTCGGCGCGACCGGCATAGCGCCGGTCGGCTACGCCGCGTTCGCGTTCGCGCTCGGCGTCACGGTCGGCGTGCTCATCCGCCGGACCCTGCCGGCGATGGCCATCACCCTGGCGATCTTCGCGGCGATCCAGATCTTCTGGCCAGGCCTCGTCCGACCTCACCTCATCCCGCCGCTCCACGGCACCGAGCCGCTGGCGGCGGTGACATTCAACGGCTTCGGCGAAACCGGGAACGGCCAGCTGGTCATGACTATCGGCAGCATCAGCGGTCAGTCAGGCGACTGGGTAATCGGCGGCCACGTCGTCAACGCGGCCCGCCAGCCAGCGACCCGCGTGCCGTCGGCCTGCGCGCAGGCGAGCAATACCTTCATTCCGTGCCTTGCCAGCCACGGAATCCGGATGGCGGTCACCTACCAGCCTGCCAGCCGGTACTGGAAACTGCAGTGGTGCGAGACCGGCGTCTTCCTCGCCCTGGCGGCGGGCCTCGGCGGCCTCTGTTTCTGGCGGATCCGCCGGCTGAACTGACGGCCCAGACTGTCGGCCCAGACTGTCGGCACGGGGTGCCATTGTGGCGGCCATGAGCTTATGGAGGCACCATGGTGGGCATGACCAGACCCGGTCTGTGGCAGGATCCAGGTCGGCTGCTGACGGTCGACGACCTAGCCGAGTTGCCGCCTGGCGACGATCGCCGGTACGAGCTCGATGACGGGATGCTGGTCGTGTCCCCGTCTCCGGTGAACATTCATCAGCTCGTCGTCACCAGGCTGACGCTTCTCTTGACCGCCGCTTGTCCCGAGCATCTCGCCGTACTCGCCGGCGTCGGCATCAAGGTCACCAAGTTCCAGTATCGGGAACCCGACGTGGCGGTTGTCCCGGCCGACGCGTTCAACGTCGACTACATCGAGCGTCCGCCAGCGCTGGTTGTCGAGGTGTCGTCGCCGAGCACCCGACTTTATGACCGGAACCGGAAGAAGGACGTGTACGAGGGCTTCGGCATCCCGGCGTACTGGATCATCGAGCCGGACCCGGACCGGCCGCGGCTGATCGCGTTCGAGCTCCGAGACGGGAAATACCAGACAGTGGCCGACGTGAGCGGCTCCGATGAGTTCTGCGCTACGTTGCCGTTCCCGGTAGCGATCCGGCCCGCTGTCCTGACCCGCACTGGCCCGTTGACCGGCTGAACAACCCGGCGCACGTCTCTCGCTGATCCGGGGCGTCAGCTGATTTGGGCACCGTAGGTCCACCGCTCCCTGATATCGCGTCGTGTTGACGATCGTCGCCAAGGCGGCATAGCCTCACCATCTAAAGGCGGCGAGCCGGGGAGGCACGATGCGCATCGCGGTCGCTGGCGGCGGGCCGGGCGGCCTGTATTTTGCGGCGCTGGCCAGGCAGCTGCTGCCTGACACCGAGATCACCGTCTGGGAGCGGAACTCGGCCGACGACACCTTCGGCTTCGGCGTCGTGTTCTCCGACGAGACCCTCGGCGGGATCGAGAGCGCCGATCCGGTCATCTACCAGCAAATGGAGCGCGAGTTCGCCCGCTGGGATGACATCGACGTGCACCACCAGGGCGAGGTCTTGACCAGTGGCGGGCACGGCTTTGCTGCCATGAGCCGTCGCCGGCTCCTGGAGATCCTGCAGCAGCGGTGCGGCGGGCTCGGAGTGCAGGTGCTGTTCCGCACGCAAGCACCGAGCCTGGACGAGCTGACCGCCGACTACGACCTGGTCGTAGCTGCCGACGGCGCGAACTCCGCCATCCGGGGTGTGCGGGCGGCCTCGTTCCGCCCCGAATGTGAGGTAAGAAACTGCAAGTACATGTGGCTCGGTACCGACCTGGTCTTCGACGCATTCAAGTTCTACGTCGAGCAGACGCCGTTCGGCGTCATGCAGGTGCATGGCTACCCCTACGACGCGGCCGGCAGCACGTTCATCGTCGAGATGAACGACGCCGTCTGGCAGGCGGCCGGCTTCGGCGAGCTAGCGGCCGCAGCCGGCGAACTAGCCCCCGGCGAGTCGGACGCGGCCTCGATCGAGCGCATCGCCACGCTCTTCGGCGGCGTGCTCGGCGGACACGCCCTGCTGGCCAATAACTCGCGCTGGCTCAGCTTCGCCACGCTGCGCTGCGAGAGCTGGCACGACGGGAACGTTGTACTGCTGGGCGATGCCGCTCACACCGCGCACTTCTCCATCGGCTCGGGCACCAAGCTCGCCATGGAGGACGCGCTCGCGCTCGCCGCATGCCTGCAGGAGAGCGAGCTGGCCGACGCCCTCGCCGACCGCATTCCGGCCGCCCTGGCCGCGTATGAGACGGAGCGACGCCCGGTGGTCGCCTCAACCCAGCGTGCTGCGCAGGCCAGCCTGGAATGGTTCGAGAACCTCGGCCAGTACACCGGTCAGGAGCCCGAGCAGTTCGCGTTCAACATCATGACTCGCAGCCGCCGGGTGACACACGCCAACTTGCGCCTCCGGGATCCTGAATTCACTGACCGCGTTGATGCCTGGTTCGCCGGCCAGTGCAAGCGGCTCGGGATCGGCACGGGCGAAGTGGTGCCGCCGATGTTCCAGCCCTTCCGGCTGCGGTCGATGGAACTGGCCAACCGTGTCGTGGTCTCGGCAATGGACATGTACTCGGCGCGCGATGGGACCCCATCGGATTTCCACCTCGTGCACCTCGGCGGCAAGGCGCTCGGCGGCGCCGGCCTGGTCATGACCGAGATGGTGTGCGTGAGCGCCGACGGCCGGATCACGCCGGGCTGCGCGGGCATGTACGCGCCCGAGCATGAGGAGGCCTGGCAGCGGGTCACCGCATTCGTGCACGGCTCGTCCGGCGCCAAGATCGGGCTTCAGCTCGGCCATTCGGGCCGCAAGGGCGCCACGCGACTGATGTGGGAGGGCATGGACGAGCCCCTGACGACGGGAACGTGGGAGGTTTGCGGTCCATCACCCCTGCCCTACTCGGCCGGCCTCAGCCAGGTGCCACGGGAGCTGACGGTGGCCGAGATGGCGCAGATTACCGGCCAGTTCGTGGCCGCCGCAGAGGCTGCCGAGCGCGCCGGGTTCGACCTGCTTGAGCTGCATTGCGCGCATGGTTACCTGCTGTCGTCGTTCATCTCGCCGATTTCGAACCAGCGGACCGACGCCTACGGCGGGACGCTAGCCGGGCGGCTGAAGTACCCGCTGGAGGTGTTTGCCGCCGTCCGCGCGGCCTGGCCGTCGCATAAGCCGATGACCGTGCGCATCTCGGCCTGTGACTGGGTACCTGGCGGCGTCACCAGAGCCGACGCAGTCGAGATCGCGGCGGCATTCGCGGCAGCCGGCGCTGACGCGATCGACGTGTCGACCGGTCAGGTAACGCCGGACGAGAAGCCAGCTTTCGGCCGGTCCTATCAGACGCCGTTCGCCGACGCGATCAGGAACCAGGTCGGCATCGCCACGATCGCCGTCGGCGTGATCTCGTCATATGACGACGTGAACTCACTGATCGTGGCGGGGCGGGCAGACTTGTGCGCGCTTGGCCGGGCGCACCTGTACGACCCGAACTGGACGCTGCACGCTGCCGCCGAGCAGGGGTACGCGGGGCCGGGCGCAACGTGGCCGGTCCAGTGGCAGGCAGGCCGGCGGCCACCGCAAACCGGGCGCACCGACGGGCCGCGGCCGCGCCTGGAGCTGATCCGGTCTGGCGGGCCGGCTGGCACGCGGCACGCCCGCTGGCGCCCGTGAGCGCCGCGCCCGCCCAGCCCCCGCGGCACGATGATCCTCGTGATGGAAATGATCTTCGTGATGGATGTGAAGTTAGTGCTGCCCTGGCGACACTAACTTCACATCCATCACGCGGTCCTTGCCGAGCGGTGGCCGGTGCGCCGGCGGAGAGTGGTGTGACGTGAGCATTGAGCGAGTGAATCCGCCGTCACTGGCGGCGCCGTCGGGGTTTGCGCACGCAGTGATCGCGACGGGCGGGCGCCTGGTGTTCCTGGCCGGGCAGACCGCGCTCGACGCCGGCGGGTCTCTTGTCGGCGCGGACGTGGTCGATCAGTTCCGGCACGCGCTCGGCAACCTGCTGACGGCCCTGGCGGCGGCAGGCGGCCAGCCGTCCGATCTGGCCAGCCTGACCGTCTACGCCGTCGACCTGGCCGACTACCGTGCGCACAGCCGCGAGATCGGCGCGGTCTGGCGGGAGCTTGCCGGACGCAGCTACCCCGCCATGGCCGCCGTCGGCGTCAGCCGACTATGGGACGAAGCGGCCCTGGTGGAGGTGCAAGGGCTCGCCGTCGTCGGCTAACCCAGCCGTCAGGTCCGCAGCACTCAGCGCATTCGGCTGGCGTTGATGTACTGCGTCGTCTCCCGGCGCCAGAGCATAACGATCGCCCCCACGCCGACCAGCCACTCCAGCACGATGGAGATCAGCGAGACGCTGGCCCTGCCGACCTCGAAGATCAGCCCGATCGTGTTCAGCGCGAACAGCACCGTGGCCACAATGCGGGCCCAACTGCTGCCCTTGTTGTTCGCCCAGGCCATCCACAGCCATAGCAGCACGCCGATGATGCCGAAAACGAGCAGGATGGCGAAGGTCGCGTTGGCCAGCGTATGAATCTGCGAGGCCGTCAGCTGGGTCTTACCCTGGCTCGCAGCAGTCTTGTTCGCCTTGATTGCGGCGTTGGTGACCGCAGTCTTGATCTTGCTGCTGAACGCGGCCGTGATAATCACGCCGATGAGCGACAGCGCAGCCCCTGCCCACATCAGCCGGACCGCGGTGCGGACGCTCGATGGCTGCTGCGTCGGGCGCTCAGCCATCTGGTTACTGCCGCCGCCAGTCGGATAGGCCTGGTAAGTCATGGCGACTCCTTGTCATGTCCCCGCTGCGGACCGGCCGCCGAGAACCGCCTTATGTCAGTACAGATCAGATCGCACCCCGCCGTAAGCACGCTAACGGTATCGCGACGGCGCGCTCTGGTAACCACAGTTGCACGTCCTGCCTACCACTTTGCCTGGTCGTCTGAGTGATCAGGCCACAGGCTCGCCGGTGACGGCGAGCAGATGGTCGCGTGCCGGGCCACTGAGCAGGGTCTGCAACTGCCGAAACAGCTCAGCTGCCCGGCTTCCATCCCAATCTCGAGGGAGCAGATCCGGCGGCAGCCCAGGGTCCAGGAACGGCAGTCGCCGCCATGCTGTCAGCGCGCGAACGTAGTCGGCGAAGGCCCGGCCAGGGTCAGCCGCCGGACCAAGCTGACCCGGTGCTTGAGTACTGGCCTGCCAGTACTCAAACACCGGGCCGACCGAGGAAATGAAGCCCTGATAGAGCTGCTCAAGCCGGGCCAGGTCCCACCACTGGCCGACTTTCTCCTTGACGTCGCCGAAGGCCAGGTAGTCAGCCGCGAACAGGCTCACGTAACCCGATAGCCCGTCCATCGCCAGTGCGTCGCGAGTTTCGTCGGCGAGCTGGCGCGGCGCGATCCAGACGCCGGCCGAGACCGTGCCGAAGCCGAGCCAGGCCAGCCGGGACCGTAGCGCATGCCGCCGGGCGCGCTCATGCTCCGGCACGCTGAATACCGCAAGCAGCCAGCCCCCGGCCGCGCTGGTCTCGGGCCTGTGGAAGATCCGCCGGTCCCCCTGAGCGATGATCTCGGCCCCGCGGCGGGACAGGCCGTAGCCAGCCACGCCGGCCTCACGCCGCGCCTCGAGCAGGCCGCGCAGCTTGAGGCGGGAGATCGCCGAGCGAACGGCCGACTCGTCGACGCCAAGCTCAGCCATCAGCCTGATGACCGCGGAGACGCTGAGCCAGCCGGCCGACTCGCGCGCGTAGAGACCGTAGATGGTGACGATCAGCGCCCGCGGCTGCGCCGCCAGCACGTCAGTGCCGGCCGCGCTGCTGGTTGCGCCAGATGGGGTCACGGTCAGAACCTAGCGTTTTGACATCCTCCCGCGCCTGAAGGCGGGGATTCCAGAAGCTAACTCGCCAGGAGCAGTTCTTGAGGTTCGCGGTTCGCCGGCCCGGCCAGGGCCAGGCCTCCCCGCACGGCATGCCCTGCCGCTATGTTGCGTGCAGCGTTCACGTCGGCGTTGCAGGAGTACCCGCAGGACGTGCATGCAAAGCGTGCTTGGCTCTCGCGAGACCTTGCATCCACGGGCCCGCACTCCGAGCAGCGCTGGCTCGTGTACGCCGGGCTGATCTTCTCGACCCTGCCGGGCGCCTTGTATTCCAGGTGCGCAGCAAACATCCCCCAGCCCTGCTGGAGAATCGACCGGTTCAGCCCGGACTTCTGAGCGACGTTCCGGCCTGGGTTGTCCAGCGTTCCCCTGGCCGAGCGAGTCATATTGCCGATCTTCAGGTCCTCGATGCGGATCAGGCCGTACCCTTGGGCGACCTGCGTGCTGGTCTTGTGCGCCCAGTCTTTCAGCGCGTCGGCGTTCCTGGCCTTCACCCGTGCCAGCGCCGCCCTGGCCTTCCGCCTACCGGCGGAGCCGCGTCAGCCCGCGACAGCTTGCGGGCGAGACTCCTGCCCGGCGTGAGCTCTGGAGCCTGGAACGTCGTGCCATCCGACAGCGCCAGCGTCACGGCGATGCCACGGTCGATGCCGACGACCTCACCGGTACCAGGACCAGCCACAGGCGCTGGGATGGCGGCGAAGGCGACATGCCAGCGCCCGGCGCGGTCGAGCGTCACACGGCAGGACCTGGACTGCGGTACCTGCCGACTCCAGCGGAATCGGACCCAGCCGACCTTAGGGACCAGCACCTCGCCGTTGCGCCGGTTCAGCCTGCGGACGTGCCCAGGCCTGAGCGCGACGATCCTGAAGCCTTCCGGCCGGTCCTTCTTGCGCCAGGACGGCATGCGGTGCGTGCCGTTGAAGAAGTTTCTCATCGCCTGATCGAAGTCCCGCAGTGCCTGCTGCTGCACGATCACGCTCCCCGCGGCCAGCCGCGGGTTCTCCGCGCGTGCCTCGCTCAGTTGCCGACACATCTCAGCAAAGCCGGGCGCAGGCCGCCGACCGGGTCGCCACCACTGCCGCTGCTCGACAGCAAGGTTCCACGCGAACCGGGCGTGTGCGCAGTGCCCGCGCAATTTGTCTTCCTGCGCGGGCGCTGGGTACAGCCGGTAACGAGACATAAATCGAATCTACTAGCGAATGGAACAGGCATGCTGGAGCCACGCCGCACCGGATTCCTCTCCGGAAAACCGGGCTTCCTCCAGAGATACTGGTGAACGCTGGCAGCGCACCGGCTATCCAGCTTCGTCTGTGCCGATTCATTGACTACCGTCACGGTAACGCAATACTAGGTCCGTGCTGTGGTCCCCGAGGAAGGTCCGGACATGAAGCTCTCGCCGTCCGCCCACGCCGACACGTTCTGCCGGGACAACCTGCCGCCGGATGACCAGTGGCCCGACCTCGAGTTCACTCTCCCTGAGCTGCTGTACCCCGAACGGCTCAATGCGGCCGACGAACTGCTGAATCCGACCATCGCGGCCGGCGGTGCCGGCCGGCCCTGCCTCCTGTCCCCCACCGAGATCTGGAGCTACGGCCAGACCGCCGCGCGAGCCAGCCAGATAGCCAGGGTGCTGACGGAGGATCTGGGCCTCGTGCCGGGCAACCGAGTACTGCTGCGCGGCCCGAACAATCCGTGGCTCGCCGCGTGCTGGCTCGGCGTGCTCAAGGCAGGCGGGGTCGCGGTGGCCACCATGCCAATGCTCCGGGCCGCAGAGCTGAGCACGATCGGCGCCAAGGCGCAGGTGCACCTCGCGCTGTGCGATCACCGGTTCACCGATGAGCTCATCTCAGCTGGTCTTCCGGAGTTGCGGATCGTCACCTTCGGCGGCCCCGACGCGGATGACCTTGCCGCCCTGGCAGCCGGCAAGGACGCCGAGTTTGCCTCGGTCCAGACCGCGGCCGACGATGTGGCGGTGATCGCATTCACCTCTGGCACGACTGGCAAGCCAAAGGCTGCCATGCAGTTCCACCGGGACTTGCTCGCAGTGGCCGACACATTTTCCGCCAGGGTGCTGAAGCCCGAGAGCGACGACGTGTTCTCCGGAACTCCGCCGCTCGCGTTCACGTTCGGCCTCGGTGCATTGCTGCTGTTCCCGCTCCGCGTCGGGGCGGCCACCTTGCTGCTGGAGAAGGCGACGCCGGCCGAGCTCGCCGATTACATCGCCGACCACGGCGTGACGGTGCTGTCCACGGCGCCAACCGCCTACCGGGCGATGCTGGCCACCGGAAAGGCCGGGAAGCTGCGGGGTCTGCGCCGGCCAGTGTCGGCTGGGGAGAACCTGCCAGCGGCCACCTGGCAGGCCTTTTACGACGCGACCGGGGTGCAGATCATCGACGGCATCGGCAGCACCGAGATGCTGCACATCTTCATTGCGGCCGCGGACGACGACATCAGGCCGGGCTCGACCGGCAACGTGGTGCCCGGTTATCGTGCCGCGGTTGTCGATTCCGAAGGGAAGCCCGTCCCCGACGGCCAGCCGGGCCGGCTTGCGGTCAAGGGCCCTACCGGCTGCCGGTACCTGAACGACGAGCGGCAGCGGACGTATGTCCAGGAGGGCTGGAATCTAACCGGCGACACCTACATCAAGGATGCCGACGGCTACTTCTGGTATCAGGCCCGATCCGATGACATGATCATCTCCGGCGGCTACAACATCGCCGGCCCAGAGATCGAAGAAGTCCTGCTCAGCCATCCCGATGTGGCCGAATGCGGTGTCGTCGGGGTCCCTGACGAAGCACGGGGCCAGATCGTCAAGGCGTACGTAATCCTGCGGGCTGGCGCTGCCGCGGACGACGCCAAGGCACGCGAGCTGCAAGACCTTGTCAAGGCCCGGATCGCGCCGTACAAGTACCCGCGAGCGATTGAGTTCGTCACGACACTGCCCCGCACCAACACCGGCAAGCTGCAGCGCTTCCTGCTGCGCCAGCAAGCTGCCCGGCAGTAAGGGCAACCAACGGGTTCGCTGCCTGCGTCTAGGCAATGTGACCTGTCTTGGGCCAAATTAGTGCGTACCTCTGCTGGGGGTTGACGCGTTCGAGCCGCGGATCCATGAGCTTCTGGCGGCGTATCCGGCGATGCCAGCGACAGTGATCGCGGAGCGGGTTGGCTGGGTGCGGGGACTGACGGTTTTGAGGGCCCGATAACGGCCCGGGAAACCCTCGAACCAGCCTGAGACCTGCTACGGTTCCGGGGTGGACGCCCCTATAGGCCAGCTGATGAACATCGTCGTGGACGTCCCGGACGCCGACATCTCCGCCCGGTTCTGGGCGGCCGTCCTGGGCTGGGAGCGGGTGCAGGAGAACGCCGACTTTGTCGACATCGCGGACGCCTCCGACGGCCGGCGACGCCTGGTGTTCCAGCAGATCGCCGATTACCGCCCGCCCGGCTGGCCGGACCAGGGGCCACCGCAGCAGCTTCACCTGGATGTGCGGGTCGACGACCTCGAGATCGCCGAGCAGCGGGTGCGCGCCCTGGGCGCGGTCCCGCTCGCGGAACGTGTCGTGCTCGAGGACGAAACCTACCGGGTCTACGCCGACCCGGCCGGACACCCGTTCTGTCTCGTGCAGCTCGAAACCACCTGAACCGCGGCGCCTTCATCCTCGGGAGACCTCGACC
>Ga0335075_10018731_pt1 | contig 10262 bp, 11 predicted proteins | sample Lox_Sample_24_FD_206723 | JGI IMG/M metagenome (GOLD analysis project Ga0335075, IMG submission 206723) | Soil microbial communities from Loxahatchee National Wildlife Refuge, Florida, United States - Lox_Sample_2.4 | ecosystem: Environmental > Terrestrial > Soil > Wetlands | place: USA... | reverse complement strand
AAAAAAAGAAAATCAAAAGATAAATCGTCGCGAGCAGGCTATTAATTTCATTAGTGGGTATTACTTTATCCTTGGACAATTCTGCTCACATTTGAACCTACGCGGCCGAAACCATATGATATCGTTCTTCCACGAAAAAGTGGAGGAAATTCGAGTCATACCCATTAACCACTCTGGCATCGCGACATAGATTATCCGAAAAAGGCCTTATTTTACATCATACGATCAACTACTTCTCTAACAAATGCCGCCCAAAATTTAGTTCCAAGTATCAACAACATCGATCTACAAAATCTCAAAATGCTTTCTCGATAGCATCACACGTGCCTCCAAAACCGTGCCATGGCAACCGCAATACCTCCCCAACCTCCGCCTCAACCTCAAGACCCATCACAATCCCAACTCCGCGCCGCCCAATACAACAACCTAGTAACTTACACCTCCCTCGGCGCTGTAATCCTCTGCCCCTTACTAATAGCCCTCCCACCCCGCAAATTCGACATCTACACCGTCCTTCTCATTTCCGGCACGGCGCTCGGCGGCAATCATGTACTGAAGGAGTGTACCGGGCGAGGGATCACAGAAAGGATGCACACGCTGAGGCGCCTGGGCTTGCCGAGTGAGCGTGCAGGGGAAATCCAGGAACAGGACAGGCCGCTGGGTCCGCGGGGGGATTTCAGGACTAGCAATGAAGCAGCAAGGTTAGGCTCTGGGATTGGCAGTTCGAGAACGGTTGATGGGCTAGGGACGACAGGTGCAGTCGCGCGGGCGGTGCAGGAGATGAAAGCTGCAGAGGCGACGCAGGAGCGGGGACAAGTGTTGCAAGATGCAGAAGCGGGCGGAGAGGCGGCGCGACGGCGCGGAAAAGCAGATTGGAAAGTGGCGCGGGATGCGAGGGAGAAGGAGGCACTGGAGGAGGGGAGGGGGTATGGTGGGTTGATTGTGGATCAGATATGGGAGGTGTGGAATTGGGGGCGGGAGAGACCTGAGAGGCCTGATAAGACGGAGGAAGTTGGGGAGGACATGGGAATGGAGGGGAGGGGGAAGGGGAGGGAGGAGAGAAAGTGATTTTGTTCTGCGTACGGCTTGGCCTTGATTGCTTCTATACATGGCTTGGTGTTTGGGGTGGCATTGAAGGCGCTTAAAAACGGGCAATGTAGATGGATTCCCCTCTCTGGGTCGAGACTATGTATCTTAGTGTTCCATGTGGAAAGAAATATTATCAAGTGTTGATTCCCCGCAAGACTTCAAGAGGAATGGGTATCAAACGTGAGAGGACTCCAAGCATACACCCATATCACCCTTTACTCGGCGTCCTTGTTCTTCTTTCTTTTCTTCTTCTTTCCCTCACCGTCGCCACCACCTTCCTCACCGTCCTCTACTTCTCTCTTTTTGCTCTTATCCTTCTTCAATTTCTTAACAACCTTCTCCTCATCTTCGCCAGCACTTTCCCTTCGCCGCTTCTTTTCCCCCTTCGACTTTTTCTTCTCCTTCGCCTTCAATCTCGCTTCAACCTCTGCTGAGATATCCTCTGTTTCGATCACAGGCTCTTTCTCACCGCTGTCCTCCTTCAACTTTTTCTTCTTTTTCTTCTCTGCATCCTCCAACGGTCTCTTGGTCAAGCCACCTGATAATTCTACAGGCGTAGGATTGACGTCGATGACGAAGCCCAGAGTCTCCTCTTCCTTTGGCTCATTTTCCTTCGTAGGCTCAGCAGACGTAACCTTTGCTGCTCGTTCACTGCCAGTACTCTCCGTCCTGTCCTTCTGGAAGAACATCTTCCGCTTTGCTCCATGCGCTTGACCAATTTGGTACTCTGTCCCATTGGCGGGCTTCCATTCTTCACCTCTCGTCCTCATCTCGCCGACTGCTTGGCCAAATTCACCAGCAGCTTGGCCATATTCGATGTGAGCTGGTGAGTAACCTGGATACATGCTTTCGCTGGATGAGCCGATCGGGACCATCTCGCGCTGGTTCTTTGGGGGGACCTGAGCAGGCGTCTGTTAGTTGCGCGACTGAGAAGAAATGAATCCTAACTCACGAATGATCTCGAGACATCTTTTGCCTGCCGAAACATCTCATGGCTTCGCTTGACTAAGTTTGTAATTGTCTCGTAGTTGCCAGTTCCTTTCACAGTATGCTTCTGCACCATCTCCAGCATCTTTGTATGGCCTTCGACGACTGAAATATGGTGCTTGAATATCTAGTATCACATCAGTGAAAAGATCTTCCTGCATAAGATGATACGCCGCCAAGGAGCGTTGGTAAAACATGGGCGTACCTCTGGCCAAGGAATATGTCTCGCTGGCGCAGGACCAGAGCGCTTTTCACCCTTCCATGCTTTAGCCTTCTTTATAGGTTGCTTCACTTCCGTAGCCATGGTCAATGAAGCCCCTTCTAAATAGACGTTGAATTGGAAGTGACTAATATATGAGAAAAACTCGGCGCCAAGGAAATGTTTGGAAATTTTTGCGGCGGGCGGAAATCTGAAGTCGGCAGATCGTCGGCAAAAAAATAAATTCCAAGACAAAATTGAGTAACGTACGGTGTATTTTGCACGGGGTCAATTAGGATAACGAACATTGGAATCACTATGCAAAAAAGAAGACATTATTCATTCACTTTACTCGTATATAGATCTAATACAGTATCACCCTTCGAGTTTGAACTCCGTCGCTATGCTGTTAACCTCAAACCGTCTATTATGTTTGATATGCTTGACCCGAGTCAATACAGCTTTGCCATTTCCTCCCAGCTTTGGAATACGTCTCTCTTATTCGTCACATTCGTAATCTGTAAATTGCCGATATTACACCAGTTATTCACCGGCTTTGTAATGTTAGTTCTATTATTCAATGAACGTGCGACTTCAAACTTACCAAGCAACTTAGGTATTTGCACCAGCTACAGGTCTTCCTGTAGATGTAGAAGTTATTCAGAAGGACGATGAAAACCACAAATATAAGCGTAAGTGCGGCCGCTCGAATAAGCCACCATGCCCACCATGATGGTTTTCGACCCTTGAAGAAGCCAATTGGGGACTTCAAAAAGCTCGTAACACCGGAATCGACTACGGTACTATCGTTGAATTTAGACTGTACTGGTGTATAAGGTGGCTCATCCCGCTTTATTCGTCGTCGCAGTGCAGTTGGAGAATGCAAGATGCAGACACCTAGGACCAAACCCATGAGAAAGCCTCCGATATGGGAGAAATTATCAAGGCCGGGAAGTAATCCAAGAACGAAGGAGATGATCACATCAAGGGCTATCCAGGCCAGTTCAACCCACGGCCGTGGTCGTTCCTTCCAGTTGTATAAGAGATCGAGTAGCGTAAGGGCGATGATTCCAAAGAGGGAGCCAGATGCACCAGTGGAGGCAATACCAGTAGCAGCAAAGTTTCCTCCCATGACAAAACCAAAGATACCAGCGCTGATGTAGACAAGGAAGAACCGAATAGACCCTATCGATTTCTCCATCTCTCGGCCAAGTGTCAGTTGGAGAAGCATATTAAATCCGATGTGTATGATCCCCGCGTGCAGAAACATGGGTAGAATGAAACGGAACCATTGATTCGGCTGAGCACCATTGCCGGGAACTCCTGGATTTGGCACTCCTCCAAAGCCACAGAGTTCTGAAAGCGTACAATGGTTGGAAGGACTATTGTCATCATTGGTAGTCGTGTTTGGGCAAGGCCACAGTTCGATCGGGGGATTCCCATCTTGAACGCCAGTAACATTATGCATGCACGGGACATATCTCGCTCCCATATTGATGAGGACCTGAGTTGAGGGTCCAATCATAGGATTGAAGGATGGTTGTGTCATGATAGGAGACCCCGTCAACTGAGCTACGCGTTTTTAGTAGCTATGGGATCTTTGAAGGCTGGATCACTTACCATTCTTGACTATCTCAGAAATGAATACTGAAAACTGAATGATCGTCAAGATATACACTACCCATGGTATTCGTCCATCTTTTTTGAAGAAGCCGAGGCCTAATCTAGATTTAGGGGGCTCCATGGGATCGCCTAAAGTTGGAGTTATTCGAGGATCTCCAGCATCGTAAACATGATCTGTCTCGCCAGTGTGTTTGGGATGGGCCCTCAAAGGTATGTCGTCCCGAAAGGAGCTCACAGAACCCTGTGCAGGTCGGCCACCACCTCCCTGACTGTAATATGTAGAATCTTGCCCAAAGCTATACTGACTATCTTGTGGTCTCGCGGGATAAACGTGGTCATCCAAGGGTGCCTCGAATGGGGAGACAGGAGATTGCTCGGATGGTCTGGATGGTGATGAATATGAGGGCGCCTTCGATGAATATGGCGGCGCCGCTTCACTGCCATAGCTATGGTAAGGCTGGGGTTGGGGTCGAGAGAATTGAGGATTGAAGTAGTCATTTGCAGCCATGGTGGATGAGCATGCCGCAGAGTGACGATGTGAGTAGAGCACAGATATGCACAAGCTGACAGGCAGGTAATTGAGACGGACGGGTCGAAGAGTCTAAAGAGCTCAAAGAGAGGTTCAACTTGTAGAAAAGAGAGCACCAGTAATGACAGCTGGATATGTGTTCGTTCGCAGGAATGAGGCTGTTGCAAATTTAAAGAGCGTTACGTGTTGTGCTGGGCAGTGAGGTGGAGGGAAGGCGTTGCTGGGCTGAGTCGCTGCACTGCCGTGTCTCGGGTTCAAAAGGTCGCTTTTTTTGGAGTTTCAGATGCACGCTAAAAGAGGCGAGACGAATCACTGCCGTTTTGGGTGAATCTTCTCCTCAGGCACGCCCCGTTCATGATCCTTTTGGGAAATCGTAGGAAAGTATATAGAGGCCGCGGTCCACCAGGTCTAACGTATTTATTCTATGTTTATTGATTGAGTTATAATTGCCAAACTACTATAAAAGTTGTAAAACGGCAGCTACAAAAGCATAGCAAAGCTCGCATTCGACACCCCCGTTTACGGTCCCGAAGAATACTAGGTTAGTCTCAAAGGGGTTTTATGCGGATCCCGCTTCAAAGCGTTCGAACTCGCGCCAATGAGGGCTGCGTGTTTCCTACGGGAATGTCAACACAGGGGAAGATATACTAAATGGATAATTTGATTTCCCTCTAACAAATGATACAGTACTGGTGCTTCATGCCTTGTCAGTAGGATTAAGCCTATTTCGCCTAAGTCATGGCTTGTCTTCCCTGGTTTGCTTATGTTATCCTGAAAAACTATTTTCCACCACGAGTACCCATGCATCCTTAGTAGTGCTTGAAGTCATAAATCAAGAACTCCCATAGAAGAAATGTCGTATTCAAGCGGGAACGTTTCTGCTCAACCTTCTATATGTCTCACCGCGTGGTAGTGGTAGTGCAAGATGGGACGGGAATGGCAAAAGCAGTAGTCGTGATTCTGTCCATCAAGTGGTTAACAATAATAAACTTCAGAACGCAATGAGTACACGCACCATTGAGGTTTACACTCAACACATGGCCATACAGGAAGATGCCTTTATATTAAGAGGAGCAGCTGGTTTGCGGCACTCTTGCCCAACCATAAGAGTTGACGCGACGCTATAAGAACAAGCGGCGGAAGGTACCTCACGGCGGTGAATATGAGAAGGCTCAAGAATAGGAGCATGAAAGAGTTAAAGGCGAACTTCTCTCCTGCCGTCATGACATAGAGAGGAAAGGTAACTTCATATTGGTAGTAAGCGATTTTGGTATGTTCAGCAAGGCTGGAGACAAACGAACGTCTCCTCGGATGATGTGGACGGTGTGACTCGAATGACATGGGGAACTGCTCTGAGATGGGACCAATGAAACCTCTGTTTTAATGCCGTACGAAGTCGAGCTTCTTACTTCAGAACAACCAAACTCACAAGTGAAAAGAGACAACTCCAAACCGCCAGTACAGCTGTTGATTTCGAAATAGCTTCTGATGAATGTCTAAAGCTGACAGATGACCTTTAATACAAAATAGCTCACCTATCGGCTTCGGCTTCATAACAAACACATTGACGACACTAAGATTTACGGAATAACCGGTACAGGACTCAAAGGATGCAGGTGTAATCACGACCTATGCAAAACAGATATGCTCATGACCTGTCAGATCGACATCCCAGGAATTCCATGTGAGATCCATGAAAGGCGACGGCTTTATTGGTGTGGTCGCCGAGGCGCAGTGTGCTAACCGGAAAGTCGGATGAAAGGCAATGAAGTTAAATGTACTGGGTGTGGCGGAGATAGAGTTATTCACGGAGATTCCTCCGTAGCACACGCCCTATGGAATATATGTGTCTGAGGCATAACAATATGTCACGCTAGTGCTAAAGTAGATTGCTATCACGTTAACGCGTTCGCCATATTATTTCGTCAGGACGCGACTTCGGCTACAAAATATCATATCAAAGTACTCTAACAACCCGATGGGTATTCAAGCATCTACGCAGTCCCTAATACTCAAATTCAGCAGGCGCTAAAAATCCTTGGGCCATCATGGCTGCCGCGGTTCTCCCCCAAAAGCGAGTCTTTGGTGAAGCTTCCAATGCCCGCCGTAACATCCCTTCATCACCCTCCTCAGCCAAGAAGCGCAAGCTGGAACCCTTCTCCTCGCCGGCGGCACGTTTTAAATCTTCACAGAATGGTCCGAAAGGCAAGCTGGGCTCGAGTCAGCCCAAGAGTCAATTCGAATCTGAGGTTCTTGAAAAGTTGACTTCTGATATGAGCGGTCTCAAGAAGAATAATTCTGAGAAAGACCAGCAATGGGATCGTCCAAGCTTGACGGATTTTAATGCTCAAAGGGATAGTCTCTGCTTCCAGCAAATAGAGGCAGAAGAAGGGACTCTTCATGGCGGGAAGGCAACAGTAAAGCTCTTTGGTGTTACAGAAGTGTGTATTCCTGATGCTTTAAGATTTCGTGTACTTGCTAATAATATGCCTACATAGACCGGTCATTCTGTCATGTTGCATGTTACTGACTTCCTTCACTACCTCTATGTTGCGGCTCCGGTGTCCTTTGGTCCTAAAGATTGCGAAGGCTTCAGAGCATTCCTTGAGGCTAGCATAGCACAGTATCAGCCTGCAATCCACTCTGTCCAGATTGTAATGCGAGAAAATCTCTACGGATTCCAGGGCAACCAGCAATGTCCGTACCTGAAGATCACAGTCACCGACCCAAAACATATCAATAAGGTGCGAACGACTATTGAAAATGGGACGGCGAATTGGAAGGGAATGTGGAAAAGTGTTGATGGTAGCATCTTGACATTTGACAGCATTCAATATGTCTTACGGTTCATGATAGATACGAAGGTATTTGTCCTATATTTCTACAAGAATTTCTTCTAAAGATGTCTAGATGGCTGGTATGTCATGGGTCGAAGTTCCAGCCAAGTCTTACAGATTAATATCTGAGAATGAGCGACAATCAAATTGTCAAATCGAAGCGGAAGTCGGCTATCGAGATATCATTGCCCATAAACCAGAAGGTGAATGGGCAAAAATGGCCCCGCTGCGCATCCTCTCTTTCGATATAGAATGTGCAGGTCGGAAAGGCATCTTCCCTGAAGCAAATCAAGATCCAGTCATTCAGATTGCCAACGTCGTTACGAGGTATGGTGAAAAGAAACCTTTTGTTCGAAACGTTTTCTGCCTTGACACCACGAGTCTAATTGTCAATACGCAAATTTTTGCATTCGATCGCGAGGAGAAAATGCTCATAGAATGGCGTAATTTTCTCGAGAAAGTCGACCCGGATATCATTATCGGATATAACATTGCCAACTTTGACTTCCCATACCTATTAGATCGAGCGAGACACCTCAAAGTGGCGAGATTTGAGTATTGGTCACGTCTCCACAGCGTCAAATCTGTATCGAAAGATACAAACTTTTCTAGTAAACAGATGGGAAATCGAGATACGAAGGCAACTAACACTAATGGCCGGTTACAGCTGGATCTTCTACAGTTAGTCCAACGGGATCATCAACTCCGAAGTTACACTCTCAATTCTGTTTGCGCTCAGTTCTTAGGGGAGCAGAAAGAAGACGTACATCATACAATGATAACGGAACTTTTCAACGGAACACCAGAGTCTCGACGAAGATTGGCAGTTTACTGTCTCAAAGACGCCTATTTACCACAGCGGCTCATGGACAAGCTCTCATGCCTTGAAAATTATACGGAGATGGCAAGAGTCACTGGCGTACCGTTCAACTTCCTCCTTGCCAAAGGTCAGCAAGTTAAATTCGTGAGCCAACTCTTCAGAAAAGCTCTAGAACAAAAGCTTGTGATTCCAAACATTAAGTCAGACCATTCCGAAGAGCAGTATGAGGGGGCAACTGTGATCGAGCCAACGAGAGGATATTACGACGTACCGATCACCACCCTAGATTTTGCTTCTCTGTATCCTAGCATAATTCAGGCCCACAATCTCTGTTATACAACACTGCTCAATAAAACGAGCGTCGACAAATTCGGCTTGAAAAAGGATGAAGATTACATTGTTACCCCAAATGGTGACATGTTTGCTACGACAAAATTACGGAAGGGACTACTTGCGCAAATTTTAGAGGAATTGCTAACCGCTAGAAAGCAAGCAAAGAGAGAACTTGCGGTTGAGACGGACCCCTTCAAGAAAGCCGTGCTCAACGGACGACAACTGGCCCTGAAGATCAGTGCAAATAGTGTATACGGTCTTACTGGTGCGACTGTGGGGAAATTACCTTGTCTTGCCATCGCTAGCAGTACCACGGCTTATGGACGACAAATGATCGAGAAGACCAAGGGGGAGGTGGAAGCCAAGTACACTATCGCGAATGGTTACTCCCACGATGCGCAAGTTATATATGGCGACACTGACTCCGTCATGGTCAAGTTTGGGACAAAGGATCTCGCCGAAGCAATGAAACTTGGTGAGGAAGCTGCGGCATATGTTTCCTCGAAATTTATCAAGCCCATCAAACTTGAGTTTGAGAAGGTTTACTTCCCATATCTTCTGATCAACAAGAAACGATATGCTGGACTATACTGGACGAACCCGAACAAGTACGACAAGATGGACACAAAGGGTATTGAAACAGTTCGGAGAGACAATTGCCGTCTAGTTCAAAACGTCATCGAGACGGTACTGAGGATGATCTTGATAGACCAGGACGTACAGGGAGCTCAAGAGTAAGGCTTAAAATCATGTATAGGAAAATGCTTGCTAATCATTATTAAAGTTATGTCAAGGACACGATATCAAATCTTTTACAGAACAAGATTGATATGTCAAAGCTTGTCATCACAAAGGCCCTCACTAAGGAAGATTACACAGCCAAACAAGCCCACGTCGAGCTTGCTGCACGAATGAAGAAACGAGATGCAGGGTCTGCGCCAGCACTGGGAGATCGAGTAGCATACGTGATTATCAAGGGTTCCGCAGGGGCAAAGAACTTCGAGCGTTCAGAAGATCCGATATATGTTCTAGAAAATAACGTCCCAATCGATACGAAGTACTACCTCGACAATCAGCTCGCAAAGCCTCTTAGCCGTATTTTCGAGCCAATTCTTGGCGAAACAAAAGCCAATTCGCTTCTCACAGGCGATCATACGAGATCAATTTCTGTAGCGGCACCCTCGGTCGGCGGTCTCATGAAGTTCACCAAAAAGACGCAGACGTGCATGGGCTGTAAGAAGCCTCTAGTTGGCAAAGAAGAGAGTGACGGAGCGGTATGCTCGAACTGTGCGCCTCGGGTGGGGGAACTCTACCAGAAGACACTTAGTAAAGTTTCTGATCTCGAGGTCAGATTTGGGAGACTCTGGACCCAATGTCAGAGATGTCAAGGGAGCATGCACTGTGAAGTCATCTGCAGCAGTAAGGATTGCCCGATCTTCTACATGCGTATGAAGGCAAAGAAGGATGTGGAGGATGCAGGGAAGGAGTTGGCAAGGTTTGATCATGATGCTGCGGCATGGTGATAGGATATTAGTTGCGAGGCAAATGTATATATAAGCCATGCGGTCGATGTTTATATCCGCATATCGCTGTTGCAGAAATGGGAAGCGCCGAGCGCATTGCTTAATCTAGAAGCTCAAGATGAGAAATAAGATAAATGTTATCCAAAACCGAAGTTGATAATCAAATGTGTCACCTCGTGTAACGCATTGTCGCCCGATTAGCCTCAGGCTTCCATTAAGTATTCACTTATTTACTCACCGCAATAATAGAATTGTTAATAAGGGAATTGCATTCAACGACCACCTCGGCGGCTCAGTGGTAGCAAGCGCTATTGCGTCGTTC
>Ga0335075_10018730_pt1 | contig 10262 bp, 10 predicted proteins | sample Lox_Sample_24_FD_206723 | JGI IMG/M metagenome (GOLD analysis project Ga0335075, IMG submission 206723) | Soil microbial communities from Loxahatchee National Wildlife Refuge, Florida, United States - Lox_Sample_2.4 | ecosystem: Environmental > Terrestrial > Soil > Wetlands | place: USA... | reverse complement strand
CGGTCCGGCTCGCGCAGCTGAACGAACACGTCGGGCGTGCCTGGTGGGGACCGATCATCTTCGGTTCGCAGGCCCCGGACACCGGGAACGCCGAGATCCTGGCCAAATTCGGCACCACGGAGCAGCAGGCCAAGTACCTGAGGCCGTTGCTCAATGGCGAGCTTTTCTCTTGCTTCTCGATGACCGAGCCCCAGGGCGGCGCGGATCCCGGTGTCTTCACCACCCAAGCGGTGCGTGACGGCGCGGACTGGGTCATCAACGGGACGAAATTCTTCTCCTCAAATGCCAAGTGGGCCTCGTTCCTTATCGTCATGGCCGTGACGGACCCGGACCGGCCGATTTACGAGGGCATGTCGATGTTTCTCGTCGACAAGGACACACCCGGTGTCGAGATCGTCAGGAACTTCGGTCTGGCCGGCGATCCGGTTGGCGAGGGCTCGCATGCGATGATCCGCTACGAGAACGTGCGGGTCCCAGCGGACGCACTGCTGGGAGAGGAAGGAAAGGCCTTCGCGGTCGCCCAGGTGAGGCTCGGCGGCGGGCGGCTGCACCTGGCGATGCGCGCCGTCGGGCTGGCGCAGCGCGCCTTCGAGATGACCTGCGAGCGCGTGCTCAGCAGGACGACGAAGGGGTCGCCACTGTCGGACAAGCAGATCGTGCAGGTCTACGTGGCGGAGTCGTGGCAGCTCGTTCACCAGTTGCGACTCCAGGTGCTGCACGCCGCCTGGACGGTCGACCACGGCACCGAACGGGATGCCAGGGATGCCATCGCCGGGGTTAAGGTCGCCGCTCCGCGCGCGCTGCGCGAGGTAGTGACACGCGCGATCCAGGTGCACGGAGCCATTGGCGTCAGCAACCAGCTCCCGCTGTGGGAGTGGCTGCATCAGTCGCACAACATTGCCTTCGCCGACGGGCCGGTAGAGGTACACCAGCTCGGTCTGGCCAAGAGCGTGCTCCGCGGCCACCGGGCCGCTGACGGCGGCTGGCCGAGCGAGCTCATCGATGACCGGCTGGCGCACGCGCGCGAACGTTACGCGGGGCTCCTGCCGTGACGGCGAGCGTTTCCGCCCGTGAGAGCGCCGAGGGGGTCAGGTTCCGCATGATGAAGGCGATTCAGGTTGTCGGGGTCGACGACGGGTTGCGGTTGGAACAGGTCTCGCTGGCACCGCCGGCGGATCTGGGGGTGGTGATCGCCGTCGAGGCTGCGGGTGTCGCCCAGCCCGATGTGCTCCAGATCTCGGGCGCGTACCAGGTCAAGCGGGAATTGCCGTTCGTGCCGGGAACCGAGGCGGTCGGCGTCGTCTACTCCGCAGCCGCGGGTGCCGAGCGCCTGCTTGGCCGCCGGGTCGTCGCCATCACTCCGCAGGGCTCATGGCAAGAGGTGGTGAGCGTCTCGCCGGAGGCGGCCTTCATCGTGCCCGACGGCGTGTCGGCCGCGCAGGCCACGCTGTTGCTGGTGAATCATGTGGCCGCGTACTTCGCCCTGGTGACCCGTGGCCGCGCGCACCGTGGTGAGACGTTGCTTGTGCACGGCGCGGCGGGCGGGATCGGCGGTGCCGCCGTCCAGATCGGGAACGCCCTCGGGCTGCGCACGATCGCGGTCACGAGCACGCCGGACAAGGCCGCCTACGCCCGGTCGCTCGGTGCGTCGGACGTCATCGCCAGCGACGGCTGGAAGCAGAGCGTCGAAGCGCTCGTCGGGCCGGCCGGGGTAGACCTCGTATTCGACCCGGTAGCCGGCGATCGTTTCGAGGACGGGCTTCGGGTGCTGAGGCCTGGCGGCCGGTTCCTGATCATCGGATTCCTGGGCGGTCCGATCCCCGAGGTGAAGGTGAACAAGCTCTTGCTGCGCAATATCTCGCTCGTGGGGGTGGCGACCGGTGCCTACATGCACCACGACCCGGCGGAAATGCACCGCGCTTGGGCGGCGATTACCGCGCTGATCGACCGCGGCACGCTGCGACTGGCCGAGGCGACGACGTTCCCGCTGGCGGAGGCCGCGCGGGCCGTCGCCCTGGTCCGCGATCGCCGGGCCGTGGGCAAGGTGTGCCTGGAACCTTCCGCCGCCGGCGGAACGACCCGGCAGCCGGGCGGGACGGCGGATCACCAGTGAGAGCTCTCGTCATCGGCGGGACCGGGCCGACCGGGCCGCACGTGATCGGCGGCCTGCTGCACCGGGGCTACACCGTCTCCCTGCTGCATCGCGGGCTGCATGAGGATGCCAGCCTGCCCGAACTCGAGCACATTCACGCCGATCCCTACGACGTCGAGTCGCTCCGCGGCGTGGTCGGCGACCGCTATTTTGACGTCGTGCTCGCCATGTACGGGCGGGTCCGCGCCATCGGCGAGGCGGTGGCCGGTCGCTGCGGGCAACTCGTCTGCATCAGCGGGACGCCCGTCTACCAAGGGCTCATCGATCCGCACTCGGTCCATCCGTCAGGGATGAAGCTGCAGGCCCGGGAGAATAGCCCCACGGTGGACCAGCTTCGCAACCCTCCCCGATTCGCCGCGGCGATCAGGTCGGCCGAGCAATACGTGCTCGGGCAGCGTGACCGAGGCGCCTACCGGGTAGCGGGCGTCCGCTACCCGCAGATCTACGGGCCGCGGAACGTCATTCCGTGGGAGTGGCCGATCGTGAAGCGCGTACTCGACGGCCGCGCCCGGATGATCATCCCTGACGACGGTCTGTGGATCGTGACCCGATGCGCGGCCCGTAACGCGGCTGAGGCGGTGCTCAGGATCGCCGACAACGCGGACGTCGCCGACGGGAAGTACTACAACATCGCTGACGACGACCAGTTCACCATCCGGCAGCTGGCGGAGCTCATCGTGTCCCGAATGGGTGGCGAGATGGAGCTCGTGGGGATACCCGGTGAGCTGGCTCCCTCGGGATTTCGGGAGTACGTGCCGCCTGGCGGCCGACCGCACATGCTGCTTGACATCAGCGCGGCCAAGGCCGAGTTGGGCTACCGCGAGGTCATCTCGGCCCGGGACGCGCTGAACGCGACGGTGGACTGGCAGACTTCGAACCCGATCGACCTGGCGGGCTACCCGACCTATCGACCCTGGTTCGACTACGGCGCGGAAGACCGCATCCTCGAGGTCTGGGAACGCGCCGCCGCGGAGCTGAAGTCGGTCACAGCGCAGGCGCTCGGTTAGCCGATCCGCCCACGGGCGAAGCCGTGCTTGCGAGAATGCGGGTGCCGTGCTTCCGGGATGCCGCTCACGGCGCAGGTCAGGTCAGCTGTTCCCGGCCGCGCGCCTCGATGTCAGCCCGGCGGGCGCTGACCGCCTCCGGGCTCACCATCCGGCCCGCCCAGGATCGCGCGACCCGGACTTCCCGGTCGAGCAGGTCGCCCGCCACCGCGCGATGATGGTCATTGCGCAGCCGCATCAACTCCACGATCGTCATCCGGTCGGCCGACGCGATGTCGTCCGCGAGACGCAGGGCGGTCGGCAGGAGCTCGTCTTCTTCCACTACGTGGTTCACCAGACCCCAGCTCAGCGCCTGATCGGCGCTGATCTGATTTCCGGTGAGGCTCATCTCGTTCGCTCGCCGCTGGCCAATGGCCTGCGGGAGCAGGACTGACATTCCCCATCCGGGCATGACCCCGACGCGACAGTGGGTGTCGGCGAAGCGGGCCTTGGTCGAGGCGATCACGATATCCGCGTGCAGGACCAGTTCGAGCCCGCCGGTGATCGCCGGGCCATTGACCGCGGCCACGACCGGAGTGCTCAGCTCGGGCCACGGCCGACCCGACCCCTCGAGGTCGAGATTGCCGCCCGTCGCCGCCAGCTCAGCTAGGTCGAGGCCGGCGCAGAATGCTCGCGCGCTGCCGGTGAGCACGATCGCCGCGACGCTCTCCTGCGCGTCCAGCGCTTGCATCTCGGCGGACAAAGCTCTGATGAGGGTGCTCGTCAGGGCGTTGCGCGCTGCTGGCCGGTTCAGTGTGACCAGTACCGACGCGCCATTGCGCTCCACCAGCAGTTCCGGCTCCGTCATGCTCGCCTCCTAGGCATCCGCGGCGATCTCCGCCAGCTCGGCGATGACCCGCACAACGTCGCCGCCGACGGGCTCGGCGTTGAATACGGTGACGCCGGCCCGCTTGTACTCGCTCAGACGTTCCTTGATATAGGTTCGGGGACCGCACAGCGTGACTTCGTCGAGAAAACGGTCCGGTATCGCCGCCTCGGCCTGCGACCGTTTCCCCGCCAGGTACAGATCCTGAATCAGGCGAGCCTCGGGCTCATAGCCGTACCGCGCGAAGAGGTCGTTGTAGTAGTTGTGACCGCGAGCGCCCATGCCGCCGATATACAGAGCGAGCTGCGGGCGTGCCAGATCGCGGAGGTGCCGCGTGTCCGGGCCGATCGCGACGATGCCGCCGGCGCAGATCTCCAGCGGCCCGAGCGTGGGCGCCCTCCGATCCGTTCCGTGCTTGAGGTCGGCGCCCCACACGTCCAGCGCCTTCGATGGCGAGAAGAACAGCGGCGACCACCCGTCCGCCGCCTGAGCGGCGTACTCGACCGTCTTATGACCGAGCGCGGCGATATAGATAGGGATGTCCGGCCGCACCGGGGGGACCATCATCTTGAGGGCCTTGCCGACGCCGACTCCTTCGCCGGCCGGCAACGGAATCTGGTACGCCCGCCCGTCATGCACGAGGCGCTCATGTCCCCAGACGCGACGGCACACCTCGACGGTCTCCCGGATCCGCTGCAACGGCCGGTCGTAGACGACCCCGTGCCAGCCTTCGACCACCTGGGGCCCGGAGGCTCCCAGGCCGAGGATCGCGCGACGGTCAGACAGCGAATCCAGCCCGGCGGCGGTCATCGCCGTGAGGGTCGGCGTTCTCGAGTACACGGGCAGGATGCCCGTGCCGAGCTGGACGCGGGTCGTCCGGGCCGCGAAAAACGCCAAGGTGGTCGGGGCGTCGAATCCATACGGCTCGCCCACCCAGAGCACGTCGAGGCCGTTCCGCTCGAGCGAGGAAACGCCTGCGATGAGACCACGGAGCGCGTTCGGCTCGAAGGGCGCGAGCATGCTGATGCGCACGAGTTAGCCTCCGGACGGAAAATCAAACACTTGTATTGCCCAGTTATTACCGCTGTTAGCCCGCCACCTCGGCGAGCGCGTTCCTGAGGACGACCGTGCCATCGGAACCGGCGGCCGTGATCTCGTGCCGGCCGCCGCCGAGCGGGCGGACGGTCGTCGTGAGGGTTCCGCTCGGGTAGGCGGGCGCCGTGAACCGGGCGGCAAGCCGGGCGAGACGGGCGGCCCGGCCCCGGCACGCGGTCTCTGCGACCGCGCTCGACGCCAGTCCCATCGTGCACAGCCCATGCATAATCGCGCCGTCGAAGCCGGCCCTCCGCGCCGCAAGATCGTCAAGATGGATCAGATGCCGATCGCCGGAGACGTCGGCGAAACGGCGCGGCAGGTCCCGCGTCAGCGGCGTCAGGACCGTCGTCTCCGCTGGCTGCTGCGACGCCGGGGTCAGGTCGACCTGGGGAACGGCGGTACCGACGGCACCGGTAAACCTCGTCTCACCCCTGACGATGGCGCTCGCCCATTGTTCCGAAGTGATCGTCCCCCGGCTGTCGGTCACCAGCATCCGCACGGAAATCGCGACTCCGGCCCGGACCGCCCGCAGCCCGACCACGCTCGCGCTCGCGGTCAGCGTGGCGCCAGCCCGGATCGGGTTGACGAATCGAATGTCATGGGCCCCGTGGACGATCCGCGGCCGGGCCTCCTCCGGCGTCACCAGGTCGACGGCGAGGAACAGGCAGCTGTAGATCGGGAGGATGTTGAACAGGGGCGTGATCCTGCGCCCGCTCAGGTGCTCGGGATCGCGGTCGGCGAGGGTGGCGCTCAGCTCCCCCGCCAGTCCGGGATCCGCCGTGATCGGCTCGCCTGGAATAGACACGCCCACGGCGTCCACCAGGAACGCGTCGGAAACGGCTGTCATCTCTACCTCTGCTTCTGCTCGATCGGGGAACCGTGGACCACGGTCAAGGCTGCTGCACCCGAGCACGCTGTTCGCGCGCTCGGCTCGGACGCTCCCGGACGACTCGGGCCGCGATCCGCCAGCCCGCTGGCGTGCGCGTGACGAGGTCGGCGTAGGTCACGCTCCAACTCCGGCCATCCGACTCGATCGCCAGGCCTTTCGACGTCACCCGGACCGTGTCCTGATCGATGACGTCGGTCAGGACGTTGGTGGCGTGATGGGCCGAAGGATGGTCATACACCGCCAGCCTGGGCAGCACCTCATTGATCGTGAGCCTGATGCTGCCCTGGTCGTTGACCCACTCGATGGTCGCGTCGGCGGTGAAGATCGCCGCCAGCCCTCCCCAGTCCCGCGCGTCGACGAGATGGCCGTACTGGAGGACGGGCCTGGCAGCGTCATGCGCGTCAGCGGGCGGGATGGTCTGCATGCCCCGCCTTCCCTGGCGCTGGCGCGCGACGGACCGAGTCTCGGTAGCCAGGGCGCTCTCCGGTCACGAATTGCTCCCGGGCAGCCGCGGCGTCGCCGAGGAGGTTCAGCTCATAGGTGTAGCTCAGCTCCTGGCGGTAGCGATCGGCAATCCGCCGGCCGGCGCTCGCGTTGAGGGCGAGCTTGGCCGCCCGCACGGCCCGGCCGGGCTTGGCGGCGATGCGGCCGGCCAGGTCGAGGGCAGCGCCCCGGAGCGCCGCGCCGTCAATCACGGCGTAGACGGAACCGTAGCGTTCTAGTTCCTCGGCGGCGACCGGCTCGCAGGTGAACATCGCGGCCCGCAGCCGCTTGTCCGGCATGAGCCCGCTCGCCTGGATCGCTCCGCCGGCGGCGCCGTTGTCCACTTCGGCCAGCACGAACTTGGTGTCCCTGGCGCACAGGACGATGTCGCACGATCCGGCCAGAAGCACCCCGAGACCGATGCAGTAGTTGTGCACGGCCGCGATCACGGGCACCGCGCACTCGTGCAGGGCGACGGTCGCCGCCAGCGATCCCGACGCCTGGCCGAGGATGCCCTGATGCCCGTCTAGGCGCTGAACCTCCTTCACGTCCCCGCCTGCCACGAACCCGCGGCCCTCGCCTCGCAGGACAACCACGTTCACCGCCGGCCGCCTCGAGTAGGAACCGAGCAGGTCAGCGAGCAGTTCCAGGTCCGCGATCGTGAGCGCGTTCACCGGCGGCGCGTCGATTATCAGCTCGACGACGCCATCGGGGTGCTCTTGCTCTCTGATAGCCACCGTTCACCCCGTCAGTAGATGTGGATCGCCTCTTCGGGACAGCTGTCCCTGGCCACCCGGACGTCGTCTTCGAGCGCCTCCGGAACCGCCTCGCTGACGACGCGCGCACGTCCGGTGTCCTCGTCGACGAGGAACACGTCCGGGCAGGCGATGGCGCACATGGCGTGCCCTTGGCACTTGTCCTGGTGGATCTGAACCCTCATCGATAGTCCTCGCGTCACCACATGCGCTCGAGCAGCGTCTTGACCGTGCCGGCCCGGCCGGCCGGAACGTAGCCGAAGAACGACAATTCCAAGATCGCCTGCTCGGCAACCTCGTCGAATCCTCCGCGATCGGGCACCACGTCACGGAGCCGGGTCGGCAGGCCGAGCTGTCCGATCCACTCCCGCAGCCATCGCGCGGTCTCACTCGCCGCGTGCTGGCCGTCAGCGGCCGCCCCGCTGTCCGGTCGCAGCGCACGGGCGACCCGGGCGACCTTGGCCGGCGTTTCGCCGTTCACGTAGTCCATGACGGTCGGCAGGGCGACGCACGAGGTGATGCCGTGGCCGAGGTGCCAGTAGGTGCCCATGCAGTGCTCGAGGACGTGGCTCAGGTGCAGCGATGTGTTTTTCATCGTCGCGACGGACATCCACGCGGCCAGCTGCGATTGAAGGCGGGCCTCGAGGTCCTGCGGGGCCTTTGCCGTGACCGTGAGAGAGTCGACCAGCATTGTCAGCGCGGCGCTGGATATCGCGTCTCCCATGGGATGGGCCCGGTCACCCCAGATCGTCTCGGCGGCATGGTCGATCGCCTTGACGCCGGTCGACAGCCACAGGTCGGGGGGCGTGGCCAGGGTGACCTCCGGATCGAGGACGACCGCCCACGGCGGCAGCCGGTCATCGCCCGTCACGATCTTCCTGCCATGGCCGTCCGCGACCATGCCGGCGCCGTGGGTGTACTCCCCGGCCGACAGCGTCGTGGGAATCACGATGAGCGGTATCGGCCGTTCGGTGAGCCCGGAGGTGGCCGATTCGACGACGCCGTCGCTGACAATGGTTTGCAGGGTGGCGCCGCCGAGTCGGAGCGCGGCGATCTTCGCCCCGTCCGCGACGCTCGATCCGCCGAACGCGACGATCGCGTCGGCGCCGACGTCCGAGCCGGTCTTCTCCAGGCTCGCGACGTCGGCGGCGGGGGTATGCAGGCCGATCGGGGCGGCCACCGCCGCGAGCCGGCCTCCGGCAAGCTCGCGCAGACGGCCCAGCCAGTCGGTGCGCTCAGTGACCGACTTGCTGGTCACGATCACTAGCCGCTTGCTCCCGATCTCGTCGAGGAGCGCGGGCAGCTGGCTGAGCGCACCGACACCGTGCACCACCCGGCCGACCGTCGAGGGGTCATACGTGCGAACTGCGGTATCCACCAGGACTGACCTCCGGTCAAGACAGGTAATGCCTGCGAGGGGTGGCGGGGGCCGGTCGCGGCGGACCAGCCCTGGTCTACTGCTTGAGGAGGCTGGCCGGGATGGAGACGAAGCCGCCGATGGGCACGATCTTCCCCGACTCCACCTCGGCTGGCAGGAACGAGGCGGAGAACAGGCGCGGGTACTGCGGGGAGAGCGGGGTTCCGCTTCCGACGAAAGGACCGAACACTCCACCCTGGATGGGGGTCTTGACCGCGTTGAGCGCGTTGATCACGGCTTGGCCGGTAAAGGAGGTCGCCTTCGCCATGACGTGCGCGTAGAGGTAGACGCCGGACCACCCCGCTGCCCCCGTCTCATCGAGCGTCGTTCCCGGCGCGTACTTGTTCACGCTGTTCACCATCTGCGCGACGATCGGGTTGGCGGTGTTGTCGGCCGGCTGGCCGTCATAGGGAACCCGGACGCCCTGGCCGAGCGAGCCGAGCGACGCCGCCTCGTCGGCATGCAGGCCCGAGGCCTGCGAGTAGATGAAGCCCTGGTATCCGGCCTGGCGCAGCGCCTTGATCATGGGAACGTTGTAGACGTCATCGCCGCAGAGCAGGATGCCACCGGGGTTCGCCTGCATCAGCGCGGCCGCGTCGGCGGTCCGGTCGGGCGACGTCAGGTTGCTGGTCACGGCGCCAAGCACCTTGATGCCCTCGTTGGTCAGCACGGTCTTGGCGATGCCGCAGGCCGCGGCGGACGATGCCTGGTTCACCTCGCCGAGCTCCGCGGTCTTGATCTTGTCCTGGCCGGCCATCATGGCCTCGCCCGCGAACCAGCCCACGATCCCGGAGGTCGGGTAGGAAATGGGATCGGTAAACAGCTTCGGCGTCAGCCCGATGTTGTACAGCAGCGGAATATGGGCGCTGGCGAGCGCGTCGAACTGGTCGAACAGGAGTGAGGAGCCAACGACCGCCGATACCTTGTCCGCGACGGCCTTATTGACGCAGGCCGCCTCCAGATTCGGGTTGAGGTTCTCGTCGCACTGCAACAGCACCAGCTTGTGGCCGTTCACGCCGCCGGCGGCGTTGACGGCGTCCGTCTCGGCCTGCGCCGCCGCGAACAGGTTCGCCTCCGAGTCGCCGGGATTGTTTCTCGTCGCGATCGCCATGATCGTGACCGCTGACCCGGTGGGCGCCGCTCCTGCGGCAGCGGGATCCGCCCCCGCCGGCGCCGACCCGGTGGAGCCGGCGGCTGCGGCCGCGGCAGCCGACGAGGCCGTGGCATTGCCGGTGCCGCCAGCCGAACTGCAGCCGGCCAAGGCGGCCGCGAACACGGTCACCGCCACCGCAAGCAACTGGCGCCATCTACACGGTGCTAGCTGGAACATCGATGCCCCCTTCGGGTACCCGACAGGTCCGGTCCGGCAGCCATGCCCGGCTGCGGGATGTGAAGGGAAATCTAACAGTGTTTTATTTTTAGGTCAACGGTGCGGCCAAGTCGTTATGGGCGCAATCGAGGTGGGCGTCAGCGCGTCGGCAAACACCCAGCCAGGAGGCCTGGCTGCCGCCGTGAACGCGTTGACACCGCCACCTTGCGGACCTTACGCTCGCTAGCACTGTTGGGTTTAACTCGTGCACAGAGGAGCTAGCGTGCGCCGCT
>Ga0335075_10018729_pt1 | contig 10262 bp, 12 predicted proteins | sample Lox_Sample_24_FD_206723 | JGI IMG/M metagenome (GOLD analysis project Ga0335075, IMG submission 206723) | Soil microbial communities from Loxahatchee National Wildlife Refuge, Florida, United States - Lox_Sample_2.4 | ecosystem: Environmental > Terrestrial > Soil > Wetlands | place: USA... | reverse complement strand
ACTAGTCTCGGGCGTGCCTTTCAGCCCTGCCGCGTGTTAACCCTCGAGCCCGAAGACTGACCACCGGTCTGCCTTGAGAGTCGGGGCTGACGCTGATGTATTCAGATAGCCAGGTGCCCGGCAGGCATCCTGTTTACGGTGACCTTCCCGCGCAGGTACACGGCCTGGCGAGGCGGTTCGGGCTGCACGGGCTCGAGCAGCGCTGCCACAGCCGGTGGGTGCTCGGCACGTACGTGCTTATCTTCTCAGCTCTCTCGATCGGGATCGTGTCAGTAATCGCGGCCCTCACCAAGCAGCCGTTCCTGTTCCCCTCGCTGGGTCCTACCGCCTTCGTGTTGTTTTACGACGCCCTGGGCACGCAGGCCGCTCCCCGCAACGTGTTCTGCGGTCACGCGATCGGGGTTCTGGCTGGGTATCTCGCGCTGGTCATTTTCGGTCTTACCGCTGCCAAGCCCGACCTGACCGACATCACCGCTCTGCGGATCGGCGCAGTGATCCTCTGCCTGGTCCTGACAGTGTCCTCGATGGTGTGGCTTGGCGTGGTGCACTCCCCGGCCGCCTCAACCACCCTGATGGTCGGGCTCGGCCTGATCCGCACGCCGCCTCAGCTGGCCGTGCTCATGATTGGTGTAGTGCTGATGATTGTGCTGGGCGCGATCATCAACCGGCTTGCCAGCGTCCCCTATCCCCTGTGGGCACCGGTCACAAAAGCGACCTAAGCGCTGGCTAGGTCGCTACGCGGCCCGGAGCCGCGGCTAGAGCGCTGTCCACCATGGTGACGAGGTTCTCCAGCGGTACTTTTCCGTCGACTCGCTGCCTGTTGACGTAGAACTTCGGCGTCGCGTTCACGCCGTTCCTGACGCCTTCTTCGATGTCCCACTGGATCCTCGCCGCGTACGCACTGTCGGTAAGGTCGCGGCGGAAGCGCGGGATGTCCAGTCCGATGACCTCGGCGTAGGTCACCAGCGAGTCGATGTCCAGGTGCGAGTACGGCTGCAGGAGCAGGTCATGCATTTCCCAGAATTTGCCCTGCGCCGCGGCCGCCTCAGCAGCTTCGGCTGCCTGCTCGGCGTGCGGGTGGAGCTGGGGGATCGGGAAATTCCTGAAGACAAAGCGGATCTCCGCTGGGTGCTGGTCAGCCAGCAGGCGGACGTCCCTGAAGGCGCCGCGGCAGTACGGGCACTCGAAGTCGCCGTACTCCAGGATCGTCACCGGCGCGTCGGCCGGGCCACGGACGTGGTCGCGGTCCGTGACTCGCGGTGGAGTGAAAGCCTCCAAGGTCAGTTCCCATCGGGGATGTCTAGATAATTCATGACTTAGAGCTTAATGGGACCAGTCCCGCGGCCGGTCGCTCGCGCCTATGACCAGAACTGCGCCGCTGCCGCGGGATCGGCGGAATGGGTCCACACCTCGGCGGCCTTGCCATTCTCGGCATGGATCACGTGGACAAGGTTGAGCTGAAGCTGCTTACCTGCCCGCTCGGCGCTGATCGTGACGAGCACCACCGTATGGTCATTGCTCACCAGGACGTCGTGCACCTGCGGCAGGACCGAGCCGCCAGCCAGCTCCGAGATCTTGGTTAGCTGCCCGATTACCTCTGCCGCGCCCTCGTAGTCGCCGGCGAGCGGCCCTGTCCCTGCGACATGCCAGACGATGTCATCAGCGAAGAACTGATCCTGCAGCGCGCTGAGGTCACCGCGACCAAAGGCCTCGCTCGCCTGTCGCACCAAGTCCTCGTTCGGCTGCGTCACTTGGGCTCCTCAACGTCGGCTTGCCGCACTTATCGTCACGGTTCTGCAAGCGCGTCGTCAAATCGGCAGATGATCAAGGACGCACCTGCTCAGCGGTTCTGAGAAACCCTAGTCAACCGTGACTCGCGACGATGGCGGTCAGCACGGACAGTACAAGTGACGACGCTCCGATCAGCCCGTGCACCAAGGCCAGCCGGGGCGGGAACGGCCACGCTGCGCTGGCGCCGCGGCCGACGGCACGCAGGTTGCGGGCCACCCAGGCCAGGCCTAGCAGCAGGGTCGCCACCAAGATAGTGAAGGAGATCCAGGCCAGCGGCTGGTAGTGGATGAACGTGAACATCATCCAGCACGCGATCCCCGTCACCGCCAGCGCGGGATGGCTGAACTCCAGCAGCGGGTGCTCTCCGTCCGGCGTCGCGATGCGGACGTGCGGGCTTGGCGGCGGCCCTCCCTCCGGGGTCATCGGAACCGCAGATATCCGCGTGCCTGTCAAGGCGGGCTGCGCAGGCACGGTCTGCATGGCCGGTGCCGCTGATTGGGTAGCCCTGCGAGCCGCGCCACCGGCCCGCAGCAGGGTGATTCCGGCGGCTGCAGTGGCCACCCACAGCACCAGCACCACGATTGCCACGGCGCGTCCTTCCCTATGGCGGCCCGGTTACCCGGCTGACCGCGGTCTGCTAGCGCCGCCCTGACCTAGGGACGGCTCAGTTCCGCGACTCAGGCTAGCTGACCCTGGCCGGCTGTCAGACAGCGCAGTGAGCGGCGAGCCAGCGGCCGGAGGTCGGTGCCCGGGTGCTCGGTAAGCTAAGCACTGCTATGACCGAGCGTAAGCCGCAAGGCATGAGCTTCCGCTCCTGGATCGACCAGCAGATCAGCGAAGCTACCGAGCGCGGCGCCTTTGACAACCTGCGCGGCACGGGCAAGCCGTTGCGCGGCCGCGGCGATCCAGACGATCCCGATGCCTGGGTGCTCGACTGGGTGCGGCGTGAGGGCGTGCCGACTGAGGAGCTGCTGCCGACTCCGCTGAGACTGCGAAAGCAGGCCGCCCAGCTCGCCGCGAGCGTCCCGGACTTTGGCTCTGAGCAGGAGGTTCGCGACGCCGCCGCGGAGCTGAACGAACGGATCATGGAGTGGCGCAAACTCCCCATAGGCCCGCCGATCTTCGTCCGGTTGGTTGACAGCGAGGCAATGGTCGCCAAGTGGCGCGCCGAGCGGCCCGAACCGCCGGCAGCCGCGGCCGAGCTTACGGTGCAGCCGGGCGACGCGGGAGCCCGAGCCCGCCATGGCCGCCGCTGGTGGCGCCGGGCGCCGGCTGACCGCCGAGTGGATGCAATAGACCCGGGCTCTACAGATTCGAGGCGATGACTCCGCCGTCGATCTGGTAGACAGCCCCCGTGATGTAGGCAGCGCGCTCTGAGGCCAGGAACGCGACGAGATCGCCCAGCTCGATTGGCTCCCCCAGACGGCCGACCGGGATGCGTGCGCCGAGTGACCTGAGACGCTCCTGGAGTTCCGGGCTAGCCGGGGCCCCCTCCTCGATTCCGGGACTGATCCGCGCGGTACGGAAGGAGCCTGGCAAGACGAGGTTGATCGTGATTCCGTCAGCGGCCAGCTCCGGCATCAGCGCCTTCATCAGCCCGGCGATGCCCGGACGGGTGCCGTTGCTCAGGTCGATGTTGGCCACCGGCTGCTTGACCGAGCTCGACTGAATCCCCACGATGCGGCCCCAGTGCTTAGCGCGCATATATGGCACGGCATCGCGCACGAAGCGCACGAAGTTCAGCGTCACCACCTCGAACGCCTGCCGCCAGTCCTCGTCGCTCAGACTGGCGAACCGCCCGATCCGCGGTCCGCCCGAGTTGTTGACCAGGACGTCGATACCGCCGAAGCGTTCCGCCGTCGCCTCGACTACGGCATGTATGTCCGTCGGGCTGGTGACGTCAGCCGGTATGGCGAGGACGTCCGCGCCTGTCGCTCCCCGGATGTCAGCCTCGGCCGCCGCAAGGTCAGCCTCGCTGCGCGCGCAGATCGTGACCCGCGCGCCCTCGCGGGCGAGTGCTAGCGCGCATCCCTTGCCGAGGCCCTTGCTGGCTGCAACGACGATCGCGACCTTCCCGGTCAGCCCGAGGTCCATGTGTCTCCCAAACGGTCGGCAACGTAGGCAGCGGCCGGGCAGGCAAGCCTGGACGTCCGGCTGCTGCTGTGCCATCCTCCACGCAACGCCATCCTCCTGTGACATGAGGGGCCTAGCTCATGGTGAAGATCGTCGATCACGGGACCTGGCAGCTTGCGGACACTGACGAGGAACTGCATCCTCGCGGCCCGGAGCTGCTCTGGAACGAGTCGTTCTACTTCGACTTCGCCTCGCCCGACGGATCCATCGGCGGCTACGTGCGCCTTGGCTTGTATCCGAACTGGGACCGGGCCTGGTACTGGGCCTGCGTTGTGCGCCCTGGCCAGCCCGCGATTCTCGTCGCCGACAACGCGGCATCACTGCCCGCCTCTGGCAGGACGGACTTGCGGACCGCGGGCTTCGCGGCCACCCAGGAGATCGTGCAGCCGCTGCGCAATGCCAGAGTCGGACTGGACGCGGTCGCGGCGGTGCTGCCGCAGGCGGCTGCCGCCTACGACGGTTTCGAATCAGCGGGGCAGGTCCGGCTGGTCCTCGACCTGGAGTGGGTTACTGCCGGGGGCATCTACCCGTATAAAGACCTTCCGCGGTATGAGATCCCATGCGAGGTAACCGGAACCGTCACCATCGGCGATGCGAAGACAACCGTCCGCGCCTTCGGCGAACGTGACCATAGCTGGGGTCAGCGTGACTGGTGGCAGATTTCCTGGCTGTGGACTTCGGGTCGGCTCGGCGACGGCACGGCGTTTCACGGGATGCAAGCCAACGTCGGGTTCGCAATTGGCTGGCCGTCGTTTGCCGTGCCGCCCGCTGGCGAGCTCGGTCACCTGACTGGATTCTGTGCGCATACCGACTTCGGCGCCGACGACTTCCCGCAGCGCTCACGCCTGCGCCTGCCGGGCGCACCAATGACGGCAGTTCCGCTGGCGTTCGGCCCGGTCGCGATGGTGTCGCCTGACGGCCGGATTGCGCACTTCCCGCGCGCGCTCTGCGAGTTCACCGCCGACGATGGCCGGACCGGTTACGGCTGGACCGAATGGAACCAGCCGCCCGGCTGGCGCGAACACGGGTGGTCCTACCTGGCTGATTCCCTGGCAGACCGGAGCGGTGAGCGGTGGTGACCGCAGTGGTTCGCGGCGGCCAGGAACTTACCGCGGAATTCCTGACCTCAGCCCTGTCCGGCGAGCTAGGCGGGACCACGGTCTCAGCCGTGCATGCTACGCCAGTTGGCACCGGGCAGGTCTCTGACAGCTACCGCCTGTCTCTGACATACGACGGCCCGGCGGGCTTGCCGCCAACGATGATCGCGAAGGTTCCGGCAGCCGACGCGGCGAGCCGGAACGCAGCCAGGGCGTTCCGGACGTACGAGATCGAGGCCAACTTCTATACCCAGCTCGCGCCGCGCCTGCCAGTCGCCCTGGCAAGGTGTTACTACGCGGCCTATGACCCCGGGCCGGACGAGTACGTCGTGCTGCTCGAGGACCTGACGCCGGCGTTGCCTGGCGATCAGCTGGCTGGCCTGCATCCTGACGATGCCGCAGCCGCCATCCGAGAGCTCGCCGCCCTGCACGCCGCCGGCTGGGACGCCGCCGAGCTCGCCGCCCTCCCGTGGCTGAACCGGTCGGGCGCGGACGGCGCGGGGACGCTGGCGGCTATTCTCACCGATATCTACCCGCGCTTCAGGGAGCGCTACGCAGACCGCCTCGAGCCGGGCACGCTCAGCCTGATCGAGGAATTCCTGCCGAAGGCCTCAAGCTACCTGGCGGCGGGTACCGAGCCGCTGACGATCGTGCACGGCGACTTCCGGGCCGACAACTTGCTATTCGGAGCGACGCGACCGGTGGTGCTCGACTGGCAGACCGCTGGCTTGGGCGCGGGCACCAGCGACCTGTCGTACTTCCTCGCCTCCAGCCTGCCGGTCGCGGCAAGGCGGCAGTATGAGGAAGCACTCGTGCGGCGCTATCACGCCGCGCTGAACAGCGCCGGCGCGGAACTCAGCTGGCACGACTGCTGGACCGGCTACCGCAGGCACGCTTTCGGCGGAATTGTCATGGACATCGTCGCCGGGACGATGGTCAAGCAGACCGAGCGGGGCGATGCGATGTTCGCCACGATGGCGCGCAGGCACGCGAGGCACGCGCTCGACCTGGACGCGCGTGCGCTGCTCTAGCCGCGCAGGCGCGCGCCTGGCTACCAATGCGTGTGATGCGTAGTTTGCAACCCGGCACTCGACGCATAAGCTGCGATGATTACTCATCCGGCCGCGTCGCTTACATATGCGGATACATCTTTCAGATGACGCGCCGCAACGGGTGCGCGTCGTAGCGTTGTCGTATCACCTTGCCTTGACCTGTGGGGGGTAGAGGCGGTGTTACGAAAGGCGGGCACGCCATTGTCTCGTAATGCCTCGCGCACAGCTACTGACGGTTCTGCACAGGCCGGAGCCGGCCTGTTCTCCCGCGGCCGCGAAACCGCCAGGCCATCAGGCCGGTTAGGTCGGTCAGGCCGCTGGATCTGCCCGGAGTGCCGGTCAGCAAGCCATGATCCGGCCGCAGCGCGGCTGGGTTTCTGCGTTCGCTGCAACGAGTTCACCGGCATGTGCGGTGCTGGGCGCAAGATTGTCTGTCCCGACGTGATGACAGTGACGAGCTGGCACACGCCGTGCACCAACCTTGGGTCGGTGGCCTGGCAGATCAGCCAGGGTGCGATCGTGCGGGTCGCCATGATCTGCCCCGCGCACGACAGTGAGCTCAGGGCAGGGAACCTGGCATGGATTCGCAGCGCCATGCCGCTGGCGGCAGGGCATCGCGTCTGAGAACGGTTACCGCCGGTCAGCGGGGGCCTTATCAGCGCGCGAGGGCAGTCGCTCGAACTGCGGCAGGCGATGCTGAGTGAACGAGCTGACGCCTTCATCGAAGTCGTGACGGCCGAAGCTCTCGATCATCAGCGCCCTGGCCTCGCGCTCCGCAGCCAGCAGGCCTGCATGCATCTGCTGATACACCTGGCGCTTCATGATGGCCATCGAAGCCGGCGATGAGGTTGCCGCCAGGTCGCGCACGTACTGCTGGGCATGGGGCAGGACGTCCGCCTGCGGCAGCGCCGCGTTCACCACGCCCATCGCGGCCGCCTCCGTCCCGGAGACCTTGCGGGACGAAAACAGCAGGTCGAGCGCTACCGCTGGGCCGGCCAGCCGCGGCAGCATCCAGCTAATGCCCCATTCAGCGATAAGACCGCGCTGCGCGAACGCTGTCATCAAGATCGCGTCCTCGGCCATGAAGCGCAGATCACACGCAAGCACGATCGGCACGCCCATGCCCGCCACCGGGCCATTGATGGCAGCGATAACGGGCTTCGGAACCGACATCAGGTAGGTATAAGTCCCGAGGTGCAGATCATCGCCGGACGCCGGGTCGCCCGGATCAGACGCAAGATCGGCAGTCGGCGCCTCGCTGCTCAGATCGCCCGAGCTGATGGCCGAGAGCCGGGTCATGTCGGCGCCTGCGCAGAACCCGCGCCCTGCACCGGTGATCACGATTCCGACCACGCGGGGATCGGACTCGGCCTGGCTCACCGCATGCCGCACCTCAAAGCCCATCCGGTCCGTCCACGCGTTGAGCACCGCCGGCCGGTTCAGCGTGATGGTGGCAACCGGGTCCGCGACCTCGTACCTGATCTCCTCGTAGCCGATCTCGTCGTCCGCTGTCACGGGAGGCCTCCCTCTGGCTCGGCGCGGTCTGGCTCTGCAGGCTATTTGGGTGCATGTCGCTCCTCTGCGTCAAGCCGGCAGCGCCGAGCCTCGTTAGGTCTCAGGCTGTGTCACCGATGTCAGGGCGAGCTTGGACCCGCAACTAGATCCGGATCGAAGTTGGATGCGGCCATCGACTCGTCGTAGGTCGCTCCCCAGTACCACTGGGTCGCCGAGGAGCCGGGCACGATGTGCGGGACTCCGGTCGGGTCGGCGACCCACCACCGGATCCGGGACCGCATCCACGACGGCAGCGACGCGACATCAGCCTGTACCTGCGGCCACTCCGATAGCGACATATAGACAATTGCCACCTGCGTCGGGTGCGCCTTGAGCCTGCCGGAGACCCAGCCGGGGACCTGGGACGGCGTCGCGCAGCCGGGCTCGACGTCGAGCGCGCCAGACCCGGCCGGATCGGTGGCCAGGGTATCGATCCACAGGACCTGTTTCCGCCCGGCGACCGCCGAGGCCGGAACCGGACGCGCCCCGGTCGAGTAAGTGCCCACTATTGCCCCGGCCGGGACGGTCTCCGGTTCGACCGAGTCGTAGAACTCGTAAGGCTTCGACGGACTGAAACCCGGGCTTGCGCTGGCCGTCGCGCTTGCGCTGGCCGTCGGCCGGGCGGCCGCCTGCTGGGAGCGTGGTGCGGCCGGACGGCCGGCCGGTGAGGCTGCTGGCCGGGCAGGCCGGCGGTGTGGCGGGGCGGCTGGCGCAGGCTGGGTGGCGAGGGGGCTGCCGCTGCTGGCCGTCCCGGTGGTTGGGTTGGTGAGTGGCGCGGAGTTGCCGCGCGCGGTGTCATCGAGCGAGGGGGCCCCGAGCGGTCCGGAGCCGCCGCGCAGAGGAGCCGCAAGCACAGGGCTGTCAGCCGCTGAGCCGCGCCCGGAGGCTGGGACAGGCGCGGCAATCCCGCTCGGCCGACTAGTACCAGCGGCGAACGCCGGGCCGGCAGAAGCTACTACCGCGGCACCTGCGATGGCCGCTACCGTGGCGGCGGCTCCGATCTTCAGGTGCGAGCGCCGGCGGTCTGAACGGCCGGCAGAGGGCAGGGATCCTGCCCGGACGGGGGGGAGCACACAGAGCCTTTCGTCGGGCGCGAGAAAAGCGCTCGGCGGGCACCCAGGGCGCAGCCGGCCGACGGTGTAGCGGCACGCGGAAGCGCATGGTGACGCGGGGCAGGGCGATAGATTGCCTCGGGGGCAACAACACGTACTGGGTGCTTTCGGTTACTAGTGAGTAACGTCTAAAGTCTGTCTAATTATGCCGAAATAATGATAACTGCGCTGTGACCCGGGTCACCCGCGTCAGCCCGTGCTAGGACCCGCTACAAGGTCTGGGTCGAAGTTGGGTTCGGCCATCGACTCGTCGTAGGTCGCTCCCCAGTACCACTGGGTCGCCGAGGAGCCGGGCACGATGTGCGGGACTCCGGTCGGGTCGGCGACCCACCACCGGATCCGGGACCGCATCCACTTCGGCAGTGCCGCGACATCTGCCTGTACCTGCGGCCATTCCGCCAGCGACATGTAGATAATCGCGGTCTGGTCCGGGTGGGCCTTCAGCCTGCTGGAGACCCAGCCGGGGACCTGGGACGGCGTCGCGCAGCCGGGCTCGACGTCGAGGGCACCTGACCCCGCCGGATCGGTGGCCAGGGTATCGATCCACAGGACCTGTTTCCGCCCGGCGACCGCCGAGGCCGGAACCGGACGCGCCCCGGTCGAGTAAGTGCCCACTATTGCCCCGGCCGGGACGGTCTCCGGTTCGACCGAGTCGTAGAACTCGTAAGGCTTGGTCGGGCCGGAACGCCGGCGAGCGCTGGTAGTCGCCCGGGCGCTAGCCGTCGGGCGGGCGCTAGCCGTCGGCCGGGCGCTAGCCGTCGGCCGGCCCTGTGAGGCCGCCCTGCCTCCGGCCGACCGGCTACCTGAGGCCTTCGTCTTGAGCGGGCTGTCCGATGTTGCCGCAGGGTGGTTCTGGCGGCTCGCTCCGCCTGCTGGGCGCAGTGCCATCGCGGCGGGCGCCGCGGAGGGAGACGGCGACCCGGTGTTGCTCGTCGCACCGAGCGACGCCCCGACTGATATGCCGGCGATGGCTGCTGCACCAGCGGCTGTCGCGGCGACGACCCTCAGCGTCATGCCCGAGCGGCGCCGATGGGCGGGGCCGGGGCTTCGGAAAAGGCCATGGCTGGCCGCATGAAGCGGACGGTGCCGTGCACTATTACGAGAAGGCAAGTCTGACCCTGGGTCGGCGCGCGGGTTGCGCTCGGTTTCACCCAGGGCACCTCGGGCTGACAGCCGAGTGCTGGCAACCGGAAGAGCACGAGGATGTGACGCGGGTCAGGGCGAGTGTTGCTTGGTGGCAACCATTCACATGCACGTCTGGGCTTCTTGTGACGTAAGTGAAGTACGAGAAACGGCTAGGTGGGATGTAAACGCCCAAATTGCCCTAGTGATCTGGATCACAGCGGTGCCGGGCTAACCCAGGCGGAGCCGGGCCGCAGTTTGAACGCCACCGCGTGGGGGATGCCCAGCCATCATCGGTTCAGCTCAGGGGGGAAGTTTTCGTGGGGAAACACGCGCGCGTTGGCCTGCTTCTAGCTGGGACCTGCTGCCTGCTGGCAGTCATGGTCGACTGGATCGTGGAG
>Ga0335075_10018728_pt1 | contig 10262 bp, 15 predicted proteins | sample Lox_Sample_24_FD_206723 | JGI IMG/M metagenome (GOLD analysis project Ga0335075, IMG submission 206723) | Soil microbial communities from Loxahatchee National Wildlife Refuge, Florida, United States - Lox_Sample_2.4 | ecosystem: Environmental > Terrestrial > Soil > Wetlands | place: USA... | reverse complement strand
CTCGACCGGGATTTCATCGGCGGGACCGGGCCGCACCCGACTCCGACCGGCATCCTGGCGGTAGCCCCCGAAGTGACCGGCGCGGACTGGCTGGCCGCCGCGATCAAGGCCAAGGCCGAGATCGCCACGGCGGGCGGCACCGCGTCCCACATCGCGCTGTCCCCGAACGCCATCGGCGCGCTGGAGGACACCCGCGACGAGATCGGCCACCAGTTGTTCCCGGCCGTGGGCGAGTTCTTCGCCGGGCTGGAGACCGTCTCAGCCGTGGCCGCGACGCAACCGGTCGTCTACGACAGTTCGCGCTTGTGGCTGGCGATCCGTCGCGACTTCCAGGCCGACTTCTCCGACGAGACCAGCGAAGCCTGGAACCGGTACGCGACCAGCCTGCGGATCGTGAGCCGATGGGCGCTGGCCGCGCCGCTGCCGTCCCGCAGCGTCCGCAAGCTCACGGTCGCCGACCCCGGCGCGCGGGCCGCTAGCAAGAAATGACCGCCCCGGCATCCGGCAGGCCACGGCTAGCCGGGCTGCTCCGCCCCGACGACCCGCAGCCCGGCGGCCAGCCCGAGGCGGAGCAGCCCCCCGCCCCGGCGCGCATCCCCGCCGGGCCGCGCCAACCGGTCAGCCCTGGCGACGGCGACTGGCTGCGCAGTGACGCCGGGGGCTACCGTCGCTGGCGGCCGCCGCGGCCGCCCCGCTACTGGCCTGGCCGCGCATGACCGCCAGCCCGCCGCGCTGGGAGAGCTGGGCGCCGCCCATGTCACCGCCCCACGAGCGCGGCTTGGACCGCGACCAAGCCGAAGCAATCGCCGCGGCCTGGTGGGAGACCGACTGTCACCTGGCGAGCGCCTTGATGTGGGAGGCGTACGCGGCGATCTTGCCGCCCGCCCTCGCCGTCGCGCAGGTCGCAACCGGCGGGCAGAGCGTCAGCTACGGCACGGCAGTGCCGCCCGGCGAACTCGGGCTCGCGCTGTCGCGCGCCGCGTGGCACCGCGCCCTGGCCGCCACCGCCGGGTCGGTGGAGCTGGTCCTGGCCCGGCGGGCCGCTACCCCCGCCCGCCACGACGGGAACGCCGAGGGGGGCTAGCCGGTGCCATACCGGGCGCCCATGGGATGCTCCGACCCCACGTGCCCCAACCCGCGGCCCTGCCCAGTCCACCCGCCCACGTCACCCTGGGGCCGGAAGATGCCCCCCGGATGGGCCGCCACCCGCCGCCGCGTCCTCAACCGCGACGGCCACCGCTGCGTCCAATGCGGCAACCCAGCCAGCGAGGTCCACCACACCAGCGACCGCGAAGACGACGCCAGCCTCGTGAGCCTCTGCCACGGCTGCCACGCCTCGATCACCGCGGCCAGGGCCAGGGCCGCGCGCCTGGACTGAGCGGGCGCTTCGGCCAGGCGCCGCCAGGGCCGCAGGCGGCCGCTCCGCGGCGCGCACAGCCGTCCGCGGCGGGCGACGGCCGCCACGGGGAGGGGGGGACCTCCGAGGCCGGGCGTTGGCGGCGCGCATTCCTGCCCCTGCGCGACCGGTGCCGGGTTCAGGGCAAAAATTCGGCGCGCGAAACTGGGCTCATGAACGACGCCGAGAGCTGCCCGTGCTGCGGCGCGGTGTTGCGGCGCTGCCCGAGTTGCGGGCGGCTGCTCGGGCCGCCCGCGGGCCGTGGCCGCCCCCGCCGGTACTGCTGCGCCCCGTGCCGCTGGCGGGCTGGGCATGTCGCGGCGCGGCGGAGAGCGCGGGAGCGGGCCGCGGCGATGACGCCCGGCGAGATCGGCGCGGCCCTGGCGGCGGCGACGTGGCGGCCGGGCTGAGATGGCGCCCGCCGCTGCGGAGTCGGCCGAGCGCCAGCGTGCCCGTGAGGCCGCCCGGCGGCGCCGCGCGGTCGGTGAGCTGCGGATCGCCGAGGCGGTCGCCGGGTACACAGCCGGCCGGGTCGGGAACGGGCTCGGCCCCGAGGAGGCGCGGCAGGCGGTGGCGGAAGCAGCGAGCGCGCTGCATTTGATCGCCGCCGGGCTGGCGCGGCTGGCGCGGCCGGATGTGGCCGAGCGCCGCGAGCTAGCGGCGGAGCTGTCCGCGGCCGGGCTGCGCACGCGGGAGGTTGCGGCGGTGGTGGGCGTGAGCCCGAGAACGGTCAGGGGGTACTTGCGCGCTGCCCGCTAGCCCGCGCCCGAAAGGCGCCCCAGCCGGGCAGGCCAGGCAGGAAGATGATCAGTTTCCGCAGTTCAGAGAGCTGATCTGCGGCTACTATCGCCTCGTTAGGGCGGCCCCGGATTGTGCTCGAACACGTTATCCGGGGCCTTGGCCGCTACGAGGAGCGACCCAATGACCGATCGTACGACCCATGAGGAGCGCGCCGCCGCGCTGCGCGCCCGGTTCCCCCGCTGGCGCGTCTGGTACGTGCCCCGCGCCAGCGATGGCGGCGCCACCTGGCACGCGCAGCCAGCCGGGTACCCGCTGAACGCCGACAGCGCGGCGGGGCTGGCCGAGGCGATCGAGGCCCACGAGGGCGGCTAGGCGCTGCCTGGTTAGCGCGGGCGCCGCGGCGGCTACCAGCAGGAACCCCGTGAGGCGGGAGGCGGGTTAGCTCCTAGCCCCTTTCACGCATATAATTAGGCCTAACCCTCCGGGTCGGCAAGGACGATCCAGCTGACATCGCCTTGGCCGACGTCGACGCGGCGAGCGCCCAGCTCGAGCAGCCGGCGGACCTCTTCGTCTTGCTCCCTGTCAGTTGGGTTGACATCGAGGTGGAGCCGGTTCTTGACGGTCTTGCCGTCGGGCACGCGCGCGAATGTCAGCGTCGGCGGCACTGGGCCAATGCGGCTCTTGCCTTCAGGCACGAGAGGAGAGCCAATGGTGACCGTTTCGTCGTCCTCGTCTCGCACTTCGTAGCCAAGGACCGAGCACCAGAACCGGGCGAGACTGCTGGGATCGGCGCAGTCAATGGCAAGCTCGGTGAATTTGCTGGTCATGCCAGGACCTCCAAGCCGTATTCAAAGACGTATCGTGACACCGTGGTCATGCTGACCGGTATCGCGATCACACCAGGGATGCCCCGTTACATGCCCTACGGATGGGTGTTCGTGGTCTTCGTCGTTGCGCTGATCCTGCTGATCTTCCTGCGCGTCTATGTAATAGGAGACCGGTCCAGGCGACGGGCCGCACACGGGCCCGAGCGGCGTACTGTGCACCATGACAGGCGGCGGCCGCACCGGCGGTGACCCGGCCAGCAGGAGTCGTCAGTGGGCCGCGCACAGCGGCTGGTAGTGGGTGACATCGTCAGACCAGGCCCGGCCGGTGTGCGGGTCGTGTCTCTCATTCGGGTCAAGCCCGTCGTAGCCCCGGTAGGTAGCCGGCTCCCCGCACACGGCACACAGTGCGATGTTAACGCTCTTCCCCGGAGCCTGGTCAGCCTCGTCGCGCTGGATCCGAATCCAGATCATGACCGCGAATGCGGCGACGTGAATCACCGACACGAGAATGACTATGGTGGTCAGGCTGCTGCCCACGTGCGCCCCCTCTTCGCCTGATACAACCCGCGACCGCGGCGGCGTCGTCCAGCTTCAAGGCGCGATCTACATCACACTGAAAGCACACTGAAAGCACACTGAAAGGGCGGAAGGATGACTCAGGTCCGGGCCCGGACCCTGGCTGAACGACGAGAAGCCGCGCTGGAGCGACTGCGTTCGGACAGTAACCTCTGGCTCGCCACGGCGAGCGACGGGCGGGGTCCGCATCTGATCCCGGTGTCCTACTGGTGGGATGGCGCTCGCCTGCTGACCGCGACTTTCGAGAACAGCCGGACCCTGCGGAACGTCCAGGCTCAGCCGAAGGTCCGTGCGTCCATCGGAAGCACGGGAGACGTCCTCATGATCGATGCCACGGCCATCATCGTGGCCGCGGCCGACATCAGCGAGACAGCGGCTGCGGGGTATGCGCAAGCGTCCGGGGTTCCGCGGTCGGCGCCGGGCTTCAGGTACGTCCAGCTCGTGCCGGATCGGATCCAGGTGTGGAAAGGCCCGGCGGAGTTCTCCGGCCGGACGGTGATGCGCGCAGGCGCGTGGCTCGATGAGCCGGCCGACTGACAGGGGTCGGTCCTCACCTGGTCAGGCGCACATCGTCAGCACGTGCTGGAGACGGCGGTGACCGGATTGTTTCCCGCGGAGACTACAGACCTGGCCGCTGTGGCGACCGCGCTCACCGTCGTGGCGTTCACGTCGGCTTTGGCCCCGCCGATGCTCGAGCTCAGGCCGGACAGGGCTTTCGACATGTCGTCGATCTGAGTGGAGTACTGGCCCTTCGCATCAGTCTTGAGCGTGCTGAACTGCTGCTCGATCTTCGAGAACTGGTCAGACACCGCCGAAAGGCCGTTCTCCCTGACGTTCACGTTCTTCAGGTCCTGGACAGAGGTCTTCAGGTTGGCGCGTCCGTGCAGACGGCAGGCTTGCTTGTACTGTTGCTGCAGGCAGTCAGGAGCGCCACTGCCAGCACGCACGCCACCGCTAGCCCGCTGCACCGCCTGGCGATCATGCCTGCAGGATGCAAGGTCTCGGTACCTGCGGCGTCACCCCATTGGGGTGAAGTGCCTAACCGTCGCCCTCACCTACAGCGGTGTAGAATTTCTACATTGATGTAGATGTTAAGAGAGGGCGAGCGGTCTGGATGTCGCACCTGACGTATGCCGAGGCAATGGTCATCGGGCTGGTCCAGGGGGTTACCGAGCTGTTCCCGGTCTCCAGCCTGGGCCATAGCGTGCTGATCCCCGCCCTGGTGGGAGGTTCCTGGGCACAGGACCTGAACGTGTCCAGGCCCGAGTCCCCGTACCTGGCGTTCATCGTGGGGCTGCACGTGGCCACCGCGGCGGCGCTGATCTTCTACTTCCGGCGTGACTGGGCCCGGATCATCACCGCCTTCATCTCCTCGCTGCGGGATCGCACCATCGCCACGCCCGAGCAGAAGCTGGCCTGGATGATCGTGCTGGCGACCATCCCGGTGGGCCTGTCCGGGCTCGCGCTCGAGCACACGTTCCGTGTCGTGTTCAGCAAGCCCGTCCCCACCGCGCTGTTCCTGACCGTCAACGGGCTGATCCTGCTGGCCGGGGAGCGAGCGCGGCGCCGCTCCGTCGAGCGAGGGGTAGCGCCACGGCCCGCCATGACCGCGCCGGCCGCCCGGCAGCACGCGATGACCGCGGCCGGCCCCGGGACGGCCGCGGACCGGCGGCTGGCCGGAATGGGTTACGGCAGGGCCATCGTGATCGGCGCGATGCAGGTCTTCGCCCTGCTGCCGGGCATCAGCCGGGACGGCATCGTCACCGTCATCGGCATGTTCCGCGGCCTGTCCAGGGAGGACGCGGTCCGCTACTCCTTCCTGCTGTCCGCCCCGGTCATCCTGGCCGCGGGCGTGCTGAAGATCCCTGACCTGTTCGGCCCGCTCGGCGCCGGCATCCACGGCCAGGTCCTGGCCGGCAGCCTGCTGTCCGGCCTCGGTGCCTACTTCTCGGTCCGGTTCCTGGTCCGATACTTCAGCAAGGCCCGTTCCCTGGCACCCTTCGCGATCTACTGCCTGATCGCTGGCCTCGGCAGCCTCGTCTGGTTCGCCATCCGCTGATCCGGCGGGGAAGCCGGGAAGCAGCTAGCCGTTAACCCGGCACAGCACGCGGGACAGGACGCGGGTCATCGCGCCGGCCGTGGCGCCCGTAGCGTCCGCCGCGCGCCAGGCGATGAAGCCGTCGGGCCGGACAAGGACCGCGCCCCCAGAGGAGACCCCGTAGGCGGCGCAGAACCGAGAGTCCGGGTCCGCGAGCTCTCCGGCCGGCCCGTCGGCCACCGAATAGGCGTCGAGCCCGGCGCCCAGCGCGCGCGCCGCGTCGCGTGCCGCGGCACACCAAGCGGCGCCGCGCGGGCCGGCCAGCAGCACGAAGTTCTCGCCGAACAGGTCGAGCGTGGATAGCCGCGCGTCCCCGCGCTGCAGGAACAGGTGCGGCGCTCGCGAGCCTGGCTGGCCCGTGCAGTCGCGCGGGTGCTGGTGCGCCAGCTCGCCGTGTCGCGGTTCGGCGATGATGGCGGGCGAGTCGTACTGGTAGCCGAGCTCCAGGTAGAGGTCGTCGACGACCGGCTCCGCGTCGGCGGTGCCCAGGTACGGCGCGACCCGGGTGACGTATCGCGCGTAGGACTGCTCGACGGTGAACTCGCCGACCGGCCGGCGTTCCGCGTCGTAGGTCCCCAGCAGCCCAGGCCCGGCTGTCCCGTTGAGCACGAACGCGAGCTTCCAGGCGAGGTTGTGCGCGTCGTGCACGCCGGTGTTGCCGCCGAAGCCGCCGTTCGGCGGAACCACGTGCACGGCATCGCCCGCCAGGAAAACGCGCCCGGCGGAGTACCTGTCGGCGACGTCGGCGACGGCCTGCCAGGTCGCGATGTCCTCGATGACCACCGGCATTCCCGGGACGCCGATCGCCGCGCGCAGCAGTTCGAGCGCGCGTCCCTTGGTGATCCCCTCGGCGATGTTCGCCCAGGGCGCCTCCGGGTACGCCGCCACGATCTCCGGGCGGGCCGTGTCGCCGACGAGGTTGACGACGAGGAAGCCGCCGTTGCCGCCGCGGTCGAGGCGGAAGAACCCGCGCAGCACCGGGTTGGTGACGTAGTGGACGCCCTGGTTCCGGCCGGCCAGCAGCGGCGTCAGGTCCCGTTCCGCGCGGAAGTAGATGGTGATGCTGTTCGACAGCACACCGTGGCCGCGCATCCCGATGCCCAGCCGGTTCCTGACGGGGCTGCGGTTGCCGTCGGCGGCGACCGCGTAGCGGGCCCGCACCCGGGACCGCGACCCGGTCGCCGCGTCGGTGAGCACCGCGGTGACTCCCTCAGCGTCCTGGTCCAGGGTCGTGCACTCGGTGCCGTACCGCGTCCGCGCGCCCAGCGCCGCTGCGCGTTCTCGCAGGATCGGCTCGAGCGCGTCCTGGTTGATGAACAGCCTGATCGTCGGGCTGAACTCGGCGACGCCTGTGTTCAGGTCGGCGAAATAGGTGGCGATCTCCCGCCCCGCGAGGGACTCGACGTTGCTGATCCCGCCGTCCGGCGGGTACTGCTCCCGCGACTTGCGCCGCACGGTGTCCTCCAGGCCCGCGGACCTGAGGATCTCCAGGGTGCGCAGGTTGAAATGCCCGGCGCGGGGGTGGATCGCGGTCCCGGAGTGGCGCTCGGCCACGAGCGATTCGACTCCGTACCGCGCGAGGAACAGGGCCGTGGACAGGCCTACCAGGCTGCCGCCGACGATCAGGACGGGAACCTGGATTTCTTCGTCTTGCCCGGTCACGGCCTGATCGTAGGCATGCCTTCCGGTATTCGGCCAACGGAACTTATGAATGCAGGACATTGCTCAGCTGAATAATCATTGGTAGGCAGGACCTCATGGATCTGGCCGGCGTGGACCTCAACCTCCTAGTGGCGTTCGACGCGCTGATGGACGAGCGCAGCGTGACCCGCGCGGCGGCCAGGCTCAGCCTGAGCCAGCCGGGCATGAGCAACACGCTGGCGCGGCTGCGAAAGCTGTTCGGCGACCCGCTGCTGGTCCGTGACGGCCTCACGCTGGTGCCCACGCCGCGAGCCGACGCGCTCCGCCAGCCGGTCCGGGACGCCCTGACCATCATCAGGGCAGCGCTCGATCTGCGAACCGGCTTCGATCCGGCGGCGGACCGGGCGACCTGGACCGTGAGCTGCTCCGACTACAGCCTGCTCATGCTCATCGGCCCGCTGGTGCGCCGGCTGGCCGCTACGGCGCCCGGCGTCACCATCCGGGTGCTGCCGCGCGTGCCGGATCCGGTGGGGCTGCTCCGCGAGGGTGCGGCCGATCTCGTCATCGAGCCGGAGGAGATCATGCCCGACGCGCAGCTGGACAGCCAGCGGCTGTTCGCCGACCGGTGGCTGTGCTGTGTCTGGGCGGGCAACTCGGCTGTGGGGGACCGGATGACCATGGACGCCTACCTGCGGCTCGGGCACCTGGTCTACTCGATGGGCCGCGGGCAGCCGGCCTCGATCGTGGACCAGCACCTCGAGCGGGCCCGGGTGCCGCGCCGCATCGAGTTCACCGTCGAGAGCTTCCTGCTCGCGCCGTTCCTCCTGGAAGGCACCGACCTGGTGACGGTCGTGCCGGAACGCGCCGTCCCGCACCTGCGGCGCACCGCCGCCATCCGGGTGCTCGATCCGCCCGTGGCGCTGCCCGCCATCACCGAGCGGCTGTGGTGGCACCCGCGGCACACCGCCGACCCCGCGCACGCCTGGATCCGCGCCCACATCGCCGAGATCGCCGCTGAGTTCGACAAGGCCGGCTCTTCGATGTAGGAAGGTTGGCATGGCGGAACTGAGCGGGCTGGCGGCGGTCGTAACGGGTGGCGGGTCGGGGATCGGGCTGGCTACCGCCCGGTTGCTCGCCGACCGCGGCGCTAAGGTCGCGGTGCTCGACCTCAAGCCCGGCGGCGAGTTCGCCGGTCTTTACGCCGACGTCACGGACGACGCGTCGGTCCGGGAGGCGATCGACACCGCCGCCGAGCGGCTCGGCGGCATCGACATCCTGATCAACAACGCGGGCATCGGCGCGATCGGGACGGTGGCCGACAACGACGACGATGAGTGGCACCGGGTGTACGACGTCAACGTCGTCGGGATGGTGCGGGCGGCCCGCGCCGCGCTGCCCTACCTGCGCGCCTCCGGGCACGCCGCGATCGTCAACACCTGCTCGATCGCCGCGATCGCCGGCCTGCCGCAGCGGGCGCTGTACTCCGCGACGAAAGGCGCTGTGCTGTCACTGACGCTCGCGATGGCCGCGGACCATATCCACGAGGGCATCAGGGTCAACTGCGTCCTGCCCGGCACCGCCGACACCCCCTGGATCGGCCGGCTGCTGGACCAGGCCGACGACCCGGCCGCCGAGCGCGCCGCGCTGGAACGGCGCCAGCCGATGGGGCGGCTGGTCAGCCCCGACGAGGTAGCGGCCGGCATCGCCTACCTCGCCAGCCCGCTGGCGTCGGCGGTCACCGGCACGACGCTGGCGGTCGACGGCGGGATGGCTGGCCTGCGTATCAGGCCCCGCTCGTAAACAAGTGTCCTTGCCCCCGGAAATCTACTTGAATCCGGCATGTTAATTTCTCCCCTAGCCGGGAAGTTCGTCTCTCTATCGAAACCGATTTTGCCAGGAGGCGACTATGGGCTGGGCGTGGGGCGGTGTCCTTATCGGCGTGGTAATCGTGGCTTTGGCGGTGGGTATCCCGTACTTCATGACGCACCGGCGCATGCGCGAGCATCATGACGTCTCCGACAGCCGTTATTACCTGCGCGCCAGGCGGAAGTCGCGGCTGCAGCGCGAGCACACGAGCGCGGACGAGCGCTAGCCTCTGCTGTGTGAGCTATGACGACGGCCGGGTGGCGTGCACCGGCGACGCCCTGGTGATTCGCGGGTACTACTTTCCGTTTGGGGCTAAGCGCATTCCCTATGCCGATATCCGGCAAGTGCAGCCGACGACACTGAGCACCATGAGCGGGCGGTACCGGCTTTGGGGCAGTGGCGACTTCACCCACTGGCTCAACTACGACCCGGACCGGCCAAAGAAAAGCGTCGCGCTCGTTATCAGCACATCCGGCCGCGGCATGCGGCCGGTGATCACTCCCGATGACCCCGATGCCGTGGCGGCGGAACTGGCCAGCCACGGCATCACCGTGGTTTAGCCGGGCAACCGTACGCCAAAGCCCGCAACGGCGAGCTTCAGCAGGACCTGGCCGGGTGCCTGCAGGGTGGTGACCTTCGCCGCGCTCAGGTCTTCCAGCTGCTTCAGGGTGGTCGCGTAAACGCCCGGGCCCTGCTGCCGCATACCGCTCAGGATGACCGCGTTGGCCCACACCTTTTCCCGCGCCTCCCAGAGGAAGCGCTTGGTGGCGAGCCTGTTGAGCGGCTGCAGCAGCCGGTCCAGCTGGGTGCCCGGTCCGGAGACCGCGGCCAGCTCGCTGTCTTCGGCGGCGACGCGGGAGACGAGCACATGGTCGATCGCCTTGTGGTCGTGCCGCCGGGTGGCCTGCACTACCGCGTTGCCGAACTCCTCGTCGGTGATCACCGCGAGCAGTGCCTGCGGCAGGTCGTAGTTGATGTGCGCGTTCATGCCGAGCAGGACGTGGCGGAGCGGTGGCAGTTCGGCGGGCGCGCTGAACGCGATGTCCCAGGGCCGCGTCGGCCGGGTGCCCGCCAGCGAGGCCTGGAGCGCGTCCAGGTAGAGGTCGGCGAACGCGAC
>Ga0335075_10018725_pt1 | contig 10264 bp, 10 predicted proteins | sample Lox_Sample_24_FD_206723 | JGI IMG/M metagenome (GOLD analysis project Ga0335075, IMG submission 206723) | Soil microbial communities from Loxahatchee National Wildlife Refuge, Florida, United States - Lox_Sample_2.4 | ecosystem: Environmental > Terrestrial > Soil > Wetlands | place: USA... | reverse complement strand
CCGGCCAGGTAGGCGTCCTGGATCTTGCTGGCGTCGGCTTCGTAGCCGAACCGGCAGGCCAGGTCGTAGTAGAAGTTCCGGCCGCGGGCGCCCATGCCGCCGATGTACAGCGCGAAAAACGGGCGCATGAGGTCGCGCAGTCCGGCCGCGTCCTCGCCGATCGCGAGCGGCGCCTCCGCGAACACGTCGAGCGGGCCGAGCGAGGGGTCCCGCTTGGCCAGGCCCTCGGCGAGCGGGGCGTCCCACGCGATCGCCGCCTTCTCCGGGAAGTAGAAGATGGGCTGCCAGCCCTCGGCGACTTCGGCGGCCATGGCGACGTTCTTCGGGCCGAGCGCCGCGATCACGATCGGGATGCGCTCCCGCACCGGGTGGTTGATCAGCTTCAGCGGCTTGCCCAGGCCGGTGCCGCCGTCGAGCGGCAGGCGGTAGTACTTGCCCTGGTAGTCCAGCCGGTCGCGGTGCCAGACCATCCGGCAGATCTCGACGAGCTCCCGGGTGCGGCCGACCGGCGCGTCGTACGGCACGCCGTGCCAGCCCTCGATCACCTGCGGGCCCGAGGTGCCGAGGCCGAGGGTGAACCGGCCGCCGGAGACGAAGTCCAGCCCGGCAGCGGTCATCGCGGTCAGCGCGGGGGTGCGCGAGTAGATCGGCAGGATGCCGGAGGCGATCTCCAGCCGGGTCGTGCGCGCGGCGATGAAGCCGAGCTGGCTCACCGCGTCGAACGAGTACGCCTCGGGGACGAAGACGATGTCCAGGCCGGCCCGCTCGAAGTCGGCGAGCTCCTCGACCGTCTCGCTGAACCCGCCCGCGTAATTGAGCATCATCCCTACGCGCATCGCTTCAGCCTCCGGTCCTCGTGCCTGAACGTCAGGTGTCAATGTAGCGTGGGATCCCGCCGCGCTCGCTAGTCGGCGGTGGTGAGGTAGCTGACCACCATGTCCCCCACCAGCTTCCGGTAGTGCGCGCGGCGGTCCGGGTCGAGCAGGTCGACGCCGAAGATGGTGCCGAACGTGTACTGGTTGGAGATCCGGAAGAAGCAGAACGCGCTGATCAGCATATGCACGTCGAGAGCCGCCGCCGGGCGGCGGAAGGCGCCGGTCGCGTAGCCGCGCTCGAGGATGCGCGCGGTGACCGAGACCGCCGGGGTGTTCAGGTCGGCCAGCGCCGCGGACTTGGCGATGAACTCGCCGTGGTGGATGTTCTCGATGGCGACCAGGCTGATGAAGTCGGGGTGCGACTCGTGGTGGTCGAACGTCAGCCCGGCCAGCGTCCGGATCGCGGCCACCGGCTCCAGGTGGTCGACGTCCAGGTGCCGTTCGGCGTCCCTGGCGGTCGAGTAGGCCCGCTCGAGCACCGCGATGTACAGCTGCTCCTTGCTGGTGAAGTAGTAGTAGATCATCCGCTTGGTCGTGCGGGTGCGCGCGGCGATCTCGTCGACGCGCGCCCCGGAGTAGCCGTGCCGCGCGAACTCGCGGAGCGCCACGTCGAGGATCTCCTCGCGGGTCCGCTCCGGATCGCGCTGCCGCTCCTGGTCGGTCGTCCGCGACACAGTGGTCATACTCGTTCCCCGCCTTCGACCGTGACCATAGCGCTACATGTCAGTGCGATAACAAGCCCTTTACAGGCGCCGAGTCTATCGGATACCAATTATGAACTATCGAGTTAGTTCATAGTCGCGAGGAGGCGCTCTGTGACGCGGGTGACCGGGCTTGAGCACCTGACGCTGCTTGGCGTTCCCCCGCCTGAGCTAGTGACGGTGGCCGCCGGCGCCGGGTTCAGCGCCGTCGGGCTGCGCGTCTCGCCCGCCACCGACGGCGAAGCGCCCTGGCCGATGGAGCCCGGCTCCCCGATGCTCGCGGAAACGGCGCTGCGAAGCGCCGACCTGGGGATCACCGTGCTCGACGTCGAGGCGATCCGGCTCGGGCCGCGGCCGTCGCCGTTCACGCCGGCGCTGGAGACCGCGGCCGCGCTCGGCGCCGGGTTCGTCAACGCGATCTGCGAGGATCCGGACCTGGGCCGGCTCGCTTCGTCGTTCGCCCGGCTCGTCGAGGCCGCGCGGCCTTACGGCGTCCGCCCGGTCGTCGAGTTCATGGCCTACCGGAGCGTCCGCACGCTCGACGACGCCGCCGCGGTCGCGACCGGGTCCGGCGGAGGCGGCATCCTCATCGACGCGCTGCACGTCCAGCGCTGCGGCGTCAGCCTCGCCGCGCTGCGCGCGCTTTCGCCGGCGCTGGTGACCTACGTCCAGCTCTGCGACGCGCCGGTAGCGGCGCCGCCCGACGAGGTCGCCGAGGCCCGGGCCGGGCGGCTGCTGCCGGGTGACGGGGAACTGCCGCTGCGCGCGCTGCTCGCCGCGCTCCCCGACGGCATCCCGGTCGCCGTCGAAGCGCCCCAGCCGGGCGCCGCCGGCGATCCGGCGGCGTTCGCGAGGCGGGCGCGGCGGGCGCTGGAGTCGGTCCTCTCCCCGTCACGTCCGGCTCAGTCACCTCCGGCTCAGTCACATCCGGCTCAGTCACCTCCGGCTCAGTCACCTCCGGCTCAGGCAAAGGAGCGGCCATAGTGTCTGCCCGGCTCGCGGTTCGCGATCTGTCCAAGCATTACGGCGGGGTCCAGGCGCTGCGCGGCGTCACCCTGCAGGTCGACGCCGGCGAGGTGCTCGGCGTCGTCGGCGACAACGGCGCGGGCAAGTCCACGCTGCTGAAGATCCTTTCCGGCGCGATCTTCCCCTCGTCAGGGCAGGTGCTGCTCGACGGCCAGCCGGTGCGGTTCCCGAACCCGGCCGCCGCGCACGACGCCGGGGTCGCGACCGTCTACCAGGACCTGGCGCTGGCGGGTCAGCGCGACGTCGTGGCGAACTTCTTCCTCGGCCGCGAGAAGCTGGCGCGCGGCTGGCTCGCCCGGCGGATCGGCTGGCTGGACGGCAAGGCCATGGCCGCGCATACGGTCGGCGAGCTGGAGCGGCTGCGGACCCGCATCCCCGATGTGCACCTGGCGTCGCGGGACCTGTCCGGCGGGCAGCGGCAGGCGCTGGCGATCGCCCGGGCGGTGGCCTGGACGAGCCGGGTCCTGCTGCTCGACGAGCCGACGAGCGCGCTCGGCGTCGAGCAGCAGCAGCAGGTCCTCGACCTCATCCGCCGGGTCAGGGACGAGGGCATCGCGGTGATGCTGATCTCCCACCAGATGCCTGACGTCCTGAGGGTCTGTGACCGCGCCGTCGTGCTGCGCCTCGGCCTGGTCGCCACCACGCTCACGGGCACCGAGCTGACCAGCGAGAACCTGATCGGCTACATCACCGGCGCGATGACCGGGGGCGAGCAGTGATGGCCGGCGTCCAGACCGAGGCGGAAGCCACGACCGTCCCCGCGCACCGGGCCCTCGTGCTGCGCAGCCGGGCGCTGGTCCGCGACCTGTGGATCGGCGGCGTGCTGCTCGCGCTGATCATCGCGTTCAGCATCGACTCGCCGTACTTCCTGACGCGCGCGAACTGGCTGAACACCTCGAGCACGGCGACCGAGGTCCTGCTGCTCGCCGTCGGCGAGACGTTCGTGATCTGCGCCGGCGGCATCGACCTGTCGGTCGGCGCGGTGCTCGGGTTCGCCGGCACCGCCGGCGCGTGGGTGATCGCGACGGCCTTTCCCGGCGCGACCGGGGCCGCCGTCGGGCCCATCGCCCTCGGCTTCGCCGCGGCAGTCGCCGCCGGTGCCGCGTTTGGCCTGCTCAACGGCTTTCTCGTCGCCTGGGCGGGCATCCCGCCGTTTGTCGTCACGCTGGGCACGCTCGGCATCGCGACCGGGTTCGGCTACCTGCTGAACAACGGGCAGGAGATCTCGGCCATCCCGGCGTCGGTCGCCTCGTTCGGCAACAAGAACCTCGGCGGGTGGGTACCGGTGCCCGTGCTCATCGCGGCCGTCATCACGATCTGGTGCGGCCTGCTGCTGGCGAAGACCCGGTTCGGCGCCTACACGCTGAGCATCGGCGACAGCCGGGAGGCGGTCGTGCGGGCCGGCATCAACGACCGCCGGTACCTGCTGCGGATCTACACGCTGTCCGGCCTGCTCGCCGGGGTCGCCGGCGTCCTCGTCATGTCCCGCCTCGGCGCCGGCAACCCGGCCTCGGGCGCGACCGACAACCTCAACGCGATCGCGGCCGTGGTCATCGGCGGGGCAAGCCTGTTCGGCGGCCGCGGCACCGTCATCGGCTCGGTCATCGGCACCGGCATCATCGCCGTCCTGATCACCGGCCTAGTGCTCGTCAACGTCCCGCCGTTCTGGCAGGAGGTGGCCGTCGGCGCCATCCTCATCGCCGCCGTCTACATCGATCAGCTTCGCCATCGCAAGGCAAGCAGGAAATAACCCACGCCCGGGAGGGTCCCATGAATCGCAAAAGAACCTGGCGCCTGGCGGCGCTGGCCTCCACCGCCGCGATCGTCACCGTGACGGCCGCGGCCTGCTCGTCCTCCTCGTCCTCGTCGCCGTCCTCGGCCGCGGCGGCCGGCGGCGGCTCCAGCCCGAGTTCGAGTTCGGGGTCTGGCAAGCACTACACGATCGCTTACGTCCCCGGCGCGACCGGCGTCGCGTTCTACGACACGCTGGTGTCCGGCATGAAGGCCAAGGCCGCGACGCTCGGCATGACCGTCCTCTACCAGGGCTCGCCCGACTTCGCGCCGTCGGCGCAGACCCCCGTCGTCGACGCGATGTGCACCCGGCACCCCAACGCGCTCGTCGTCTCGCCCACCGACCCGGTGGCCATGGCGCCCGCGATCAGCACCTGCCTGAACGCCGGGATCCCGGTCATCACGGTGGACACCGGGCTGACGAACACCTCGCAGCTCACGAGCGCGATCACGACCGACAACCTGTCGGGCGGCAAGGACGCCGCCGACTTCGTCGGCAAGGCGCTCGGCGGCAAGGGCGAGGTCGCGCTGATGAGCCTGTCCCCCACCGCGACCACGCAGGTGGAGCGCATCCAGTCGTTCGAGAAGGAGATCAAGGCCGCCTACCCGGGCATCACCGTGCTGCCGGTCCAGTACACGACGCAGGACACGAGCGACAGTGAGAGCGTGGCCCGGTCCATCCTCGCGGCGCACCCGGGAGTCAAGGCGTTCTTCGGCAGCGCCGAGCCGAACGCGGAGGGCGTGGCGGACGCGCTCAAGGCGCTCAGCCTGACCGGCAAGGTGCTCAACGTGGGCTTCGACGCGAGCCCGGCCGAGGTCTCGCTGCTGAAGTCCGGCGGGATCAACGCCACGATCGCGCAGCCGGCCGCGGAGGAGGGCGCGGACGCCGCTCAGTTCGCCTACGACAAGATCACCGGCAACACCGGCGGCATCACCGCCTCGGTCCAGTTGCCCGACGTGCTGCTGACCACCGCGGACGCGAGCCAGAGCGCGGACCAGAAGTACTTCTACATCCCCTGACAGGCGGGTCCATTGCGTGCGGTTGTCCTTGGCAGTAATCCCTGGTCGCTGCGCGTCACAGACGACTGGCCGGAACCCGTCGCCGGTTCCGGCCAGGTCGTCGTGCGCGTGCTCGGGGTCGGTATCTGCGGATCGGACCTGGCCCTGGCGTCCGGAAGGCGCCGGGCCCCGGCGTACCCCTGGGTGCCCGGGCACGAAGCCTTCGGCGACGTGGTGGCGACCGGGACCGGCGTCGACCAGGGCCGGGTCGGCCAGCGGGTGGTGATCGAGCCGAACTACCCGTGCCTGCGCTGCCCGGCGTGCCGGTCCGGCCGAACGTCCATGTGCCCGGACCGGGTCATCGTCGGTTTCACCGCGCCGGGAACCCTCGCCTCGCTGGTGCCGGTGCCCGCGCCGTTCGCGTGGCCGGTGCCCGGCGACTGGGCGGACACCGACGCGGTGTGCGCGGAGCCGCTGACCGTGGCGCTCGCGGCCATCCGCCGCAGCGGGGCGAAGCCGGGCAGCCGGTGCCTGGTCGTCGGCACCGGGTCACAGGGAACGCTGCTGTGCGTGGCGCTGGCCGCGTACGGCATCACCCCGTCCGTGCTCGAACCGCACGACGGGCGACGGGAGCTCGCCGTGTCGCTCGGCGCCACGGCGGCGCCGCCCGACGAGACAGGCTTCGAGGTCGTCTTCGAGACGTCCGGCGCCGAGCCGGCCCTGGCCGAGGCGATCCGCCGGGCGGCGCCCGGCGCGACCGTGGTCCTGATCGGCCTGGGCAGCGAGGCCACCCGGGTCGACACCGGTCTCGTCGTCAGGCGCCAGCTCGTGCTGCAGGGATCGCTGATCTACGACCATCCGGGCGACTTCGCGGCCACGATCGAGTCCGCGATCCGCTCCCCCGGGCGGGTGCTGCGCGCCTCCTACCCCCTGGACGAGGTGTCCGAGGCGTTCCGGGCGGCCCGCGAGGTACCCGGCAAGACCTGGATCCGGCTGACGTGACGTCCCGGAACGCCGTGGTCGTGTTTCCGGGTCAGGCGCCGAGGTCGTCGAGGACGGCGCTGAGGCTCTTGTCGTCGGCGGGCACGCCCGCCACCGGCTGGCCGAGGCCGTCGAGGACGACGAACCGGGCGCTGCCGCGGAACTTCTTGTCCCGCAGCCAGGCCTCGCGCAGCTCGCCGAGGCTGAACTGGCCGGAAACCGGCAGGCGCAACGCGCTCAGCATGTCCCGGTGCAGTCCCACCAGGTCGTCGCCGATCCGTCCCTGGCGCCGGGCGAGGTAGGCGGCGGCCATCATGCCGATCGCGACCGAATCCCCGTCGTCGGCCGCGTCCGGGCCGCTGACCTGCTCGATCGCGTGCCCGAACGTGTGGCCGTAGTTCAGGTGCAGCCGGTCACCCTGCTCGCGCTCGTCACCGCTGACGATGTCCGCCTTCACCTGGACGCTCTTCGCCACCACCGCGGCGAGGACCCCGACGTCCGCGGCGCGCAGCTCGGCGGCCCGCGCCCGCAGCAGCCCGACGAGGTCGCCCCCGCTGATCAGCGCGTGCTTGACCATCTCGGCCAGTCCCGCCGAGTACTCGCAGCGCTGGGTGGCCGCCAGGCTGACATCGGAGATCACGACGACCGGCTGGTGGACCGTGCCGAGCAGGTTGCGCCCCTGGGGCAGGTTGAGTGACGCCTTGCCGCCCACCGACGCGTCGGCCTGCGCGGCGAGCGTGGTCGGCACCAGCGCCAGCGGCATGCCCCGGTTGTACGTGCTGGCGACGAACCCGGCGATGTCGCAGGCGACTTCCCCGCCGACACCGATGATCAGGTCGTTCTTGTGCACGGCGAGGTCCGCGAGCTCGCTGCTCACCCGCGCCACCGTGGCGAGGTCCTTGGCCCCCTGGCTGTCGGGCACGTCGATCACCTGCGGCTCGAGCCCGGCGTTGCCCAGCGCCGCCGCCAGCGTGGCGGCCGCTTCCTTGTCGCGTGAGGACGCGAGCAGCACCGCGGTCCTGGCGTACGGCAGCGACGGCAGCAGCCGTCCCGCCTCGGCGAGCAGGCCGGTTCCGACGTGCACGTTGTAGGTGCCGCCGGTGCACGATACGAGCACCGTCGACGTGCCAGCCGGGACGGCGGGCACGGCGACCAGCCGGGAGATGACCTCCTGGCAGATCCACTCCGGCCGCCGGCCGTCGGTGGCGACCGTCAGCGTCGCCACGCCGTCGTAGACCCCGAGCCGCCGCTGGTACAGCTCGTCGAGGCCCGGCCGGGCCAGCAGCGGCCGGTAGGTGTCCCCCGCGACCCGCAGCATCGACTCGGCGAACCCCACGCTGAGGTAGACCACCTGGGCGGATTTCAGCAGGTCGCGCGTGTCCTGGCGGTCCGCGGCGCCGCCGCCGAGGGCGAGCACCGCGGCCGGGCCGTCGAGCAGGCCCGCGACGACCTCGTGCTCCAGGTCGCGGAACGCGGTCTCGCCGTCCTCGTCGAAGATCCGCCGGACCGAGCGCCTGGCCCGCTGCTCGATGACCAGGTCGCTGTCCACGAACGGCAGCCCGAGCCGGTCGGCGAGCATGCGGCCGACCGTCGTCTTGCCCGCGCCCATGAACCCGACGACGACGATCATGAGCTGTCCAGGAGCGAGACGACCGCGCGCAGCGCCAGCGCGTAGGACTGGAAGCCGAAGCCGGCGATGATGCCGTCGGCGACCGGGGTGATCACCGACTCGTGCCGGAACCCCTCCCGCGCCGCGATGTTGGAGATGTGCACTTCCACCAGCGGCGCGGTCCGCATCTTGAGCGCGTCCATCAGGGCCAGCGAGTAGTGGGTGAGCGCGCCGGCGTTCAGCACGACGGGGAGCCCCTCGTCGCACGCCTCGTGCACCCAGGTGACCAGCTCGCCCTCGTACTCGGTCTGCCTGACCTCGGCGGCCAGGCCCACCTCGGACGCGGCTGTTTCGCAGAGCTTGACCAGGTCAGCGTAGGTCGCGGTGCCGTACACGGACGGCTCCCGCTTGCCGAGCCGGCCCAGGTTCGGCCCGTTGAGCACGAGCACCCGGCGGCCGCCCGGCGCGCTCACGCCGACACCGCCTGGTAGGCCTCGGCCAGGAGTTCCTCCGGCGGGCTGTCGACGATGACCGGGTTGCGCAGGCCGTCGAGGACGACCATCCGCAGCCGCGCGCCGCGCGACTTCTTGTCCATGCTCATCGCCGTGCGCAGCTCCGGCCAGGCGGCGTGCGGGTAGGTGGTCGGCAGCCCCACCGACGTGATCACCTCGCGGTGCAGCGCCACGTCGGCCGCGGACAGGTGCCCCGCCAGCCGGCCCACCTCGGCGGCGAACACCATGCCGATCGCCACCGCGTCCCCGTGCCGGAACCGGTATTCCTCCAGCCGTTCGATCGCGTGGCCCAGCGTGTGCCCGTAGTTCAGCATCTCCCGCCGTCCCGCCTCGCGCAGGTCGGCGGAGACCACCGCGGCCTTGACCCGGATCGCCCGCTCGATGAGGTCGCGGGTGTGCGGCCCGTGCGGTTCGGCCGCCCCGGCGGGGTCGTCGCTGACCAGCCGCAGGATCTCGCCGTCGGCGATGAACCCGGCCTTGATCACCTCGGCGAGCCCGGCCACGTAGTCCGCGCGGGGCAGCGTCTCCAGCGTCGCCAGGTCGGCGAGCACCCCGGCCGGCGGGTGAAACGCCCCGACCAGGTTCTTGCCTTCAGGGATGTCGATCGCGGTCTTGCCGCCGACCGCCGCGTCGACCATGCCGAGCAGCGTCGTCGGGACCAGCACGACCGGCACGCCGCGCAGCCAGGTGGCGGCGGCGAACCCGGCCAGGTCGGTCGCCGCCCCGCCGCCGATCCCCACCACGCAGTCGGACCGGGTGACCCGCGACTCCGCCAGCCACGACCACAGCCGGGCCGCGACCGCCAGGTCCTTGGCGGCCTCGCCGCCGGGGATCTCGGCCACCACGACGGAGAACCCGGCGTCGCGCAGCACCCGGCAGGCGGGCCTGGCGATCGCGCCGAGCCCGGCGGCGTGCACCACCGCCACGGTCTGCGCCTGCTTGCCGACCAGCTCGGGCAGCGCGCCGAGCACGCCGGTGCCGAGGATCACCTCGTACGGCTGGTCGCCGCCGATCGGGATGCGGGTCTCGGTCATGCCCGGAGCCGGCTGGCGAGGTCGGCCGCCACCTCCTCGGGCGCCATGTCGTCGGTCGGCACGGTGATGGTCGCGAGCTCGGCGTACACCGGGCGGCGCTCCTCCAGCATCGCGCGGAGCCGGCCGCGCGGGTTGCCGGGGATGACGACCCGCGGCCGGTCCATGCCGGTCCGCTTCGCGACCGTCGTGAAGCCGGCCTCCAGGTACACGATGTACCGCCCGGCGATCATCCGCCGGACGTCCGGGTCGAGCACGGCGCCGCTGCCGAGCGCCAGCACGCCGCCCGCCTCTGACGTCTTGATTTCCTCGAGCCCGCGCGCGACCGCGGCCCGCTCCAGTTCGCGGAACACCAGCTCGCCGTCGTCGACGAAGACGTCCCCGACCGGCTTGCCCGCCGAGGCCGCGACCACGTCGTCGGTGTCGGCGAACGGCACGCCGAGCTCACGCGCCAGCAGCGCGCCCACCGACGACTTCCCGGCGGTCGGCGGGCCGATAAGCACCACACCCGCGGCCGGGGCCGGCGCACTCACGAGATCACCATGGACTTGAGGTAGCCTTCCGCGTTCCGGCGCAGCTCGTCCACCGAGTCGCCGCCGAACTTCTCCGTGGCCGCCTCGGCGAGCACCAGCGCCACCATCGCCTCGGCGACCACGCCCGCCGCGGGCACCGCGGTCACGTCGCTGCGCTGGTTGATCGCCTTGGCCGGCTCGCCGGTCGAGACGTCCACCGTGTCCAG
>Ga0335075_10018724_pt1 | contig 10265 bp, 9 predicted proteins | sample Lox_Sample_24_FD_206723 | JGI IMG/M metagenome (GOLD analysis project Ga0335075, IMG submission 206723) | Soil microbial communities from Loxahatchee National Wildlife Refuge, Florida, United States - Lox_Sample_2.4 | ecosystem: Environmental > Terrestrial > Soil > Wetlands | place: USA: Florida... | reverse complement strand
CGAGCATCGCGTCGCCAAGGTCCGCGTGCCAGACGTCGACCCGGCCAGAGAGCGTGCGCAGGCGCATGTCCCCGCACGCAGTTGGCAAACTAACCGCCATGGCCCAAACCCTAGAGCGCCTGCGCGAGCGTACGCACGGCTACACCGTCACCCCCGAGCAGTACGTGCGCTTCGCCTACGTGGCGCTCGGCGCGCTGACGCTGATCGTGATGACGGGCGCGGCCGTGCGGCTCAGCGGCTCGGGTCTCGGCTGTCCGACCTGGCCGAAGTGCTACGGCAACGTCTATCCGCCGCTGAAGACGCACGCGATCATCGAGTTCTCCAACCGTGTGGTTACGGTCCCGGTGTGCCTCGCCGCCGGCATGGCCTGGCTGGCCGCGGTGCGCCGGCGCCCCTACCGGCGCGATCTGGTGTGGCTCGGCGCGCTGCTGCCGCTCGGCGTGGTCGCGCAGGCGATGCTCGGCGGGCTCACCGTCAGGGGCAAGCTCGACTACGGCTGGGTGATGGGCCACTTCGCGCTGTCGATGCTGATCCTGCTCGCCGCGCTCGTGCTCGTGTGGCGTGCCCGGCAGGAGCCGGTGCAGAACGTGGCGCTGGATGACGGGCCGAAGGCTGGGGGGGGCATCCGGCGCGCAGCGGCCCGCCGCTGGCGCGCGCTGCTCGTGCCGCTGCGCCCGGCTGAGGGTCAGGGCGGCGCTGTGACCGATCCCGCGATCGTCAAGGGCGTGCGCGGGCTCGTGGCGCTCGGTGCGCTGACGATCTTCGCCGGTACGGCCGCTACCGCGGCGGGCCCGCATGGGGGCGGTGAACCGGGCCAGAAGATCAACCGGCTGAGCTTTGACGGGCGCGGCACGATGGACTTCGTCATCCACCGGCACGCCGAGATCGCATTCTTGTTCGGTCTCGCCGCGCTGGCTCTGTGGTGGCTGGCGCGCCGCCGCGCCGCCGCGCCGATGGTGCAGCGCTCGCTGACGGTCCTGTGTGTGCTGCTGGCTCTGCAGGGGGCGGTCGGGCTCGATCAGTACGAGATGCACCTGCCGACCGAGCTCGTGTGGGTGCATGTGACGCTGGCGTGCGCCTGCTGGCTGTCGGTGCTGTGGGCGGCCTGCGCGGCGGGACGCCTGTCGCCCCGGCCGAGCGAGCGGCCCGCGCCGGAGAGCGAGGAGCGCCACGTCGTCCCGCCCGCCCGCGTTTCGGCCTGATTCAGCGGCCTAGTATGGCCCCGAGCGGCCGTCTGGGCGCTCTCGGCTCCTGCTCCCCGGGGGTCCGGTATGCGCGAACTTCGGCTGAAATCGCCCTGAACTCGGGGCCGCGTGGACGGGAATCCCGGAAATTAGGGCTTCTATCGCGTCCAGATCGGGCGATTTTGCTCCTCATCGTCCTCGCCAGCGGTTAGCCTGCGATCAGTAACGAACCCGAGAAGGGAGTGCCAATGACCAAGAACGATCTGGCCGACAAGGTCGCGGGGAAGACGGGGATGGCCGCAAGCCATGCCCGCGAGGCCCTGGAGGCGGCGATCGAGGCGGTATCGGACGAGCTGGCCGCTGGGGGTGAGGTCGCGCTGGCAGGCTTCGGCAAGTTCAGCGTCAGCCACCGGGCTGCTCGCCAGGGACGCAACCCGTCCACGGGCGAAACGATCAATATCGCCGCGAGCAAGGCGGCGAAGTTCTCCGCGGCCAGCGCACTGAAGAAGCGTTTGAACCCGTAGGAGCGGTATGGACAGCGGCCGATTGAAGACCACAGTTGGCTCTTCAATCGGCCAGCAGGCGCGTCGCGATGCCCGTCGCAGGGAGTTGGCGCGCCGTCGCCGTCGTACATTCGCCGGTCTGAGCCTGGTGCTCGTGGTGGCGGCGGTGGCGGCGGCGGTGCTCCTGACCCGTGGAGGAGGTTCCACGCCTTCCTCATATCCAAGCGCGACAACACGCAACCCCGCCCGTCGATCGCCCACGGTCGCGTCCACCGGCAGGCCCGGCACCGAGCCGGCGCCGATCCTGATGTATCACGTGATCAATCCGCCGCCCGCAGGCGCGCCGTTTCCCGGGCTGTACGTGTCCGCGAGCGAATTCGCCGCCCAGATGCAGACGCTGGCAAACGCCGGGTATCACGCGGTAACGCTCGATCAGCTGTGGTCCTACTGGAAGCACGGCACGCCGCTGCCACCCGGCAAACCGATCGTGGTGAGCTTCGACAACGGGTATCAGTCGCAGTACTCAAACGCCCTGCCCGTGCTGCGTCGTCTGGGCTGGGTCGGCGATGAGAACCTGCAGCTGACGGGCCTGCCCCCCTCCCAGGGCGGGCTTTCGCGGACCCAGGTCAAAGAACTGGTCGCGGCCGGCTGGGAGCTCGATACGCAGGGCTTCAGCCACGCCGATCTGATCACACTCGACGCGCAGCGGCTCGCCTACCAGGTGGCGACCGCCCGCGCCGTCATCCAGCGCCGCTACGGCGTCCCCGTGAAATGGTTCTGCTACCCCTCCGGCGACTATGACGCGACGGTTATAGCGGCCGTCCAGGCGGCGGGCTATACCGGCTCGACCACGGTCGTCCCCGGCTGGGCGGGTCCCACAAGCGACCCCTACCGCCTGCCGCGCCTGCGCGTCCTGGGCGGCACCAGCCCCGAAGCGCTGCTCAGCGAGATCGCCGCGATCCGCGAAGACCCGCCGCCGCCTTCGTCCTACAGCGCCTGATCAGCCACAGCCGGTGTTGTTGCCGCAGCTGCTGCAGGTGTAGCAGCTGCCCGTGCGCTGCATCATGCCTCCGCACTGGCTGCACGCCGGGCCGAGGTCGAGTCCTTTCATGCGGGCGGGCACCACCGGCGGCGTGTCTGTCAGTGCTGCCGATGCGGGCTCCGTGCCGGCGGCTGCCTCGGCGCTGGGTCCCGCCGTGTCGGAGGCGATCACCGACTGGGCGGCCTCCTGAGCGGACTTGCGCGCACGCACCTCCGGGGTGAGAATGCCGAGGTCCTCCTGGACGTCCGGGTCCAGGAAGCGGGAGGCGAGGAAGCGCATAATGTAGTCGGGCATCGACTTGGCGAACGGGATCTCGGGGTTGCCGGTGATTCCCTCGGGCTCGAAGCGCATGTAGCTGAACTTGCGCACGAGCGTCTCCAGCGGCACGCCGTACTGCAGCGCGATCGAGATCGCGGTCGCGAACGAGTTCATCATGCCGCGCAGAGTCGAGCCCTCCTTGCCGATGTCGGTCAGGAAGATCTCCCCGACGGTGCCGTCCTCGTACATGCCGGCGGTGATATAGCCCTCGTGGCCGCCGATCGAGAACTTGTGCGTGATCGAGCGGCGCTCCACCGGCATCCGCTTGCGCCGCGGACCGGCCTCGGCCAGCGCTTTGGCGACGGCCTGCTCGACGATCGCGTCGATGTCCGCCTGCGTCATGGCCTCCGCGCCGGTCTCCTTGCCTTGTCCCGCATCTGTGCGGAGCGCCTGGGCGGTCTTGGAGCCGTCGCGGTAGATCGCCAGCGCCTTGATGCCCAGGCGCCACGCCTGTGTGTAGGCGTCGGCGATGTCCTCGACGGTGGACTCCTGCGGGAGGTTGACGGTCTTTGAGATCGCCCCGGAGATGAACGGCTGCACCGCGCCCATCATCTTGATGTGACCCATGTGGGAGATCGCGCGCTCGCCGACGGCCACATCGAACACGGGCAGGTGCTCGGCCGCCAGACCGGGCGCGCCGATGATTGTGCCGTGCTCGGCCAGGTGCGCCTCGATCTGCTCGATCTGCTGCGCGGAGTAGCCGAGCGTCTGTAGGGCCAGCGGGACGGTGCGGTTGACGATCGTCATCTGCCCTCCGCCGACGAGCTCCTTGAACTTCACGAGCGAGAAGTCGGGCTCCACACCGGTCGTGTCGCAGTCCATCAGGAAGCTGATCGTCCCGGTCGGCGCGAGCACGGTCGCCTGCGCGTTGCGATAGCCGTTACGCTCGCCCAGCTGCACCGCTTCATCCCACGAGCGGCGCGCCGCCGCGAGCAGCTCTGAGTCGGTGCTGTCGGTCTCCGTGATCGCGTAGGAGGCGTCGCGGTGCATCGCCATCACGTGGTTGTGCTCGGCGCGGTTCTCTGAGTAGCGCTCGTACGGCCCGAGCGCTCCCGCCACGCGCGCGGACTCGCGGTAGGCACGGCCGGTCATCAGCGCGGTGATCGCCGCCGCGGTGTCGCGCCCTGCGTCGGAGTCGTAGGGCATGCCGTTGCTCATCAGGTACGCGCCGAGGTTGGCGTAGCCGAGCCCCAGCTGACGGAACGCGCGCGCGTTTGAGCCGATCTCCTCGGTCGGATAGCTGGAGGGTGAGACGACGATCTCCTGGGCGAGCAGCACGATGTCGACGGCGTGCTCGAATGACTCGACGTCCAGCGTCCCGTCGGCGCGGCGGAATCGCATCAGGTTCAGCGAGGCGAGGTTGCAGGCGGAGTCGTCGACGTGCATGTACTCGCTGCACGGATTCGATGCGTTGATCCGACCCGAGACGGGGCAGGTGTGCCAGCGGTTGATCGTCGTGTCGTACTGCACCCCCGGGTCCGCGCAGCGCCAGGCGGCCTCGGCGATTTCGCGCATCAGCCCGCGTGCCGAGACCGGCTCGCCCACGGGCTCGCCGGTGACGCGGGAAGTCAGGCGCCACTGACGGTCCTCCTGCACAGCCTGCATGAACTCGTCGGTGACGCGGACCGAGTTGTTGGCGTTCTGGTACTGGATCGACCTGAACCCGTCGCCGTCGATCGACATGTCAAAGCCCGCGTCGCGCAGCGCGGCGGCCTTGTCCTCCTCCTTGGCCTTGCACCAGATGAACTCGCGGATGTCGGGGTGATCGACGTCGAGCACGACCATCTTGGCCGCGCGACGGGTCTTGCCCCCCGACTTGATCGTGCCCGCCCAGGAGTCGGCGCCGCGCATGAAGGAGACGGGTCCGGACGCGGTGCCGCCCTTGGCGAGGTGCTCCATCGAGCCGCGGATGTTCGACAGGTTGATGCCCGACCCGGAGCCGCCGCGGAAGATCATCCCCTCCTTGGTGTTCCAGTCGAGGATCGACTCCATCGTGTCCTTGACGGACAGGATGAAGCAGGCCGAGCACTGCGGGGACTCCTCGAAGCCGACGTTGAACCAGACGGGCGAGTTGAACGCGGCCATCTGGTGCAGCAGGATGTGGGTCAGCTCGGCCTCGAAGGTGTCGCCGTCGGCGTCTGAGGCGAAGTAGCCGAACTCGCGCCCCCAGCCGGCGATCGTGCCGGCGACGCGAGCGATCATCTGCTTGACGGAGCGCTCCCGTGCGGGATGGCCGAGCTGGCCGCGGAAGTACTTCTGGGCGACGATGTTTGTCGCGTTCTGCGACCAGCCGGCCGGGAACTCGACGTCGGTCTGCTCGAACGCGACGCGATCGCCGTGGCCGATTCGCGCGTCGCGCAGCTCCCACCGTACGGCGTCGAACGGGTGGGTGTCCGGCGAGGTGAAAAAGCGCTCGATCTCGAGCGCCGCACGGGGCGCCGTCTGAAGGGTTGTGGGGTGCGTCGTTGTGTCCATCGGCAATGCTCCTTCCGCGCCGCCGCCGCACGACGAACGCCCACTAGTCGACTCTCGTTTGCTTTTGGGCCGAGCATCATCCCGTCCGGGTCGGACGGAACCGTGAGCCGCGTAGCTCTCATTTTAGAAGGCCCGAGGAGCCCTCGGCGGCTACCTCCCGAGGCGCGCCCAGTCGGTGAATTCGGCCCAGGTGGCGGAGGTCCGATAGCCGGCCTCGGCCATCGCGTGACGCAGCGAGACCAGCCAGTGTGGCTCGTATGCACGCGAGCGCGCGAACGCCCAGGCGGCGCACGCGAGCAGCAGCAGGACGGCGATCGCCGCGAGCACGATCGCCTCGGTCGAGAGGTGTGTCGAAGCGCCTGAATGCGCGTGTGTGTGTGCGCGCGCGTTAACGGCTGTCGAGGAGAGCGGCTTCATCCCCGAGGCGTCCGTCGAGGTGCTCGCCGTCGTGGTCGGGTGGGCCCGAGCGGAGGCCGGCACGGGGAGGGCCGGGGTGGTCGTGGTTGCCGCTTTCGCCAGCGTGGTTGTCGTCGTCGAGACCGTGTGTGACGGCACGACGCTCATAGTAGGTCCTCGATCGCACGGAGCGCATCGGCGAGGACGCGGGTCGGCTCGAGCGAGGCGTCGAGCACCCGGAAGCGGTCGGGCTCGGTCGCGGCCAGCAGATCGTAGGCGGCGGCGATCCGGTCAAAGAACCGCACGTCCTCGAGCTCCAGGCGGTCGGGCTCAGCGGCGCGGAGGCCCTGACGGGCACGGCCAGCGGTGGGGGAGATGCGCAACAGCAGCGTACGGTCGGGGACGAGCGCGCCGGTGGCGAACAGGTTGATCACGCGAACCTCCTCGATCCCGAGCTCGCGCCCGGCGCCCTGGTAGGCCAGCGAGGAGTCGAGGAAGCGGTCGAGCAGGACGAGCACGTCAGAGTCGAGCAGTGGCCGCAGGCGCTCGCGCACGAGCTGGGCGCGGGCGGCGGCGTAGAGCAGCGTCTCGGCGCGCGGGTCGACCGCAAAAGACGGATCGGTGACCAGCTCGCGGATGCGCTCGGACAGCGATACGCCCCCGGGCTCGCGCAGGAGCTCGACACGGATGCCGCGTTCGCCGAGGGCTGAATAGAGGCCGAGGGCGAGCGTGGACTTGCCGGCGCCGTCGAGTCCCTCGACCGTGATCAGGCGGCCACGAGTCACGGCAGGGACGGTAGCGCCTGGCCGCGACGCCCAAGCCCGACGTCCGATCCTCGCCTACGATGGCGATCGTGAGCACCCCGTCAACCGTCGCGCAACCGCCGCCGTCCGCCGCCGGCCAGGCGCTGCCCGAGATCGAGGCCCACCCACACGCTCGCGCCGTCCTGGGTTCCGCGCTGGGATTGGCTGGGATGCCCGCCCGCCCGCCATCGCACGCGTATCTGTTGCACGGCCCGGCGGGGTCGGGCAAGCGGGCGATCGCGCGAGCGTTCGCCGGGGCGCTGCTGGCCGACGGCGCCCGGAGCGAGGACGTGGCGCGCGCGGTGCGCGAAAGGGTGCAGCGGGGAACGCACCCGGATCTGACGTGGGTGCGACCGAGCGGGGCGGTGGAGATGCTGGTCGGCGACATCGACGAGCCGGTCGTGGCGGCGGCGGCGCGGACGCCGTTTGAGTCCAGCAGGCGGGTGTTCGTGATCGAGGGCGCGGAGACGCTGAACGAGCAGGCGGCGAACAGGCTGCTGAAGACACTGGAGGAGCCGCCGGCGTATGCGCATCTGCTGCTGGTGAGCGACCGCCGCGAGGAAGTGCTGGCGACGATTGCCTCGCGCTGCGTGCACGTACGCTTCGACGCGCCGCGCGCGGAGACGATCGCGCGCGCGCTGACGGTCGATGCAGAGACGGCCCTGGCGTGTGCGCGGCTCGCGCTGGGGGACGCCGGGCGGGCGCGAATGCTGGCAAGCGAGCGGGGTCAGGCGCTGCGGGCGGCCGCGGAGGCATACGTGCGCTCGGCGCTCGAGGGAGAGACGGGTCTGCGGCGCTGGACGGATCTGCTGGAGGCGGCGCAGAGCGCCGGGGCGGGCGCGGCCGAGGAGATCGGCGAGCGCCTGGCCGAGCAGCTGGAGATGGCGCCGAGCAGGGAGCGCAGGAAACTGGAGCGCGAAGCCCAGGAGGGCGGGCGCCGGGCGCAGCGCAGAGCGCGCGCGCGGGCGCTCGATCAGGGACTGCAGCTGATCGAGCTGTGGCTGCGGGACGTGGTGTGCGTGCAGGTGGGCGCGGGGGAGCTCGTGTACGCGGTGGACAGGACGGCTGAGCTGGGGGAGGACGCGGCGAGCTACACCGGAGCGCGGGCAGGGATCGAGCTGGTGCGCGAGACGCGGAGCCGGATCGCGGTCAACGTGGCGGAGGAGCTGGCGCTCGAAGCGCTGGCGTATCGCCTGCAGGCGCTGGCGAACGTCTGAGGGCGTGTGTTATGGCGAGGTTTTTTGGGGGGGCGGCAATGCGCCTCCCTCCACCGATGTGGGTGGCGCTCCAGCAGATCGGGTGGTCCTGAATCAGCCGGCGATAGGGCCGAGGTTCGGCTGAAGGCCGTAGGTCTCAAACGCAAGGAAGCGTGAGAACAGGCGGTTGTCCGGGCCGTGGAAGTCCGAAGAGCCGGTGCTGAGCAGCTGAAGCTCGGCGCAGCGGGCGGCCAGGAGCTCGGTCTGCTCACGCGTGTGGGTGGCGTAGAAGGCCTCGATCCCGTCGATCCCCAGAGCGCGGAAGCGCTCGACCATCGCCAGGACCTCATCCGGCTCGGTGACGTCCCAGAACGGATGCGCCCACACGGATACGCCACCCGCGGCGTGGATCGCCGCGACCGCCTCGGCGACGGTTGGGGTCTGACGCAGGCGAAACGCGGGGCGGCCCTCGATCAGGTAGGCGCGGATCAGCGAGCCGATGTCGTCGATCTGCTCCTCGCGCAGGCGCGCGGCGTTGGCGGGCGCGGCCAGGACGGCTTGCGCGAGATGGGGCCGCCCGATCGGCTGACCGCCGCGGATGCGCTTACCGATCGCGGCGTCGTCGAGCTCCAGGCCCTGCTCGCGCAGCGCCTGCGCCATGCGCAGGGTGCGGCGCTCGCGGTCGGCGAGGAAGTCCTCGAGGGTCGCCAGGAAGGCCGGGCCGGTGTGGTCGATCAGGTAGCCGAGGATGTGCAGTTCGCGCGGAGCGCCGTCCTGCCCCTGCGCCGAGGGGTCGTCGATCGAGGAGATCTCCACGGCGGGAACGACGCGCACTCCCAGCCGCGTGCCCGCCGCGACGGCCTCGGAGACGCCGGAGACGGTGTCGTGGTCTGAGAGCGCCAGCAGCTGCACGCCGGCCTGACCGGCGCGCTGCACGACCGCGGCGGCCGGCAGGGCCCCGTCGGAGTGGGTGGAGTGCGATTGCAGGTCGAAGGTGGGCGGCATCGTAGGCTGCCGGGCAGCCTACGCTATGGGCTCGCCGAGAAGTCAGCCGAGCGAGCCCGAAGACTCGGGCCAGCCGACCCGCGGAGCGGGTGTCTTGCCGCTGCGCTCGTGCTTGCGCGCGCCGGCGGGCACATTGCCCGGAGCCGCGATCAGCGCCGTGACGTTCCGGGCGACGGCCTGGCGCAGAGTGTGCACGGCCACGTGGTAGCTGCGCGCTCTGGATGGCAGCGTCTCCTCGCTGTTGGTGGCCTCCTCCAGGTCCGCGCAGGCGGCATCGGTCTCGGCGGCAAGCCGGGTGGCCTCCAGCCAGGTGACCTCCAGGTAGGCGAGCGCGGCGCCGAGCTGCTCGTCGGGCAGGCCGCCGGGCGTCTGCAGCTGGCGCAGCACGGGCACGACCTCGTGGCTCAGCCAGCGCTGCTCGGCGTGGGCGCGCAGCATCAGGCAGACATCTGAAGGTGGCAAATTATCTGAATAGCGGGTCATGAGAAGCATCCGTGCTCACAGGATCGGGGTGTCTGCTCATGGCTTCGACCGGCGCCGGCCGGGGCTTTAGGAGATCGGCATCGCTCTCCACGCTTCTTGGGGCATTTTTAGCCTGGCTCGAGCAATCCGGCGGATCCCACGATCGTCCAGACGGCGTCAGGCGAGCGCCCGGAGGGCGAGGAGCGGCGAGTTCTGCGAGTTCTAAGGAACGAACTCGGATGGACCGATGTAGAAAGGGAAGAGCAATGCTCAACCACGCGATCATCCACGACCCCGCAACACGCGCGCCCGGGCAGCACGCCCGCGCGATCGTCCGGCGCCTGCGGTTGCGTACGCTCGTGGCGCTCGGAGTGCTGGCTGTGGCCACGGCCCTGCTCGGGCGGACGTTCGGCCTGCGCAACATCACGTTCATCGCCTCGGAGATCGGGCTGCTGGCAGCGATGTTCGTCGTGCTGCGCTATGTCCTGCCGCTCGTCGAGCGCCACGATCGCGGCGCCACGGGCGAGGAGCAGGTCGGCGGGTTGCTCGATGAACTGGGCAAAGGCTGGCGCGCGATCCACGACGCGAGCCTCGGCAACGGCAACGTCGATCACATCCTGATCGGACCGGCGGGAGTGTTCACGGTCGAGACCAAGAGCAACCCCGGTCCGGTGCGGGTCGCCCGCGTGCACGGCGCCACGCTCCGTCAGGCCCAGGCCCAGCGCCGGGCGATCGAGCGCGTGACGGGGATGGAGGTGCAGCCGCTGCTCGTCTACAGCCGCGCCTGGGTCGATCGCCCGCTGGCCACGCGCAAGGGCGTGACGGTGCTGCCGGCGCGGATGCTCGCGGGGTATCTGGACCGGCGCAAGCCGACGCTGGAT
>Ga0335075_10018723_pt1 | contig 10265 bp, 4 predicted proteins | sample Lox_Sample_24_FD_206723 | JGI IMG/M metagenome (GOLD analysis project Ga0335075, IMG submission 206723) | Soil microbial communities from Loxahatchee National Wildlife Refuge, Florida, United States - Lox_Sample_2.4 | ecosystem: Environmental > Terrestrial > Soil > Wetlands | place: USA: Florida... | reverse complement strand
AACCTGAGCCAGACTGAGCAAGTGAGTCCAAGGAGGTGAGGTACCACCATTTGCGTCCCCGCTGGATCCAATTCCCAAGCGAGATCAAGGATCCGAAGGAGATTTGGATGCGTTGCCAGAGGTTTGTGAAGCAATATCCTCAACTCCTAGATAAGAGACCTGTAGCGCAATGACTCCTCCCCAGGGCCATCCGTAATGGAAGACCTCAACGATTTTAAAGCTTCAGAGGGTTCTGAAGTGCATCCTCTCGTTCTTCTCGTCTGGGCTGCCCGTGGGCCATCTCCGTACGATGAATGTCCTGCCGCTCCCACATATCGGAAAAGGGTGATTACACAACTGGCCATATACCTCGAAGCCGGAGCCTCCGTTTGATAGAAGTTCATCTGCGACATATTGAAATAAGCTGACTGAATCATAAGAGGGAGTGCTCTCGAATGCGCTCACAAGGCTAGTCATCTCTTTAACAGAGCCCGGGGGTTGCACTGAGGACGGATCGACTGAGGACCTGGCTTCTCAACGGAAACATGGCTGGAAGAAGCTATGGGGGCGAGAAAGTACCGAATTCTAGGTTGAGATTGGAGGGTGATATGAAAGCGGATTACAGTGCAATATGCGGCGAAATTGTACCATGCTGGCTTGGGCCTCTGTCGTTCAGATGCTCGGTGGGCAGCAACGCGACATGCGGTCGTAGGGGGATGCCTTAGCACCGCCCCCCTTGACCAGCTCGCGCCAATGCCACCCAGCTCTGCTTGAAAACACATGCCCCTGAGGCTGAAAATGGCCGGAACAGGAGAAAGTTTGCTCTCCCGGGTCGTGCCAAGACGTGCCAAGACGTGCCAAGACGATAGCACCTAACTGTTCTCCCCAAAGGGAAAGCTATCCCAGGCCCCGCCGACATGCGTGCTTTGACTTTGCCGATTGCAATAATTATCCACAAAATACTCTGCATAAGATGGCCTTTGCATCGGCAGAGTATGGTGGTTGATTAATCCATTCCTTTTGCCATATCTTTCCATTTTAGAATCCAAAGCATTTCCGGAGATCGCTTGTCAGGTCAAGTTTTGATTGAATTCCCCAAGCCACGACGCCACAAAAGGTTGGACGCGTCCCAATAGTGCAGTCTCTTAAGCAGCCTGCTGCAAATCCAGAGATGTTCAAGGCAGGAATGCGAAGGGACTAGTCCCCTATTTCTCTTGCCTTAGTTCGGAAGATGGGCATTCTGCCGTGATACGTAGCGTTTATATATCCGGGGCATTAACTCTTGCGTTTTGGTAGAGCACACTCCGATTTCTGACCAGAGGCCTGTGACATCAGATTACAATGGTACGTCAACCTGTGCCTGCCCCGTGCAAAGCTGACTGACCTCCATAGGCTCAGATGAACGCACCAGACCCCGCTGCAAACCTCCAACCTCAGTTGCAACAATCGCCAGTGCAATCTCAGCCTCTCAATGCCTTCGGGATCCATCCGGACGCGAAGCACATGGACCCTACCTGGAGCAATCACAACGGCCATTTACCAATAATTTCTGCCACGGGGGGTCCCTATGGTCAACCAATGAATCTGTCTTCACACAATTGGAACGGACAGCCTGTGCATCCCATGCAACAACCCCAACAACCCCAACAACCCTTGCAAATACACCAACCTATGCAGCCGGCGGAGATGCTTTACGATGCGGATATGGAGAAGCAACGCAAGGCAGAAAGGAACGAGGAAATAAAGAATCGTGTGAAAAAGGGATGCAGTGATAGCTGTCGCTTTGCTGTCTCGATGGTTGCTTGCATGGCCTGCGTTGGCTCTTTTTGCTTTGCCATTCTGAATGCTAGCTTCTGAGACGCTAAATATCAGCCGTATTTATCGTCCTCTAATACGTGATAGATTGGGCCTTGTGTAGAGGCAAAGGTTCATAAATTGGTGTCGACAGTGTCTCTCTAGCTATTACAGACCACCAACCTAGTTTCCAGTTGTTACCTCTGTGGTGCGACCCTTCATCCTCGTAGCTGGTCGCCACAGCGGCCCTCCACGAGTCCAGCTGAGCCAAAGCCTTCCTCGCCCGAGTGAACCTTTACTTGCTCCTTAAGCATACGGCGCTGAACCTCTCTAGCTAAGACGATACCACTTTTGACATTACACAGCCTGGTTTCTCAGTGCGAATGAGATAGATAGACGGTCATCACACCGGGCGTACGGAGCATATCGTAGGGCGGTGGAGCGCAGCGCAGTACAACGCAGCGTAACGCAGGCATGATAACTGCCTATCTAGGGCGACACCACTTCTCGTATTATGTGATCAGGTCCTCGGTACGAGCGAGGTAGCCAGCTTCCGTCTCTTCGTATACTGACACGCGCATCCGTCCTCTCGAGCCGTACAGAGAGTCTCTCAGTGGCTGCCATTGTACGCTACGCCCCGCGAGTCATTACGACTCGTTTCGCGTTACCCGGCGAGATAGCCGACCACGTCTCGCAAGAGAAGTTTAGGTGTATCGCACCCTTGTATGTCCGTCTCTTCCCGTATCCTCTCGTAGATGCTCGTACTTGAAGCTCTCTCTGCGCCTCAAAGTCGGCTTGATTCTCGAGACCTTGATCAGCTGGGACGACACCACTTCTCGCGTCGGACGGTCAGGCCCTCGATACGAGCGAGGCAGCCAGCTGACTGGTCAGACTAGCTGGGGCAATGCCACTTCTCGTACGCGATCAGGTCCTCAGTGCGAGTAAGGCAGCTAATCTCTAAGGGTCGCTTCGAGCCGAAGCCTTGCTATCCTCGAATTAACAAGGCCCCTGAGAGCGACACGTCCTGCTCCGTGAATGGCTGAGTTTGGAAGGGGAGAAGAAATTCCAGTAAATGCCTAGCCAGAGGGTGTAAAGGAGATCTTGCTGGGGACATGAGGCCATGCGATAAGAGTGCATTTGAATTTATGGAGATGAGAAAGAGAGAGCAGATGGGAAGGAAGAGAGAAACCCATTGAGAACGTGGGAGGGACACGGGCCATTTTCAGTGTTTAGGAACTTTCGCAAGCCAGACACACAGGACACACAGTGTTAGGCAAATACACACAGGGAGAATAGGAATTTACTGGTAGGCTAACAAGACAAAATGCCTGGGTGAGGTTTTAGCAGGCACTTTCGGGGACCCCTGGCCTTGTTTCGGGCCCCTCGTTAAAAGTTGACAATTGTAGTGGGATGGGTCTTGGCTCCGCCGCGCGGTCAGCAAGGTGCGCAGGGTGAAGCAGGAGCGGAGCCGGAGCTGACCTGGGCCTGACCGAAGCGGTGCAGGGTCACGTGGGGCAGGAGCTGCGCAAGCGTCGAGATTCCTGCGGTATGACAGTCCTTACAGGATGCCTCAGAGAACCGCGGACGTAGGGATATCTTCTCAAATAATACCCCTGAGGGCCAAATTGTCGGGCGACTTCCGTAGTGGCGTTTGTCTCAACCTATGAAATTTGACCTTGTTCTCGATCATGAAGCTTCTCAACATTGAGCCCGCAAATCCGATGAGGATATACATATGCTCAAATTCTTTCCGTTGAAGGCTGCATTAGTTGGTCGATCCAGGGCACGGCGGTTTACGTCATCCTTTCGTCCATCCCTAGGGTTGGCTACAGTGTCGTTAAGCCTTCGGGACATCATCTTTCCGGCATTTCTTTCTTACCTACGCCCCCAAGATGTTTAAGAGGAAAGAAACCTCTCGCTTTCAACCTTCATGTTTTTCTTTCTATCTTCCCCCCAGACCAACATCATCCTGTCAACATGTTCGGACTCTTCAGCACGCCCTTTTCACCCGAAAAGGATATCCCATCTCTTGCTGGCAAAGTACTCATCATCACTGGCGCAAATACTGGACTGGGCTATGAATCTCTCATCCATCTCGCAAAGCACAATCCCGACAAGATCTACCTATGTGCGCGCTCGAAAGCAAAATATGACGCCGCCATGAAAGGCATCACCGCTGCTGTGCCTAACGCTGCTTCATTCGTCAAGTACCTCGAGCTTGACCTGGCATCGCTCTCCTCTGTCGCAGCAGCAGCCGACGCCTTCAGCGCCGAAAACCCACGCCTCGACATCCTCATGAACAACGCCGGCATCATGGCCCAGCCGCCCGCTTTGACCAAAGAAGGCTACGAGATCCAATTCGGCACAAACCACATCGGCCACCACCTCCTGACCAAGAAGCTGCTTCCTATCCTGGAAAAGACCGCAGCAGCCGAGCCAAATGCCGACGTCCGAATCATTAACCTGACGTCTGGGGGCCACAAATTTGCCCCCAATCCCGCTGGCTTCATCCCGGAAACCTGCACGACCGACATGGCATCTTACAACACCTTCACGCGCTATGGCCAATCCAAGCTCGCCAACATCCTCTTCACCAACGAGCTCGTCCGCCGCTACCCAGCCATAACGTCCGTCTCCATCCACCCAGGCGGCGTCATGACGGGCCTGGCTGGCCCGTTCGCTGACGCGCACCCCTGGCTCAGCTTCTTCCTCATGCCGCTCTGGAAGCTGGTTGCGACGACGCCGACGGTCGGCGCGTACAACCAGACGTGGGCGAGTGTTGCGCCAGTGGAGGGCAAGGTTGGGACCGGGAAGGAGGGGGTGAGGCCGGTGAATCAGGGGAGATATTACGTGCCGGTTGCGCAGGAGGGTAGTTCGAGCACGCAGGCGAAGGATGGGGAGGTGGCGAAGAAGCTGTGGGAGTGGACGGAGGCGGAGTTGAAGAAACATGGGTACTGAGTATTGTTTGTGAGCGTTTGACTACCGGATGTATGATCGTTGCGACTTTTGGAGCAGGGGGGGGACACCTACAATTAATTTGACGATCTTTTGGAATGGGGCAATTGAACCTGCACATCTGGGTATAGTGGCCATCGAAAATGGCAACTGAGATTTCAAGACTGATAGCGTTGATTGCGCGATGTTTGGATGTAGCAACGATATGACAGCAAGCAGGATGATTGTGGAAACGAAAAGATCGACGAGAGTGCAAGTAATTTCGAGCGGGTTGATCAGAAGCGTTGATAGGCAAATCATGCCCTAGTGTTCTAACTTACTCACGAGGAAGGGAAGCGACAGTTTTCAGAATTGGAGGTGAAGTGTTCATTGAGTAGTGCAGCATCCGCCCTCAATTGCATAGCAATTACCTCCACAGCCGAATCATCCTCCAGTGACTGCCTTTCATGCTCGAACACTTTTCCCTATTCATTACTGCCTGCGATGGTATTGCCAGTAAGTCTTGATGGTGCCCGTTTACCAGAAATCAGCGGCACTCTTGATGGCCATAACCAGTTCCACAATTTGCTCGAATGACGCGTCCTTGAGACAGGAGACGAGCCAGTCCTGGCCCCGGTCGATTGCCCAAGAAATCTCTACTGAACGTGTCGATAACCAGCTCCCTCATAGGGCAGTCATTGGCAGTGCGGTTGAGTACAAATTCAATCTCGGCTTTGTTCATAGGAAAGCTGGATAAGGCGCAGGCTTTGACAAACGCCTCCAAAGTAGCTGTCTTCACTGCTTGTAACATCAGAAATTCGTCGGCGAGGATGTAGAATTTGATGGTGGGTTCATAAACGGGACCGATTCCAGTCACGGTCTTGACATTTTGAGAGAAACGGCCATTGTAGATGTAAAGTCGTTGCTGTCTCCGGTTTAGGCTCTCCGGTTCCATTGGGCAAGGCGCCTGTTTTGGCGCCTGGCCGGTTTTGACCTAAGCAGACTGGAGTGCGCTCGCAATCACAGTGAAGCGACCTGCAAAGCGTCTTCGACCAACCTGCTATTCAGGCTAATGAAGTCATGCTCAGAACTAAAGTGATTGGCATAGGATTGGTGCTTACGAGATCAAATACCGTAAGGACAACCTTGATCTATAAGCTGGTACTGTTTGCCATAAAATTTGGTGCTATAGCTACGAAGCTGTGGGATCGAGAGGGACCTGGGGCTCCGTCACGTGGTTTCCGACGGACTTTTGCACACGACGAATACATAAAAGAAATATGTGACATATTCCCACGAGACCTTCCACCTCCTTAAAGGAATGCATTTCGTCAAAATCTTGTCAAAACCTCACCGCCTGCTAAGTGCTCAGGGCCTGCAGGCTGAGATACCATATCTTCCATCATGTCTGACAATCACCTCCAAGCCGCAATGGCCAAGCTTAACCATGCCGTTGACAAGTTCAACGAGGAGTTTACAGTGCTTGCAGCCAAGAAGAAGTCATCAATTCCGCGTCTCACGGTTCAACAAATCGCGCATAGCTTCGACTCCGTTGCAACCACGGGAGACTCCCAGAATGCATCGAAAGACTTCCATCGGGTAGTCGAAAAGCTCATGCTCCTCAATGTCTCTGCAGACCAGGATACAGAAACGCTGTCCACGTCCAAGAAAATGGTCCAAAAGACGTCAGACTTCGTCGGCAAGTTGTTGCCCCTCACGTCGGTTGCTCTAAGTCTCGTCGGTCAGACATTCGGGGGATCCGCAATGTCGGTGCCAATCACTGCCATCGCAAACGGCACCGCCTTTCTCCTCCAGCTAGCGATCAAGGAGAAAGAACGCAAAGACCAGTTCCTTGCCGAGCTCGATCTCATTTCGTACCAGGCCCGTCGCGTCAACGAGCTTCAGAAGCACCCGGAAGAAGCAATCATTCCCATGATGCGGGAGAAGTGCCTGAACCTGCTCGCAGAGATCGTGAACTTTCTCGGAGCCGCTCTGAACTACCTAGGGCAGAGCTTCCTCAAGCAGTTTGGAAAATCACTGTTCCTGGGTGCTGAGATTTGGCAGACCAGCGTCAAGAACTTGCACCTGGCATACGAGGAATATGACCAGGCATTGCTGTTGCAGATCGCAAGCACTGTGATCATGCAGTCTCAGATGGTGGCCACGAAGCCAAGGGAGAACGATGGATTTACAAAATGGCTTGCGCCGGCGAACTCGGAGAACGATGCGCAATTCATGGCAAACTTATCTCAACGCGCAGAAGGAACACTGCAGTGGGTGCTGAAGTTGCCTGAGTTCAGAGATTGGAGACTTGGGCACGCAGAGGGGACAGATTCCACGGCGGCCCAAACTTTGTGGTTTACTGGCCTTCCAGGAACTGGAAAGTCAACCATTTCCGCGTATCTGTGCGACCTTTTGGCCTCACAGTATCCGGAAGACATCATACTAAGCTTCTTCTGCAAGCGGGGCACGCCAGGGCTGACTACAGCACACCGAGTCGTCCGAACTCTGTGCTACCAGATGATCATGAAAGAATCATTCTACCGGAAGTTCTTGCAGGAGAAGCCCGAGCTGCCAACGAATCAGGGCAAACAAAATCTCCTGTTCCTGTTCAACAAGCTTATCAAAGAACCTTTGAATGCAGGTCCTAGGGAACGGTCTGTTTTCATTCTCTTGGATGGTCTAGATGAGCTTGAGGACTCAACGACATCAAATGATACTCAACTACCGTCGTATAATAGCAAAACCGAAATCGAGATTCTCCTAGAGCGGCTGGTCAATCTCGCTACAGTCAAAATACTCATCACCAGCCGCCAGTCACCTCAGCTCAACAGCATTCTGTCAAAATCTGGCATCATTCGACCTATCACCGGATCAGACAACGCCGAGGATATCAAGCGATATGTTAAACATCGTGTGGGACAATCTTCCAAGTTGCGAGACGGATTTACAGAGACCCAGGTTGACCCCATCGAGTTCTTCAATGCCAAGGCCAACGGAGTCTTTCTCTGGGTTGCCATTGTCCTGGACCTTCTCGAGCGGACTGCATCAAGCAAGGCCTTTCAGCGGGCCCTTTACGAAGTTCCCCCGACTATGAATAGTGTCTACGACGACATCCTTACCCGTGCCTCGAACCGTGGCACGATAGATCTGATTGCCGAGCTCCTCCGCTGGACAATGATCCTTCCGAAACCGTTCACGATCCGGCAGATGGTGGTGGCGGCGGAGCTTTCTCTAGGAGACAAAGTGTTTAATATGGAGGAATTCCTCCGTACTGAATGCGGATCGCTGTTGGATCTGGTCCCGACCCTAGGAGCTGGTGCCAGCTACGACGAGAGCATCGAGATTCATATTGGCCACGAGACCTTTCAGACGTGGTTGGCAGAGCGATCCGAGAGCAAGCACGACAGTAGATTTGCAAAGTCGGTGGCACATGGGAGAGCGGCGAGGGTGTGTCTACTGTACCTTACGGCCAATCCGCCGATCAAAGACGATAGCCTTCAGACGTACGCCATTACGCGCTGGCGCTGGCATTTGCGTCTCAGTATGGGGATTCAGGAGAGGCAGTTCGCCGAGTCCCTGGCTGCCCTTGAAGGCGGTACCCCTTTGCCACCAGCCCTGGCTGTGCAGATATTTGGTCTGCTGTTCAAGTACTTTTCTAGTGAAGCCGTTGAGCCATGGCTTGGGCACCATATTCAAAGCAAGTCTCATCACAAAAACTTGTTCTGGGAGGTACACCACACATGTGTGGAGACTGCAGCTTGGTGCAAGACCAACAAAGACGCACTGAGCGACGAAGCAATCGCCGGACTTCTCGATAGCAATGACCCTTCCAAACTACGCCAGTGGCGTGACAATATTCAGGATCTCCAGTGCACCATCGATCTGCTCTGGCCTCGGGCATGCCATGTATGGGTTTGGAATACTTCCTTCGACTGGTGGCAGGCCTACTGTGCACTTGATTCTCTTGCTCTCCTACATATCTGGGGGTACGATGCCAATGTTCTGGATGAAACCGATGCTGTTCGCAGAGTGCTTGAAGAAGAAGCTAAGACTGTGGAGGAGAATACAAAGAGCCCGAGCTGGAAGCGCGGTGGCAAACTGGAGGGAAATCTCTCCGTACGACTCGCCAATGCCATCCTTACATTCGATGCGGAAGGGGTAACTCGCGAAAGGTGTGACAAAACCTTTGCCGCTGGCGGCTTCGACGTCATGAGTGGCGTTTGTAATGCGAATCTGTCAATCGCTCTGTACCGTCTATCCAAAGCGAATCTTCAAGAAGCCTTGGACGCCGTCCAGGAGGCGATTGATGAGGACCCTGATGGCGGACCCAGGAACCACTATCACCTGGGCCAGATCTACGACCACACCGAGAAGCCCGAGCTAGCGATGGAAGCATGGCGCCGTGCAGTGGAGCTCGATCCGCAACGAACCACCAATGCTCGTTGTGCGGTCTACCAAACCCAAGAAAACGAGCTTCTCGCACGAGACCCACCCGCGTACGAAGAGGCGGTGCGCCTACTCGAGCATGCCATCGTCGATGATCCAGTGAATGCGTCGAACCGTTGGTTCCACCACCTCTTTGACATCCACAAGAAGACAGGCGACCTTCAGGCCGCGCGGAGCACCTACCAGAGGCTGATTGCATTCGATCCGACATGGCACTCGTACTGGGAGCAGATTGCGGACACGTACATCGACCAGGACGAGTTCGAGCGAACGCGCCAGTTCGACTGGCACAGCTGGTGTGACTCCCTAGCCGAGGCAGTCGTGGAGGACCCGAGTCATGCGAACGCATACTGGACAAAGTGGGCTCGCAAAGCAGAAAAGCTGGCCGAGTACCAGCATTTCGACAAAGCGGTCGAAATCCTCACGTACTCGGTCGACACATCGGCAAGATTTTCTGACAAGTCGGCGAGAGATGCCTGGGCGGACTTTCAGCACACGTTGGGGGAAACGCTTTGTAAGAAGGGTGATTGGGAGGGCGCCGTTGCGCCATTGGAGGAGGCTGCGGCGAGGGTAGACGGTTGGAGGAAGCCGGACACACTGAAGCTGCTCGCGTTTACTTACATGGCGCTGGAAAGGTGGGAGGATGCGAGGAATGTTGTCGAGAAGAGGATCGCCGAGAATGAGGGAGGCAAGGACTTGGGTTACGCTCTGTTGGGAGAGATCTGTTTGCTGTCGGGTAAGGCCTCAAATGCTGTGAAGGAGTATAAGCAGGCAATTAGGATCCAGGAGAAAGAGCTTGCGGAACAGGCAGCAGAGGAGGGAGATGCGGAGGCAAAGAAGAAAGCCCTGCTGGATGAGGATCTGGGCTCGTATTACACCGATCTGGGTCTGGTATATGACCGGCTGTCGAGAACAGACCAGGCGTTGGCTTGTTTGCGAAAAGCCCTTCCTCACATCGAGCACGGGTTGGAGGAGGCGGTTATGATGCGCAATGACAATGGGTCACTCTGGAGGAGCGAAGGACGATGCCATATGAGGCTTGCGTGGCTGCTTGAGAGGTTGGATGATCCGAAGGCGGTTGAACAGTACGAGAAAGCTACCTGGGTGTT
>Ga0335075_10018722_pt1 | contig 10265 bp, 7 predicted proteins | sample Lox_Sample_24_FD_206723 | JGI IMG/M metagenome (GOLD analysis project Ga0335075, IMG submission 206723) | Soil microbial communities from Loxahatchee National Wildlife Refuge, Florida, United States - Lox_Sample_2.4 | ecosystem: Environmental > Terrestrial > Soil > Wetlands | place: USA: Florida... | reverse complement strand
CCCGCCGGTAGCAAGTGGTGCGTACAGTGCAGTTAGGGAGAGATCGAACGCCAGCGACGTGTGAAGGTAAGAGGTTCCAGAGGCGCTATTGTAGGCCCCCGCAGCCCAATCGACGTAGTTCCCGATGGACGCATATTCAATTACAACCCCCTTTGGCCTTCCAGTGGATCCAGATGTGTAAATGACGTAGGCTGCGTTGCGCGGAAGCGGTGCGCCTCCGTTTATATGCGTCGCGCGCTCACTGACCGGGCGCGTTAGCAGATCAGAGTACTCTAGCATTTTGACCGTGGAGTGGTGCACGGATAGCCGAGACACAAGCTCATTTGTGCAAATCACCATCTCTGCCTTAGAGTCTTCCAGGACAGACTCTATCCGGTGAACGGGCCATCGGGTATCGATAGGCACGTAGGCTGCTTTAGCCTTCCAGGTACCGATAAACGCAGTGACTGCCTCAATGGAAGGAGGAAGGCAAACCGCTATATACGATTCGGCTCTCGCACCGAAGGAAGCGAGCCGCTCAGCTAGGAGACTCGACTCCTCGTCGAGCTCACGGTAAGTCTTAGTTGAGCCCGAAGCACTTAGCGCGATCGCGCTCGGGACACGAGCTACCTGGGACCTGAACGCTTCGATCACAGATGGTTCATTTGGCATTTGGCGGCCACCTTACTCGTAGCGGAATTTGCGATGATGAACTAAGTGCCGGTCGACAAGTGCTTTTCAATGTCTCTGCGCGCCGACGCTAGTTGCGAATCGATATCATGCCATACTTCGATTATGCTGGCTTTCTCTTCGGGCAAGACAATGTCAATTGCCCCGATGGGGCGATCAGGCTCGGCCAGGACGGATTGAAGGACTAGCAACAAGCGCCGAACCAAAGCATCGGCCGAACCTGCATCAAAAAGATCGCTGGAGTAGTGCAGGGTAGCCCCGATCGAGGTCGGCTTGTCAGTCGTGGCCCTTTTCTCGATAAAAGTGAACGTCAGATCGAATTTGGCTACCCCGATGTCCGGCTCTTGAAGTTCGACATCGAGATCTGGGAAGTCTAGTGGCACATTAACATGGCTAAGATAGGTCAGTAGCACTTGAAATATCGGGTGATATCCGAGCGAACGCGGGGGATTTAGGTGCTCTACGATTTGTTCGAACGGCATCTCCTGATGCTCATATGCGGCGAGATCTGTTTCCTTTACCCTAAGGGCCAGCTCTCGGAATGTTGGGTTGCCTCCGGTATTCGTGCGTAGCACGATCGCATTGGCGAAAAAACCAATCAATTCGTATAGTGCCGGGTCAGGGCGCCCGGCGACGGTTGCTCCGAGTATCAGGTCCTCAACCGATCCCAGTCTGGTAAGTAGTACAGCGACCGCGGCATGGGTTATCATGAACGGTGTCGATCGTATTTCTCTCGCTAGTGCAACAATTCGGCTTTGCAATGTTTCGTCCCAACCGAATGTCAGCCTGTGGCCTCGGTGCGACATAACCGGCGGACGGGACCGGTCGGCAGGCAGCTGAAGCAGATCAGGAGCTCCCTCAAGCTGCGCACGCCAATAGGCTAGGTGCTGACACATCAGACTTTGATTGTCACTCTCAACGCCAAGCGTCTCTCGCTGCCTTATAGCATAATCTTCATACTGCACTGCTAGTGGCGTCCAATGCGGCGCTTCGCCGCGTAGACGCCCCGCGTATGCTATAGCAAGATCCCTTGTCAGGGGCAGCCGCGAATAGCCGTCAGTCGCAATGTGGTGGATGAGTATCAGTAGAATGTGGATTCTTGAGGATCCGGCCCTTATCAAGGTGAACCTGATCGGAGGTTCAGCACCCAGATCAAAAAAGTAATGAGCCTCACGTTCGACGATGCCGCCCGCAGAAAGAAGGGAGTTGGCTTCAAAGAAGTGGAGCCTCGGATCAGCCTCCTCCAAACTCATAACATACTGATAGGGCTCTCCGAGCTTCTCCTGGAAAACGGTGCGGAGGCTATGATGGCGGCACGTAACGTCTGCGACTGCTGACGCCATCGCCTGGTGATCAAGATGCCCGACGAACTTCAGCACAAGAGTCTGATTGTAGGTTGACCGTGGGCCCTCAAGCTGGCTTATAAACCATAGGCCTCGTTGCCCATACGACAGGGGGATTCCCGGTGAATCGCTTACAGGTCCTTCAGATTCCATTTTGACTTCTCAAGAGGTGTAGGGAAACGAGGATGCAGGTGCATTCGTTAATCTCGTCACTATCGCGACAAGCTTACGATCACCCAGGCAAGCGAAGGCTGTCACGATGGCCAGCCATCTAACATAAGCTTAACACCTAATCTCAGAAACTGTAAGAGCCGACAGTCTAATATTTGTTAAATACGCATGCTGTATGGATGACCAGGCAACGCGAGTCATCAGTTAGCTTGCTACTCGTCATCGGCGGCAGCGGCACCTTCGTAGAATTCATTCCACTCTCCCAGGATGCGCTTATGTTCATCCGGGCCGAGGATGTCAAGTTGAGAGACCGGTGCGTCCGGCCTAAGCGCAGCTGCTTTACAGAGGTTGACTAGATGGTTGATTAGCTGGTTAATGGTTCCCTCATCGAAGAGATCGATGCTATAGCAGACTGATCCCTTCATCTCGGTTGGTGTCCGCTGCATTTGAATTTCTAGGTCGAAACGCGAGTGCGTTTCGCACACGCTTATATGCTGAAGCAGCCATCCCGCTGGTGCAGCGTAGGTTGATGCGTCGCTAAGAGTGAACAATACCTGGAACACCGGATTGCGGCTGAGCACGCGAGCGGGCGCGATCTCCTCTACGACACGATCGAATGGCAACTCTTGGTTCTGCTGAGCTTCGACAACTATCTCGCGAGCCTGGGCCAACAGTTCGGTAAACGATGGATCACCATCCCATTTCAAGCGAATCGCTATCGTATTGGCGAAAAAACCGATGAGAGTATCGGTCTCTGGCCGCGTCCGTCCAGAGACCGGTGAGCCAGTCACGATGTCGCTTGTTCCAGCGTACTTACTGAGCAAGATGTGAGTGAGTGTTAGAAAAACCATGTAAGGCGTTGCTCCGTTTTCGCGCCCGAGGCTATTCAGGGTCTCGGCAGTGCGCGTGGGGATATGAAAATCGATAGTGTTGCCCTGGCCACTCGGCATACCTGGCCGGGGTCGATCTGTAGGCAGTTCGAGCTCTTCGGGAGCGTCCTTGAGGAGTTTCTTCCAAAAGTCGAGCTGCTCCTGTGCTGCCGGGCTGTCCATCCATGTGCGTTGCCAGGTTGCATAATCTGAGTATTGGATGTGGAGTGGAGGCGGCAACGTTGGCCTGCTACTGGTTTCAGCATCATAGAGAGCAGCTATCTCGTTCCAGAAGAGATGAAGAGACCACCCATCTACCACTATGTGGTGAAAATGCATAGCAAAATGATAGCTGCGGGATGCAAGTTGAAAAAGCTGTGCACGCAATAGTGGCCCCGTGGCCAGATCGTACGGCGACGATCCGAGCTCATGCGAGCGCTTCATACTCTCTGCTGAAGGATCCTGTAGGTGGCGAAGATCTTCCACTGTGAGATCAGGAACGGCACCGCCTGAAGCCACTTGGATCGTCGCATCGGCGGATGATTCAAACCTGGTAGTCAAGACCTGATGTCGTTCACATATTGTCCGCAGAGCGTGGGCGAGCACCTCAGCATCGACTTCGCCGGTAATCGCCCAGTTGGAACTTACATTGTAAACTGAAGAGTCTGGTACAAGCTGATCAAAGAACCACATTCGACGCTGACCGAAAGAAGGTTGTGAAGAACGTCCTGACCGGGGAATTATTGAGGGAGTATGTGGCGTTATTATTCTGGTGTCAAGCCTAGCGGCGAGGTTTCTGACAGTGCGGTCTTGAAATAGATCGCGCACTGAGACGGACGAATCGATTTTGCTACGCATATAGGAAACAATTCGCGTCGCGGCGAGTGAGTGCCCGCCGAGATGGAAGAAGTCATCATCGATTCCCACTCTTTCGATTCCGAGAAGCTGTTCCCATATTTCAGCGATTTTGCGCTGTATCTCCGTGACCGCCGGAACGTAGACATCTCCTACCTGATACGACCGAGAGAGCGGTGTCAAGGATCGTCGATCCACTTTGCCATTCGCTGACATCGGTAGCGACCGGAGGAACGAGATTTGTTCCGGTATCATGTATTCTGGTAGCTGCCTCCGGAGATAGCCTTTGAGATCCGCCTGGGAAGGAGTTTCACCCCGCTTCAGAGGGACCACATACGCTGCCAGCCAGAGCTCATTTGATGGATCGCGATTTGCAACTACCACAGCTGCCCGGACAGCTTGATGCGAGGCAAGACAAACCTCTATTTCCGCTGGCTCTATGCGGAATCCGCGGATCTTCACTTGGCTATCCGCTCGGCCCAGGAACTCAAGTACGCCGTCTGCAGACCACCGACCCACATCGCCCGTTCGATAGAGTCTTGCGCCAGACCCGAATGGGTCGGCGACAAACCGCTCCGCGGTCAGTCCTGGTTTGTTTAGATACCCTCGCCCCATGCCCTCGCTGGCGATGTATACCTCGCCAGATACTCTTGGTGGAACGAGATTTAGCAGGTCATCCAAAACATAGATCTGCACACCATGTACGGCCCGTCCGATGGCAGGTGAGTCAGGCCAGGCGGTTGGATCGCCGCTCATGTAGAAGGCGCTCGCCAAATGTGTTTCTGAAGGGCCGTACTGGTTCTCGAGAACTACCACTCCCAAACGTGCCAGAGCGTTCCGGCTCTCGGCGTTTAGGGTGAGCCTGTCGCCGCTGACGAGGAGGTGGGTCAAACTGCAGTTTCCAGGCGGCCGGGTCCCCCAGGACGGAACCACGTGTTCGAGCAGTGCAGGCGAGATGTAGATGCGGTCGACATGTTCCCGCTCAACGATGTCCAGCAGCCTGTCACTGTCCAAGCGGTCGTCCTCGTCGACTAGGACTAGTTTGCCCCCGCGCAGGAGTGTGACGAGGATTTCTTGGAGGGATACATCGAAGCCAGCAGAGGCGAGCTGAGTGCAGGTCGGCGGTGCCTCTCCCAGGAGATGATCCCGATGGATCTCAAAGCGTACTAGGTTCCATAGCGTCTGCCAGGTCAAAGCGATGCCCTTAGGCGCGCCAGTAGAGCCTGATGTGTAGGTGACGTAGGCCAGGCCGAGCATGTTCACTGAGGTCCCGCGAACTTCAAGAGCGCTGCCTGCGACGCCGATAGACTCCTGGTCGTAGTGCACAATCGCGTATCTGGCTGTCTGCCATGAGACGTCGATCGTCGGGGCCACTACTAGTAGTTTCGCCTGCGAGTCGGTAAGCATGTACGTGAGCCGGTTCGGCGGAAGCGATGGGTCAAGCGGGAGGTAAACGCCTTGCGCCTTCAGTACCCCCAGCAATCCGACAATTGCGTCGAAGCCGCGCCCCAGGCACACGGCTACTACGTCTTCGGTGGCTATGCCGAACTCGCGCAGGTACCCCGCAAATGCGCTCGCTCGCTTGTCGAGTTCGACGTAGGACATCTGGTCGCGGCCCCGTACCAGTGCGATCGCATCGGGCCGCGACTCCACTTGCGCTTCCCACAACTTCATCGGATGGCTGGTCATGGAGAACTCAGGTCCAGTCGCAAAAGAAGCAGGGCTGGCTGATTCGCTTGACGCGGAGTCAGGATTGGTCATATGCGTATTCCTGTCCGTGTAGCAAAGCTGCCAGCTTTAGTTAACGTAGGCGCCAAAAATAGTAAGATCGCTTTTTTATTTTTAAATGAGGACCTCCGGGTAGGCTCAAAATGAGCTCGCCAATAAACGGCCCCCACCGGACAGAATCAAGCCAAAAACTTGCGTCAGACAGGTGAGGACTTAACGCAATAGGGCTTTTTTATCATGGCAGCACTAACCTGTCAAGGATCGGCTTTCCAGCTCATCAGCTACCGGCCCCAATCAGGTGATAAATCTCACAGTCTTTGAAAGGTGTTTCCCTTTACTCATTTATTTGGTTCTGTAACTTGAGTACCACGCATTAGTTTCCACCTTAGGCGCGACTTAAGTACTCCGGCGTTCAACGCTGGGCCTTCGATGGGGCGGCTGTGAGATGTGATGCTCGAGCGTCTACCAAAGGACTTCGTACCCACAGGCGACCAACGTCAGTGTTGCTTTTTCTGCTCGCGGTTTTTCGCGCAAGGTACAACTTCTTCGGCGCCAGGTCGTCGGCCGCTACACCAATTCGTGACGCCTCTCCTGATAGGTCCGCAGCCAGCAGTGAAAATGCAAAGATATTATCGAGCGGAGACCTGAGCCTTCCACGAGGGTCGCGGCAGGGGGCGCTAAGGGAGTTGCCGCCTAGGCGACGTCCTAGGCCCGGCCCGACGTGAAACGCGCAGGGCAAATAGGCGGTGAGACCAAACATCGAGTTCCGGGCATTTTGCCCGCACCGTATTGTGGTGTGCGCCGTGATGGAGCAACCTAGTGGGCGACTTGCCTTTCTGCGCCTCATGACGGCTGTCTGTGCGAGCCTCAGGCTAATCTAGTGACGGCGCAGTTGACGCAGTCGTGAGGTAAAGGGCCGCGGCCCGGGATCGGCTGTGGTGCACCCGAACTGCTGTGGTGCACCCGAACTGGAGGAATGATGGCGCCGTCGGAGAAGTCGACGTCGACAGCCAATGTCAGGCGAGCGGAGATCGTCGCCGGGCGCTCTGCCGTCCTTACCAAGAGATCCCCTACCGCCGAGCACTCAAGAGATGCGCCCCTTGTGGATCTGGGTATTCCGGCCGAACGAACAAGACTTCGGATTCCTCGGGACCTGTCACTCGAAGCCTGGTGTCGCCTGGGTGGGATAATTCTAGCGGTATCGGAGTCTTCAGCCTGGTGGATAGGTGACTGGCTGATTTTCGGCGAAGAGCACTACGGGGATCGTTACCGCCGCGCCATGCGAGAAACAAATCTCGATTATCAGACTCTACGTAATTACGCCTGGGTCGCCAGGAAGTTCATGCCGTCTCGCCGACGAGACACGCTTACTTTCCAGCACCACATGGAAGTGGCCGCTCTACCTGAGCCAGAACAGGACCACTGGCTCGACTTCGCCGTACGGCTTGGATGGTCAAAGAATGAGTTGCGCAAGCAGGTCAAAGCCAGTGGCTCTGTGGAGCGCGACGCTGAGTCCGGGCACGAGGTGCAACTCAGCCTGCGGCTTGACGAGAGACGCCTCGAACGGTGGAAGGCAGCCGCGGAGCGGAGTAATCAGAGCCTGACGGAGTGGATCTCCTCTATTGTCGACGAGGCCCTTTAACCCACGGCCTTCCAGGATCCCGCGCCGCTGCGCCACTCTGGCAACCGCGCTGCAGCTCTGGGCTGGTCACCACTGGGCGGCCTCGGTCAGAGGCCCCGTACTTTTGGCACGGCCTGGCCCGCAATGCGGTGCAGGCTGCCCGGGTCCGCGGCGTAGACTCCTTCTTTCCGAGGCCAGTGGACAACCAGATGGGTGATGCCGGCTTTCGCGTATCTCTCGGTCAGGCGTATGAAGGACTCCGACGATCCCAGGAAGTCCCCCGCGGGGTCGGTAGCCACGAATATCTTCTCGATCGACTCGGGTGTACGACCTGCAAGACGACAGGCCTCGTGGAGCTCGGAGACTTGTCGGATCACGGTATCCAGGCATTCTGCGGCCGAGAATCCCGCGGCCCAGTCGGCTGGCCCGGTGGTCACCCATGCGTCCCCAAAGGCGGCGGCAAGTGCCATGGCGCGCGGTCCCGCCCCCGCGATGGCCAGGGGCAGTCGAGGCTGCTGTACGCACCCAGGGTGCATGCGAGCCTTGTTGGCTCGGAAGTGCGTGCCAGCGTACGTCGTCACTGGTCGGCGCAGCAGGCGATCGGTGAGTTCGACGAACTCCTCGAACCTGGCGGTGCGCGCGCGACGCGGCAGGGGTCCGTCGGTGAGGACCTGCGCATCGCCTGCGCTCATCGAGCCGGCGCCTATCCCTAGGACAAAACGGCCCCCGGAAATATCGTCGATGGCGATCGCGTCCTTTGCCGTAGTCACTGGATGACGGAAATTAGGTGAGGTCACGAGGGTGCCGAGCAAGATCCGGCTCGTTCCGGCCGCCGCCGCCGCAAGCACGGGCATGGCCGAGAACCAAGGACCGTCCGCCAGACTCGACCAGGAGAGATGGTCATACGTCCACGCGCTGTCGAATCCCAACTCCTCGGCCTCGCGCCATTGCCGAGCGGCTTCCGCCCAGCGCTTCTCGGGGAGAATCAGCACTCCGAATCGCATGGTCACTCTCGCGCCATAATATCGACCACCGCGTCGGCCCCCAGTTCGACTAGGGCGATGAATGGGGCCAATACCGAGGCTTCGACAATGATGCTGGCAAGGCGGGCGTCGGCAGAGGGCCGAAGGCGGCCAGCGCCGATTGCGGTCGGTGCCTGTCCGAGGCGGCGGACGTGTTCCACACAGCCTTCAGTCACGCGGGACTCCACCCGGGCCCTGTGACTGGCAGGAAGGTAAACTCAAACTCGATGCCGTTGGGGTCGTAGGCGTAGAAGCTCTGCACACCGTCGTTGTCCACCACGATGTCGGTCGCCGGCGCGTCTCGGGTGAACGTGTACACGCCGGAATCGTAAACCGCGTGCCACCGGCTGTACCATGCAAGCAGGTCCTTCGGGGTGGGCACCTCGACGCATACGTGCTGGAACTGGTTGGTGCCAGACGGTGGTGCCCCACGGTGGTGTGCTCCTCGGGTGAACAGATGAAAGCGCAGCTCGTCAGCGGTGAGTTCGGCCAGGCTGGACAGACCAGGCAATCGTTCCAGACTCAGTTCGGAGAACTCCTCCAGGGTCCAGGTGACCTTGGCGCCGAAGAAGTCCTTGTACCAGCTGATGCTGGAAGCCAGATCGTCTGTCTGCACCGCGACGTGGTGGAAACGCAGCCGCGTCGGAACCGTTTCGGGGACGGCTGTCCATTCGGTTTGGGATGCTGCGGGTGTGTCGGTCACTTGGTCACGCCTTTCCATGGAATTCACCGGCACATTGCGTAGGTCTGGCGGCCACGCGGGCTGGCCGCCGCGAGAAGGATGCTCTGATCCTGTTTGATGCCGACCGCGCACACCTTTCCGAGCGAATACTCCGCGGCCAGCTCAACCTCGTGACCGCGGCGCCTCAGCTCCTGCACGACCTCAGGCGAGCAGGTTCGTTCGACAGTAAGCACGTTCGGGCGGGACCCGTGAGGGGTGAACGAGGCCGAGAAGTGGTCGCTGTGGAAGGCCAGGGTCTCCACGGCGGACTGGAGGTCCAGGCCGAAGTCGGCCACGGCGAGGAAGGACTCGAGGGTCCACTGGTCCTGCCGATCCCCTCCGGGTGTTCCGAAGGCGAGGACGGGTTTGCCTCCCTTCAGAACGAGACTGGGGCTGAGCGTGGTACGTGGACGACGTCCGGGGCCAAGAGAATTGGGGTGTCCTTCCTGCAGCGTCATCGTCTGCCCGCGGGTACCGAGGGAGAACCCCAACCCGGGTATGACCGGGGAACTCTTCAGCCATCCGCCGCTCGGCACCGCGGCCGCCATGTTGCCGAAGCGATCCACCGCCACTACCGTGCAAGTATCGCTACGAGCAGCAGTCGCTTTGACCACCGTCGGCAGCCCATCGTGGATCTGGCGCATCCAGTCGTCCGCGTCGGCCGACACCTCCTCGGGCGCCCATTCCGGAATGACGGGATGACGCCCGTCAGGGGACCCTGGGCGCAGCTGTTCGGCGGCCTCCTTCTCGATCAGGGCACGCCGAGCAGCCGAGTACGGTGCGCTCAGCAGGACGTCGAGGGGAACATCATAGTGATCTGGGTCGCCGTACCAGGCCTCCCGGTCGGCAAAGGCCAGCTTGGCGCACTCGGTGACGGTGTGCAGGTATTCGGCGCTGTTGAGCCCCATACCCTCCAGATCGAAACCGTCAAGCAGCGCGAGTTGCTGTAGAAAGACCGGACTTTGAGACCACGGACCCGGCTTATGGACGGTGTAGTCCCCATGCTCAAGCTGGACGGAGGTCTCCACCGTGGCCTGCCAGTCGGCCATGTCTTGTCCTGTCAGCAGCCCCCGGTGACGCTGCCCAGTCGAGTCCAGGACTTCGTTGTCGGCGACGAAGTCGTGGATGGCCTCAGCCACGAATCCCTGATAGAACGCCCGTTCCGCAGCGGCGAGCTCCGCTTCCCGCCCTCCTGAGGAAGACGCCGCCTCGCGTAGCAGACGCTTATAGGTATCGGCGAGCGCAGCGTTACGGAACCGCTCGCCT
>Ga0335075_10018721_pt1 | contig 10265 bp, 10 predicted proteins | sample Lox_Sample_24_FD_206723 | JGI IMG/M metagenome (GOLD analysis project Ga0335075, IMG submission 206723) | Soil microbial communities from Loxahatchee National Wildlife Refuge, Florida, United States - Lox_Sample_2.4 | ecosystem: Environmental > Terrestrial > Soil > Wetlands | place: USA... | reverse complement strand
TCGTGTCAATCAAAAACGTGCAAGATACACATATGAGCCCACAGCTGCGCGCCCTTCACATGGCCCTGCTTGAAATCATCGGCGTCATGAACGCGCCGCAGCGCGACGAGGCCCTGATCGCCGCCGCCGGCGTTAGGCTCGACCGCGCATTGTTTCCCCTTCTGATCGGCATCGAGCGCTTCGGCCCGATCGGCGTCGTCGAGCTCGCCGCTGGCATGAACCGCGATCACACGACGGTCAGCCGTCAGCTCGCCAAGCTCGAAAGCCTGGGCCTCGTTGCGCGCCTCGAAAGCTCCGACGACCGCCGCACCCGCCGCGCCGTTATGACCCCGGAGGGCAAAGCGATGACCAAGCGCATCGACGCGGCACGGGAGCGAATGTTTCGCGCTATCTTCAGCGATTGGCCCCCCGAGGAGGTGTCGGAGCTGACGCGGCTGATAGGGAAGTTCGCCGCCGCGGTGAGAGAGGGGGCGGCGACTCGTTAGCAGACCAGGTTGGCTTCAGAGTATTCTCATCGAAAGCTCGACGTCGTCGGCGAAGGGCGTGGAGATGTAGTCGCTTGCCGGCGAGCGCCATGTCGTGTTACCGCTTTGATATCCGGCTGGACCTGAACATTCATGGCGCACTCTTCATTCTTGCAATGCCAAGCTTAAGCTAAGCTAAGCTAAGCTAAGCGTCAGCGCGGCCGATGGGCTTTGCTGGAACCTTGAGTTGGCTTCCGTCGGAACAGGTTGCTGGTTTCAATGGGAATCGGCGGCTAAATTCACCGCATCTGCACGTTTGTGCCATCACATCGTGTTCCCTTCCTGGCGCCTGACCTCATCTGCAATCGGGTGCAGGAAATCAGCAGGTTCTGGGCCGACGACACTGAATCCCGTTCCATTGCTCGCCCAGGTGAAGCCGCGGGTGTTCCCGTAACTGTGCTCAGACATCCGGGTATTTCTGTCGATGGCCATCGGCCGGACCAGCATGGCCAGGCGTTGACCCTGCCCGTTGCTGTACATCAGCAGGCCAGCGGCCCCGTGGGGAGTCGCGACCAGGCGCCCGCCCATAAAGGCGTAGCCAGAGGCCGTCAGATCCGGCACGGAAACTGTTCGCCCGATCCGAGACGCGATCCAACTGACGAGTTGAGCTTTGTCCGTCGGACCGAATTCCACGGGGTGGGAGCGATCAACCCCGTACACGTCGAAATTATAGGCGGCCTCCTGTGCAAGAGCAACGATTCCGCCGGTCTCCGGCCGCTCGACCGCCGCGCCTCGCACTAACCAGCCGCCCGCGCCGCCAACCGCCAACATCAGCACGGACGCCGCCATCGAGCGCCATGACCATGCCTGTGATCGACGTCGTCCTTCCAATAAGTGGCGCACATTGAGCTGCGGTGGGATCGGTTCCTCCGCGATCGGCGCGGCGGCAGCGCGGAGCGCGTCGCGTTGGCGACTGTAGCTTGCAATACGCGCGGCGATCTCGGGATGAGCAACGAGGTAAGTTTGCACCTCGCTGCGCCGCGCGGAGTCCAACAGGTGATCGACGAAGCCGTGCAGGTCGTCTTCGGTAATCGGGTGATGGGCCGTCACTGAACACTCCGCAAATGGTGCCGGTCCGACGCGGGCTTTCCTGGTTCTTCCAGCAGCCTCAGAAGCCGTGCGCGAGCTCGGGCCAAGCGCGACATCACGGTGCCAACCGGAATGTCGAGAATTCGGGCTGCTTCGGCGTAACTCACGTCTTCGATGGAAACGAGAAGCAGGACGCCTCGCTGGTCATCGGGCAGCAGTCCAACGGCGGCCAGGACATCGTCACGCCGCAGCGCGTCCTCCTGCGTCGGCGGCACGGCAACGTCTGATTCGTCGGCGTCGTCCAGGGGAAGCTCCCGACCACGCCTCGCAGACCGGCGTAAGTGATTGACCGCCAGGTTGTGTAGCATGGTGAAAAGCCATGCACGCGTGTCGCCGTCGGATCGCCGCAAATGCCAGCGGCTAATCGCTCGCTCCAGGGTGTCCTGAACCAAATCGTCCGCAGCTGCGGCGTCGCGCACGAATGTTCGGGCGTAGCGCCGCAGCGAAGGAATGACAGGCTCGATGAGAGACGCCATGTCAGTCATCGCGTCGTTCTCTCAGAGGCGCGTCGAAAGCTTCAACCATATTCGTCTCCGGCCTTTGAACCACAGGCCTCTGGTAAGGAGACAATCTTTCACCCTCTTTTATTCCCCAACGACCCGATTTTGAACCGGAGGACCGGAACAGGCGCCGTTGGCCAGCCAGAACTGCTGCGTCGCCGCGCCTCGCATGGACCAGCGCAGATGACGATTATCCCGTATGCCTGACTTCGGTTGAGCCCAGTCTGCCTGCCGCACGGCACGTCACGGTAGTCAGTGGCGCCAGCGGTGAGGCGGCGGCGTCTCGCCGCCAGCGATTTTTGGTCGATGGGAATAAACGGCCTCTGAGAGGTGTCCTAACCGGTACACGACATCTTGCGAAGGAGCAGAAGACAATGAGCCCGAAACGAATCCTTGGTCTTACGATCGCGGCCTCCGCCCTGGCTTCATCGGCCGCGGCGCGTCAGGCAACCACCTGATATTGCTATGGATTCAACCTTTCTGATCGAAAGCGAAGTGTTCGCAGGACGGACGGAGCGGGAAACGCGGGAGAGGCGCTATGTCGAAGATGCCGGCCGGGGTCGGCCTCAAGCTGCCACAGATTGTCGTTTTGTTCGACGCGACTGGCGACCTGTCGCAACGCAAGCTGCTGCCAGGTCTGTTTAATCTCGTCTCCGCGGGCTACATGCCGAAGTGCAGGATGGTCGGCGTCTCGCTCGACGACATTGACGCCGAAGCCTTCCGCGCGCTCGCCCATCGTGCGATCGAACAACATCACGACCGGAGGCCGATGGATGACGCGTGGACTGCTTTCTCATCGGCGCTCGATTACGTGCCCCTCGCGGCCGGCTCCGGCGCCCTGAGGGCGGCGGTCGAGACGGCCGTGCAGGATCTCGGCGGCGAGCGCCAGCTCGTCAACTACCTCAGCGTACCGCCGAGCGCGGCGCTGTGGGCGGTCCGCGTGCTCGATGAGGCTGGTCTCGCGGAGGGATCGCACGTTATCATGGAAAAGCCGTTCGGTACCGATCTCGAGAGCGCGATCGCCCTCAACGCCGAACTGCACAAGGTCTTCTCCGAAGATCAGATTTTCCGCATCGATCATTTTCTCGGCAAGGAGCCGGCGCAGAACATCCTCGCCTTTCGCTTCGGCAACGGTCTCTTCGAGCCGATCTGGAACCGTAACTTCATCGATCACGTGCAGATCGACGTTCCCGAGACGCTGGACATCGGCAACCGCATTGCGTTCTACGAACAGACCGGCGCCTACCGCGACATGGTCGTCACGCACCTCTTCCAGATCCTCGGCTTCGTGGCGATGGAGCCGCCGACCGCGCTGGCGCCGGGCCCGATCAGCGAGGAAAAGAAAAAAGTGTTCCGCTCGCTTCTGCCGATCGATCCCGCGGACGTGGTGCGCGGCCAATACATCGGCTATCGGAAGGAGAAAGACGTTAATCCTGAGTCGGACACCGAGACCTTCATCGCGCTCAAGTGCTTCATCGACAACTGGCGCTGGGCCGGCGTGCCGTTCTACCTGCGCACTGGCAAGCGGATGGCGGAAGGCCAGCGCATCATCTCGGTCGCCTTCCGCGAGCCGCCGAAGAGCATGTTCCCACACGATTCCGGCATCAGCTCGCAAGGACCCGACCATCTGACCTTCGATCTCGCCGACCAGTCCAAGGTGTCGCTGTCCTTCTACGGCAAGAAGCCGGGGCCGGGCATGCGGCTCGACAAGCAGAGCCTGCAATTCGCGATGCATGAGACGGGGCTCGGCGCCCACGTGCTCGAGGCTTACGAGCGCCTCATCCTCGACGCAATGCGCGGCGACCATACGCTCTTCTGCTCCGCCGAGGGCATCGAGCGGCTGTGGGAAGTGTCGACGCCGCTGCTCGATTCGCCGCCGCCGGTCAAGATCTACGCGCCCGGCAGCTGGGGACCGCAGTCGATCTATCAGCTGATCGCGCCCCACGCTTGGCGATTGCCGTTCGAGCGCGCGTGGCGCGACCCCAATCTGGTCGCGGCCTGATCCGATTCCGCGAATGCGCGCCGCGCGCCAAGGATGGGCGCAGTGATAAACGCTGCGATTTTGGTTTCCGGGGAACAATCGAGTAGTTCCATTCGGGATGCAACGCGTCGCGCATGTCGAGATGTTTCATCTCGGTCTTGGTGACCTTGATGCCTTTCTCGTCGACCCTCGTGTCGAGGGCGCTCTCAGCTTTGAGCCCGTTCTTGGCGCTTGTCTCCGCGTTGAGCTCGATGATGGTGACGTGGTCCGTATGCGGCCGGCCGCGCCTATTCTGTGCGATTCGGCAGAACAACAAGCGGTGCTCGATCTTGTGCCATTTCGATGTGCCCAGCGGATAGTGCCGGAACTTGATCGTGAGGCCCGTCTCGTGGCGACAAGCGCAGACGCCAGTCGAGACTCTTCGACATCCGCAGCAGCGGTCGGGACGGGTCGCCCAGCGCCGTCGGCTCGACCGGCGTTTGAGATAGTCGAGCAGCGCTCTGTTTCGGTCGACGATCGAGGGCCGCCGCCTTCACGGCAAACTTGGCCGTGAGCAACTGGCGCGCATCGAGGCCCTTCAGTCCCTGTTAGCCTGATTCCTGTCGCAAACCCGGAATGTCCTGGCCCGCGTCGTCGTCCCGGCCATGCCGCAGAATGTCGCGACGCGCAGCGGGCCGGCGCGAACCCGGAGATCCGGCGCTCCCTGAAGAGCAGGAGATTAAAGGAACTGTCACCGTAAACCCTGCCGCACGGGACGTGACGATGCAAATGCCGGACGGTGTGCCCCTCGGTCGCTCCATTCAGCAGCCCTGACATTATCAGTGGCGCCAGCGGTGAGGCGGCGACCTCTCGCCGTCAGCGATTTTTTGGTCGATGGAATAAACGGCCTCTGAGAGGTGTCCTAACCGGTACACGACATCTTGCGAAGGAGAAGAAGACAATGAGCCCGAAACGAATCCTTGGTCTTGCGATTGCGGCTTCCGCCCTTGCTTCATCCGCGGCGCTGGCCGCGACAGGGACGCCGGAGCGCGTACGCGGGACCATCGCGTCGGCCACCGCGGATTCGGTGACCGTCGATACCTATGCGGACAAACCGGTCTCCGTTGCCCTCACTGGCGACACCGCGTACCTCAAAGTGGAGAAATCGAATCTCAACAAGGTTGAGAAAGGCAGCTTCATCGGCACCGCTACCAAGGATATCGGGGGCACGCAGGTCGCGCTGGAGGTCGTGATCTTTCCGCCCTCGATGCGCGGCATGGGTGAAGGCCACTACGCCTGGGACAAGATCCCCGACACGACGCTCTCGGGCCGCGCGCGGACCATGAGCAGCATGACCGACGGCAATGTCTCCGCCGTCTCGACCTCGGCGCCGGAGGTGAACAGTACGATGACCAATGGCGACGTCGCCGCATCGCAGTCGGCGGGCGGCGTCACGCATCTTGTGGTCACCTACAAAGGTGGCCAGCAGGACGTGCTGGTGCCTCCGACCGCTCCGATCGTGACCTTCCGGCCAGGCACGAAGGCCCTGGTGGCCAAGGGGAACGATGTTTTCATCAAGGCGACGCAGACCAGCTCGGGCCTCGTGGCCAACACCGTCGCGGTCGGCGTCGACGGCGTAAAGCCGCCGATGTGACGGCCACCCCGCGCCCGCGGCGCGGGGTTTCCCACCACGAGAAGGGACATCCGTTATGGACCGACGTGAAACGGGCCGCCCAGCTCATCCGATCGCGATCCGCGTCATGCACTGGATCGGCGTCTATGCCATGGGCTGCATGATCTTTAGCGGCTGGGAAATCTATAACGCCTCGCCCAGCCTGCCCTTCCTGTTCCCGGCCTGGACCGGCCTCGGCGGCTGGCTGGGCGGCGCGCTGGCCTGGCATCTGAGCGCCCTGTGGCTGCTGTTCGCCGACGGCATCGCCTATCTCGTCTATGGCTTCGCCAGTGGCCATTTTCGCCGCGACCTGAAGCCGCCGCGCCCCGCGGAGGTGGGGCGCGATTTTGTCGCCGCGCTGCGCTTTCGACTGAAGCACCACATGGGCCAATACAACGCCGTGCAGCGCGTGCTCTATGCCGGGGTCATCATCGCCGTCATCCTGCAGGTGATGACGGGGCTCGCCATCTGGAAGCCTGTGCAGTTGTGGTGGCTGGCCGGGCTGTTCGGCGGTTATCCGATCGCTCGCCACATCCACCTCGCCACCATGTTCGGCATCGTCGCCTTCGTTCTCGTCCATGTCGCGCTGGTGGCGATCCACCCGAGCACCTTGAAGTCGATGATCGTCACCGTGCCCGCAGAGATCGAGGAAAACCGATGAGCGGCCAGCGCAACAAACCGGCCGTCAGCTTGGCCGAAATCAAACCGGAACTGGAAAGGCTGAGCCGCCGGCGCTTCTTGCGGAGCGCGCTCTCGCTCGGAGGGCTGACAATGCTGACCGGTTGCGATCTTTCGACCCATTCCGGCGTCGATTCCGCGCTTGAGACGATGCTGCGCTTCGACGACCGGGTCCAGGCGGCGCTGTTCAGCCGCCAGCGCCTGGCGGAGACCTATCCGGCCAGCGCCATCACCCGCCCGTTCCGCTTCAACGCCTATTACGCGGAGTGGCAAGTGCGCCCGACGCCGGATAACTGGGTGCTCAGTGTCGGTGGCCTCGTCGCCGACCGGCGGTCCTGGACGTTGCAGGCGCTGATGGCGCTGCCGCAGCAGGAGCAGATCACCCGGCATATCTGCATCGAGGGCTGGAGCCAAATCGGCCAGTGGAGCGGCGTGCCGCTGGGCACGTTCCTGCGCCGCGTGGGCGCCGACCTCTCGGCGCGCTACGTCTATTTCAAATGTTTCGATGGTTACTCGACCAGCATCGACATGGCTAGCGCGCTACAACCCCAGGCCATTCTGGCGCTCGATTTCGAGGAAAAACCGCTGGCGCCGCAATGGGGCGCGCCGCTGCGGCTTCGCATCCCCACCAAGCTCGGCTTCAAGAGCGCCAAGAACCTGGAGGCGATCGAGGTCACCAACAAGTATCCCGGCGGCTACTGGGAGAACCAGGGCTATGACTGGTTCGCCGGCGTCTGACGGCGCCGCCGACGCACCGTCGGGTTGGCCAGTACATCGTTTCGAATTTTGAATCGGACCATGCGGCGCGATTGAGCTTACAGGACTCGATCGACGCCCAGGAAGCGTGGGGCATCGGTCTGGTCAACCGCCTCGCCCCAGCGGGGCAGAGTTTCCCCGGCTGCGTTGGCGCTTGCTGAATCGCTCGCTCAGCTCGATTCGTGCCGGAGTGCGCGATTCCTGGACTCAGACGACGCAAGAAGCGGTCCGCCGCACGCGCACCGACGAGGTCTTTACGGTGCCCGACATCGAAGAGGGTATCGCGTACAGGGGCCTGCCCGGGAAGGCTTGGTCTGATCCTGGCTGTCGAAACCGAGACGCCTCCGACTGTGTTACGGCTCGCCAGTCAAAGCACCGAATGTTCGGCGTTAGAATTCCTTCACCCCATCGAGGTCGTCTGTTCCCAGCGCCACGTACGCAACACACGTCAGCCAACTCCTTTCAGGTCCGCGGAGCCGTGACAGTTCGCGCGCTCAAGACGACCGCGCTGACGAGCGCGGCCAACAGCCAAAACGCAATTGGAAGCCCCACGGATTTTGCAACGAAGCCGATCGCAGCCGGACCGACGAGAGCGCCCGCGTAGCCTGCAGTCGTGATCGCCGCGACAGCTAGGCCGGCCGGCATCGCGCGCTGCGCGCCAGCGCCACGGAACAGCACCGGCACGATGTTGGAAGCTCCCAGGCCAATCAGTAAGAACCCGCTCATCGCGAGCGAAGCGATCGGAGCGGAAAGCACGAGCGCGAAGCCCGCCATCGTCGCGAGGCCGCCCCAAAGCAGCGTCGCGCGGTCGCCGACCCGGGCCGTAATGAAATCGCCGCTAAGCCGTCCCGATGTCATTGCGATTGCGAACATCGAGTAGCCAAGCCCTCCTCGCGCCTCGCTGACGAGCCCCCTTCCCGTGGCGAGCAAGGCGCTCCAGTCGAGAATCGCGCCCTCGACGAGGAACATCACGAAGGCCAAGGCCGCGAGCAGGAGAACGATGCCGTGTGGCGCGACAATCAGAGGCGTGTTCTCCGAATGCGAGGCGCGCAGCAAACGGGGAGCTGCAAGAGCCATCGCGATCGCCATCGGCGCGGCCGCAAACAAGGTGCTCGCCAGCGGGGCCATTCTCGAAGACAGGAGAAAGGTCATTACAGTCGCGCCTGCGAAACCGCCGACGCTGAAGAGGGCATGGAAGCCGGACATAAGCGGCTGACGCGCGGCGCGCTCGACCTCGACCCCATGAATATTCATCGCGACATCGAGGGAGCCCAGCGCCGCGCCAAACGCGAAGAGCGTCAATCCGAGCGACAGCGGCGATCCGGCCACAACAAGCAACGGCAGCAGGAGGGCAAGGCCGAATCCGCCTGCCAGGATGATGGGTCGGCTGCCGTATCTGGCGCTGAGGACGGCGGTCAAAAGCATCGCCGCGATAGACCCCGCCCCGAGACAGAGCAGCAGCAGCCCCAATACGCCGTCGTCAACTTGAAGCCGCTCCTTCACGAAGGGAACGAGCGGCGCCCAGGAGGCGACGCCAAACCCCGCCACCAAAAAGGCGAGCCGCGTCCCAAGCCGTGTTTCTGGCCTATCCGCGGTCAGCAAGACTGAAACTCCTGGTGCTGGCGTCCTGCCCCGACGGTCATGCGGGCCGGTTGGCTCTCAGGACCTCGCAGCCCGCCGCAGCCAGTTTGTCGAGCGCGTCCGGATCGGCGTCGTGCTCGACCACAAACGTGTCGATGTCCTTCAATTCGGCGACACGATGTGGCGCTCGCGCGGACAGTTTTTCGTCGGTGGCGACGACGAGGCGCTTTCGGCTCGCCGCCAACAGCGTACGCTTGAAAGTGGCGTCGGACAGTTCATAAGCGCTGACGCCGGTCGCGGGGGAAATCGCGCATGCCCCGACCACGCCGAGGTCGACGTTCATCTTCGTGAGGCTCAGCGTCGCTTGCGCGTCGACGCAGCCGCCAACATTGTGATTGACATCGCCCCCGACCATGATGAGACGCAGATCGGACCGCCCCAGGGCGGCCGCTGCGATGTCGATCGAATTCGTTGCGATCGTCAGTTCGAAGTCATCGGGCAGGCTTGCGGTCGCGAGCTTCTTCCATACGCTCCGCCATGGGCGCCATCGCCTTCGACAGCGGCAGCGCGCCGCCGTAGACCCGCCGACATCGACCCTCCGCTGCGAGGGCGCGCAGATCCCGGCGGATAGCGTCCTCGGACACCTTGAACTCGAGCGCGAGCGCCGCCGCCACGACGCATTGGCCGTGCGCGAGACGGCCGAGGATGACATCTCGCCGGGCCAACGGGGATTCGAGGGTCATACGGATATCGTGCACGAACAAGAACGATCGTGCACATAAACGTGCATGATCACGAAGTCAACCCATGCACATCGGTCCGGTCGCTCTTGATCGAATGCTTGCTGCTTTGCGCATCTGCCTGTAGCGCCTCCGGCCGCTTTTGGAGAAGTTTCGCCCGTATGGCGGCCATCGGGAAGGGCAGCGACGGGCGGAGAGGGAGAGCGGGCGGTGGCCGAACGGTGAGAACGCGCGGGATAACGGCGCAGGCAGGCAGCCGAGAAAGCTCGGTGTCCGCCCAGAGCGGTCTTGGCGCGACCAATCTCTCTCAAGCAGAATGGCGCGCAGCTGATTGATCAGAGCCGTGCGCTCGACCAGTCGGTCCCGCGCCCGATGAAGGGTCTGCATGTCGAGGTTGGTCCTGGCTCTTCAGTTCGACAAAGCATGCTCGGCCAGGTCACGGCCTCAGTGAGGCCGGACATATTCGGGCGACATGAGCCGGACGTCGTGGCTATGGGCGGCGAACACCCGGCCGAGATGATGAGCCCCGCAACAGGGCGTGCGACGCATCACAACCGCGCCGGACGCGCCCAGCCCAACCACGCTGCAGACGTTCTTGCGTAGATCGACGCCAAGGACCGTAATATCCATTCCCATTCCTAGCGTAAGCGGGAGACCCCCCGGCTTTGCCGGGGTGGCAGTAGGAGTTTGACGTTTCCGGCGGTCCACCGGCGGAGTTCCAACGTGAGCAGCCACGCACACGAAAGGAACTTCACCGATGGACGA
>Ga0335075_10018720_pt1 | contig 10265 bp, 9 predicted proteins | sample Lox_Sample_24_FD_206723 | JGI IMG/M metagenome (GOLD analysis project Ga0335075, IMG submission 206723) | Soil microbial communities from Loxahatchee National Wildlife Refuge, Florida, United States - Lox_Sample_2.4 | ecosystem: Environmental > Terrestrial > Soil > Wetlands | place: USA: Florida... | reverse complement strand
GGTGGCTGTGGAGTATTTGTCACCCCCAATTCCAAATCATGCCGTCCTCGGCCCTACCACCTCCACCGCTCCGACCCAGAGTAGTGTATGCGCAGTCTATATAACTCCATCAGACCTCTTCTTCAAACAAATACAATTCTTCCAGTTTCCCTTGTCGTTCTATCAATTCCGCTGTTATCAAGACAAAACTACTTTCAAACGCAATTCACACGATCTATAATGGGTTCATCAACTAGTACCGCCGACTACCCGGTCCAGAAATCTGATGACGAATGGAGAGCTGTTCTATCTCCTGAACAGGTAGAACTCCAATAGTATTTGCGAAACTAACAGACAAGTTCCGAGTCCTTAGACAAAAGGGAACGGAAATGGCTGGAACCGGGAAGTACGAACATTTCAAGGGAGAAGGAATCTTCAACTGTGGAGCATGTGGAACTCCTCTATATAAGAGTTCATCGAAATTCGATTCAGGCTGTGGATGGCCTGCTTTTGCCGAAGCGTATGAACTGTCTTTCTTGACTTTTGGCTAACAGCAGACTTCCCGGAGCAATCAAGAGGTTCGACGACAAGTCATGGGGAATGACCAGAACTGAAATCGTCTGTGCTAAATGCGGAGGGCATTTGGTATGATTTTCTGTCTTTCTATTGCTAACTTTTACGCAGGGCCATGTGTTCAAGGGAGAAGGCTATAGAAAGGAGAATGGAGATAAAATTGACGAGAGACACTGCGTTAACAGTATCTCCCTTAAATTTTCAGATGACAAGAATGCGAACGATGAAACCAAGTAAAAACGTACGAGACACAAGATACAATCAGATACCGTTTATTTTTGAATGTTAAATATAGTGGATATATTATAATACGGAATAAACTGCTGCAATAACTATGATGGTATCCTACCTCGAACCTCTCGAACCCTATGCAACTTATCCAAAAATCCTCATTCCATCACTCAAATCAACAGGTTGCCGAGGAACAACTTCTCCCTCATCAACTTGTATCCGTCGTCCGAGTAAATTCGCAAACAATTCATCAATCTGCTCTTCATGCCATGTTCCAGCCTCAACAGGTGCCATAAAATTCTGAATCTTCTCATGTTCATGATACCTCAACTTCCGTCCCTTACTAGCTCTCGTATCTTTCTGGTTCGTCTTCGCTCTTACTTGTCTACTCCAAATTTGAGCTTCAACAGGCATCTCAATTGCTTTCCTCTCCACCAAATCCTTCAGCAAGGAAACATAAAAGTCATAGTCGTCAAAAATTTCCGGATCGATGATATCTTTTCGTTCGTCCGCTAGGGCAGTTGATCCGAGAATCGTGAATTGAGATCGTTTGGTACGTGTGCGTTCAAAAAGTTTGTCTTTGGATGATAAATGTTCTTTGAGCTGTGCGATTATAGATTGATCCAGAGCTTTCAGTTTTTTGACGTCTTTGGTTGGGACGCCGGATGCCGCTTTCACTTTGTCAGACCATTTTGTCAATGTCTCGTAGGTCCACACTTGTAATCTGCAATTAGAAACGAGATGAATTTTGATAACGTACTGTTTCTGAACAGAATCTGATACTTCCGAGATCTCAGCAAGAGAGGTGTCTTGGAACTTTCGTTTCAGATTTAGAGGTTGTGTTAATACGTCTCTGGGAGCCAATTGCTATTCTTAGACTTGCGAGTAGTGAGGAGATGTACTTGCTGGAGTTCGAGTGTCCTTACAAAGACATTGTATGCAGCCTCCTTGGCCTGGTTTAAGGTCTCCATTGTAGTTTCGTCTCGGTATTTCGCAATAATATCACTCTGCGGCAAAGAATTCACAGCGAGTAAGCCTTTTTGAATTTTTATTCGTGCATCCAACAGATTATCGTACAAGCGCTGGAAACTTAGCAAATACAAAAAAGGGGAATACCTGCTGAAGTTTAATATCTTTTCCCTTTTCTGCATCTGTGTTGACTGGTTCTTGCAACGGCATGGAGAGGAGGGCGTCATGTTTAGCGAGCAGATCCTGCACCTTTGCACTTGTCTCCTCATTTTCTTCAAACCCATCCAGATCTTCTTCAACTTCGCTCAAATCCTCAACCTCACTCGAGTTTTCTGAAGAGTGGCTTGCAGTGACTGTTTGGAAATCCTCCAATGTGGCAACTTCCTTGCCATCTTCATCCTCATCTTCTTCGTCGTATTCATCCTCATCCTCACTTTCCTCTTCTTCAGCGTCCTCGAAGCCTTTCTGTATGTCTTCAAGTATCGGTCCATCGAACAGTTCTTTTCTAGAAGCACTTTTCCCGCGGTATCGTACATCCTTCAACAACCCATTTTCACTCCGTAAGTTGCTCTTGCTATTCTCCTTAGTTCATCACAAATTGCAAAGTTTACCTCATAGGGACATAATGTTCTCTTCCAGCATCTTCATCGTCTGCGCTTTCGTCACTTGATTCATCGAAATCAGGCTCGATATCTTCAGGATCATAGTCCTCTGGATTTGGATTCCAGAGCTTTGCTATCTCTTTAAGAATCGTGGAGGACATGGTTTTTTGCTTGATGATCTTCGAAATTTTTTCCTTTTCGCTTTTATGGTGACCGCAATGGGATCGTCACCAAAATCAGCGATCTCAACATTGTAAGTATTATCTGCTCATTCCTCCTACTCCAACACTCGTACCGACACTAACCTAGAAGCCTGCTACAGGTTATGTAGATTTCCACCCATATTAATATTAAAGGTATCACTGTTCCCGCCACGCACAAATAATATTTTCCTGCGATGATTTGCCAAGTGACATTCTCTTGGCAACCTCAATTCTCTTCATCTCAACTACCAATACTTCCTTTCGCCAGCGTAATCCAGCTACCGTCACATTCATTTCTACTTCCCTTTTCAAAAGGGGTATGTTGTTTCTTACTTCATCCAGAATTTCACCAGGAAGACCACCGGTTGATGGTAGTCCTTCGAGAACTAGCTCAAGATCATGAAGACGAGAGAATAAACGGTCTACATAAGTATTTTGTGAAGTGGAGGATAAATACCTTTCTCTTCTAAGATTCCTTTGTTGACTGGCTTAAGAGTGTTCGAGAGACGTTTACAGAATGCTCGGAAATCACTTGTTAGAGACTCCCAATCTGATAAAAGAGTGGAAAAGGTGCGTATTTGTATATCTGACCAGGACTTTAGTATTGCCAGCATTTTCGCAAGAAATTGAGCATGATCGTTTTCCTGAATTCGCTCAAATCTCGTCTGGAGTTTTTGGTATCGCGCAGACAGGATCCTATGAGCTGAGGATTCATAAGTAGATGATGCGGCTTGAGATAACGGGATATGATGAATCAGTTGTAACAATCTAATTTGTTCGGGAATGTAATCTGGCTGAGATCCTTTGAGTTTAGGCCGGGGTGACGATTGGACGGATGGTGTAGGAGAAAGTTCTCTGGAGGGTTGAGGTCGTAGAGGATGAGGTTTTGGAGTACTTTCTCGAGATACAGATTTACTTGACATTGGCAAGGATGTCAGCGTTGCGGATTTTTGATGACGAAGACGATTTAGAGGGGAAAATTCTTTCGAAGGTCGTGACTTAATCGGTGTTGTTGATATTGGTGACTTGAGTTTCTCTTTTTGTGTTGGTTTCTCCGGCGTTTTTGCTTGTGGAGTGGGATGGGGTTGTTCAGGCAGAGGTTCAAGCTGTGTTGCAGCACGAGGAGCTTTAGCAGAATCAGAAGCAATCCGAGATTCTTTCTGAACATCTTTCTTTGTGACGTTGGGTACGACTGTTGATACCGAGCGCCGAGCTACGGGACGTCGAAAAGTATCATTTGCAATACTGGTGTATTTGTCTTTTCGGAGATGAATTGAATTGGTTTTGCAAGGAGTAGGAGATGGAATTCCCGACATTGACATCGGACGCGGTCTCCTTTGTGTCTCACGCACGATGGGATTCGCAGAAGTAGAAGGAATTGGTTCTAGTCCATTTGGGACGCCGTTGGAAACTCCGACTTTCAGTGACACAGAAGACTTTTTCCGGGTGAGTGTAGGCTGCTTGTATATCGGTTTTTGAGTTACTGACACGGGGCCCTTCCTCGTACCGGTTTCTGTAGTAGCATCGAGAGTTGTCGTAGTCTTATCCTCGGGTTTCTTTTCTATTTGTCAACATTCTACTTTTCGGGGAGTTTACGGGACGCGGTACTGGGAGCTTTGGAGCCAGAAGTGCCTACAGCATTTCGAAGGGAAGAAGTCCTTCTAGGCACTGAATTGGCTGTACCACCCTGTTTCCGAGGAGCAAATGCCATCTCGTTGGTTCAGCCTGACCTTGATGTTGGTGTTTTCCGTGGATCATCACAAGGGGCAGGGGACAAATTTAGCCGTGCACGGACCACCGCCCAATTACTGGATATTCCGTTACAATGCAAGGTACAACAAGATGTGGTCAGATGGCAGCAGGGGATCTGTTGACAATCACAGGACTGCCATTGTCTTTTCTATATCCATCTCAGATCTCACTTATCATCATGATTTATCTGACATACTCAACCATCATCGAAATCCCTTTCCAGTCGTCCTTCACTACCAGCATTACTAGCGACATCGTCGTCGTCGCCATGAGCCTCACCGTTCTTAGGTTGTATTAATCCATTTAACCAACTCGCCATCGTAAGACCATCCCATATCTCACCAGCCAATTTTCCATGATTCTCCTCTACCTGAGCATAGAACTTATCATATCCACCCAACACATTTTCCTTCTATCAGCAAATGTACCAGAAAAAAGAACTTACCAAGACCGCGCTGACAAGGATATCCGTTGTCCGTGCATCACTAATATACTCTTGAGTCTTTTGTTGCACATTAACCAAAACGTTCTCAGCAACCTCCCTAAATTTTGTAGCTGCCTCCCGAATCTCATCTTCCTTTTTTTCAACCCCAGCTTTCCCATTAATCATTGCAACAACACTATCCGAAGTTTCTTTTGTAAATCCATTGATGGCAACGCGTAATTTCCCATCCAATTCATCTTTCGCATCAAGCAGATTTTCCACAACAGGTAACTGTACTACACTCCTCAACGTAGAAGGACTTAAAAATCCGGCTGTAGAAAGAGATCTAAACCGATCCATGACTCTTGAGAAATCGATTTCCGTTTCAGGACGCACATATTCTATATCGAAAGCACCAATTTGCTCTTTAAGTATGAGCAGATGTTTGATGAGAAATAAATCGGCGTCTAATTGTGTAGATTTATTGGAGAGAAGGGTTGATGCGTGAAATAGCGAGAGAATACATAAATGCACAATTTGATGCGCTAAAGAGTCGAATACGGCGGAATGAACGAGATGATATATTTTCGAAAGGATCCAGAGTGATTTACGTAACGTGGGGTACCATCCTTGAAATAAGAGTTCGCTATCAAATAATTCCTTGGATGCGTCCGCAGGATCAGGCGTTGTAGGCGATGCGATGGGAGAAGAAACTTGTTGAGATCCTGATGTTACGTGCAATAATCGAGGATACTCTAAATCTCGGTCTTTGGGAACGAAATTTTGAATCTCGTTGACAATGAGGTTTTCTGTGCGGAATACGAGGCGGGATTGGGCGTCTTGTAGGGCTGGTTGGACGAGGATGCCGAAATCTAGGGTTGGTGTTGCAAAGAAGTTGGTATCTACTTCGTCGGGGTCGCGCATGAATTGTGTTTGTAGGAGGAGACAGAGTTCAGATAATGTGATGATTTGAGTTTCGTGGATAATTCGAGGACGGACGTGGTCATATAGAGGTTCGCTGAGAGCGGATAGATATTGACTATTGTTAGAAGAGATGAGAAATGGATTTACTATAATTCTTTCTCGCCTGTTGTGAAGAATTGATAGAATAGCTCGTATTCATCAACACATACACTACGGAGGAAGGAAAATGCTGAGCGACACTACAATTAGGAGAGTAAGTGTAGGGAACTACATATACTATTATATCCTTGTTTCCTGAGATCTCAGCCATTCGCTTCATTATTATGGGACTAATGAGTCGGAGTCGAATCGCGAAGTATGCTTGATAACACTCATTCAGTAAAGATGTATATTCATCGTGATTATAACTTCGCCCTTCAATTTCCTTGATAATCTTCTTCAACGGCTCAGCACCGGATCGAAATTTAGCATATAACAATGCAGACTGCGTAGTCTCATTCAGAGCCTACAATCAATTTCCGTAGTGGGAACACGAAATACCTTGGCAGAAATCCGCTGATTGATATCATTCGCAATCGATTTGAGAGAGTTGACAAAGTAGACTCGCACTAGGGTAAGTGCTCGGGTCATACATTGTCTGAATCGCATCTCATATAACTCTGCATCCTTGAAATCCGCCTAGAAATAAGCTGTAACCTAACTCGTGCTGATACATTCGTCTTGAAATACGCTAAACCTTCATCCATTCTTTTGAGGGACTGGATAAAGTCGGGTCTTGTGACAAGATCGGCTCCAGGGATGTTAAGCTGCCGCGATATTGGCTCTAGGTGCTCAAATGGCTGAAGATTCTCGGCTAGTTTGTCTGCATAACGACTGAGGTGTTCCTAATGTTAGACAGCCTCTTCTGCATATATAGAATACCTCCTCTTTGACCAGATTGTCGCATTGGGTTTGAAATGATGCAGTTTGAGTGGACACAGAGTTGAAACCAGCTTTGAGATCGCCCAACGCATCAAGCAACTTCGATGTTTCTGACAGAATTGAATTGCATGAATGTAATTTAGCTTCCAGAACCGCACGAAATGTCCTACAACCGTTAGAACATGACGAGCGGAACGAAGAACAGATATTTCGTTAGTTCTGCAACTTCAATCTCATTTTGCATATTATCAGCCCACTGTTCATAATGAATATCATCTTCAAATCGACTTTTCGTCTGCTTAGCTGCCAAATCTTGCTCCACACGTAAATGCAACGTATCTGTCGATGGCGTTTTCAAGTCCTGTCTCTGAATCAATTTCTTCTGTAGAAGCTGTAAATTCTCCTCTGATTTCGGCCGTATTATGTTTGGTTTCTCAAATTCTGGTATAGCAGCCGATCCATTCCCTTTAGTCTCGTGATGACTGGCATCAATTGTGGAATTCTAGAAGTGTAAGCTCCAAGGAACTTTCAGGGGCCAACTCTTGTGTGAACAGCTTTCGCCGGGACGTTTGTGTGGTTCGATTGGTGCGGTGAATCTTCGAATGGGGATTGAGCGTACCATTCGTCAAACATTGTATAGCCTTATTGTGTCTTCTTATAACATGATTACTAGGTGTGCTGTCAGGAGTTTCGTTGCGAATGTTGACGACGTGGAGAACAGTAGAACTGCCAGCGCAGCTTCACGGGCGGCATGTTTCAGGGTAGTAGCCCTGATCACGTGATGCTCAGTATGGCGTGACTGCTTTCTTGACGGCTTCATCTCTCGAATTCCATCACCATCTACGACCGCGCAAACATGCAAATCTTTGTGCGGGCAGACAGAACATACACTCTCGATGTCGAGGTAATCATATTTGCAATGGCATGTGCTAATAGAGTAGTCTCTAGACTCTGTCGCTCATACTAAGTCCCTCATCAATGCCAAAACTGGCTTCCCCGCTGAAGCTCAGAGATTAATCTACTCTGGTTCACAACTTGTCGACTCACGATCCCTAGCAGGTACATCAAGCTGCTTTTCCACGTATCATATGAGCAGTGGCTGATGTGTAATGTAGATTACAGTATCTCGCAAGATGCCACTGTCCAGCTAGTTTTCAGCCTTGAAGGTGGTGCCAAAAAGAGAAAAAAGAAGACCTACACAACACCCAAGAAAATCAAACACAAGCATAAAAAGTAATCCCCGGCACAGAATGGAGTGACTTATGATGTAGAGAGAAGTTGGCTACATTGAAATATTATTCAGTAGATGCGGATGGCAAGATTCAACGTCTTCGACGGGAGTGTCCTTCTGAGACTTGTGGAGCTGGAATCTTCATGGCGTTCCATAAGGATAGACAGTATTGCGGGAAGTGCCATACTACTTGTATGTCTCTTCGATTGGAAGATGACTGACTTTTAGATACTTTGGAGAAGGAAGAGGATGAGTAGGTGGTTGATGGAGCGTTGGACTGTTATGTGTTAGTAGCAATCCAGGCCTCCTGCATGAAGGTAATCGAAAGCGCAATTTGAATCTATACAGCGAATTTTCCTATGTGGACTTCATTTGTGACCAAGATTTTCATCATGCTGTTGTCCAAGTGGGCGATTTCCTGATGTGGCTCCAATACAACCCCTGAATCAATTGAGATTTCCCATTCATCATTTCCAGTCTCCATGTCAATTAAGCAGGTCTTCTATTTCTTCCAGTAGGTATGCCCATTCCCTCTGCAGTGCGTTACATGCTACATTGTAGCCTTCCATTCCCGTCCTATTCGTTCAATTTCCCTATCGAATTTGAGACTTGTAATCTTATCAATCTCCCCTGCAATGTAAAACGGATTAAACACCACTCCAACATACGCATCATGAATTCTTCGTATCACCTACCATCAATCGAACTTCCTAAGCAATGGAAATACACTTTTCACATCGCTGTCCCGTATTCCACTGCCATCTCCACCCTCAATCATAACAATTATTTTAACAAGCGTGTTCGTTAGGAATCCATATATATTCACATCTTCCAGTACGTGTAGTAGACCAAAGTACGTGTCTATCGTTTTAGCTCCAGAACCTATTCGTTCTTTGATGATATCTAGCGCTGAATGTGCAAGGAAGTGGTATTTGAGTGAACGGAAAGGTTGAGGGAGGAGCGGTCCGCCAGTGACTGGTGGATGAAGGGGTGTTGGAGGAGGTTTAGGGAATGTCTTCAGGTACAATGGATTATTCTACTGTTAATACAGAATGGAGTGGGAGTACATTCTTGCCTATAATGGCTATACATGATATCCGAGGCTGCTGCGCCATGTTTTGATCAAGGAGTACAATTGCGGTTTTTTCGATTCCTGTCGAACCGAAATGTGAAAACTGATGGGTGGATCGACGTCTTGAAGTTCATGACACCTTATCATGGACAACGTATTATTGATAGTGAGTCTACTGCTGACTCTTCTCTTCATTGCCCTAACGACTTATTGGTTCTTTTTACGTCCCTCAACTCGAATAGGACCAGTGATATACCTCGTAGGACCAAGTGGATCAGGAAAAACAGCACTATGGACATACGTATTCTCCCAATGTTTACAACGCTGACAATAGTTCAAATACGGAACAATGGTTCCTACACAAACTTCCATGGCAATTAACTCTGCAACAGTCAAAAATGGTTCCCTAGACAGATCAGTAACCATTATCGATTGTCCAGGGCATCCCCGTCTAGCGCACCTCCTTCGTCAGTCCCTTTCCACGACAAAACCCAAGGGCGTAATTCTCATGATTGACGCAGCGACGCTGAATAAAGAGTTGAATGATGTGTCGAATACTGTGTATTCGACGTTATTGGCCCTTCCACGACCGGCGTATGTTCTTTGTGTTGCGAATAAGAGCGATTTGTTTACTGCTTTGCCAGTGGGAAGAGTGAGAGAGTTACTGGAGAAGGAAATTACTAGTTTGAAGAAGACGAGGGATGATATTTCAGATGAGGATGAGAGAACGACGTTGGGTGGAACAGAGTTCAAATTTAGTGAACTTGAGGAGGAGGCTGTATTTGTAGAATGGGGTAGTGGGAGTGTTGAATCGAGACAAGTTGCTGGAATACTAGAGTGGATATCACGGCGCGTTTCAAGATAGCATGAACGAGGGTGAGAAATGCGCGGACCTTTTGCATTGTAGGTCGTAGTAATGGTTGGCATCGCGAATGCAAATTGTCTTTATAGAAAGAACTTCTGCTCGCTACCTTCCAGACTCGGATGCGATTTGCAATCAACTTGACAGTTACACCATCTGTAAGATTTTTGCTATCATCGCCACTTACTACAATACCTCTCTTTATCCACAACAGTTTCATAGTAAATCTCGACCCTAACTCCGGTAATCCAACTTCTCAATGAGAACACATACCGTGCTGCGCCTGTCGCAATTAAGCTTTTTTTCGGGTGCGGCTGATCTGATCGGCGTGCCTGGCGAGACAAACAGTTCTGGGTGAGACATGATGTTAGCTTTGCTTTCTACAACTTCAGATCTGAATGTCACAAAATTATCCCTATCCTCCAGGTCCGAGTCGTCTTAAAGGGGACTACTTTGGCCGAAACCTTCCTCCACTTCCAGATAAACCATTCATGAAAGCGTCAAAGTTGTACGCGACCAACA